>OHZG01001016.1_pt1 | contig 9476 bp, 7 predicted proteins | sample 1580431 | NCBI WGS metagenome assembly OHZG01 (sample SAMEA3882527, study PRJEB24775) | human gut metagenome | biome: human-associated habitat; feature: intestine environment; material: feces | place: Netherlands | collected 2009/2010 | reverse complement strand
CTTCCGATCTATTCCGTACTTTCATTGCACGTTCCAAAGAAAGTGCAATGATATCAATGGCTCCTTGTATGAAATTATTTTCAGATATTTTCATCTGTGCGTTATACAATGCAGCCGTTTCCGCTTTGGCCTTTATGGTAGCCAGTTGCTCGGTAACCGCATTGTAGGCTTCCAGAACTTTTAGCCTTCGCTCCTCCATAACTCCTTCCTGCGTGTACTGCAATTGCTCTATCTGATAGCGGTAGTCTTTCAGTTTCAGTGGTCGGTTGAACAAGTCTCCTAAGGTGATGCCGACGCTGGCCCCGACATTGAAGTTGTGCTGGGCACTTGACATCGTTGTCTGGTACATAGGAGTATACTCGTCACTGGCATTGCCTATAATATTGTAGCGTCCGTAGGAATAGTTACCGTTCAGTCTGAAGTAGTTCCACCAGTTCCGCTTTTCCAGGCGATATTGGTTCTTGAGTTGCTCTACTTGGGATTGGGCTCTTTTTACTGACGCATTCTCTGTCACTGCATCAAGAAAGACAGATAGAGGGGGCAATTCTAATTTCTCAATATCTATTGATGTCTTCGGACTGATTAAACCCAATGTGTTGACTTCTATTTTTTTATCCTCCATCTTGAGTTGCTCCAATATCTTGATGCGCTCCTCCCGTGTCAACTCCTGCTGCGCAGCCACAGACAAAGGTACCCCCAACAATCCTAAAAGGATTACACTGTAAATGATGGACTTGATATATCTTTTTATCATCTCTAAAGCCATATAATTCCTATTATCTTTATTTTTATACATTCTCTTTCTGCACAAACGCTGTCAGCGTCTTGCACAGTATCTTCATGTCCAGCCAGAATGAAAATTCTTTGGCGTACTTAATGTCCAGTTGCTTGCGCTCTTCGGCCGACATCTTCCCGGCACCGCCTCGTTTCTCCACTTGCCACAGTCCCGTCAGTCCGGCAGGGGCCATGAAGCGCTCGATATATGCGTCGCTGGTCAGCAGCTCGGCTTCGTAGAGGGGGAGCGGGCGGTTGCCCACGATGCTCATGTCTCCTTTGAGGACGTTGAACAGCTGCGGCAGTTCGTCAATGCTGTACTTGCGGATGAAACGGCCTACGCGGGTGACGCGGGGATCGTTCTCTATCTTGACAAACGTATTCTGTTTTTCTTGGGCCTTCTTTTTAAGGAAATCTTCTTCAGAGATGACAAAATCGTCCGAAATCAGCAGGGTAGCCTCTTCTTCAGAAGTGCCGGTCAGGTCGTCGAAGCGGATATCGGGCTGCTCGTCCGTAAGCTCTTCTTCTATCTTATATTGGTTGAGGGCGTTCAGCTCTTTCAGGCGCTTGTCGGCATTGGTGTACATGGAGCGGAACTTCAGGAAGTTGAATATCTGGTAGTTGCTGCCCACACGCTGGGACTTGTAAATCACTCTTCCCTTGCTTTCCACGCGGATGGCTATGGCTGTCGCGATGAGTATGGGAGACAGCACAATCAGTACGGCAACGGCAAAAAGGATGTCGAAGATACGCTTCCACATAGGCAGGTGGAAGGTGTTGAATATCTTACGGTGTGACTGGCTGAATTCCTGCAACTTATGCTCCTTGCGCAGTTGGAGGAATTTTGTCATTTGCTGGAGGCTCTCTTCGCTGGCCATGGGGGAAAGGGTGTTGTTGACACCTGCCTGCAGATAGAGCTTGCGGTGTTCCTTCTGCAGTCCTTCGGTGATGAGGATGATGTAGACACGGGGGAAGCGCTTGTGCAGGAAAGTGATGTTCTGGCTGTCCTTTTGAGGGGTGCTTTCTTCGTAAAGAATGGATGTGTTGTACCGTTCGCGGATACCGTCGATGACTTTCGCCGCTTTGTTGCAGGATGAAACAGCCATGAACATGCCTCCCGTAATTTTGCTCAAGTGGTCGATGGTGACGCGGTTGCTACCTATGTAGATATAATATAACATATCCATTGATTTTGTCGTTTAGAGAAATTTCTTGATACGGGCCTTCAGCTCCATAGGATTGAAAGGTTTCAGTATGAAATCCTCGGCTCCGGCTTCGAGCAGGTTGATGCGCTCGGTGGTACTTTCTTCACTGGAAAGCATCACAACCGGAATGTCCTTGAAAAGTGAATTGCTTTTCAGATATGCCAGGAATTCACTGCCGGTCATCTTGGGCATGCGTATGTCCGAAATGATGAGAGCGGGCTCGTTCCCTTCATTCAGCCATTCTATGGCCCTGACGGGATCTTCGAAATAAACCAGCTCATTCTCTTTCCCTAAATAGACCGAGAGTACCTTGCCTATGGCAGGTTTGTCATCTACAAATAATATTTGTTTCATTGTTTATGATAGTTGTTTGCTATATTTATCTATATACATTTTCTTCTACCGGGTGTTCGTACCATTCCGTATACTGGGTTCTGTCTTGGGCCCAATAGATGAATTCCGGATATGCGCTTGCTTCGGGGATGTCAGTACGTGAAACATTGATGGTTTCCTTGGGATAGCGGAAGCCATACGGCACGCAGATTGCCCACGTGTTGTTGCCTGCTAAGTCAAGATTCTCTTGCTGTATGGTTCCGGCGGCAGTGGCGCCATATCCCCAAAATTCGTAAAGATGAACTTCCATGCGTTGTTCCATGCTTTTATATTGATAACAGATGAAGAAGTCCAGATTGTCTTTTGAGAATAGGGGCTCTGTCCGAGTTTGGTCTGTCAGTTCAATAATGACTTCATAAGTATACTCTTTGGCGGTTACTCCAATGCCGGTGTTTACCATCTCACCCGGTTCGACTCCAAATACATTGTGTACTTCGCCTGCAATGGGGATTACGACACTCGGATCGGAATCTTCCATATAAGTAACGTTATTGTACCTGAATTTGTTGTACGAGCTGTTGAATGACTCCTGGAAACGCGAATCGTCGCCTCCGGTCTTGACTTCCCGGATATCGGATTTATTGATTCCGGTAATCCGGAGCCCTACGCCCAACGGCTTGCTTGCTCCTGCTGCAGCAAGGGTCACGTCGAGCTGTATGCGCTTGATGTGGTTCGTCTTTTTCTCGCGGTGATAGTAGGTCTCCACGTCCAAGACCACGTCGTTGAAGTCATAGTCGCCTACCAACGGGAAGTTGTCTTCGAATACGTACGTATAGGAGACCGGGTCTGTAGGGGTTTCTGAGCCGGACTCGTCCGGAGTATTGCCTTCGCCCGTACAGTCTCCGGCAGGAATGGTGATGGGGGATTCTCCCCATTTGGATATGGTTCCTTCGGTGTTCTTGATGGCATCGAGGAATTTGGCTTCCCACCAGATATCCTCGGTGATATCATCGTCAATTTCTTTCACTTCATAATGAATGTTTCCCTGGCTGGAGAAATTTCCTATATCTTCAATTTTATTGATTTTTACCAGTGCATATTCATTGTTTGGACCCATAAATTGTGCTTGTGACAATTCTGCTTCATCAAGTACGGTTATCATGGAGTTGTCACCCATCGTGATTTGGGTGTTGTAATTGTTGCTATGGTCCCCGAAATCCTCTATCTCTGCAGAAGAGGTGTCTCCCATGTTCAGTGTGCCTACAAATTCTTCCGCATATAGATAGCATCCGTTGTCTATAGTGATGTTGCTGTCGGTTTTCCCGATATAGGCTTTACCCTGGTTGATGAATTTGCATCCGCTGTCGAAATTCATTTCATCGACACGCACGGTACCGCAATTATAGAATGCTCCTCCCTGGCTGACATGGAAATCGTCTATTTCCATAGTGCCGGCATTGTAGTTGTAGCTGCCTCCGGATGCATTGGTCAATTCGATGTCGTTCCCTTTGATGGTTCCACCCGCGTAGACGATAAACCGGCTGGATTGCACTAAAGTGAAGGTGTGCTCGTCCGGTATCACGATTTCCCCTCCGTCAATCACATAGAATTCGAAGCCTCGTTCAACGGTCATGTTGTTTCCATTGGGTTCCCAGCTGCCTTCAATGATGATGATGGCCGGATTGTCACTTCCCATGCCGTCCTTGCTGATTTTATTCCTATATATATTGTCTTTGGAGATTTTGTAGGCTTTTCCGTTTTGAAAATCGGTATTCGGCCTTATTTCTTCGGCACTTGATAGCATTGCGGTGATTTCTGCCTCAGACTTTTCCGGTGAATAGGTCTCGATGCTGACACTGCGTGTCCATGCGGCACGTGTAGTTGTGGGGGAACTGCCGAAAGCGGCATGGAGCTGACCGTTTTGGATGGATACGTATTTTACTATGTTGCGGCTGTGTGCATCGGTGCGGCACACAAAAGCGCTCGTCAGCACAGAAGGGCAGTCCATGACGGTAGTAAATACTGTTGTATTATTGGCGGTGCCTTCTGCCAGCAGTTTGGCGGATGACCGGCTGATTAAGGGGTTCTTGTCGTAAATACGTATGGTGTAGTCGATGCCGGTATCTTCGGATACAGAAACATTGACCCGGACCTGCTGAGTCATTTTCCAATCCATAGCCGGGTCTATGTTCTTGACCGGAAACCTATCCTGATAGGCTGCTTTCACTTTCTCGGGGTTAAAAACATCGTCTTTACAACCCTGCAGCAGTATACTCATTGCAAGAATAACAAGCGGCAGAAAGCGTTTGTATTGGATATTCTCTCCCATATTTTACATTTGTTTTGCTTGATTGTAAGCAAAAGTACGTTTATTTAAACTAATAAGCTTTATTAATGGGGGATAAAAGCGTGTTGGTTAACGCTTTTTAACGATTTTGTATGGATAGATAATGCAAGTTTGTCTTGAAAATTATCAATATTACTAAATGCCCTCTGTATTGCCGCTTTACTAAATCTTGGTGATTTCTCCTGCCAGGTCGGAATTCATGCGGTGGCGGATTTCGGCTTGGTCCAGTCCATGCCCCAGGAGGAACATGAGTTTGGTGACGGCACATTCGGGGGTACTGTCATAGCCGCTGATGACACCTGCCTGGAGAAGTTGCAGACCGGTTTCGTAACGTGCCATTTCTACCATACCCGTCTGGCATTGTGAAATGTTGACGATGACAATGCCACGTTCGCTGGCTTCTTTCAGCTGGCGGATGAACCATTCTTTCTGGGGGGCATTGCCGGAACCGAAGGTCTTGAGGACAACAGCTTTCAGGCCGGGAACATGAAGCACGGAGTTGATGATGCTTTCCTGGATGCCGGGAAAGAGGGTGAGCACTACGACATTGGTGTCGAAAAGGTAGTGCGGCTTCATGGGGCGTGACGGGTCGGGACGGTGGATGAGGTGCTCGTTATAACGGATATGGATGCCTGCCTTTGCCAGTGCGGGATAGTTGAAGGAGCGGAAAGCATTGAAATTCTCGGCATTGATTTTGGTGGTACGGTTGCCCCGCATCAGCTCGTTCTCGAAGAAGATGCACACTTCGGGGACGATAGGAGTACCGTCCGGATGCTTGGCGGCGGCTATTTCAATGGCGGTGATGAGGTTCTCTTTCCCGTCGGTGCGCAGGGTGCCGATGGGAAGCTGGGAACCGGTGAGGATGACCGGCTTGGAAAGGTTCTCGAGCATGAAACTGAGGGCGGAGGCTGTATAGGCCATGGTGTCGGTACCGTGCAGGATGACGAAGCCGTCGAAGTTGTCGTAGTTGTAGTTGATGATTTTTACAATCTTTGCCCAGAGGGAAGGTTCCATGTCGGAAGAGTCGATCGGTGGGTCGAACTGATAGGAAGAGATGCGGTAGTTGAAGCGCTTCAGTTCGGGAACATGCTGTAGCAGTTGGTCGAAGTTGAAGTTCTCAAGCGCACCGGTCTCGGGATTTTCTATCATTCCGATAGTTCCGCCAGTGTAAATCAATAGTACGGAAGGGCAATCGACTTTCATGATATTCGTATTAGAGCTTTTTTCGGGCACAAAGATAGTGAAATATGAGATGGGGAGAAAATAAAAGAGACAAGTCTTTGCAGATTTTGTCTCTTTTATTTTTTCATTGCGAAAAATATATTGTATGAAATTTGAATAAGCTCACTGTTTCAAATCTTCCTTCAACTGCCTGATAGCCTTTTCCGTATCTCCTTCCTTCTCGTTGAGCAGCGTGACGAAGCGGCTGCCGATGATGGCACCGGATGAGTGGGCGCAAGCGGCATCGAATGTCTGCTTGTTGCTGATGCCGAAGCCTACCATGCGTGGATTGCGCAGGTTCATATCCTCTATCTTCTTGAAGTAGGCTTGCTTCCGGGTGTCGAAGTCTTTTTGGGCACCGGTGGTAGCGGCACTGGACACCAGATAGATGAATCCGTCGGTGTGGGCGTCTATTTCGCGGACGCGGGCTTCGCTGGTTTCGGGGGTGATGAGCATGATGACACGGATGTCATACTTCGAGGCGATGGCTTTGTAACTCTCTTCGTAATCGCGGAAAGGGAGGTCGGGAATGATGACGCCATCGATGCCGCATTCCACGCACTTCTGGCAGAAGGCTTCGAAGCCGAACTGCATGATGGGATTGAGGTACCCCATAAGGATGAGGGGGATGCGGACATCGCGACGGATGTCGCGCAATTGTTCGAAAAGCAGGCGGAGGGACATGCCGTTGTGCAGGGCGCGGGTGGCGGCGTTCTGAATGACAATGCCGTCGGCCATGGGGTCACTGAACGGAATTCCGATTTCAATCATGCTGACTCCGTTTCTTTCGAGGGCACGGATAACGTCGGCTGTACCGTCGAGGGTGGGACAGCCTGCACAAAAGTAAATGGACAGCAGATTCTTGGGGCTGTCCTGGAAAAGTTGGTTAATGCGGTTCAACATACTATTTCTATTTACAATTTTACAATTTACAATTTACTATTTGGCTGCGCAATATATGCTGCATGGTACGATTTACAATTTTACAATTTACTATTTACTATTTACCATGTACAATGTACAATTTGCCATGTGGCGTATATTGCGCAGCCAAATAGTAAATAGTAAATCGTCAAATCGTACCTCCCTTGAGTTCTTTCAGGAAGTTTGAGATGCGTTCCACATCCTTTATTCCCGGTGCCGTCTCGAAACGGCTGTTGATGTCGATACCTGCGAAATAGGGATGGCGGAACTCCCGGAGGGCTTTTACGCTGTAGGGGTTGATGCCGCCGCTGAGCAGGAACGGGATGGGACCGTTGTAGCGGTGCAGAAGGTTCCAGTCGAACTGGTTGCCGGAACCGCCGTACTGTGGGGTCTTGGTGTCGAAGAGGTAGTAGTCGCACAGACCATTGTAGGCAGATACGGAAAGCAGGTCCTTGGGCAGCAAGATGGAGAAAGCCTTGATGAGGTGCAGGCCTGCATTGCGCAGGGAACGGCAGTACTCGGGAGCCTCATTGCCATGCAGCTGGATGTAGTCCAGGCTGAAACGGTCGGTATACATCAGGATGTTTTCCTTACTTTCGTTGACAAAGACGCCGACGCGCTTGGCGCAGGCTGGCAGATACCCGGGCATCTGGCACAGACAACGGGGAGATTTTGGGTAGAAGATGAAACCAATCATATCTACACCTTGCAGTTCTACATTGCGGATGTTTTCTGCTTCGGTCATTCCGCATACTTTGATGAGAGGAGACATTTTATTTACGATTTACAATTTGGCTGCGCGATATAACGCTGTATGAGAGACTTTTGTATTTACAATTATCAACTTTCAACTTTTAATTATCAATTAAGAGACTGTCTTGGATGAACTCTTTCAGGGTTTCGCCCGGATTGGCTGTTTTCATGAAGGTTTCGCCGATGAGGAAACCGCGGAAGCCGGCGGCACGCAGGCGGCAGATGGTTTCGGGGTCGGAGATGCCGCTTTCGGAGACAAGGAGCGGGGATGCCGGTCCGTGGGTGGCTTCGCGCAGTTGCCGGGCTATCCGGAAGGAGTTTTCTACATCGGTGACGAAGGAGCCGAGGTTGCGGTTGTTGACACCCACCATGTCGACCTCCTTATTTATATAGGAGAGTTCCGAAGGGCTGTGGATTTCGAGCAATACCTCCAGCCCGAGTTCGTGGGCTTGGGTGGTGAGGGTGCTACACTGCTCCGGACTGAGGCAGGCGGCAATGAGCAATACGGCGTCGGCACCTACGATGCAGGCTTGCAGAAGCTGGTACTCGTCGATGATGAAGTCCTTGCGCAGAATGGGGATGCGGACGAGCGGACGGGCCGTGCGGATGTCGCGCAGCGTACCGCCGAAGAACTTTTCATCCGTCAGGATGGAGAGGGCGGCGGCGCCGGCGGCTTCGTAGGCGGCGGGTATTTCCTCTGCTTGGGCAGCCTCGTTTATCCAGCCTTTAGAGGGTGAACGGCGTTTGAACTCGGAGATGATTCCTGTAGAAGAAGCGGCAAGGGCCTGCTTCATGCTGCGGCGGTGGGCCGCATTCTCCCGGATGATGATTCCGGCTTGCTCCTGCAACTGTTCCAGAGAGACGGTTTGCTTTTGCAGTTCAATCTCTGTTTGCTTATGGGCGATGATTTCGGACAGTATATCTTTCATTGCTTCATTTATTAATCTCGATAAATTTTTTCAGTGTAGCCAGCGCCCGTCCGCTATCCAGTGATTCGCGTGCGATGGCGATGCACTCTTCAATCTCTTTCTGCGGCTCCATCACCTGGATGGCAAAGGCGGCGTTGACAATGACGCATTGCGTCTGCGCAGGTGTGGCATGCCCCGTAAGGATATTGTCGAAGATGCGGGCGGCATCTTCCTTGCATGCGCCGCCGAAGAGTTCTTCGGGACGGGCATCCTTGAAGCCGAGGGCCTGCGGACGGTAGATGCGCTCGTAGTTGCGGGTCATCACCTTGAACTCGTCCGTCAGGGAGATTTCGTCGTAGCTGTCGAGGCTGTTGACCACGGCAAAGTCAATGCCGAGCTTATAGAATACGTTGGTGTATAGGCGCATCTGCGAGAGGTCTGCCACACCGAGCAGCTGGTATGCCGGGCAGCATGGATTCACCAGCGGGCCGAGCAGATTGAACAAGGTGCGCACTCCCAACGTCTTGCGTACGGGACCGACAAACTTCATCGCCGGATTGAAAAGCTGGGCATGGAGGTAAGCGATGTTGCACTCCTCCATGCTGCGTTTCAGCGTGTCGGGGTTGTTGGTGAAGCGTACGCCGTGCTGCTCGATGACATTGCTGGCTCCGCTCACGGAAGTGGCTCCGTAGTTGCCGTGCTTGGCAACCTTGTAGCCGGCTCCTGCCACCACGAAGCAAGCGCAGGTGGAGATGTTGAAGGTGTTCTTTCCGTCGCCGCCCGTACCTACAATGTCGATGGGGCGATAGGGGGCGAAGTCGATGGGAAGGCGTGTCTCCATCAGTGCTTCGCGGAAACCGATAAGCTCGTCCACAGTGATGCTCCGCATCTGGAAGGCAGTGAGCAAGGCTGCTATCTGCGCCTCAGGATACATTTCCTTGGTGATGTTGAGGAGGATTTGTTTGGTTTCCTCCGACGTAAGCTCTTCGTGGTTGAAGAGACGGGTGAGTA
>OHZG01000981.1_pt1 | contig 9708 bp, 6 predicted proteins | sample 1580431 | NCBI WGS metagenome assembly OHZG01 (sample SAMEA3882527, study PRJEB24775) | human gut metagenome | biome: human-associated habitat; feature: intestine environment; material: feces | place: Netherlands | collected 2009/2010 | reverse complement strand
CGAAGGTACCTCAGTCGTATACTGAGCCCCCTATTATAGATCTGAGATCTTGTATTCCTCAATCTTCCGATACAACGTCGTCAAACCTATTTTCAATAACCGGGCTGCTTCTGTCTTATTCCCCTTTGTATACTCCAGTACACGGGCAATGTGCCGGCGTTCCATAGCTGAAAGTTCAAAACTGCCGGGACTTGAATCATTGGAGTGTTCATAATGGGCATTCTGAATATCAAACGGCAAATCAGCAATGTCCAGATATCCGCTCTCGCAAACAATCATACTGCGTTCTATCACGTTACGTAATTCACGAATATTTCCCTTCCACGGTTGGGAGTCCAATGCTTCAAGAAATGCGGGAGCTATTTCAACCACCGGACGCGCCAGCTGTTCCGCAAAACTCTTTATAAAAGCCTTCGCCAACAGCCGGATATCACCTGCACGTTCACGCAATGGCGGCAGATGTATCTGAAATACGCTTAATCTATAAAACAAATCCTCGCGGAAACGTCCGGCAACAATCTCCTGAGACAAGTTGCGGTTCGTAGCGGCAATGATGCGGACATTGACACGGGTAGGTTTCGTATCACCTATCTTAATATACTCACCGGTTTCAAGAATACGCAGCAACTTGGCTTGCAGTTCAAACGCCATCTCACCGATTTCATCCAAAAAAATAGTCCCATTATTCGCTTCCTCGAACAGTCCCTTCTTATCCTTCAATGCGCCGGTAAACGAACCGGCTTTATGACCGAACATTTCACTTTCCAGCAACTCCTTGCTGAACGAAGAACAGTTAACCGCTACAAAATTCTGCCGTGCACGCTTACTACTGTAGTGGATGGCCTGGGCAAATACCTCCTTACCCGTGCCCGTTTCTCCAGTCAACAGTACAGGAACATCAGTCCCTGACACCTTCTGAGCTAATGAAACAGCATCCTTCAGGACTTTGGATTCTCCCAGGATAGAATCAAAAGAGTACGTCTGTCCCACCTTCTTCTCCAGTTTTTCCAACCGCACATTCATACGCGCTTTCTCTACAGCACGGCTTATCAGAGGAATAATCTTGTTATTATCGTCTCCCTTGGTGATGTATTCGAAAGCACCGTTCTTGATGGCCTGCACCCCATCGGGAATATTGCCGTGCGCTGTCAGCAGAATAACTTCCACATTGGGTGCCGCCTTCTTGATAGCCAACACCAGGTCTACCCCATTTCCATCGGGCAGAAACACATCACACAAAACTACATCGGGATTTTGGAGTTCCAGTTGCTTCAGGGCAGCCCTGCAATCACCAGCCTGACAGACGTCATATCCCTCCAACTCCATCATCCGTGTCAGAAGGGTACGGATTTGTACCTCATCATCAATGATTAGAATCTTACTCATATCTATTCGATAAGTTTTTAAACTGATAACGGTAAAAAACAGGGTGTGCAAATATAGGCTTTTCCCAAATACCAACGGCATATCTTTTGAACTTTTATAGGTGAAGGGGCAAGAGCCTGCCACCAACCGGGATATGAATATCCCACCACAACAATGCCACAGCGGCATTATGCAGGCCTAGTCCCAGTGAAAGCCCCTCATGCCTCCCCCTTCCATTTTGGAAAGAGGCCACCTGAAATGAAAAGCCGGAAGGAAGAACATCCGGATGAATGCAATTATGAAACTGTTAAAAAAGAAACAAGAAATGAAAGTTTGTAAATTCGGCGGAACTTCCGTCGGCACCGTAGAGAGAATGAAACATGTAGCAACACTCATTAAAGATGCAACACCCAAGATTGTGGTACTGTCTGCCACTGCAGGCACCACCAACCATCTGGAGGAGATTGCCGCCAACTTGTTCAACCGTGAAATAGAACAAGCTCACGACCGTATCACCCGGCTGGAATTCCAATTCATCGAATTTGCCAATGGGTTGCTGACCGACGAGAAACTGAAACGGGAAGCAATAGATTATATCCTCGACCGCTTCCAGCAACTTTGGAAATTTACCAAAGATTCCTTCACCTCTGTCGAAGAGAAGGAAGTGCTGGCACAAGGCGAACTTATCAGTACCGCCCTAATGCACTTCTACCTGCGCGAGCTGAAAGTTCCCAATGTACTGCTTTGTGCATTCGACTTCATGCGTATCGGCCCCGACAACGAACCCGACTTGGAATATATAGAACAGAAACTCCGAGAACAGCTTGCCTGCCATCCCGGCATCAATCTCTTCATCACTCAGGGTTTCATCTGCAAGAATGCCTATAACGAAACAGATAACCTGAAACGCGGCGGCAGTGATTACACTGCTTCCCTCATTGGCACCGCCCTCCAAGCAGACGAGATACAAATATGGACGGACATAGATGGCATGCACAACAATGATCCGCGCGAGGTGTCAGGTACCCGCCCCGTGAAACGCCTCAGCTTCAACGAAGCCGAACAACTGGCCTTCTATGGTGCCAAGATACTGCATCCCTTCTGTATCGCCCCGGCACGCCTAAGGAATATTCCCGTCCGGTTGCTTAACTCTATGGAACCGTCGGCAGAAGGCACGCTAATTTCCAACCTGCAGGACGACAATATCATCAAGGCCATAGCCGCCAAGGACCACATCATATACATAAAGTTCGAATCGAACCATAATCTGTGTCCCTATCTGTTCATCAGCAAGATTTTCGACATTTTTGCCAAGTACCGTACCCCCCTCTGCCTGCTGGTATCTTCCAATCTGGACGTATCTGTGGCTATAGACGACTGCACTCGTTTATCGAACATCATCTCCGAACTACGCCAATATGCCCATGTATTGGTAGAAGACCGCATGACCATCGTCTCCGTGGTGGGCAACATGCAATGGGAATATGCCGGGTTTGAGGCAAAGATTATGGAGGCGCTAAAGGACATCCCCCTACGGATGATTTCATATGGCAGCAGCAATAATGATGTGGCATTCGTCATTAAGAATACAGACAAAAAAAGGGCTTTACAAGCCCTAAATGATAAGTTATTCCAACCGGAATATGCAGAACGGAACTAAAAGAAATGGTTCCGTATCTCCTTCGCGATGTAACGGCCCATCAGCTCCTGCCCCGGTTTGTCGGGATGCAACCCGTCGCGCAGATAGCGCCCGCTACCGGAAGGCTGCTCAAACTTTTCGGTGATACCACAGTTGGAGTAACAGTCTATCAGCTGCACGGAAAGCGCCCGGCACAACTCACGCAAGATGGCAATCTTCTGCAGATTCAGTGCATTGTGTTCGGGGTTGCCGGTCTGAATCGGCGTGCACACGAATACGCGGCATTGGGGATAATGCTCCAGAATGGTCTGAATGGACCAACGGGCACCGCCCGCCATGGTGTTGACATCTACTTCATCGAGCGTCTTCCCTTTAAGGGCCTCTTCGGCACTACCCAAGTTACGGTCATTCGTTCCCATAGAGAACACAAAGACATCGGGCGCAGGGTAAGCGCCACTTTCCACTTCGGCTATGAACTTCTGGATATGCACCTTTGACACGTTGTTGTGCCGCATCTGTAACTCATGCTTATCCTCCGTAACCTGCCAACCGCCGGAGATGCCGGCAAAAGCTTCGCTGCCATAATCCTGAGTATCGGGATGGCATGCCCATGTGGCAGAACCGACCGCCACGTTGTGATGTGTAGCGAATCCGAGTTTATCCACTACAGTCTTAGACCATTGTTCGCCTGCGGTAATGCTGTTTCCATCGCACCCGAAGTTCAGCTTGCTGAAGTCCGGATAAAGAGATTGCGCATGCAGCGCAATCCCCATCCAGACAAGAATCCCCAAAACCATCAATCTATTCATCTTCTTATGATAGAAAACCTATGAAAAACGTTCAATAATTTCCATGCACATACGTCCGTTGTGATACGGACATTTCCAGAATCCCGCCTTGTCATCATCGGTGTTCACCGTGCCGTCGGCACGCACGCTCCAATGCCATTCTCCGTACTTGTAGTCTACCAGATGCTGCTTGATGAAGTCCCAACATCGGAGAGCCTTCTGCATGGCCACTTCGTCATCAAAGTGCTGGTAGAGGTTGGCATGTCCCACTACGTTCTCGGCCTGCACCCACCAGTGGCGGTCAGTATCGGTCTTTCCTTTATCCAGAAAAGTCTCGTATATCATGCTGCCGTCGGGCGTCAATCCTTCATCGGCAGCGGCAGCGATGTATTCTACAAGTGGTTCCACTTTCTCCAGGAGGTCCTTATCGCCCAGAACAAGGGCAGCCTCGTGTATCAACCAGGAGGCTTCGATGTCGTGCCCATAGGAGACAATGCGGTATTTACTAACCCAATCATCATTGAAGAACAATTCCAGATGACCGGTCTTGATATTCAGAATCCGTTCCGTGAAAAGGCCTATCAAATTGCGCAGTTGCCTCTCCAGACGGGTATCCTTCCACACGCGGAAAAGATTGGTATAAGGTTCCAGAATATGCAGATGGGTATTCATCGTCTTGCGCTCGTTCTCATCCTTGGCGCTGAGGCGCATGTCGGCTATTTCTCCCCATTCGCGGGTCAAGGCTTCGCAATAACCGTTTTTCACGGGGTCGAAGCTATGCTCTTCGATGGTCTCGAACAAGCGGATGGCATATGCCAGCGCTTCATCATCGCCCGTGGCACGAGCATATTCACTCAGCCCGTAGATGGCGAACCCCAAAGCATAAATCTGCTTCTTGGTATCGAGCGGATTGCCTTTATAGTCGAGAGACCAGTAAACTCCACCAAATTCATTGTCATAGAAACGGTCGATAAGAGTACGTTTGGCACGCGTAGCCGTTTCCAGATACTCCGGCCTCCTCAGCAAGCGGTATGCAGCCGAGAAGGTCCACAAGATGCGGGCGTTCAGGATTGCCCCCTTTTCTGCTTCGGGCTTCACCTCCTCCCGGCCCGTGATACGGCCGTAGAAACCGCCGTTCACTTCATCCGTCATTCTATTTATCCAGAAGGGGAGGATATTGGAAACCAGCTCCTCCTCCATCTCCTGTTTCATCTTCTTGATATCCACAAGTTTTTGAGTTATGAGTTATAAGTTATGAGTTATTCTGCTAAAGGTTCTCACGGCGCTCTTTCAGGTCTGCATTGATGGCTGCCATACGCGTCTTATTCAATGGATAGATGAATACGACAACGATGGAAAGTGCGGCTATCGCAGCAGGAATAAAGCTCATCAGATACTTCAAGCCATCCAGCGCCTCGGGAGTCTGCACGGCATTCTCTGCGGTATTGTAACCGAAGAATGCCAACAGTGCCATTACTGCCCAGCCTGCAAATGCACCGCCAAACTTCTGCGCCATAGAACCGGAAGAGAATATCAGCCCCGTAGAGGATGTGCCATCCTTTTGCTCGGCATAGTCCGCCACATCCGCATACATGCTCCAAATCAACGGAGATACGATACCGGTGCAGATGGAGATAAGCACCTGGAAAATCATCATCAGCCACCATCCCAGCCCGTCATTCGGCACAAAGAAGAAGAGCACGCTGAGCACTACCAGGCACACGAGCGAAATGATATAAGTGGACTTCTTTCCAAACTTCATGGACAGAGGCACAGCCAGCGCCACACCAATCATATTACACACTTCACCCACCATCAGGAACAAGCCGGCATACAATACCAGATTGAACACCCCGAAATCGAGGAATGCATTGGCACTGATATAGTCCTTGAAGAAGTAGGCGGCAGTAGCTCCGCGTACCGTATTGAAGAAATTCGACAACAACGCCGCACCATTCAATATCCACCAAGGCGAATTGCGCACCAGTGACTTCACATCCTTACCGATGGATTCGGACGCCACACTCTTGACATGCTCGCGCGTCATGCTAAAGCAAAACAGAAAACCCAAAAAGCAGAGCGTGGCAATGCATACCATGGCATATTGCCAACTGGAAGCATTGCTATAGTCCATTGATTTAAACCAATTACACAATGGCTCCCATGCTCCCAAAGCGATAAAACTACCTCCGTATGCAAAAAACATACGGTAAGAAGAGAAAACCGTTTTTGTGTTCGAATCATCAGTCATTACTCCCAACATAGCCCCGTATGGTACATTGATTGCCGTATATACCGTCATCATCAAGATGTAAGTGACATAAGCCCATACCAGCTTACCCGTTGTCCCCATGTCGGGCGTTGTAAAAAGTAAAATCCCGGCAATGGCAAAAGGAGCTGCAATCCACAACAAATAAGGACGGTATTTACCCCAACGCGTATGAGTACGGTCTGCAATGACTCCCATCATCGGATCGGACACTGCATCCCAAATACGTGTCACCAGCATCAGCAATCCTGCATCAGCCAAGCTCAAGCCAAAAATATTCGAATAGAAGAACGGTAAGTAATAGGAGAATATTTTCCAGAACATAGAGGAAGACATATCCCCGAAACCATAACCGATTTTCTCTTTTAGTGTTGCCATAGTATGTTGTATTTTTATTATTTCATTATCTGCAAATTCTTGTCTATCAGTTTCTTCAACGTTTCTACCGAAGCTGATGAAGACAAGCCGTCAGCAGGCGTATTCATGCAATAGTCCACCAGCTTATCAATGGTAGAGGTAGCCACATGCATCCGCGTGTCGGAAGAAGCGTAGTAGATGAATACTGTTCCGTCTTCGTCGGCAATCCAGCCGTTGGTGAAAAGTACATTGCTTACGTCACCTATACGCTCCTCACCCTCGGGTACCATAAAGGCCCCACCGGGAGTGGCAATCAGTTTCGTCGGGTCTTCCAGGGAAGTCATGTACATATAGAGCACATAACGCAATCCGGCGGCACAACCGCGGACACCATGAGCCAGATGCAACCATCCTTTCGGAGTCTTGATGGGATGCGGACCTTCACCATTCTTCACCTCCTTGATGGTGTGATAGTAGCGCTGGTCGATAATCTTCTCTTCCTTCACCTCAGCATGGGTTATGTCGTCCACCAGCGCCCAGCCGATACCACCACCGCTGCCGGCATCAATAAAGCCATCCTGCGGACGGGTATAGAGGGCATATTTGCCATCTACAAACTCCGGGTGCAGCACTACGTTGCGTTGCTGGCTCTTGGTCTTCAGGTCGGGCAGGCGTTCCCAGTTCTTTAAATCCTTGGTGCGGGCAATGGCAGCTGTAGCCGTAGCCGAGGACAAATCACCGGCAGGCGCATTGTCGTCGTGGCGTTCGGCGCAGAAGATACCGTAAATCCAGCCGTCCTCATGAGCCGTGAGGCGCATGTCGTATACATTCGTTGCCGGAATCGCGTCTTCGGGCATGGTGATGGGATAATCCCAGAACCGGAAATTATCAATGCCGTTGGGACTCTCGGCTACGGCAAAGAACGACTTACGGTCAGCGCCCTCTACACGTACCACCATCAGATACTTGCCATTCCACTTAATGGCCCCCGAATTCATGGTCGCATTCATACCGATACGTTCCATCAGGTACGGGTTGGACTTCTCATCCAAATCATACCGCCAGAATACAGGTGTATGAGCAGCCGTCACTACCGGATATTTATAGCGGGTGAATATGCCATTGCCGTCTTCCACGGCCACATTCTTTCTCGTAATCAACTCTTCGTGTCTCTGAAAGAGCCTCTCTACCTTTTCTTTAAAAGCTTCCATGTCTGTTATATTGATTGTTTGTTTATTGATACAGATTTACATCAGCTGCAAACAGCGTCTTGGGATTGTTATAGAACTCCACAAAATCCTCCGCAGATGTCTGTCCCGGATAGGGGGCATAGTAATGGGTCACCTTTTCACGGGCATTGCGCCACACCAGCACATAGGCAAGCGGATATTTCTCCAACGCAGGCAGCAGAGTACCAGTCCACCATTTGGCATCGGGAATTCCTTCGTAACCGGTTTCGGTCACAGCAATCACCTTATTGTGTGCTTTCCCTACACTGTCGATAATGGAAAGTGCCCTATCCATCCCGGCAAGATAGGCATCCCGATCGAACTGATAGGTATCGAAACCGATAACGTCTATCAACTCATCGCCCGGATACTTCTTCAAATATTCCGTCGTGTCCTTGGGTTCCGTGCCCGGAGAGTAAGCATAAAGTGCATTGTCCACTCCTTTGGCCTGCAGAGTATCCACTGTCATGTGCCACAATGCCTTATACTCTTCAGGGGTACACAGTTTTTCGCCCCACCAGAACCAGCTGCCGCTGTGTTCGTGCCAGGGACGGAAAAGTACGGGTATCTTCACGCCGTCCACCGTCTTCAACGAATGAAGGAAATCGGCCACTCCTCCCAACCAGCCGGCAAATTTCTGGTGATTCTCGCCACCAGGCAAGATGGACTTCACCACCGTCGTATCCGATACATCCCAGGCATCACCGCCCGTCTTGGGATTGCGCGCATGCCAACTGAGCGAAACCATGCCGCCCCGCTGATACTGATTGATTATCTCTTTCCTGATTTTATCGAAGGGAACCTTATCCAGATTGGCGGCATTCCCAAGTTCCAGCTCTCCCAAATCAAAGCTGATAACAGCCGGATAGTCGCCACACACGCTTTTCACATCCGAACGGCCTTCCTCACCTTCCCAGCCGATACCATATACCGTATCGTCATGATGGCCGAGCATGATACCTTTGGAAGGGATTTTTTTCAAGTTAGCCAGTAAGTTCTCCGTTTCCTGCGTACGCGCAGCAGCCGTCTCTTCATTCACACTCTGTTCTTTCTTGGAAGAACCGCAGGCGGTCAACAGACTTGCCGCCAGAATCATCATAGCAAATTTTACTTTTCTCATATCCATGTTTTTCAATCTGGTATTGTTATTGGTAACACTAATTCCTGGCACAAAGATAGCGGATTGCACCAAGAGAAAATGATACAATTTTATCCCTTTACTGTATTAAAAAGCAGAATATAAAAAACGTATCATCTAACTTTCACCGGAACGCGCTTCCGCGAGACAATTCCCCGTTCCACTTTCCGGCGTTCCAGCTTCACCGGTTCGCTTGTAAAATCGGGAACATTGTACGAGTAGACCAGACGGTCGTAATACTCCCAAGGATTTTCCTGAGGAAGCAGGAAAGGCTTGCCCACCACCCCATTCTCATCCATACTTGCCAGATACAGACGGGTATAAAGCCCATCTCCCCTGCGGCTACTGAACACAAACCATCGGGAGTTGCTGCTCCAGTTATGGAAACTTTCCGTATCATCGCTGTTCACCTCCTTTATGGGACGCATACCGCCATCCTTCAAATCCAACAGCCATAAATCGGCTTCTTTATGCCAAATTGAGAAATTCCCGTAATCCGACAAAGTAAACATGATATACTCGCCATCGTACGAGGGCCTCGGGAAGGAGATGCTTTTCTTCATAGCTGCCGCATTGACCAGCGTATCTATCTTTTCGCCAAATGTCCCGTCTTCCGGATTGAAATCTATACTACACAAGCTATAACGTATTTCCTTATATTCCGCCGGTATCGGCTTGGCCTCCGCAGTACAGAAATACAGTTTGCGTCCGTCCGGTGAAAATACTGGAAAGGTTTCGAAGACTTCCTTCTTCTGAAGCAAGGGAGAGAGCAGTAATTCATGTGTCTCGGGATGATAGACCAGTACATCCGATTCCAAGTCGAGCACTTCCACACGCTCATCCTTCACCGCATGGAAAGACTGGCGCGTATTGTTGACGGAATAGGCAATGAATTTTCCGCTTGGATGCCAATAGGGGTATAC
>OHZG01000959.1_pt1 | contig 9837 bp, 8 predicted proteins | sample 1580431 | NCBI WGS metagenome assembly OHZG01 (sample SAMEA3882527, study PRJEB24775) | human gut metagenome | biome: human-associated habitat; feature: intestine environment; material: feces | place: Netherlands | collected 2009/2010 | reverse complement strand
GGAAGAAGAAGCCTAAAAAAACGGCCTATATCATATATAAAAAAAGAAGGGTATCTATCCCAGACACCCAATCTTCATTAACCTTAAATCTAATACCATGAAAAACACAGTGCAAAGGTATAGGTTTTATGTTATCAAACATAACAACACTACAATTATTTGCTTTCAATTAACATCATTTAAATTTTAAAGACGCTTTTACAGTTTCAAATTCTGTAAAAACGCCTTTGTACTACATATGATTATACAAACGAATCAAATTATTCCACATACAGCACCAGCCCTTTCAAATACTCTCCTTCAGGATGGTAAATATTTACGGGATGATCTCCCGGCTGGGTCAATTGATGCAGAATACGCACACTACGTCCGCTTTGTGCGGCAGCTGTAAATACCGCATTACGGAAATTCACCTTATCCACCACCTGCGAACAAGAGAAAGTAAACAGAATGCCTCCCGGTTTGATTTTCTCAAATGCTTTAGCGTTCAATTTCGTATAGCCGCGCAATGCATTGCGGAGAGCATCCTTGTGTTTGGCAAATGCAGGAGGGTCAAGAATTATCAAATCATATTGATCCCCCATACGATCCAGGTATTTAAAAGCATCCTCAGCATACGCCTTATGACGGGTATCACCCGGAAAATTTAATTCCACGTTCATATTGGTAAGATCAATAGCTTTTGCCGAACTGTCTACCGAATGTACCAGATTCGCGCCTCCACGCATGGCATAGAAAGAGAAGCCTCCTGTATAGCAGAACATATTCAATACATTACGCCCTTTGGCATAACGCTCCAACAAATGGCGGTTCTCACGCTGATCCACAAAAAAGCCTGTTTTCTGACCTTTCAGCCAATCCACATGGAATTTCAAGCCGTATTCCATCGCTATGTTTTCGGAGCTTCCCCCCTTGATAAAACCATTCTCCGGTCCCAAATCCGCCTTGAAAGGCAATGTGGTTTCTGATTTATAATAAATGTTCCGGACTACATCCCCCATCACCTCGGACAAGGCATCGGCTATCTCCATACGGTAAACATGCATTCCGGCCGAATGTGCCTGCATCACAGCTGTATGATCATATACATCAATAATCAAGCCCGGCAAGTTGTCTCCTTCGCCATGAACCAGACGGTAAGTATTGTTTGCAGGATTACCGGCCAAACCCAAACTGCGGCGCAAATCGTATGCCACTTCCAGTTTATGCTTCCAAAATTCATGATCAATCTCACCTTCCTTGAAAGAGAGCACGCGCACGGCAATACTTCCTATCTGGAAATGCCCGCAAGCTATAAACTCTTTCTTCGAAGTGTACACATCCACTATCTCGCCTTCTTCGGGTTCTCCCTCAATGCGCTGGATAGCTCCGGAGAATACCCACGGATGAAAACGCTTTAACGACTCTTCCTTACCCGGTTTCAGGTATACTTTCTTATAAGCCATTTGTATTTACTGTTGTTTCTATTGGTTCTTCCTCTGTTATCTCATAACCGCCCGTACGTTCCAATTCCGTCAGGCAATTGTAAATTTCCACACAAGCCCACGCATCCGTGGCTGCATATAGTTTCTGTCCCTCGCTGAGCACCTCCGCCTCCCAATTGGAAAGACGCTGGCTTTTTGAAATCTTCTGGCCAAACAAATTGGCGAAGATTTTTTGCAGACTCCGGTCAGCTATGCCGAATCGTCCTACATAGTCCTGTAACTCTATCCAGTTTCCCCGGTCGGGATGCACATCCTCACGCTTCCGCAACGAGTTAAAATCGTCTTTCAGAGACAAACCTATCTTCAAGGTATCGCTCATCAAAAACTCTTGCAGAGAATCAGGCATACCTATCCGGTTCAGGCGAAACAAGAAACAGGTATCTTGCGTAGATATTTGCAACAAAGCTACCTTATGGGTAGTACCGCGTTTAAAAGAAGGGCGTGTTTCCGTATCCACTCCCACTATGCGTTGATCTTTCAAATAGGCTACCGCTTTTTCGGCCTCACTCTCGGTATAAATCACGAAGATGCGTCCCGGAAAAAGCACCTTGGGCATTGCTGCTATCTCGGCTTTAGTAATCGTTTTCCTTATTTGTTTCATAATAATGAATTCTCATCTTCCATTTCTTCCTCCTCGCCATCATCGGCAGGGCTGTACTTCACATCATGCAAAGCACGCATAGTGTTTACCAGCCGTTGTCCCCAAAACTCTCTGAAATGTTCCTTGCAGACCACTAAAGAATCGTTCATCGTCTCATTCAGTCCCAGTTGGAACACACTGATAAAGTCCTTCAAATCCTGATAGATATCTGCCAAATCCTCTGAAATACATTTTTTGATGGGCGTGTCACTGTACACCATATCCGGCAAGAACACTTCCAGATAATCATCCTTGGCTCCTAACACACCGGCTATAGCCCTACGTATCAGTTCATAATCTTCTTCAGTAACGAAGGTTTCGGGTTCGTCCTCTCCTATCGGCTCACACGGAGGCAACAAAGTCGCTTTCAAATAAAGCAACGGAAGTATTTTTAAGGCGGTATCTACAAAGTCATAGCGTTTCATATCACGGGCACGTTCCAGAAAGCCACAAAATTCGGCGGCTACCGTTACAAACTCTACTGTATTTTTGTCAAATATCACCTGACTGTACTTTTCCATAAACATTAAAATTGAATCGCAAAGTTAAGAAAAAAGAGATTAAATAAGGCAATAATTAATGTTTTTCATGTACATTTGCGAAATAATAAATAGAACGAAGACCTATGGCAAAGAAAAAATCAGATAAGGAGACAGAGCCTAAAAAGGTATCTACCAAACGATTCTCCGCTTTTTTAAAGAACGAAACCACACATTTTGTAATCGGATTGATCAGTGTAATTTTTGCAGTTTATCTGTTACTGGCATTTACCTCTTTCTTCTTTACGGGGGCCGCCGACCAAAGTATTTTGGATAATCAGCAGCCGGGTGAACTGATGCAAACTGCCAATCATGTAAAAAATTACGCCGGAGCACGCGGTGCACAACTTGCCGAATTCCTTATAAACGAATGTTTCGGCTTAGCTGCTTATTTTATCATTTTATTCCTGGCCGTAGTGGGTATGAAATTAATGAAAGCTTACCAGTTCCGTATCTGGAAATGGTTTATGTCCTGTTCTATCCTGCTCATCTGGTTCTCTATCACATTGGGATTTATTTTTGACGGCACCTTTGGGGATAGTTTTATCTATCCGGGGGGATTGCACGGACATAATGTAAGCAATTGGCTGATTTCACAAATTGGGATTCCAGGTTTGGGATTATTGCTGTTCATAGCGGCACTATTGTTCTTTATCTATTTAAGTAACGAAACCATACTGGTTATCCGTAAAGCACTGCGTCCCAGCTTCAGACGAAAGAAAAAAGAGGATCAAACAATTTCTGCAACTGAAGAAAATCCGATTAAAGAAGCTCCCCGGAAGGAAGAATCCAGGAAAGAATTCTCTAATCCCGGTCCTGCTATCGTAGATTTCGAATTAGAACAACCGACAAAGAAAGAAGAGGAAGTGGAAGAACAAGTGCCCTTCCCTTTTGAGAGCAAGCAGGTTACCGAACCGGCAGTGATAGAAGAACCTGCCTACACAAACGAAGAAGAGGAAGTTGAAAATACAGATGAACCTGATTTTTCAATCAGTGAAGAAACAAATGAAGAAGACGAGGCGTACAAAGGTCCCGTACTTCCACCATACAACCCTCGTCTGGATTTGGAAAACTACAAATTCCCTAGTCTGGATTTGCTAAATGAATATGAAGATGATGGTCCTAATATTGACATGGAAGAGCAAAACGCCAACAAAGACCGCATCATCAAGGTTTTACGTAGCTTCGGTATTGAAATCAGTTCCATCAAGGCAAGTGTAGGTCCTACCATCACATTATACGAAATTACTCCGGCAGAGGGGGTACGTATCTCTAAAATCAGGAACTTGGAGGATGATATCGCATTAAGTTTGTCGGCACTGGGTATCCGCATCATTGCTCCGATACCGGGCAAAGGCACTATCGGTATTGAGGTTCCGAATGCCAATCCGCGCATTGTACCGATGAAATCCATCCTGAACAGCAAAAAGTTCCAAGAAACCACCTATGAGCTGCCTGTGGCATTAGGCAAGACCATTACGAACGAAGTCTTTATGGTGGACTTGGCAAAAGCCCCCCACATGTTGGTAGCCGGCGCTACCGGACAGGGTAAGTCCGTAGGATTGAATGCCATCGTGACCTCTTTATTATATAAGAAGCATCCGGCAGAACTTAAGTTTGTAATTGTAGACCCCAAGAAGGTGGAGTTCGCTATCTATGCTCCGATTGAGAAGCATTTTCTGGCCAAGCTGCCGGATGGAGAAGACGCGATTATCACCGATGTTACCAAAGTGGTACAAACCTTGAACTCACTATGTATAGAGATGGACAGCCGATACGACTTGCTGCGTAAAGCCGGTTGCCGTAATATTAAGGAATATAACGCGAAATTCATCAACCGGCAGTTGAATCCGGAAAAAGGACACCGCTTCATGCCTTACATAGTGATTATCATTGATGAGTTCGGTGACCTGATTATGACTGCGGGTAAGGAAGTGGAATTACCTATCTGCCGTATCGCCCAGTTGGCACGTGCAGTAGGCATACATGCCATTATCGCGACCCAGCGTCCGACAACGAACATTATTACCGGTACTATCAAAGCTAACTTCCCGGCACGTGTTGCCTTCCGTGTAGCTGCCATGATGGACTCACGTACTATTCTGGACCGTTCGGGAGCACAGCAGCTGATTGGTAAGGGAGATATGCTTTACTTGCAAGGTAATGATCCGGTACGTGTGCAATGTGCATTCGTGGATACTCCTGAAGTGGAAAAAATAGCCAATTACATCAGTAAACAACAAGGATACACCACCGCATTCATGTTGCCCGAATATGTAGGCGAAGAGAGTGAAAGCAGCGTTGGCGAAGTAGACATGAACCGGTTAGACCCTATGTTTGAAGACGCAGCCAGACTGGTCGTGATTCACCAGCAAGGCTCTACCTCATTAATCCAACGCAAGTTCTCTATCGGCTATAACCGTGCGGGACGTATCATGGACCAACTGGAAAAAGCTGGAATTGTTGGCCCCACTCAAGGAAGCAAGGCGCGTGACGTACTCTGCATGGATGAAACAGACCTGGAAATGAAATTGAACAATCTGCAACAATAAGTTGTTTAATAATGTTATGATAAAAATGAAAAGAACATATTTACTGGTATTAATCCTTTTCCTTTCAGTCAGCCTATCCGCACAAAAGGACAAACAGGCACGGGAGATATTGGACAAAACCGCCAATGCCCTGCAACAGGCCGGAGGCATCCGTGCCACCTTTGGAGGGACAGGAAATGGAACCTTATTGCTAAAAGGCAACCGGTTCTATCTGAACAGTGGCGGAATACAAAGCTGGTTTGACGGAACAACGCAATGGAGTTATCTGGAAAGCAGCGAAGAAGTGAATGTGAGCAATCCTACCCCGGAAGAGTTGCAAACCATCAATCCTTATGCACTGTTATCCATTTACAAAAGCGGATATAATTATAAGTATACAGGGATCAAAAGCCGTAACGGCAAACAGGGGTTTGAAGTGATACTGACTCCGGAGAATAAACAGGATATCACATCCATCACCTTGTTCGTTTCCCAAACATATCAGCCTTTATATATAAAGGTAGAACAAAGTAATAAATCGGCAAATGAGATTATCGTCACTTCTTACCAAACCAACCAGCCGCTGGACAATGCGACATTCAAGTTTGATAAAAAGAAATTCCCAAATGCCGAAGTGATAGACTTACGATAACAAGCAGAGTTCAAGATAGAGAGATAATATAATATTCATCAAATTAAATTAAGTAAAGAAATAAGTATTATGAGTACAGAAAAAGTTAAATGCCTTATCATCGGCTCAGGTCCTGCCGGCTACACCGCCGCCATTTATACAGGACGTGCCAACATCGCCCCGGTCTTATATGAAGGTCTACAGCCCGGAGGCCAGTTGACCATCACTACCGAGGTGGAAAATTTCCCCGGATATCCCGAAGGTATCAGCGGTACCCAACTGATGGAGGACTTGCGCAAACAAGCAGAACGCTTCGGCGCGGATATCCGCAATGGCATTGCAACCTCCGCCGACCTGAGCAAACGTCCTTACCGTATCACCATTGATGACGAAAAAGTGATTGAGGCAGAAACTGTAATTATATCCACAGGTGCCACCGCCAAATATCTAGGTCTGGAAGACGAACAGAAATATGCCGGAATGGGTGTAAGCGCCTGCGCCACCTGCGACGGTTTCTTCTATCGCAAGAAAACCGTAGCTGTAGTAGGTGGCGGTGACACTGCTTGCGAGGAGGCTGTCTATCTGGCAGGACTGGCCAAACAGGTTTACCTGATTGTACGCAAACCGTTCTTACGCGCATCCAAGATTATGCAGGCACGTGTTATGAACCATCCTAACATCAAGGTACTGTTCGAGCACAACGCTGTCGGCTTATACGGAGAGAATGGCGTAGAAGGTGTTCATTTGGTAAAGCGTCAGGGTGAATGCAACGAAGAACGTTATGACTTGCCTATTGACGGATTCTTTCTGGCTATCGGCCATAAACCCAATTCAGACATTTTCAAGGATTATTTGGACACAGACGAAGTAGGCTACATTATAACAGAAGCAGGTACTCCGCGTACGAAGGTTCCCGGTGTGTTCGCTGCCGGTGATGTGGCCGACCCGCATTATCGTCAGGCTATCACTGCTGCCGGAAGTGGCTGCAAGGCTGCCATAGAAGCAGAAAGATACCTATCTGCCAACGACTTATTATAATAAAAACAAACTAACCCCACAACAAACACTATGACACATTTTCTAAGGAAGATGGCAGCTGCCTGGATTATTCTAGGCAGCGTGTCGGTGGGCTTTGCACAACAGCAAATGCCTCCCATCCCGACGGACCCTAACGTTCGCATCGGTAAATTGGACAACGGATTGACTTATTACATCCGTCACAACGAACTCCCGGAAAAAAGAGCCGATTTCTACATCGCTCAAAAAGTAGGTTCCATTTTGGAAGAAGACAACCAGCGAGGCTTGGCACACTTCTTAGAACACATGTGCTTTAACGGGACTAAAAACTTTCCCGACAAAACCCTCATCCAATATCTGGAAAGCATAGGGGTGAAATTCGGTGAAAACCTGAATGCTTATACCAGCATAGATGAAACCGTATACAATATTTCCAATGTTCCCGTGATACGTGACGGCGTTGTAGATTCTTGTTTGCTGATTTTGCATGACTGGGCCGACGACCTGACACTGGATCCTAAGGAAATAGACAGCGAACGCGGTGTGATTCATGAGGAATGGCGTACCAGCACAAACGCTATGATGCGTATGTACGAAAAAGCCCTCCCTACCCTTTATCCGGAAAGTAAATATGCCTATAGGCTTCCCATCGGCATTATGGAAGTAGTAGACAATTTCCCTTATCAGGCATTACGCGATTATTATGAAAAATGGTATCGTCCGGACCAACAGGGTATTGTCGTAGTAGGCGATATAGATGTAGACAAGATTGAGGCAAAGATTAAGAAGATATTCTCTCCTATTAAAATGCCAGACAACCCGGCAGAACGAGAATACTTCCAAGTTCCCGACAATAAGGAAACTATTGTAGCAATAGAAACAGATAAAGAACAGGCAAACCCAGTAGCTTATTTATACTACAAACATGAAGCTATTCCTAATGAACAAAAGGGAAACATGGATTATCTGGTAGTGAACTACATGAAATCCATGATAGAAAATATGTTGAACGCCCGTCTGAACGAACTGACCCAAACAGCCAATCCTCCTTTCATCTTCGCTCAAGTCAGCGACCAAGAATTCCTGATTTCCAAAACAAAAGATGCCTTTACAGGAATAGTAGCAAGCAAGGAAGATGGAATTGACAGTGCAATAACCGCCATTGTACGCGAAATTGAACGGGTCCATAAATTTGGTTTCACCGCGTCCGAATATGCCCGCGCCAAAGCGGATTATCTGCGTATGCTGGAATCTGCATACAACGAACGCAATAAAGTGAAAAACGGTGCATACGTGGATGAATATGTACGCCACTTCATTGACAACGAACCGATTCCAGGTATTGAAAATGAATATGCCATTATGAATCAGATCGTCCCCAACCTGTCTGTGGAAATGGTAAACAGTCTGATCCCGGCCTTGGTTACCGACAGCAATCTGGTAGTAAATGTATTCTTCCCAGAAAAGGAAGGATTGAAAGTTCCATCCAAGGAAGAAATTTTGGCTGCTGTCAATAAGGTAAAAGCTGAAACACTGACTGCTTATGAAGACAAAGTTTCTGATGAACCTTTGATTTCTGAAAAGCCCCAAGGTGGAAAGATTACAAAACAGGAAAATGGTCCGTTCGGTTCTACTATCCTGACTCTATCCAATGGAGTACGCGTTATCTTAAAGTCGACCGATTTCAAAGCGGATGAAATCAGAATGAGAGCTTTCAGTCCGGGTGGCAGTTCCTTGTTCCCGAATGATGAAATTATCAATATCAATGTCATGAATGATGTGGCAAGTATCGGCGGTTTGGGTAACTTCAGCAATGTTGATCTGGAGAAAGTATTGGCAGGTAAAAAAGCGAGTGTAAGTGCTTCTGTCGGTGGCAATACAGAGGGGCTGAGCGGAAGCTGCTCACCCAAAGATTTTGAGACCTTGATGCAATTAGTCTATTTGTCATTCACGGCTCCACGAATGGACAATGATGCATTCACTTCATTCAAGAACCGTCTGCAAGCATCTTTGGCAAATCAAGAGGCCAACCCCATGACTGCCTTACAGGATACGTTGCAAAAAGCCCTCTATATGGGACATCCGCGTACTATCCGTATGAAAGCCGATATGGTGGACAAGATTGACTATGCCAAAGTTATGGAGATGTACAAAGACCGTTTCAAAGACGCCAGCGACTTTACTTTCATCTTTGTAGGAAACATCAAACCGGAAGAAGTAGAGCCGTTAATTGCAACTTATCTGGGAGCTTTGCCTTCTGTCAACCGCAAGGAAACCTTCCGTGACAATCACATTGATATGCGCCAAGGCGACTATAAGAACATTTTCAGCAAAAAACTGGAAACGCCCAAAGCCTCTGTACTGGTTATCAACAATGGTAAATGTGCATATACTCTGAAAAACCAAATCATGATGAGTATGCTTTCACAGATACTGAATATCATGTATACCGAAAGTGTGCGTGAAAAAGAAGGCGGTACGTACGGAGTAAGCGCATTCGGCAGTCTGACCAAATATCCAAAAGAGAAAGCGGTTCTGCAAATCTATTTCGATACCGATCCTGCCAAACGTGCCAAAATGACGGATATCATTTTGAATGAACTGAATCAGTTTGTCGACCAAGGACCGTCTGCCGAAAATTTGAACAAGGTAAAAGAATTCATGCTGAAGAAATACAAGGAAAATGCCAAAGAAAACAGTTATTGGGTAAATATACTGGGTGAATATTTCTGGGAAGGGACAGATATGAACACCGGCTACACAAATACCGTAAACAGCATTACCGCTAAAGATCTGCAAGAATTTACCAAAGCCTTGTTGGAACAGAATAACCGTGTAGAAGTAAGCATGACCTCGGAAGAAACAAAATAATCCAAGCCTATGCTTCTATCTATTATAAGACAGAATCAAAAACTTGCGGCCAAGCGGAATCCTGCATTTGACAGGAACCGCTTCGCCAAGTTTTTAATTTACTTTATGGTCGCTTTTTGGGCAG
>OHZG01000958.1_pt1 | contig 9839 bp, 6 predicted proteins | sample 1580431 | NCBI WGS metagenome assembly OHZG01 (sample SAMEA3882527, study PRJEB24775) | human gut metagenome | biome: human-associated habitat; feature: intestine environment; material: feces | place: Netherlands | collected 2009/2010 | reverse complement strand
CACTCATAGCTGCGTGGCTTATTGCTATCGCAATTATCGGGGTAGCATGGATTACAGACATCCGCAAAGCAGACCTGCTGAAAAACGGAAAGATTGTTTCCGGAAAAGTTAATGCAGTAAAAAGGGTTCACATAAAATTCCACATGAGTACCTATCACCTTGCTGATGAAGATGTAATTTATCCTTGGGTGATCCAGTACCAATATAAGATTGGAAAAGACACTTATTATGGACAGTCCCATTGGTTTTGGTTCAATCCTCTCGTGAGCAAGGGAACACCTATAAAGGTGACTATTGATCCTCAAAAACCAGAAAGAAGCATTGTTGCTGCATGGGAAAGTTAATAGATTGTTTCTTTCCTCTATGATGACGGAAATTTCAAAGGAGCACAATCTCCTTTGGCACACGACTTTGGTACAAAGTCTAGTATGTTACACCTCGATAGAGGTGTACCGTTCCCAGACGCAAAAAGTCCCATGCCCAGCACTTTGGCGGTGCGGGCATGGGACTTTTTGCTTTTTAGGCCTAGCGGAGTGAACAGCAACCAATCCTGACATCCAGTTGCCGTGTCATTTGCTGAATACTGTTTTACGAACAGTCTGCGGATGGACGTTCCCTCTTTTTCAATATACCGAACAAGAACTTACTTATTCTTGTACATTTCCTCGTAGTATTTCTGATAGTTGCCGCTGGTGATGTGCTCCATCCACTCCTCGTGGTCGAGATACCAGTCGATGGTCAGGACGATGCCCTTCTCGAACGGGGTCTCGGGGTACCAGCCCAGATCGTTCTTGATCTTGGTGGGGTCGATGCCGTAGCGGCGGTCGTGGCCCAGACGGTCGGCCACATGCTTGATGAGGTCCTCGCTGATGCCCTCGTCCTGCAGGCGGTCATGCAACTGGTTGATGATGGTCTTGACGATGAAGATGTTGGGGCGCTCGTTGTGGCCGCCCACGTTGTACACCTCACCGATCTTGCCGCCGTTGGCTACCATGTCGATGGCCTTGCAGTGATCTTCCACATACAGCCAGTCGCGGATCTGCATACCGTCGCCGTAGATGGGAAGCTGCTTGTGGTGTTTGACGTTGTTGATCATCAGAGGGATCAGCTTCTCCGGGAACTGGTAGGGGCCGTAGTTGTTGGAGCAGCGGGTGATGTTGATGGGCATACCGTAGGTATCGTGGAATGCCATAACGAACATATCAGCGCTGGCCTTGGAGGAGGAGTAGGGGCTGTGGGGGCACAGGGGGGTGGTCTCCATAAAGAAGCCGTCCGCACCCAGTGCACCGTACACCTCATCGGTGGACACCTGCAGGTACTTCTTGCCCTCTTTCCAAGTCTTGGCATCGGCATCATACCATGCTTCCTTGGCGCGCTGCAGCAGGTTGACGGTGCCCATCACGTTGCTCTGCACAAAAATTTCGGGGTTCTTGATGGAGCGGTCCACGTGGCTCTCGGCGGCAAAGTTGATGACGTAATCGAAATCGTACTTCTGGAACAGGCCTTCCACCAGCTCCTTGTCGCAGATATCGCCCTGCACGAACACATGGCGGGGGTCGCCCTCCACATCCTTCAGGTTTTCCAGATTGCCGGCGTAGGTCAGCTTATCCAGATTGACCAGCAGGATCTCCGGGTATTTCTTGAGCATATAATGCACAAAGTTGGAGCCAATAAAACCGGCGCAGCCGGTGATCAGATATGTTTTCATAGGTTCAATTTCCTCTTTTCAGTCTGACAGAGCTTTGACGCCGGGAAATTCAATGGAAACTTTTTTTGTTCCAAGCGTGATTTTGTCCATAGGTTCCCTCTTTTCAGTCTTTCATCCCGTTGTCGCCGTCCCAGTGGGCGAAGAAGCAGGCCAGAGCGTCTCTCCAGTCGCGCACATCGTTGCCCACGGTGCAGCGCAGCATCCGGTTGTCCAGTGCGCTCCACTTGGGGCGGTCGGCGCTTTCCGGGTGCTTTGCCTTGTATTCCTCACTGGTGCAGGGTGCCACAGCGGCATCCACGCCGGACAGGCGGATGATCTCGGACGCAAAATCATACCACGAGCAGATGCCCTCGCCGGTGCAGTGGTACAGGCCGTACTCGTGGGTCACGCACAACTGCAGGATCTCGTGGGCCAGATCCACCGCGTTGGTGGGGTTGCCGCACTGGTCATTGACCACTTCCAGCTTGCCAAACTTCTTGCCTGCGTTCACGATGGTCTTGACGAAGTTTTTGCCGTAGTAGCTGTAGAGCCACGCGGTGCGCACGATGAAGTGACGGTGGCAGAACTGCTCCACATACTTTTCGCCCATGAGCTTGGTAGAGCCATAGGCGCTGATGGGGCCGGGAATGGTGGCTTCGTCCTGTGCAACGCCGCCGTTCTCACGGCCGGAGAACACATAATCGGTGGAGACGTGTACCAGTCGTGCACCGGTCTTTTCCGCTGCCTGTGCCAGATTGCGGGGGCCGAGGGCGTTTGCCTTGAAGGCGGCATCATGGTTCACTTCGCAGCCGTCCACATTGGTGTAGGCAGCGCAGTTGATGATGACATCCGGGCGGTTGCGGCGGATGAACTCGTCCACCATTTTGTAGTTGGAGATATCCAGATCCGGCAGGTCCACGGCGATCACCGTGGCATTGAGCAGCTTTTCGGGGATGGGGCCGATCTCGCTGCGGCCTTCGCGCAGCTGCTTGAGGATCTCGGTGCCCAGCTGACCCTTGCAGCCGGTAACAATGATTTTCATATGGGTATGCCTCTCTTTTGCTTAATAGCGCAGCTTGCCGTCTGCAACGTTCTTCAGGTGCTGGCCGTAAGGACTCTTGCCGTAGCGCTCAGCGCTTTCCAGCAGGGTGTCGCGGTCGATCCAGCCGTACTTGAAGGCGATCTCTTCGGGGGCGCTGATCTTGATGCCCTGACGCTTCTCGATCATGCGCACAAAATCAGCTGCTTCCACCAGACTGTCCATGGTGCCGGTGTCCAGCCATGCAAAACCGCGGCCCAGCAGCTGAACATCCAGCTCGTCCTTCTTCAGATACATGTCGTTCAGGGTGGTAATCTCCAGCTCGCCGCGGGCAGAGGGCTTGACCTGCTTTGCCATCTTCACGACCTCTTTGTTATAGAAGTACAGGCCGGTGATGGCGTAGTTGGACTTGGGATGCTGAGGCTTTTCCTCCACGCTGAGCACCTTGCCGTCCTTGTCGAACTCCACGATGCCAAAGCGTTCCGGATCCTGCACATAGTAGCCGAACACAGTGCAGCGGCCTTTGTTTTCCGCATTGGCGGCGGCGGTCTTGAGGATCTTGGAGAAGCCGTTGCCGTAGAAGATGTTATCACCCAGGATCATGGCGCAGCAGTCGTCGCCAATGAACTCTTCGCCCAGAATGAAGGCCTGTGCCAGACCGTCCGGAGAGGGCTGAACTTTATACTGCAGATGGATGCCGTACTGGCTGCCATCACCCAGCAGCGCCTCAAAGCGAGGCGTATCGGTCGGGGTGGAGATGATCAGGATGTCCTGAATGCCTGCCAGCATCAGCGTGGACAGGGGGTAATAGATCATCGGCTTGTCGTAGACCGGCAGCAGCTGCTTGCTGGTGACCATGGTCAGCGGGTAAAGCCGGGTGCCGGCACCGCCGGCAAGAATGATACCTTTCATATTTGTGCACTCCTTTAAAATAGATTGAAAAGTTGTGCAGCTGTACGCCGCCCAGACAGGAGACCGCCCGGATGACGTATGGATTCAAAGCGGAGCTGCGTCCGCTGTAAACAAATTCAGGAGCCGCTCCCCCTGCCCAAAATGGCAAAATGGGAATAACAGCTCACTTTATTTTACTATCAAATCACACAAAAAGCAAGAAAGAACGGCTTTCCCGAAAAATTTTCCGGAAAAGCCGTTCTGAAACTCCTTCAGTCTCGCATTTGTTCCGCCCAAAAGGCCCCCTCTCCGAGGGGGCTGGCAATGCCGCAGGCATTGACTGGGGGAGTTACCACGCAAAGCCCCACTTGGAGAAATAGCGCAGCAGGCTGCGCAGCTGCCACAAAAAGGGCTTCAGGCTGCGGTGCGCGGCGCGGTGCCATGCATGGATGGCCGTATACTGGGGCACCAGATACGCTTTGCCTCGGGTGCGCATCTTCTGGGTGAGGTCCGCATCCTCCACATACATGAAGTAGCTCTCGTCAAAGCCGCCCACCGCCTTGAAGGTGCTGGTGCGCACACCGGAAAAGCTGCCGGTGCAGAACTCGATCTCGATGGGTCTGGTCAGGTCCTCATCCAGCATCAGGTAGTGGTCGTTCTGGCCTTTCCAGAAGCTGAGCCGGGGCAGCTGGCGGTAGAGCATGGGCCGCAGGGCGCACCGGCGCAGGGGCAGCTGCTGGGGCTTGCCGTCCGGGAACACCAGCGAGGGCCGGGCCATCACGGCATCCGGGTGGGCGGCCATCCAGTCGGCCAGATCACTCAGGGTATCAGCGGTCAGCTGGATATCCGGGTTGAGGATAAAATGGAAATCACTGTCCAGCTCGGGCAGGATCATATTGTGGCCGGTGCCAAAGCCGCCGTTCTCTGTGCGGCAGAGCACCTCCACCTTCTGGTCCTTGCGGATGTGCAGGGTGCCGTCCTTCGCAGCCTTGGCAAGGCACTGGCCGCTGCCGTCCGGGCTGGCATTGTCCACCAGATACAGTGTCAGCGGGTGGCGGCGGGTGCAGTCCAGCACGGTCTGTGCCGCCCTGAGCGCTTCATCCGCGCCGTTATAAACTACAATACAAGCAGAAAGTTCCATGTCGTTCACTCCAGCGGTTTGATGTCAAAGCTGAAGTCCTCTTTCATCAGGTCAAAGTTCGGGTTCATGCAGGGGTCGCCTGCGGCCAGCTGCTTTGCCCACCGCTTCTGGAAGCGCTCCACCTCCGAGATGAAGCGCTTGCGCTTGACCGGGTTCTCGTCCAGACCGCGGCTCTTGCTCTCGTAGTGGTACAGCTGTGCAAACGGGGTGAACACGTTGGTATAGCCCGCTTCGCGCACGCGCACGCAGAAGTCCACATCGTTGAAGGCCACAGCAAAGCTCTCGTCCAGACCGTTCACCTGCTCGTAGACGCTCCTGCGCACCATCAGGCAGGCGGCAGTGACCGCATACACATCCTGTGCATAGACCAGACGTCCCATATAGCCGGGGTGGCCCACCGGGAAGTTCTTGTGCATGTGGGCCGCAAGGGTCAAAAAGCCGAAGCCGATGCCCGCGTGCTGGATGGTGTTGTCCGGATAAAGCAGCTTTGCGCCCACGCAACCCACACGGTCCTGCTGGGCGTACATGAGCATTTCTTCGATCCAGCGCGGAGAAATGACCTCGGTATCGTTGTTGAGCAGCAGCAGGTATTCGCCGGTGGCTTCCTTTGCGCCAAAGTTGTTCAGGGCGCTGTAGTTGAAGCCGGTGCCCTGCCATGTGATCACCTTCAGGTTCTTGTGCTCCTTCTGCAGCTTTTCATAGCAGCGGAAGGTAGCAGGCTCCCTGCTGTTGTTCTCGATGACGATGATCTCAAGATCCTCATAGGTGCTCCTGCGGTAGATGGACTCCACGCAGGTGCGCAGGTCGGAAGAATGGTCGCAGCTGGGGATCAGGATGCTGACCCGGCCCGGCTTTGTGATGGTATAGTCCGTCTTATAGAAGCCCGGCGTACCCGGGATCATGGAAACTTCATCCACCGGCACACCCACACGCTCGTAGTGAGCATACAGGGCCTTGACCGCAGCTTCCAGACAGTAGGTCTTGGCCGAAATGTTGCTTGCCACGCTGGTGGGGCTGGAGCGCCAGTAGTACAGCAGATGCGGGATATGCACGATCTTGTGCGCCTTTTCGGTCAGGCGCAGGTAGAGGTCATAGTCCTGACTGCCGTTGTAGGCTGCACGCTCATCGCCGCCCACAGCGGCCAGCAGCTTTGCGCTGAACACGCTCAGGTGGCAGATATAGTTGTTGGAGCGCAGATTATCCAGCATATAATCCGGCTTGAAATGGTAAACGGTCAGGTGGTCGATGTCGCCCTCAAAGGTCACTTCATCCGTATACACAAAGTCTGCGCCCTGTTCGGCAATGGCCTGTGCCACGTACCACAGAGCACAGGGGTGCAGGATATCATCGTGGTCCAGCAGGGCGATGAACTCGCCCGTTGCCAGCGCAAAGCCCTGATTGGTGTTGCCCGCAATGCCCTCGTTCTTTTCCAGCTTCTGGTAGCGGATGCGGGGGTCTTCCGCAGCACGGGCTGCTACGGTCTGGCCCACCGTCTCGTCCTGTCCGGCATCCACAAGGCACAGCTCCCAGTTCTGATAGGTCTGGTTCTGCACCGAGTCCAGCAGCTCCACCAGAAACTGCTGCGGCGTATTGTACAGCGGCACCACGATGCTGATGCGCGGCGCGGCGGGCTGGTCGGCCGCCTGCCTTACCAGCAGCTCTGCGCTGGCAAAGCGGTCGGCGCGCATGGTCCTGCCCGGGAACAGCTTCGCGTATTCCTTTTTGGCCTTTGCCTGCGCACGCACGCCGGAAATGCCCACCCGACGCAGCTGGCCCAGAAAGACGAACGGCGGGAAGGTGTGTGCCAGCTGACGGCCCTTGCTGACAAAGTAGCGCAGCGGCCAGCTCATCTTCCAGAAAGTAGAGCTGGTCACATTGTTCAGTGTCTTTTCCAGATCCTGCTCATGGCTGCGGCTCAGCGAAAGATCGCTGCGCAGGCGTTCCAGCTGAGCCGTCTGCTCTTCGCCGGTGCGCTCGGCCTGCTGCATCCGCTCTCGCAGATCGTCCAGCGTCATCTCGTAGCCTGCCAGCAGCTGCTGTGCATCCTGCACAGCGGCGCTGCGGCAGAACAGCGCGGTCTGCTGGGCTTTGCCACGGTTCTTCCACTCAAAATCCCGATACAGGCCCTGTGCGGCCAACTGCTTTGCACAGTCAGCCATGGCCGATGCATCGGTGCATACCAGCAGCACCTGTGCACACTGCAGTGCGGGCAGATCCACCCATTCCGGGTCCTCCACCACCAGCAGGGCAGCGGTGCCCTGCTCTGCATTCTCCGGCAGCAGCTGTGCGCCGGCCTTTTCCAGTGCTTCGGCCAGTGCGCCGCTGCCGCCCAGCACCTGAATGCTGGCAGGGGTCAGCTCCCGCACGATGCGCTGCGCCAGTGCACGGCAGCGCTCGGCCTGTCGTTTGGTTTCTTTTTCCTGATCCATTCCGATCTCCGCTCCTATGGAACTTTTTTATCTTAAAATGATCTCTCAAAAAATCACACGATTTATAGTATACCAAATCCGGCATGATTTGAGAAGGTTTTGCGCGCATTTCTTTGCAGTTTTCCACTGCTTACCAGTGGAACAGGCTGTGCAGCCAGCCAAAGAACCCACCGCCGGAACTGCCGGAAGCGGAAATGCTCACACCCGTGTAGTAGTGGCTCAGGATCTCCCGGTAGCCCATGCCCTGCTCCTGTGCGTAACCCACAGCACCGCACTGGCTCATGCCCACGCCATGGCCAAAGCCGTAATAGGTCATGCAGGGAGTGCCGCTTTCGTCCGCGCCAAAGTCGAAGCAGTAACGGGAGGAAACGAACTGGCCGATATAGCGGTAGCTGCGGCCATTGGAAACAAAGGTGTTGTACTGCACAAAGCCGCCCAGATCCTTGTGGGTGGTGTCGGCGCTGACGTAGGGCTCGCCGGTGCGGCTGTCGTTATACTCTTTATAGGTATAGTCTTTTCCGATGACCCGGCGCAGCTTGTTGTGGTACTGCTCCTCGTAGGGGCTCTCCACGCTCTGCAGATACGGCACATCGGTGCCCCATGCGTCCCGGCTGGAGCAGGTGCCGTACACGCCGGTCTGGGTGTTATAGCCCGCACTGGCCGACCACACGGCGTCGCAGACGCTGCCGTTGTAGGTAAGGATCTCATTTTTCACCGGTTCCACCGCCCTGCGGATGGCTTCCCGTGCCGAGGACGGGATCTGATCCACCGGAGTGTAGATGAGCGCATTGGAAGAGGAGCCGTACTGCTTGTGGTATTCCAGATAGGAATGGATGGCCACCGCCTGTGCCTTCCACGCCTGCTGGGCGGCGCTGGCACTGACATAGCTGCCAATGGAGCCAAGCTCCGTGTAGGTAATGCCCACAAGGCAGTCCACAAGGTTCAGCGTGACATTGCGCTGCAGGCCTTTTCCCTTGATGTTGAGGTAAGGCATGGTGATGGTATCACTGGTGCCAAAGAGCCATGCAAGGCAGTTTTCCTCCTCGGCAGGGATCAGGGTCGTGTCTGCGCCGCCTATAGTGGTGGCTGCCGAAGCCGCCGGGGCCAGCACGCAAACGCACAGCGCTGCTGCCAGCACAAACGCCGCTGCGCGGCGCACAAACCGATGCAGATGTTTCAAAAGTGATCTCCTCCTGTTTTTTGCAGATTTCCGACTGTGTTTTTTACAGTGTAACACAGCCTGCGCCTGCGGGCAAGGACTGGACTTTCGTTTTCACATCTGGACAAAGAAGAAACCGGAGGGCCTTTCCCGTTCGGGCTGCTCTCCGGTCTGATTTATAAGGTCTCCGGCCGACGACGCATGGCATCGTCGATCTCGTTTTCGATCTCCCGCAGGCAGTCCAGCAGCACCGGATTGAACGCCCCGGCCTCGCCGGTGCAAAGCATCTGCACTGCAGCCGCGCAGGGTACCGGCGGCTGGCTTCCGCTGCCAGTAGTCAGCGTTTCGTAGGCATCCGCAAGGCCGACCACCTGTGCCGCAATGGGGATCTGTTCGCCAACCAGCTGGTCCGGGTAGCCGCTGCCGTCGTACCGCTCGTGGTGCCAGCGGCAGATCTGATAGGCTACCCGCACAAAATCTTCGTCGCGGTAGGCATCCAGCTCTTCCAGCATCCGTGCACCCAGCAGGGTATGCTGGCGCATGGTTTCTTCATCCTCCGGCGTGCGCGGCTCCGGGCTGTTCAGGACCTGCTCCCCGATCTCCATTTTGCCAATGTCGTGCAGCACCGAGGCCATGCTGATGGTACGGCGCATCTCCTGCGTCAGGGGGTAAGTCTCGGTCTTTTGCACCAGATGGTCCAGCAGCATTCCGGTCAGGGTGCTGATGTGCTGCACATGGGTGCGGCTCTCGCCGTTGCGGCGCTCCACCACCCGGCTCAGAATGCCGATCATCATTTGGCTGCGCTTTTCCTTTTGCGACACCTGATCCGCCACCATGGCGCTCAGGCGGCGCTGCTTTGCATACATGCGGATGGTGTTGGTAATGCGCTGATACACCACCCTTGCATCAAAGGGGCGGCTGATATAATCGGACGCACCCAGATCAAAGGCGCGGCGCACCGTGTCCACATTGTCCTCGCTGGAGATCATGATGACCGGGATCTCTTCCAGCATTCCGCGCTGGCTCATGGCTTCCAGCACGGTAAAGCCGTCAATGCCGGTCATGTGGATATCCAGCAGCACAACGGAGATGCCGGTGGGGTTCTGTTCCAGCAGGCGCAGGCAGTCCTCGCCGGAAGCCGCTTCGGCAGTGTCGAACTGGCTGTTCAGCATCTGGCTGAGCAGCATCCGGTTCATGGCCGAGTCGTCCACAATGAGCACACTCTGGCGGCTGTGGGTGGGCTGCAGGGCGTGCGGCTCCGGCTGACGCTCGGTGATCACGGTGTTTTTCTGGATGCGTGCATAGTGCATCAGTCGTTCCGCGTGCTGCACCGCATCGTCCACATTTTCGTCGTCGATCCACACGCCGCCAATGCTGGCTGACATGCGGATGCGGGAGTAGCCCGGCACGCTGGCCGCCTGCAGCTGCAGACGGATCGGAAAATGCGATCCGCGCCGTTGCGGCGAAGGCTGTGATGCCGCACCATGGCAGCA
>OHZG01000954.1_pt1 | contig 9871 bp, 7 predicted proteins | sample 1580431 | NCBI WGS metagenome assembly OHZG01 (sample SAMEA3882527, study PRJEB24775) | human gut metagenome | biome: human-associated habitat; feature: intestine environment; material: feces | place: Netherlands | collected 2009/2010 | reverse complement strand
CCTTACCAAGGCGACGCTCTACCGACTGAGCCACAGCAGCATTTCCATAAGCGGACATTTCTGTCGCTCACAGTTGATAATATTAACAGAAAAAGCATACCCTGTCAACAGGCAATTTGATTTTTTTGCCTTTGTGTTTTTTTACATTTATTTCTCGATATTTTTCTCTTGAAATCTTTTAAATCCGGCGTTTTTATGATATGATTAACCTTTAAAGAAACATTCAGGAGGGAAAGAGATGGAAAACGAAACCGTTTCTAAAAATTTTATTGAAAACATCATTGATAAAGACCTTGCAGAGGGTGTTTATGATACCGTACACACCCGTTTCCCACCGGAACCGAACGGGTACCTCCATATCGGACATGCCAAATCCATTCTTTTAAACTATGGACTTGCACAGAAATACAACGGCAAATTCAACATGCGTTTCGATGATACCAACCCGACCAAAGAAAAGAGCGAATTTGTAGAGTCCATCAAAGCGGACATCAAATGGCTCGGTGCTGACTGGGAAGACAGACTTTTCTTTGCGTCTGATTATTTCCCGCAGATGTATGAAGCTGCTATCAAGCTCATCAAGAAGGGCAAAGCTTATGTCTGCGATCTGACTGCCGATCAGATCCGCGAATACCGTGGTACTCTTACAGAGCCAGGCAAAGAAAGCCCATACCGTAACCGCAGCGTCGAAGAAAACCTTCAGCTTTTTGAAGAAATGAAAGACGGCAAATACCAGGATGGAGAGAAAGTTCTCCGTGCCAAGATCGACATGGCATCCCCGAATATGAACATGCGTGACCCGGTCATCTACCGTGTTGCTCATATGACTCACCACAGAACAGGTGATACATGGTGCATCTATCCAATGTATGATTTCGCCCATCCCATCGAGGATGCGATTGAGGGAATCACACATTCCATCTGTACTCTGGAGTTTGAGGATCACAGACCACTGTATGACTGGGTTGTAAAAGAATTGGAATACCCACAGCCACCGAAGCAGATTGAGTTTGCAAAACTGTATCTGACAAATGTAGTTACAGGTAAACGTTATATCAAGAAATTGGTAGAGGAAGGCATCGTAGACGGATGGGATGATCCGCGTCTGGTTTCCATCGCAGCACTGCGCCGCCGTGGATTTACACCGGAATCCATCAAAATGTTTGTAGAACTCTGCGGTGTATCCAAAGCAAACAGCTCTGTTGACTATGCAATGCTTGAATACTGCATCCGTGAGGATCTGAAACTGAAACGTCCACGTCTGATGGCTGTTCTTGATCCGATCAAGCTTGTGATCGATAATTATCCGGAAGGCGAAGTAGAATATCTGGAAGCTCCGAACAATATGGAGAATGAAAAACTGGGAACCCGTAAAATACCGTTTGGCAGAGAACTCTATATTGAGAGAGAAGACTTCATGGTAGATCCGCCTAAGAAATATAAGAGAATGTTCCCGGGCACAGAGGTTCGTCTTATGAACGCATATTTTGTAACCTGTACAGGATATGAAGCTGATGAAGATGGAACTGTACGTGTTGTACACTGTACTTATGATCCTGCAACAAAGGGTGGCAATGCGCCGGATGGCAGAAAAGTAAAAGGAACCATTCACTGGGTAGAAGCAAGTCAGGCAGGAAAAGCAGAAGTACGTCTCTATGAGAATATCGTAGACGAGGAGAAGGGTGTATACAACAAAGAAGATGGTTCTCTGAATGTAAATCCGAACTCTTTGACAAAAGTTACTGCATATGTAGAACCAGCACTTATGGAAGCAAAAGGCTATGACAGCTTCCAGTTCGTAAGAACAGGATTTTTCTGTGCAGATATCCATGATTCTAAAGAGGGTGCACCGGTATTCAACCGTATCGTGTCTCTGAAGAGCTCATTTAAACTTCCGAAAGCATAATGAGACTGAAATAGTAATATAATCAGAATAAAAAGGGAATGTTGCTTCTACGATTGTATAATCGTGAAGTAACATTCCTTTTTGGTTACGTTACTGTGAACGGTAACGTTTATTCTTCAGATTCAGATGCAGCGTCCATAGTCTCTTCAAAATTCTCGGGTTCATCGGCATCTTCTTCCTCTTCTGCATCTTTAATCTCAACTTCAGCAGCTTTATCGGAAGACTTCTCAGAATCGTCTGTATCAGCAGCTTCTTCAGCTTCTTCGCTTTCGGTGTCATCTGTTGCAGACTGTTCGCCTGTATGTTCCCAGGACTGGAAATCTTCGGCAGGTTCCTGATCTTCCTTAGCAGTTTCCTTTTCATCAGTCAGATCGAAATCATCAAAGTCATCTTCAAAATCAAAATCCTCTTTACAGGATCCTTTTTTGGCAATAAGGGCAGCTACAGCACCGGCAGCAGCTGCTGTAAGGGCACCTATTGCAACATATCCCCAGTATTTATTAATTTTAGCCATGATAATCATAAACTCCTTTCTGATATTCTCCTATTTTTGACAGCGAGTCAGGATAAAAATATCTTTTACTCCTGACACCATTTTATTCAGCTATAGGTTATTGTTATTTTAATACTTTTCAGATAAAAAGGAAAGCGAAATTTTATGGAAAGAGTTAATGAAAGCAGTTGCATACCAAAAAGATACAAGGTATACTATGACAGGAAAGAAGAGGAGATTTTTATGAGAAAAATTATACTGGCATCTGCTTCACCCAGACGAAAAGAACTGTTGGAACGGGCTGGCGTGGATTTTGAAGTGCTGCCTGCATCAGGTGATGAGAATCGTATCTCAGACAATCCGGGAGAGGCAGTAAAACAGCTGGCTTCGGATAAAGCAGCTTCTGTTATCCGCACTATGAAAGATAGTGCCGACGGAACAATTGTGATCGGATCTGACACAGTGGTAGTGTTTGAGAATGTGATCCTTGGCAAACCTCATGATACAGAGGATGCAGTGAATACATTAAAGAAACTTCAGGCAAATACTCATCAGGTATATACCGGCGTTTCTGTATGGGAAAAGAAAGAAAAAGTCTGGACAGAACATACTTTTTATGAAAGTACAGATGTGACGTTTTATCCGGTTTCAGATGAGGAGATCAGAGAGTATGTTGCTACAGGAGAGCCTATGGATAAGGCTGGAAGCTATGGCATCCAGGGACTTTTCGGAATTTATGTAAAGGGGATCAACGGAGATTACAATAATGTGGTAGGACTCCCGGTTGCCAGATTATTTTATGAAATGAAGAAATCAGGAATTAACTTAAGAGGATGACAAAAGATGATTAAAGCATGTATATTTGATTTGGATGGAACACTGGCTGATACGCTGGATTCCATGGCTTATGTGACTAATATTATTATGGAAAAATTCGGGTTGAAAACACTTCCGGTGGATAATTTCAGATATTACAGCGGAGAAGGGGCAAATATGCTGATCCGCCGCGCACTTAAGGATGCGGGGGATCCGGAACTTGCGCATTATGATGAGGGACAGAAGCTTTACCGGGAAATGTTTGAAGCAGATCCGATGTATAAAGTAGTTCCCTATAAGGGAATGCCGGAAACCTTAAAGAAATTGAAGGAACATGGAATGAAGCTGGCAGTTTGTTCAAATAAACCTCATCCTGCAGCTGTGAAAGTAATTGCGCAGCTTTTTGACGGGGAATTTGATATGGTAGTCGGTCAGAGCGAAGCAATCCGCAGGAAACCGGCACCTGATGGTCCGCTTATGGTTGCGGAAAAATTTGGTGTAAAACCGGAAGAATGTATGTATGTGGGAGATACAAGTACAGATATGAAGACCGGTAAAGCAGCAGGAATGTATACAGTAGGTGCGCTATGGGGCTTTCGTGACCGAAAAGAACTGAATGAGAATGGAGCAGATCTTGTCGCTGAGAAACCGACAGATCTGGTAAAAATTTGCGAGGAACATGGAAATGATTAAGTTGGTTGCAAGTGATCTGGATGGGACGTTACTTTTACATAAGGCACAGTCTCTGCCTGAAGAAATTTTTTCGCTGATCAGGCAGTTAGAGGAACTGGGGATTATGTTTGTAGCAGCCAGTGGAAGGCAATATCCGAATATGACAAAGCTGTTTGCACCTGTTGCTTCAGAGATTTCCTATATTTCGGAGAATGGTGCACTGGCAGTGGATCATGGAGAGGTACTGTATCAGGATTCTTTTGACAGAAAGCTGGCAGGGGAGATTATTTCTGCAATCCTGGAAAAGAAGGATGCCGAGTTTACCTGTTCTGCAAAGGATTACCACTACCTGATGCCGAAGACAAAGAGATTTCATGACCATATGTTATATGAAGTAAAAAATGAATGCAGATTTGTAAACAGCATGGAAGAGATGACGGCTCCTATCATGAAGCTGGCTGTGTTTGAACCGGCCGGCCTTACAGAAGAATCTGTGAAATACTGGATGGACAGATTTGGAAAAGAATGTGTTGTTGTCACTTCGGGAAATGAGTGGATTGATTTTATTCCTTTTGGAACAAACAAGGCAAAAGGAATCAGAGAATATCAGAAAAGATATCATATTTCGCCGGAAGAATGTATTGCGTTCGGAGACGAATATAATGATATAGAGATGCTTAAAGCGGTAAAATATGGCTTTGCCATGGAGCATTCCAAGGAGGGGGTACGGGCAGCTACGTCCTATATGACAAAACAGGTTGAACCGGTCCTTGAGAAGCTGATCCGGGCAAAGGGAAAGATTGAGGAGGTTATTTAAATTGTTTACAGAAGAATGTATTAATACGTTTCTTGAAAATCAGGAGCAGCTTTTTCCACAGGCGGTAGCAGAATCATATGAAGCAGCGGAAGCATTCCTTGAGGATTGCATGGCGCAGGTTGTGGATTCTATTGAAGAAGTGAGAGAATATCTGGAAGAGTCAGGCGCTGATGTGGAAGGAATGTCAGATGAAGAACTGGAAGATGCAAGTGAAGTATTTGCTCTGCCGGATGGAAAATATCTGATAGTAGAAGGATAAAAACTGTTCGGTCAAATTATGGATATCACGTGATATATTGGAGAAATAACTGTAAAACACAGTTCGGTCCCTGAATATTGGAGAAAATTGAACTCTGATACTCAGGGGCTGAAGTTGTTTTAAGGGAGAAAATACAGATTACATTTCCGGAAAATGTGATGCTATAATGCTTTTATACAGAGAAAAAACGATGTTGTGGTCTGTGATGGGAATGAAAAGGGCAGACAGACACAGAAGCATCACAGAACTGTAATTATTCAGTACCTTCAGAGCGGATGCTGAATAATTACAAATTTTATTATAAATGAAAAGGAGGACTACAGATGGAGAGAAAGAGATTTCTTGCAGTTGTAATGACTGTGATGATGGTTATTTCAATGATTCCATCCATGGTTTTTGCGGCAGCTCCGTCAGGAGAATTGGGCGGTAAGCTTAAGATTAAGGGACTTGCAGCTGTAGGCGTAGTGCTGAGTGCAGATTATGCAAAGGTTACACCGGAAGAGGTTACGGATGAAGATTTCACTTTTTCCTGGTCAAGACAGACCGGGGAGAAGGAGTTAACACAGGTAGGTACTGAGAAGACCTATACGATCACTCAGGATGATCTGGGATGCAGACTGGTGCTTGATCTGACCCCTGTAGATGGAAGCGGACTGACAGGTACTCTTACTGCAAAGACGTTAGAGGTAGCTGCAACTGAAGAAGAGGCGAAAGCAGTGGAACAGGAAGCAGAGAATGCACAGCAGACAGAAACGGCAGATGGAACAGAGAATGCACAGCTGGAAGAAACGGCAGATGGAACAGAGGATGCACAGCTGGAAGAAACAGCAGATAATGCAGAAGGCAGTCGGGATTCTGAAAATCAGGATGTAGATAGAACAGAAGATGTACAGCAGAATGCAGGGAATGAACAGGAAGATGAATCTCAGAACACAAAAGGTCAGCCGGAGGAAACAACAGAAGGTACTGATGATTCCCAGATGAAAATTTATACAGAAGATCAGCTGCAGGTGGATGAGAACGGAAATGTGCAGACAGATGGATCAGAGAAAGATGGACAGGCAGCAGGTGAAGACGATAAAGATCAAAAGACTTACGAAGCGACTGCCACTGTAGAGGATAGCGAAGATCAGATCTGTGATTTTGGAACAGTAAAGAGTGATCTTGAGGATGTGGAAGCACAGTATGTGCAGATTACGAACACCGGAAATGAGAGCTTGAATTTTCAGGAGATCAGTCCGGAACATTTTATGGTTCAGGATATTACAGAACCGCTGAGTGCAGGTGAATCTGTAAGCGTATGGATACAGCCGAGGGAAGGGCTGGAACCGGGTAAATATGATGATATGATCACATACCGGACGGAAGAAGGTATTGAGGTTTCTTTTGAAGCGAAGATTGCAGTTGAAGGTGAGGATGATTCATCAGATGACGAAGATCTGAAGCCTTCGGATGAGCCTTCTGCAGAACCGACAGAGACGCCGGATGACAGCGAGGCTCCATCGGCAGGTGACAATGCAGATGCATCTCTTGAGGCACAGTCTCTTGACGTAAATACAGGAAGTCTTAATTTCAGCGATATCGAAGAAAATTATACACAGGCCAATGAGACACTGTCTGTAACCGTAATAAATACAGGGGACGGAATTATCACTTTAAAGATACCGAAATCAGATTATTTTGAGGTGATGAACGAAGATGGAAGTGAAGCTGTATCAGGAATACAGATTGCAAAAGGTGATTCTCTTATGTTCATGGTACAGCCAAAAACCGGTCTGACGAAGGGTGATTACAGTGATACCCTGATATTTGAAAGTGAAGAGGATTCGGAAGTAGCAGCGCAGGTAACTGCGGAAGTGTCTGTAAAAGAGGCAGAACAGGAACAGATCACAGCAGTTCAGGCAGATCCGGAATCTTTCAGTTATGATGATCTGAAGGAAGGTTATGATACTCCTGAAGCGACGACCATTACACTTACCAATACAGGAAATACAACTGTTTCGCTGATGCAGCCATATGCAGAGTATTTTGATATTGGGGAACTTTCGGCATCAGTGCTGGAGCCGGGAGATTCTGCTGCATTTACAGCAGTACCGGTGACCGGTCTGAAAGTCGGCAATTATCTGGACAGTATTCAGATAGCCCAGACCAGTTCGGAAGGACAGGAAGATGTATTAACAACGATCAAAGCTTCTGCGACTGTTTCGGAAGTGAAAAAGATTTATAAATTATCCGTAACACCGGAAGAACTGAATTTTGGAAAAGCAAAAGAAGGATATAGTGAGGCACCGGAAGCGCAGAAAGTTACAGTGACGAATGAGGGGAATACAAATGTAACTTTAAATGCACCGTCAGGTAAAAACTTTAAAATCGGGAAACTTTCAGCCACAGAGCTTGCACCGGGGGAGAGCTGTACATTTAAAATCCGCCCGAAGGCGGGTTTAAAGGCCGGCTCCTATACAGAGTCAGTTGTGATTGATAATGAACAGCAGATCAGTGCAGAAGTGAAAGTTCAGTTTACGGTTAAAGCTACCCGCAAGGCGAAAATTGCAGATCCGGCAGATAATAAGATTACAGGAATCAGTTCAGATGGATACACAACACAGTCAAAGATTACATTTACAGCAGTCGGAGCGGGTATGGACAATGAAAGTCCGGGAAAGGGAGATGTCCGCTATGTACCGTATAACTGGAAAGTGATCAACACAAACAGTTGGAGCAGTGCACCTTATACTGCTGCATTTGGAATTACGAAAGCTGGAACCTACACATTGACAGTTACATTTGACCGTCAGAAGTATAATGGAAGTGAATGGGAGAATACAGGGGAGCAGGATACTAAACAGGTGAATTTCAGTATTACACAGGCGCAGACTGTAACCGCAACTCCGACTCCGCAGCCGAATGGAGCAAGTGCGAAAACAGCGGTAAAGACAGGAGATACGACTAATATCACACCGTTTGTGATTATTCTGGCGATTGCAGCAGGATGTATTGTGGGAGTTGTGGTATACAAAAGACGAAAGAAATAAGAGTTATCTGAAGAAAAAATACAGGGGAATATGTAAAATATAAAATTATTAGCACTCATTTTTGGTGAGTGCTAATTTTTTCTTGACTTTTGGAATAAATGGTATTACTATATCTTTCAGAGAAGCAACTTACAGGAGTCAAAAGCTATTTCAAAGGATAAACAGGAGAGGATAGTTTTGGCTCCGGAGGCAGAGCAGATAAGAATGCAGTATATTGACAGATAAAGTTGCGGCAAATGATTAAAAACAAAAAGGAGTGTGGACAGCATGGCTGTAAAACATGGAAATTTATCAATTAACAGTGAAAATATTTTCCCAATCATCAAGAAATGGTTATATTCCGATCATGATATTTTTGTAAGAGAGCTGGTCTCCAACGGATGCGATGCGATTACTAAACTGAAAAAACTGGAAGTAATGGGAGAATATACTTTTCCGGAAGGATACAAACCGGAGATTCAGGTAATTGTTAATCCTGATGAGAAAACTTTGAAATTCATCGATAATGGTATTGGCATGACTGCTGATGAAGTAGAGAAATACATTACCCAGATTGCTTTTTCAGGTGCAACTCAGTTTCTTGAGAAATATAAAGACAAAACTACAGATGATCAGATGATCGGTCATTTTGGACTTGGATTTTATTCTGCATTTATGGTGGCGGATGAAGTGCATATTGATACACTTTCCTATACAGAAGGTGCACAGCCTGTACACTGGTCCTGCGATGGCGGAACAGAATATGATATCCAGGAAGGCAACAAGAATACGATTGGTACAGAAATCACCCTGTTCCTGAATGAAGACTGCTTGGAATTTGCAAATGAGTACCGTATGCGTGAGATTCTTGAGAAATACTGTTCCTTCATGCCGGTTCATATTTACCTTTCCAAAGCAAATGCACCTCAGGAATATGAGACAATTGATGAATCTGAGTTAAGAGACGATGATGTAGTTGTTGAACATATTCATGAGGAAGCAAAGACAGAAGAAAAAGAAAATGATAAAGGTGAAAAGGAAGTTGTTGAAATTTCTCCTGCAAAGGATAAAGTAAAGATCAATAAACGTCCGGTTTCCATCAGTGAAGGAACGATCAAACTTTATAACAATCAGGTATTTATCGCAGATAATATCAAGGAAGTAATTCCTGAATTCCTGCTTCTTCTGAAAGGTGTGATCGATTGTCCGGATCTTCCATTGAACGTGTCACGAAGTGCATTGCAGAATGACGGATTTGTACAGAAGATTTCTGAATACATTTCCAAAAAAGTGGCAGATAAGCTTACCGGAATGTGCAAGACTGACAGAGAATCTTATGAGAAATACTGGGATGATATCAGCCCGTTTATTAAATATGGCTGTATTAAAGATGCTAAATTTGCAGAGAAAATGGGAGATTATGTACTCTTTAAGAATCTTGATGGCAAATATCTCACATTAAAGGACTGCGTTGAAGAGAATAAAAAAGAAACAGAAGAAACTGAGGCTCAGACAGAAGAAAAGAAAGAAGATGCAGCAGAGTCTGAAAACAAAGACAATGCGGAAGCGAAAGAACCTGAGAAGACAGTAATTTTCTATGTAACTGATGAAGTTCAGCAGAGTCAGTATATCAATATGTTTAAGGAAGCAGGAAAAGATGCCGTTATCCTGAAGCATAATATTGACAGTGCATTTATTTCCAGTCTTGAGCAGAAACATCAGGAAGTACAGTTTAAGCGTATTGATGCGGATCTGACCGAAGAAATGAAGGGTGAGGGTACTGCCGATGAAGAAACTGTCAAAGCACTGACAGAACTTTTCCGCAAGAGCCTTAATAAAGATAAACTGGAAGTACATGTTGAGAATCTGAAAAATGAAAATGTATCAGCAATGATGA
>OHZG01000947.1_pt1 | contig 9904 bp, 7 predicted proteins | sample 1580431 | NCBI WGS metagenome assembly OHZG01 (sample SAMEA3882527, study PRJEB24775) | human gut metagenome | biome: human-associated habitat; feature: intestine environment; material: feces | place: Netherlands | collected 2009/2010 | reverse complement strand
TCGTCGTCGTTCCAGCGTCGGCCCGAATCGTACCCGCGAATCGCACGGAGCGACGAGTTGTATCTTGTTGTGTCCTGCCCCCACGAAAATATGCCATTCCAGTTTTTGATGTAGCCGCTGTCCTTGTCCAGTATCCTGTCCCATTCGTTGCTTTGGGGCGTACCGCGTTCTGAATCACCCGAGCCTCTGTTATCACTTCCCACAGACGGTGTGCGCAGGGTATAGTCCACGCCGCCGCTGGCATAATTTTTGCCGAAAATCAGACCTGCGGTATTCAGGTCATCCCAGCTTACCGTATGCGTTACGGCATAGTCCGCAATGAATAGGCTGTGGGGATATTTATTCTTCTGAGCATACTCCTCGGTGGTTGCCATTTCCGATGTGAGCTTATAAGCGTTGACCGTACCCACATAGGTAAAAGGCACATAATGAAGTGTGCTGTCAGGCAAATTGCTGTTTACCGTTCCCGAAATATTCATTGCCGAAAGGTCAAAATAGTATCTGCCGCCAGGGGTGAGGGTAAACTGCTCGTCAGGCTGACTTTCCACCGTCAGCGTGACATCCGCAAAAGCACTTGCAAGGTCGGTCTTGCAGTCACCGTTATACTGCTCGCTGAATACCTTCATGGTATAGTCGCCCGGTGCAATGTCAGACGGGATTTTGATTTCAACCGTTCCGCTTTCGGCAGTAGGCTGTGCTACTCTGCCGTAATACTGTGCGCCGTTGTTATCCGCCAGGATGACAGAGATATATTCATTTTTCCCTGTGGTCGCCCCTTTGTAATTCAGCGTAACGGTATCGTCGGGGGCGGCGCTGACAGTTTTTTCCGTTACGGCAAAATTGCGTCTACTATCTAAAAGCGTCAGCTTCCACTCGTTTCCGCTGTATTTGGAAACTTCGGTCAGCCCTCCGTCAGGCTTTCCGCCCACAGCGGCAGATGCAAAAAGGACAGAGTTCAGATTTAAGTTAAAAGCGGGACGAACAGTCCGATGATTATTGAAAATGAGCATAGTGTACCCAGAGTATTCGACAGAACCATCACTACGCACGACGGCGACATTATATTTATTGGAGCCGGGGGAGCGCAGCCACCAAGCGGTTGTCACCCAATTCGGATGTGCAGGATTCAAGGCACGCAGATCGTTGTTTACAACAATAGCCTCTTTTGCGGAAAGTGGCCAGAATACAGCGTTATCCACCTGCCCTCCCGCTACACAGTCGGTATTCTCTCCGTCGTAACTTCCGCTTGTAAGCGCCCGTTTCTTTACGGCAGCATTTTCTTCTGTCGTCAGCTTTTCCGCAAGCGCATCTATTGTGGCTTTCAAATTACTCGGTGCGTATTCGTTGTTTAATATGGTATCGGCAAATGGTATAACTCCCATAGCGCCTGCCGCGAGCAGGGTAATATCCCCTTGTGCGCTTGTAACACCGCTTCCGTCATAGCCGATAACTCGCCATGCAGCGGGATTATTTTCATTGTTTTGCCCAAAATACACAGTCGGTGCGGTCGCTGTGTTTACATTTTTACTTAACACACTTAGTGCATCTGTACCAAGCTGTATCGCAGCAGAGCCCTCTGTCCCAACCTCCTCGGCGAATACGCTTATCGGCGTAAGGCAGAGCATCATGCATAAAGTCAGCAGGATACTAAGTATTCGTTTTTTCATTTTTCGCCACCTCCGTTATATGAATTTAATCAAGAGCGGTTATTGTAATAGTACCTCTAAAGCCACCAAGATAAGTATTGTATGCCGAATTTTCAAACCACAACTGCAATGTAATGTCTTTATTTGACGCATCATACATTCTGTTGAAATTAAAGGAATGTTGATCATTGGTATACGGTATTTTTGCCCCGTCCCTTTTTATTCGTGTAAGCTCCCTGCACAGATCGTCATCATAACCGTCCGTCATCTGAATAGAGTAATTGCCGCTTTTGTTAGCTTCGTTTGAACCAACTTCGAGAGAACCGCTTAAGCAGACATTGTAAATATGTCCTTTTTTGAGTGTAATATTATTTCTGTAGGATGAAATCAAGCCGCCCTTGTTTATATTTTGGTAGACAGTAATATTGGCACGACTGTTATTCAGTACTACTGCACTCGGAGAGGTTGCCTCTCCGTAAAAATATCCCGAACAGCTGCCGTTCTGACCTGCGTCACCCTTGTCGCCTTTATCTCCCTTGTCGCCCTTTTCGCCTTTTTCACCGTCAACACCTGTGGCTTTCACTCCCGTATCGGTCGTTCCTATCCACCAGTTGCCGTTTTCGCCGATGAACGGGGTGTTACCATCTTTGCCGTCAGCGCCGTTTTGTCCGTTTGTTCCGTCCTTGCCATCGGCACCGTCTTTACCGTCAACACCATCTTTGCCGTCAACACCATCTTTGCCGTCAACACCGTCTTTGCCGTTTATACCGTCCTTACCGTCTGCGCCGTCAAGACCTTTCAAAATTGAAAGATCGTAAAGGTTAAGCCATATTTCATCGCCGACATAACGCCACTGTAAGTTATTTTCATTTACACGGAACTCCGGTGTTTTTCCGTTTGTTCCGTCCTTACCGTTCTCTCCGGCATCTCCTTTATCTCCCTTGTCGCCTTTTTCACCGTCAACGCCTGCGGCTTTTACGCCAATGTCGGTCACTCCGAGCCACCAGTTGCCGTTTTCACCGATGAACGGCGTATCACCGTTTTTGCCGTCAATACCATCGACACCGTTCTTTCCGTCGATTCCGTCTTTTCCGTCAAGACCTTTCAAATTTGAAAGATCGTAAAGGTTAAGCCATATTTCATCATCGACATAACGCCATTGAAGATTGTTTTCATCCACACGGAACTCAGGTGTTTTTCCGTTTGCTCCGTCCTTACCGTTCTGCCCTGTAGGTCCCTTTATATCGGAAATTGCAACAAGGTTTTGCCAGTCTTCTCCCTCATAGCGCCACTGTATATATTCTGTTGTTCTTTGTACCTCTATGTTTTTTCCGTCAAGACCGTCTTTACCGTCAGCACCGTCTTTTCCGTCAGTGCCGTCTTTTCCGTTAGTACCGTTTATTCCGTCAGTGCCGTTTTTTCCGTCAATGCCGTCTTTTCCGTTAGTACCGTTTTTGCCGTCAATGCCGTTTTTGCCGTCAGTACCGTTTTTGCCGTCAGTACCGTCTTTGCCGTCAAGACCGTTTTTGCCGTCAGTGCCGTTTTTACCGTCAGTTCCGTTTTTACCGTCAGCTCCGTCCTTGCCGTTTTCTCCGACAGCACCTCTGAGCGTGTCAAGAGCTACAAGATCGTGCCATTCCTCTTCGGCGGTATCTCTCCATTGGATTGCTGTGCCGTTGTTTCGCACCTCCGGCAACAGGGTTTTGCTATTTTCCGCCTTGCTGCATACGGCAGCAAACGCAATGCAAAGTATGATGCAAAGCACAAGACAGAGTGCGGTAGTAATACCATATATTCGTTTTTTCATTTGTCATTGCCTCCTCTCAAATATTGTGAACGGTATTTATCTGCAAACAGGGCAACACCCTGTTTTAAGACCTCCATTTGGGTTTTTAAATAATATTCATCCTCAAACATAGCATAATGTACACAGGCACGGACAAATATAAAAATGAGCGGTGTAATCACCGTGTACGGAATGCCGATTTTCGGCTCAAGCCGCTTGGCATACTCGGTATAGCGCTCATTTACCCCCTCAAAGAATTTCTTGCCGTGTTCAATATATTTCGGATGGGTATAGACCTGATACATCAGACGATATTTCTTGCCGTGCTTCTTTGCGGTCCAATACGGAACCTCTTTCACAAATCGGACAACATCCTTCGGGTCTGTGGGAGCTTTTTCCATAAAATCATCCTCGACCTTTTCCATACAGTATGCAGTTGATTCAATAATCAGTTCATCAACACTGTTGAAATAGGAATACAGATTTCCCGTTGTACAGCCACACGCTGCCGCCAAAGCCTTGATGCCCGTACCGGTCAATCCGTTTTCAGCATAGCATTCAAAGCATTTTTCCATTATTTCCCTCTTACGCTCGTTGTGCTGTTCCTCTGTTATTCTCATAATGTTCGCTTCCTTTTGATAACTAATCGATTAATTAATTATAGTATAGCACAGAGCTACGGTAATTTCAACAATTAACTAGGAAAAAATCGCAAAATATTAAATTTTTATCACATCTGTCGGAAACTTTACTGCTATAGCAGTACCCTTTTCCGAACTCTCTTCCACACGAACTTTACCATTGTGCAGTGCAACGATTTCCCACACCAAAGAAAGTCCCAATCCAACTCCGCCGTATTCTCTGCTTCGGGATTTATCCACACGGAAGAAAGGCTGAAAAATACTTTCTCTGTATTGTTCGGGGATGCCGTAGCCGGTATCCGCAACCGTAATAACAAGCTGATTGTCTTTGTGCGTTACGGTAATATTCACTGTACCGTCAAAACGGTTGTAGCGTATAGCGTTTTCGGTCAGATTATATAACAAACGATAAATCAGCGTGTCACTGCCTGTCATAACAGCATCGCCCGTGCTTTCAAGTGTAACATTGTTCTTCTCTGCAAGGGGCGCAAGGTCAGTGAAAATCTCTTCTACCATAGGTCCTATCTCTATGCGGTCAGCACACGATACTGTGCGAAGCTCACTCATTTCTAACAGGGTTTTTGTCATTTGCGTCATTCGTTCGGTCTGCTCACGCAACAATCGGAGAAACTCCGCCGTTTCAGGCAATACCTCGGAATGCTCTGCCGAAAAAAGTTCAAGCTGTGCCTGCATAAGCGAAAGCGGCGTGCGCAACTCATGTGCGGCGTTTCCCGTGAACTGTCGTTGAGCGGTAAATCCCTCATCAAGACGGTCAAGCATCCGATTGAACGACTTGACAAACTGTCTCAGTTCAGGCGGAACATCTTCGGTTATCTTCATATCCGTCAAATTGTTAGGTTGAACCTTTTCAACCCGAGCGGTAAAAGTACGCAGAGGCTTCAGCGCATGCCCGCTTAAAAAATACGCAAGCACACCGCCTAACAATGTTGCCGCCGCCGTAATATACCAATTGGTAGCGATAAAGGATTCCTGTGCTCCGTTAATTACAATAGTCAATTCCCGATCAAGCTTTTCGTGTTCGGGATCGAAAAAGTCAGGTTCTCCTTTGTCCGTATCACCGTAACCTGTAACATAAGAGCCTATGGAATCCATATAATGGCTGCCGGAATAGCCGATAAGAACATTCATAAAAATGCAGGTGGCTCCGATAAGAAGTGCTGTCATCAGAGTTATGCGCCATTGCAAGGATAGCTTTTTCATACTTTTTCTTCCTCCATAACATATCCTTCACCAATGCGATTGCGAATCGGGTCATAGCCGAGTGCCGCACGCAGTTTCTTTCGTAATGCAGAAATATGTACTCTTATTGAATTGCTGAAATTGTCAACACTGTTATCCCAAACATGGTCGAGCAGTTCTTCCTGACTGACGGGGCGGCCTTGATTAAGAAGTAAATATTCAAGTATTCCGATTTCTTTTCGGGTAAGTGACAGCTCCTGACCGTCAGCAACGGCAACACGGGCTTTGGTGTCAAAAGCAACCTTTCCACAGTTCAAAACAACATTGTTTTGTGTAAACCGCCGGCGAGTCAGACTGCGTATTCTTGCCTCAAGCTCCTCCAAATGAAAAGGCTTTGTCAGATAATCGTTTGCCCCGGCATCCAGCCCCTCCACCTTGTCGGCAACCTCACAGCGTGCCGAAAGAATTAACACTCCGGTATCTCTGTCGGTTTGTCGCAGAGTTCGCAGTACCGTCATCCCGTCTGCACCGGGTAAATTCAGATCAAGTAAAACAAGATCGTACTTTTCTATTCCGAGCAACTCATTTGCTTTGTTTCCGTCATAACAAAAATCAACGCTGTATGCCAATCTTTTAAGGCTGCGAACAATTGTCTCGCACAGCGCACGCTCGTCTTCAATTACTAAAATACGCATAGAAACTCTCCTTGTTGTGTTTTCATATTTCTTTGATAATTTAATTATATCATTATATCGCTCAGACATAAAGTTTTTGTTAAGTTTTCGTTCTTAACAGGGATTTTACATCCTCTGTGCTACAATGGGAGCACAAAAGAAAGGAGTGACCGAATTGACTCGAAAGAAAAAAGCCGTATTTCAGATCGTACTGATTATCTGCGGAATTACGATGCTGTGTTACGGAGCTCTGCGTGGAGAGGCAGAAACCGTGTTAAGCAAGGCAATCCGGCTGTGTTTGGAGTGTGTGGGAATTGGATAACAAAGAACCGAAGAAAAAAAGAGGCGGTGTATCGCAGGTTCTCTCACGCTTTCGATGGCTTATTCAAGCAGGAGCAACTTTGCTGAGTAATATTCATCTGCCGAATTTATTGAAGGGCAGAATTTATCAAGGCAAAGGAAAGGCTGTTTGCGTTCCGGGACTGAATTGCTATTCCTGTCCTGCGGCATCGGGTGCCTGCCCAATCGGCTCGTTTCAGGCTGTGGTGGGTTCGTCAAAATTCAGTTTTTCATATTATATCACAGGATTCCTCATATTGATAGGAGTTCTGCTCGGGCGTTTTATCTGCGGTTTTTTGTGTCCGTTCGGATGGCTTCAGGAACTGTTACATAAGATACCGACAAAAAAGCTTCCCACTAAAAAGCTGAAGCCGCTGACATACATAAAATATGCAGTTTTGCTTTTTGCTGTAGGTTTGCTACCAATGCTCATTACAAACGATGTGGGTATGGGAGATCCTTTTTTCTGTAAGTATCTTTGTCCTCAAGGGGTACTTGAGGGGGCAATCCCTCTTGCCGCCATTGATTCGGGAATCCGTGCCGCACTGGGTACGCTCTTTTCGTGGAAGCTGGGCATATTGATTACGGTAATCGTACTGAGTGTACTTTTCTACAGACCGTTCTGTAAGTGGCTGTGTCCTCTCGGTGCATTTTATGCGTTGCTTAACAAGGTGTCGCTTTTCGGAATGAAAGTAGACAAACACAAGTGCATTTCCTGTGGAAAATGTGCCAAAGCATGCAAGATGGATGTAGATGTAACCAAAACTCCCAACCATACCGAATGCATACGCTGCGGTAAGTGTATCCGTGCCTGTCCTGTCGAGGCGGTCAGCTTTTGCTACGGCTTTGGCAAAGGAAAAGAAAATGATTGTCCCGCTAAAAAAGCGGAAACAGCAAAACAAAAAATTGAAACAGAAATTAAAACAGAAATTAAAACAGAAATTAAAACAGGAATTGAAACAGAAAAGGAGTAAACACTATGAAAACGACTAAAATTTTAAGCTTACTGACTGCCCTGATGATGTTGTTAAGCTTTGCCGCCTGTGGCACAGCCAAAGGCAATACGACGAATACTACTGCAAATAAGAAAAGCGAAACGGCTATGCTGACAGCTGTGAATCCAAACACAAAAGACGAGGCCGCCGACCTGCATCAAAAACTGATGGCACAGGAAAATGCTATTCTTTCCGAAAACAGCAAACTTTGGGAAAAGGTATTTATTTCAGCCGATAAGGGTATGGCGATGATTGAGGACGGCGGAAACTACGGTGATTTTCTTCTGAAAACGATTGACGGTATCAAGGATCAGTTCAGTGCAGATGAGTTAAAGCTGCTTAATGAAAGCGCCGAAGAGATTAAGGAAATTGAAGGAAAACTGACGATTTTGGAACAAAAATTTCCCGGATGCGGAGAAAAACCGTCCGATGGAGATATGAGCGTTCCGGCGGAAAACGGTAAGCCCATCGAAAAGGATAACCTGAAGAAATTCCCGACATTTGACGGCAAGGATCTTGACGGAAACGAAGTTAAGAGCAGTACGCTTTTTGCAAAAAATACCGTTACTGTAGTAAACTTCTGGTTTACCACCTGCAATCCCTGCGTGGAAGAACTTGCCGACCTGGAAGCTCTGAATAAACAGCTTGCAAAAAAAGGCGGAGCAGTAGTCGGAATCAATTCATTTACACTTGACGGTGACAAAACGGCTATCTCTGACGCAAAGAATATTCTGGCAAAAAAGGGTGTGACCTACAAAAACATTTGGTTTGATTCAAAAAGTAAAGCCGGAGAATTCACATCCGGATTGTACTCCTACCCCACAACTTATGTTGTCGATAAAAACGGTAATATTGTGGGAGAGCCGATTGTCGGTGCAATAACCTCCGAAAAGCAGTCTGAAAAGCTGCAAAAGTTGATTGATCAGGCAATTGCAAACAGCAAGAACTGATGTGTGCCTGTCCCGACAAAGTATCAATAATGCATATTTTCAGGTTCTGTAAATTTTACATATAGATTCCAACAAATATGCCAATAATTAAGCCCATATAATTTTTCGTACAACAAAACCTCCTGCAACGGATTTTACTCTGTGCAGGAGGTTTATTCTTATTTCGATATTTTATATTTCATCATTATATCTGTATAAAAATTTTTACATAGCTGTAAAGCGGTTTGTCATCACAATAAATTTGTATTCTGTTCAAGCATTAAAAAGGAGGCTCTTTCGAGCCTCCTTTCAGCAGTTGTTCTACCCTATTTTATTGTAGAGTTTGTTACTGTCAAAATGCAAATATCAAAACTGCCTATCTGTTATTTTACTTTTCATATTTGACTATATCAAAAAGAATTCAAACGAAATCAATAATGTGTATAGTGATATCATGGCTGATGAGATTAATACACAAAGAAATTTTTTGGTCAATTCGGTTTTTCCGAATACTATTGACGAAAAAATCACAATGTCGGCAACAAAAAGCTTTGCTGTAATAACTGCTCATATTAAATTCTTATGAATGTATTAGATTGATTTTTAGTGATTAAGTGTGTATAATGTATATTGGGAGGTATCTATGGGAAAACAAAATTATTTTTTCAGCGGAATTACGGACATACTGATTCTTGCCATTTTGTGTGAGCATGACAGTTATGTGTATGAAATTGTAAAATTCATAAAAGAAAAATCAAACGGATGCCTGTCCATATCTCAGAACACCGTTTACGCAGTCACCTACAAGCTTGTTAACGAAGGAAAAATCAGCGAATATTCAAAGCTTGTCGGCAAAAAGCGCACACGAATTTATTATCATATCGAGGACGAAGGTCGGGCATATTATGAAAACCTTTTGGAAAGTTTTCATAATGCATACAGCGGTGTAGAGAGCATTTTAAATATTTTAAAAGAGGACAAGGGCAATGAACAATAACGGGGATTCCCTATGTTGTCAAGAAAATAAGGACAGGCAAATACATCAAAAGACTTATTGCGGTTGTACTTATTCTTGCACTCATATCAACTGTTACATACTGCATTGTTTTGCATGAAGACCTTCAGATTACAAAAAGACAGGAAGCTGTTATAGCCGAAGATGTAATCGAATAGTATAAATTCCGTTCGGATATTTTTAAAATTTACAGACCGATTTCAAATTTGATTTTGAAGTCGGTCTTTTTTGTATATACGCTTCTTACGCAATGAAAATACATATTCTGATTGTATTGTATCAATAGACATTGTAAAAAGCAATACTTATTAATATTTTCTTTATCTAAAAGTCATATATTCATATCTGCCAATGCTTGAATAGCCATACGCAAACATAGCAAACAATATAAATACTGACCAAAATTTCAAAAATTTTATAGCCGTATCATATTTCGATGTTGTGTACATTTTGTTTAAGTCATCTAAATAAGCAACTATATTATTAATTAGAATAGATACAAGATCAAGGTCGCTAAACGAATCGGCTACTGTTACCGTGATAATGACTTCTTTTTTACCTTGATTTGCTATCTTTCTATTTCGTCTGTCCGTTCACCATCCCACAAAAAATCGTGATGAACCGAAAACGATGGCTTTTTCTATGCTTAAATTTCATTATATTATGTACGGTCAATAAA
>OHZG01000946.1_pt1 | contig 9913 bp, 13 predicted proteins | sample 1580431 | NCBI WGS metagenome assembly OHZG01 (sample SAMEA3882527, study PRJEB24775) | human gut metagenome | biome: human-associated habitat; feature: intestine environment; material: feces | place: Netherlands | collected 2009/2010 | reverse complement strand
CGGGAGGTACAATGTGAGCAAAATAGTAAATATAAATTCCACATCAACAAAAGAAGAACAGTTAAAAGACCTGATAACATCCATCCAACAAGTAAAAGATTCTCTGGTAAATATACTGGATGAATATGAAGAAGCCGGTGAAGTGGATAAAGCAGACACTCTGACGGAAGCGTTGGATGCATTGGAAGATGCATACGATGTGGTTAATGATGTACTGTTAGATGACTGATAAAATAGTAAAAATAGTCTGGAAGAGAACCGGGAGATTCCGGTGGAGTATTATGAGGCGTATATCCTTACAGAGATACAGAATTATTATGTGGAGAAATTTACGGTATAAGGAGTGGGACATTGACGTTCCACTCTTTTTGATATAAACTATAGCCTATATGTGTATAGTAAAATATAGACGTTATATTATAGTTGAAAAGTAAGGAGAGTACATACAAATGAAGAGTTTTTATGAGTGGTACAGAAAGCACATCACCGGTGCGATTTTCGTCGGACTGATCCTCGGAATCCTGACCGGACTGTTTTTGGCGGGACGGTTTAACGTGGTTCTGACTGCAACAAGTGTACTGGGAAGTATCTATATGAGTGCATTGAATATGATGATCTTCCCACTGGTATTTTGTTCGATCGTAATGGGTATTGCGAGCATCGGAAGTGCCAAGACGACAGGTAAGATCACAGGAGCGGCAATGCTGTTCTTCCTGTGCACAACAGCAATCGCAAGTTTTGTTGGACTGATCATTCCGAGACTGATCTGTCTTGGAAAAGGCGTTAGCTTTAAGATGGCTACATCTGATATTCAGGCAACCAAGATGGACAGCATTCTTGATACGATCAAGGGACTGATCCCGTCTAACCCGGTATCCGCATTTGCAGAAGGTAATATGCTGCAGGTGCTGGTATTTGCGCTGATCATGGGATTCACACTGATCGCGATTGGAGAAAAAGGTGAGCCATTATTAAAGGTCATCGATTCCTGCAATGAAGCATGTCTGAAGATCATCAGTACGGTGATGTATTTCACACCGATCGGAGTCTTCTGTACGATCGTTCCGGTTGTAGAGGCGAATGGTACAAAGACGATCGTATCACTGGCTACGCAGCTGATTATCTTATATGTCGCATTCTTTGGATTTGCATTTATCGTATATGGCGGCGCAGTGAGCATTCTCGGCAAGACAAGTCCGGTGAAGTTCTTTAAGGCGATCATGCCGGCGGCACTGAATGCATTTGGTACATGCTCAAGTTCAGCTACCATTCCGCTGAGTAAAAGCTGTGTCGAAGATAAACTTGGAGTTCCGAACCAGATCTCAAGTATCACGATCCCGCTTGGAGCAACGGTTAACATGGATGCTGTATCGATCCTGATGTCCTTTATGATCATGTTCTTTGCAAATGCATGCGGCGTGCATGTCAGCATTTCCATGATGATCATCATCCTTCTGGCGAACGTCCTTCTGTCAGTCGGAACACCGGGAATCCCGGGAGGTGCAATCGCATCATTCGCGGCACTTGCTACAATGGCCGGACTTCCTGCAGGAGTTATGGGTGTCTATATTAGTATCAATACTCTGTGCGATATGGGAGCAACTTGTGTTAATGTTATCGGTGATATGGCAGGATGTGTCGTGCTGAAAGAGAAGATTGAGATTGAAAAATAGAACCAGAATTCCAGAGAGTAAAGAAATGTCACAAATGCAAATTTCAGAAAAACAAAATATATTAACCAGAACATGGGTAGTCGCAGCTCTGGCGTGTGTCTGCTGCATCTTATGGGGCAGTGCAATTCCCGTGATCAAGACAGGCTACCGGATTCTTGCCGTTGATTCAGCGGACACCGCAAGCCAGATTGTTTTTGCCGGTATCCGGTTCGCACTGGCGGGAATTCTTGTATTACTGTTCGCATCCTTCCGGGAAAAAAGAGTTGTCCTTCCGGACGGAAAGATATTCAAGTATGTTATCCCGGTTTGCTTTGCTCAGACCTTCGTCCAGTACTTTTTCTTTTACATCGGAGTGGCACATACATCCGGTGTAAAAGGCGGGATCATCACAGGCCTAGGCAATTTTATTGCAATTTTAATGGCATGTCTGTTAGTAAGAAATGAAAAGATGACAGGCAGAAAACTTGCTGGCTGCATTCTCGGATTTGCGGGAGTCGTGATCATCAACATGGCAGGCGGCTCTATGGACATGGGATTCAGGCTGACAGGAGAAGGCTTCGTGCTGATCGCGCAGCTTTCTTATGGAGCGTCAACCGTACTGATCAATATTTTCTCCAAAAAAGTATCACCGGTTATTTTAAGCGGTTGTCAGTTCTTCATGGGAGGTGTGTTGCTGTTCATAGTCGGAATCCTGATGGGCGGACACTTGGATCATATGTCGATTGCAGGAGTAGTATTGATTCTCTACCTGGCAATGGTATCGGCTGTGGCGTATACACTCTGGTCGGTTCTGCTGGCGCATAACGAAGTATCGAAAGTGGCGATTTTCGGATTTGTCAATCCACTTTGCAGCGTGGTGTTATCGGCGTTGGTTCTTGGAGAAGTCAGCCAGGCATTTAATGCAAGAAGTCTGATTGCATTGATTTTGGTTTGTGTGGGAATTTATATTGTGAATTGTAAAAGGAAAAAATAAAAGAAGCGGAAAAAGTTGTGAATGTAAACTTTTTCCGCTTCTTATTTTATAATTTCCCTTCCGGAATCTTACTAATAATTGTCTTATAAATTTTGATCAAAAATGCCGTAGACACAATAAATGATATCACTTCCGCAATCGGGAAAGCCCACCACACTATATGTAAGCCACCAATCTTAGACAAGATATAAGCTGACGGGATCAGCACAACCAGCTGACGCATGATGGATACGACCATACTGAATACTGCTTTGCCAAGTGCCTGGAATACGGTACCGGCAATGATGCAGAACCATGCGATCAGATAATGGATACCGATGATACGAAGTGCCGGAACACCGATTTTCAGCATGGCGTCAGACGCATTGAACATTCCAAGTAATACCTGTGGGATGCCTTCAAAGCAGAGGAATCCAATGAAAGTAAGGCAGAATGCAGTCGTCAGACTGATCCGGATCGTCTTGATCATACGATTTCTCTGCTGTGCACCATAGTTGTAAGCAATGATCGGCGTGATACCATTGTTCAGACCGAATACCGGCATGAAGAAGAAGCTCTGAAGCTTGAAGTATACACCGAATACAGCAGTTGCAGTTGAAGAAAATTCAATCAGAATGCGGTTCATCGAATAAGTCATGATCGATCCGATAGACTGCATAATAATAGATGGAATACCTACTGCATAAATGTGTCCGATCAGACGGATATCCGGTCGGAAGCCTTTGAAACTTAATGATACGTCATGGTTATATTTGTGATTACAGGTTCCGGCAACGATTCCGGCAACACATTGTCCGATAACGGTCGCAACGGCGGCTCCGGTAACACCCATCTTCGGGAATCCCAGAAGACCGAAGATCATGATCGGGTCCAGGATAATGTTTGTAATCGCACCACATAACTGAGAAGTCATACTGAAGATAGTTCTTCCGGTAGAAGTCAGTAACCGTTCAAAGAAGATCTGTGTGAACAGACCAAAGGAAAAGATCATAACCGTACTCAGGTAATCAATTCCAAGTTCCATGATCTCGACATCTGCGTTTCCAATCTGACTTGCATAGAAAGGTCTTACGATCGTAAAGCCGAGGATTAAAAATACAATGTAACTGATGGCATAGATAAATGCCGCATTATCAGCAATTTTATTCGCCTTTTTAAAGTTATGTTCTCCCAGTGATTTTGACAGGAGGGCATTCATACCGACGCCGGTACCGGTAGCTACCGCGATCAGAAGTGTCTGAAGCGGGAAGGCTAACGATACAGCAGTCAGTGCATTTTCTGATAATTTTGCTACGAAGATACTGTCAACGATGTTATAAAGCGCCTGTACCAGCATAGAAACCATCATTGGCAGTGACATATTGAATACTAATTTTCCGACGGGCATTGTTCCCATCTTATTTTCTGCTGCAGGAGCAGATCCACGTTCACTCATAGTTCTCATTCCTCCACAGAGACGCCTGGGAATCAGGACGTCTATTCATATATTTTTTCACTCTTTTTCATTAGGTACAATGATATATGATAGCATGAATGTAGGAATGATTCAATAAATAATGTAAAATTGTTTCATGTCAAACTTTAATGAGTAGTTAGTGTTCTACATATGGAAATATTCTTTCACCTGATCCAGGATGATCTGCATCAGTCTGGTACGTGCTTCTACGCTTGCCCAAGCAATATGCGGCGTAATGAAAAGCCGGCGGCTGTCCTGGATCTTGATAAGCGGATTTTTCTCACTCATTGGTTCGGCAGATAAGACATCCAGACCTGCGGCAGCAATTTCGCCATTTACAAGTGCGTCGTACAGATCCTGTTCAACAACGATCGGACCACGGCCGAGATTCAGGAAGATACAGGTTTCTTTCATCTTTGCAAATGCGCATTTATCCAGAAGATTTTCGGTGTGTTCATTCAGTGGTGCATGGACAGAGATAATATCCGAAGTGGTAAGCAAGGTATTGAAATCAACCTGCGTATATCCATCCTGTGCAGGGCGTCCGGATGCTGAATAATAGATGACATTTGCACCAAATGCCCGGGCAATTTGGGCAACGCGGCGTCCGATCGCGCCAAGTCCGATGATTCCCCACGTCTTGCCATTGATTTCTGAAAAATGTTCTGCAAAGTGAGTAAAAGAAGTATCGTTAATATAATTTCCATCTTTTACATAATCATCGTAATAGCGCAGCTTTTCAAGCAGATAGAAAAGCATGGCAAATGTATGCTGAGTAACTGTTTCTGTGGAATAACCGGCAACGTTTCTCCAGGCAATTTTGTGGGAATCCAGATAGTCTTTATCCAGATTGTTGGTTCCGGTTGCAGTAACACAGACCAGTTTCAGATTCTTTGCTGTTCCGACCGTATTTTCATTGATCGGAACTTTGTTAATGATAAGAACATCTGCGTCTTTCACGCGTTCCGGAGCTTCTTCCGGAGTGGTAAAGTTATATTTGGTAACTTCACCAAGTGAATCAAATCCGGACAGGTCAATATCGTCCCCGATTGTTTTGGCATCTAAAAATACAATTTTCATAAAATGTCCGTCCTTTCATAATTACAAATATTAACGCATGCAGATATATACCATATAAGCGGCATATAATACCAGCATGATAATTCCTTCTTTACGGTTGATTTCCTTCGAAGTCCATGCAAAGACGAGAGTGATTGCACTGATTATGATAAGGAAAGCAATGTCGATTATATTTTCCAGAGCGAATCCCACCGGACTGATTGCTGCCGCGACACCGAGTACAAAAAGGATATTGAAGATATTAGAGCCGATGACATTACCAAGTGCCATATCGACTTCGTCCTTTCTGGAGGCAACGATGGAGGTGACAAGCTCCGGAAGACTGGTTCCCATGGCAATGATCGTAAGTCCAATCAGTGTCTGGCTAAGTCCCAGACTGGATGCAATTGAGGATGCCCCGTCAACGACGAAATCACCGCCATATTTGATCGCAATCATACCGCCCAATATGAAAATGAGACATTTCCATAACGGAAGGAGGTTGATATGGGAGGCAACCTCCTCGATTTCTTTTTCGGAAAGTGAGCTTCTCACTTTTTGTGCAGAAGAAGAATCCGCAGAAGTTATATTGTGACGTGCTCTTTTGGCAGAGCGGATCATCCAGAGCAGATATCCGGCAAATATAATAAGGAAGATAATTCCGTCTATCCGTCCGAGTGTCATGCCAAGATATCCAAGCAAAAGCAAAAGTCCCGCACAGAAGATAGATAACGGGAATTCTTTCTGTAAAGTACTTTTCTGTACAGCAAGCGGGACGAATAAAGAACAGACACCGCAGACTACTAACAGGTTAAAAATGTTGGATCCGACAGCATTACTGATAGCGAGGGAATTATTGCCGGTGAGGGAGGCAGTCACGCTGACGGCGCATTCTGGAAGACTGGTTCCCATGGCTACGATGGTCATCCCGATGATCATAGAAGGAATCCGGAGACGTTTTGCTACAGCAGAACTTCCCTCTACAAAAAAATCTGCACCCTTGATCAGCAGGACAAATCCGATAATTAATATAGTGAATGATTTGAATAATAACATATGAATCTCCTTTTCTTATATAGACAATAATATAGAGGAAATAAGTGCCAGTGTCAATGTATGCAATTTATTCTTCCCAAACTCGCAGAATTACTGTATATTTATAGAGAAAAATAAAAGTATGTTAAGTATGATCATTGATAACATCAGCTCATTTATGTACAGTAAACTGTTAGTTATCATATTGATCGGAGCTGGTGTGTATTTTACAATCCGGACGAGCTTCCCGCAGGTGCGTCTGTTTCACAGTGCCTGTAAAGCAGTAATGGAGAAACGTCCATGCTCTGGAATATCTCGGACGTGCTGATGGGAGTAATGGCGATCATCAATATTCCGGTGATCCTCATTCTGTCTAATACGGCAATGAAGGCATTGAAAGATTATGAAAGACAGCTTAAAATGGGAATGAATCCGGTGTTCAAGAGTAAGGATATCGGAATGAAAGAGAAGCTTGACTGCTGGAAGTAGCGAAAGCAGTAAGAAATATAAGGTGGTGAGTGATATGTATTATGTACCGGACGGGACAAAGGAATGCGGATATTATGAATGCAGGAAATGCGGAAACCGTTTCCTGTCATTACAAACGATGAAGCATATTCCATGCCCGGACTGCGAACAGGAGATAGATTACGAGATCGGACCGGACGAGTCATTAGAAGATGTGCTGGATACAGCGGAGCTCCTTCAGAAGATTGAAGGCGAGGAGGAGGTTGAAAAGATGGATGCGCTTTTGAGTCTTGCAATTACTGGTGGGGATTGTAATTGGATTTGATTTGCGATTTAATTCTTAAAAATTAATCTATGCAGATTCTTTCTGTGCTTTAAAGTAAGCTTTGACAAGTCCGATGGTTCTTTCTACCAATGCGGACAGTAACTGGTTGGCAGATCCGAACAGTGGCCAGATATTGGCATATCCGATACGTGCAACGGCGTCCAGACTGGTAAGTACCAGTGCAGCAACGGTACTTACAAGACCTGGTACTGCCTCTTTCCATCCTCAAATTTTTTCGCTGGTGTCTCTGCCTTTGGATCAATTCCCCATTTATTAGCAAGCCAGCATCCGTAAAGTACATATGCAGCACTGAGAAGTACAGCTGCAATTAAGACGATTACAAGTGTATTCATAACATACGCCTCCATGATAAATATTAAAAATGTATAAACATTCTAAAATATGAATAACTTTAGATAGTGCTTTACTGCGAAAAATGGCATATGTCAATGCATTTTGAGGAATTTCGGCAGGTTTTCAATATAATAACAGAGTGCATTCTGTTTTATTGTGCGAAATCACAAGAAGAAATGAGCTTATATTCTACGGGTAGCGGTATCCTGGAAACAGAAATAGTCCGGATAGCAGACGGTTCATGTATTAAATAATGCTTTTCTTTAAAATATCTACGGTATGTGATCCGGCGCCCACAAGCTCCGGCCGTTCACACACCGAAAGATGATACCGGATAAAAGTCTCGAATGTCTCCTCATCCATTGCATTCAGCACCGGACGCATATAATCCGAAGGTCCGTCGGCAGAGATGACCTTGATTCGTTCCAGACCGGCAGCTTTATTATAAGCATCCATATCTTCCAGGCGGACATAATCATAAAGGTCTTCAGGTTTGGGTTGTACACGGAAGTTGTCGTCAATCTTTCCGTTCTCGATACATTCTAAGATATGATTCTGTTTGAATCCATAGGTCAGCACGCTGTACTCATTCATGCAATAAGCAACAAGAATTACACCATCATCTTTCAATACACGTCTGGCTTCGGTCAGTGCTTTGACTTTATCTTCCATAGAATATAGATGATACATTGGACCAAAGACCAGAACTAAATCAAATTCCTTATCCGGAAAGCGGGAAAGTTTCATTGCATTTCCCTGATAGGCTTTTACAGAACTGTTTTTCTTTTTTAAGATCCCAAGATTATATTTAACCAGTTCAACAGCGGTAACATCGTAACCTTCTTCGGCAAGGGCTACACTGTAACGGCCGGTACCGGCACCTACATCCAGAATTTTTGCTGATTTATCTTCCGGAAGATATTCATGTATATATTTCATAGAAGTGGTAAATTCTACTTGTCCATGTCGGCTTCCAAGACGTTTTTCTTCGTTAAATTTATTATAATATTTCTCAAGTTCAGTCATCATAGTGAAAGATTCTCCTTATATAAAATAAATATCTGCTCATACTTTATCCACTTTAACATAAAGTCCGGGCTTATGTGCATAAAATATTTATGGAATTGAGAAAATTTATTTCATTCTGTATAATGAGATAACAATAAGATCCAGATGATAGTAAAAAAGAGGAAATGATCATGAACAATACAGAAAGCATAAATGAAAAAATAATACAGAATATGATAGAAATTACGGATTTTGACGCTCCGGAACTAGATGTATATGCAAGACTTACAGAAGCACAGCTCTTGAACAAGGATCATCCGGAGGATGGACTGTTTATTGCAGAAAGTCCGAAAGTTATTAGCCGGGCATTGGATGGAGGATATGAGCCTGTGTCTGTTCTGGTGGAAAAAAAGCAGGTTTTGGAAGATGCGGAAACGATAGCTGTACTTGGAAAATGTGGCAATGTACCGGTATATACGGCAGAATTTGAAGTACTTACGAAACTTACGGGATTTAAACTGACCAGGGGAATGCTATGTGCGATGAAAAGAAGGAGGTTGCCTGGCCTGCAGGAAATCTGTAACGGATGTGACAGAATAGCAGTATTGGAGAATGTAATGAATCCTACAAATGTAGGAGCGATTTTCCGCTCTGCGGCAGCACTTCACATGGACGCGGTGATTCTGACAGGGGGATGCAGTAATCCACTTTACAGGCGGGCAAGCCGTGTAAGTATGGGGACAGTATTCCAGATTCCGTGGACATTTGTGGATAACTCTGTAATCTGGCCGGAAGAAGGAATGAAGATATTGCGTGAATTGGGATTTAAGACGGCGGCGATGGCTTTGAAAGAAGATTCTGCAAGCATTGATGATCAGGAACTTATGAAAGAAGATAAGCTGGCAGTGATACTGGGAACAGAAGGAGACGGACTGTCGCCGGAGACAATTGCAGACTGCGATTATACGGTAATGATTCCAATGTCGCATGGTGTAGATTCGCTGAATGTCGCGGCCGCCAGTGCAGTAGCATTCTGGCAGTTGGGAAAGAGATAAATAGGACAGATAAAACATTAGATATGCTGCAGTTGAAGAATTGCTTATAAAAAGAATGTAAAATAAACAGACTTGTGTTATGATAAAAATCAAAAAGACAGAAAGTATAGGAGGAATCATAGAATGTATATTACATGCCTGGATGTTGAAGGAGTATTAGTACCGGAAATATGGATCGCATTTGCCGAGGAAAGTGGAATCCCGGAATTAAAAAGAACGACAAGAGATGAACCGGATTACAATAAACTGATGAGATGGAGACTGGACATTTTAAAGGAACACGGACTTGGAATCAAAGAGATTCAGGAGACGATCGCCAAGATTGACCCGCTTCCGGGAGCAAAAGAATTCTTAGACGAACTGCGCTCATTTAGTCAGGTAATCTTGATCAGTGATACATTTACAGAGTTCGCACAGCCTTTGATGGAAAAGCTTGGAAGACCGACACTGTTCTGCAACAGCCTTGAGATTGCAGATAACGGTGAGATCACAGACTTTAAGATGCGT
>OHZG01000942.1_pt1 | contig 9996 bp, 9 predicted proteins | sample 1580431 | NCBI WGS metagenome assembly OHZG01 (sample SAMEA3882527, study PRJEB24775) | human gut metagenome | biome: human-associated habitat; feature: intestine environment; material: feces | place: Netherlands | collected 2009/2010 | reverse complement strand
ATTTTGCGGAGTTGGCAGGTAAATATAGGATCGGTTGTTGCTTTGCAAAAAAATTGAAAAGACTTTGATTTTAAAATGAAAAAGAAATAACGGGATTTCCGCTCAAATTTGAGAAACAAAAAAGGCGTTTTAGAGGTATTTAAACACTTCTAAAACGCCTTTTTTGTTTCCCGCTTATTGTTTAGTTTTTCGGTTTCCGTGCTGTTCTAAGATTAGGTCTTTGCCCGTTTTGCGCTGCCGAGAAGGCACTCGTTCCAGAAGATCACTTACATCACAGTCGAGAGCTTCGCAAATGCGATCCATGTGCTCGTAACTGATGCGCTCCGCCAGTTCGTTATAGTAGGCGGAAATGGTCGATGGACGGATGCCTGTTTCTCGTGCAAGTCGCGCCTGTGTCCAGCGTCTTTCACCTAACAAGCGGGAGAGATGATTTTTTATCACCTTATCGCCCCTGCGACCATTCTAAAATAATCTTTAGCGGGGCGTCTTCATTTTGGTAGGATATAACGCTTTCCGTTATAATTCATAGTTGCGAACAAGGACTTCTTTGTAGCCGTCCACACTTTGCGCAGACAGCGTATTACGCCGCGAAACAGGCTCAATAATGCAGTCGGCATACAACTCCCGCACCTGTGGGCAATCATTGTAGGACAGCAGGAAGCGGCCCTTGATGTTGTGCAGCGCATCGGCCAGCCGCTTATGGTCGCTTTCTTGAAACCGTGCGCGGTAGTATTTTTCGGTTTCAACATACGGAGGATCACAGTAGAATAAGGCGTTTTCCCGGTCATAAGTCTTAATCAAATGCTCAAAGTCAAGGTTTTCGATTATGACCCGGCGTAGCCTCTCCTGCACCGCAGGAAACGATGCAGAAATGTTGCAGACGCCTTTCGGCGCAGTTGCGAATGTTCGACGGTCTGTTCCAAAGCTGGCCTTAATAAGGTATAGACTGCGTGCCGCTCGCTGTATGTCAGTCAACCCGCGCACCTGCTCCTGTGCCAGACAGTCAAAGAACACTTCCCGCGCATCTGGGAGCATATCAAGTTCATGCTGCAGGGCGTCCGGGTGGTACTTGATGCAGCGGTAGATGTTGACAAGTTCCGCGTCATAGTCATTGAACACTTCCATGACTTTGCTGCTCGGCTCACGGCCAAACAGTACCCAGCCTGCGCCGCCGAACACCTCAATATAACGTCCAATGTCCGCAGGCATACGCTGCAGAATTTCATTGCGCAGGGCACGCTTGCCGCCGATCCATCCGATAAAACTATTCATGCAAATCATCCTTTCTGGGGCGAAAAGGTGATTTCATGGGGAACTACGACTTTTTTTCATTCTGCGTTCCAAAATAGAACGCAACAACCATTGTTGCGATTGTGAGGAACTTGTCCGGCTCGACACTTCCGTTGAGGGACAGCGCGGCCAGCACTGCGATAATGACCAGCGTGACGATGGTTTTCACCTTCAACAGCGCAGTGAGGGCTTCAAAAAGTTGCTTCATAAAAGGCCTCCTTTATGCCCAGTGACTCGTGTAGAGTTTCGCGTCAGTCAGCTTGCGTTCCTTGCAAACCGCCAGCACAGCGTCTGCAACAGCCTGCACCACGCTGCGGATGCAGATGATCTGCAAGTGATTCTCAGCATTAGTGTAGCTGTCTGCCGTCGTGCCGTGTTCCTTGCAGACCGCAACAACTGCGGCGGCATCGCCACTGCTGACAGGGCCAACAGTGATGTTCTGCAAAAGAGAAGTGGCAGCTTTTTCGCTGTTGGCAGGGATTTCGGCAGGCTTGTCCGCTGCCGGAGCAGCGCCATAGATGCCTGCTTTGTTGGGGATGGCTGCATAGGCCGTAGGGTCAAGCCCCTTGCCGCTGGCCGTGGCTCGTACTTCAAAATGACAGTGCGGGTGCGTGCCCTCTGCATTGCCCGTCTCGCCCATGATGGCAAGCTGCTGGCCGCTGATGACGCGATCACCGACATTGACAAGCAAGCGGGAGCAATGGCAGAAGTACATGAAATTGACCGCATCGGGGGTCTGGTCGGCATCAAGCTGGACACAAACATAATACCCCCACTCCCACGTTCTGTCGGAATGGTCGGTCACGATACGCGCCCGCGTCACACGGCCTTTGATGGGCTTCTGCGTGCCGTCGGGCATCTCATAGTACGGCATGAGGATAATGTCGCTGTCGACGCCCACGATGTCCATGCCGCCGTGCCATGTCTTTCCGCCGCCGCGTGTCATGCCGTAGCAGCCATAGCTGTACTTGATCTGCACGCGGCCATCAAAAATGCTTTTTCCCATAGAGTGTACCTCATTTTTGTGCAAAGAAAAGAGCACCCCTTGCAGGGTGCTCGCGGATACATGATTTACAGCAAAGCCGCCGTTTTTTCCCGCCAGACGGCAGGAACTTGTTCCAGCGTCGTGCGGCCCATGCGGATTTGTGTCGCGTAAAATTTAGCCATTGTATACCACCTCCGCCAAATCATAAACGGCTGCCTCAAGGGCATCCAGACGGTCAGAGGCAGTCACAGGCTCAGCCTCGCGCGGCGGCTGATAGTCCCACCACGAATCGAAGTCCGCCGTGACTTCTTCCTCGGTGACTGCGGACGCAACGCGAATCTGGCGCTCATCGCAGTTCCAGACCGTCTGCTTGTTGCCCTCTTCGTCGGTGATTTTCTCGGACGCAATATCCTTGCGCAGGATAATGTCCGTCGCGCCATTCAGTGCGAACACCTGCACGGCAGCGGGCTTTTTAACATACTGCTCCATGCGTTTGCTCCTTTAACAGTAACTGTTTACTATGCCACGATACAGAACGTTTCGCGGCGCGGATAATTTTATAGACGTTGTACTTCTGGCAAAAGCCACGGCTGTCGCTGTGCTTGATTTCGCCCCACTGACTCATAATGCGCTGTGCTCTCCACCACGGCACATACCCCAAAGCATCCAGATCGCGCTGGGCGCGCAGGATTGCCCGCCGCAGTTTGACAAAGTTGCGGCCTCGGACGATGGTATAAGTGCGGCGTACCACATAGCCCATCATATCAAGACCCGGCGTGCGCTGATGGCTGCCAGCCTTGCGGCGCTTGTTCTGTTGGCGCTCGGCATCAAAGGACGCAAAGTGGATAATATCCCACGCACTCTTGATTGTCAGCCCCAGCGTCTCCTTTGCCCATCTGGTGGTGTCCTTCATCACTTTTGTAAGGTTGGATATGCGCCCATACACAGTGATGTCGTCGGCATAGCAGCAGATGGCAAGGATCATCTTGAACGACTTTCCACGCCGCACCTTGCGATGGGAGAGGATGTACCGCAGCACATAACTCATAACATAATTGAACAGCCAGCAAGGCAGATACCCGCCAATTAGCAGAACGCCGTCCGGGTAGTTTGCCATGACGGCCTCCACAAGCCACAGCAAGGGCTTATTCTTTCCGATGTCGCGGCGCAGAAGATTCATAACGCATTCGACTGTTGTGGAAGGATAAGCCTTTTTAACGTCGCATTTTGCGGCATCGGTCTTGTTATGGAGCATCCGGCGAAGGATGCGTTCGTTCTGCCGCTTCCCGGCAATCTGTCCTTTTCCGGGCAGACTTCCATACTGGATCGGCAGCAGCTTTGCGCGGAAGAGCGGGTCGAGCGCTCCCTTTGCAATATATTCAAAAATCTGCTGCCACGGACTTTCCTCGCAGATGTTGCGCAGCTTCCCGTTTTCCCGCAGTTGAAACTGACGCACAGGCTCAAACGAAACGCTGCGCGCCAGAATGTCGGCATGAGCCTGCTCGGCCACGGCGTCAATGGCCGTTAGGCTTTTGTTGCAAGTACAATTTCGGATTTCTTCACGCAGTTCAGCCCGCGTGATTTTCCCGGTAGACACTAATAAATTTTGAAATCTTCTCTTTGACCGCTTGCCAGTAAAGCACAGATGCACCTGCTCCTTGATAAAATCAAGGCTCTCGATGTTGATCTCCGCTGGCTTGCAGTACGTTTTCACCAGTAAATCCTCCTTTGATTTGTGTCGTCGGCGGCGTCCGCTCTCGCTACTAGCCCCCGCTGGTTTCAAACACAATTTTCCCGATATGGGCGGATTATACGGTGCAGTATATAATGTATGGTGTAATCGACAAATCAGCCACGCCAGCCGAGCCAATCCAAAACCTACTGCCCGTAGCATGGTTAGAATTAGCCGCCGCGAGCGAGGCATTGCCATTGTTATTAAGGTTGCAGCAACGCCACGAGGCCCGCACGCCGGAGGTTGCAAGCCCCACATAAAAGCCTGCTTTAACACCTGTTCCACTGCCTGCCGTAGTAGATACTTTAGCAGGCCACAGAACGCCTTTATCCTTGCTTACAGCGGTATCCTCGATATACCGCCAGCCGTCTTTTTCACTGGCGGCAAAAGTCAGCGTCAAGTCCTCCTGCTTCGTGTAGTCTGCCGTGATAGAGCCTGTCGTGACCTTGCTCTGGTCGTGGCAGGTATACAGGTCAAGGGTATAATTTCCGTCAGCATCTTTGCCCCACTGCATGAACTCATCCGCGAGGATCAGATACGAGCCGATTTGGAACTCCGTGCGCTGGATAAGGCCCGGTTCCTTGCCACTTGTCGGGCTGTATCGGCTGCCATCATAGCCCTGCACAGTATCGTTCCAGCCGCTCCAATAGGGCATCGTGGAGATGTAGGTGACGCCCGCTTCGGTGTCAAAGGCGGTGTCCGTCTCGATGTTGACCGCCTTGTAGGCCGTGCCGTCGATGGTGATGTCCGTGATGCTGGCAATGCGTTTGTTTTTCGCCAGCTTGTACATGCTGGCAACGCCGCGATCCGTGCTCGTGCCTGTTCCCTTATCGCCGATAATGACGCTCGACCCGACAAACAGGTTGGCCGCCTGCGCTGCCGTCAGCAGGACACGCTTCACGCCGGATTCTCCGGCAGCCGCAGTATACTGATAATTGTACCCGGTGCAGCCCTCAATCGTACCGCTGTTGCCCTTGCGGGCGTATTTCAGCCGGATCATGGCAAGTTGCCATTTGAGCAGTCTGCCGGATGCGCCCGCATACTGTGCGCCGCGCTTGCGCCACAGACCCACATTGTCGCTGTGGCTGGAATAGTTGATGGGCGGGCGGCCACTGCCGCAGCCGATGAGGCCCTCACTGTCAAACCCAGCAGCATATTTCGGGTTTGCAATGTAGCCGTAGACAGTGCCGTTTTTATCCGTGCCCTGCGGCCATGTTTCATACCCGGTACTGGGATGGCAGCGCATTTTGAAATAGCGGTAACCGCCCTCATCCCATTCTTTCGTGTAGGTGTTCTTCTGCAGCACCCAGCACAGGTGCTTGCTCCGGCGCACATCGTCATAGCTATCGATGAACTCGACAGCATAGATCGTGTGCGTGCCGTCCGCATTTTTCTCGGCGGCGACTTCCAGTGCCCAGAACTGCGGCAGTTTGGCGAAGTCGTCACGGTTGGCCGCAGCCTCGGTGCTGGGCGTGCAGACAAGTCCGACGCTGTCATCGGTTGCCTCGCCGATGGCGCTCTGACTGGTAGCAAACAGAGGTTCTTTCGTGCCATGCACGCGGTTGTCGTCCAGCACCGTGCCGAACCAGCGCTCGCACAGTTCATTGCGCGTCGTCACGCCCTCCTTCCAGCAGATGTTCCACCAGTCCACGAAGAGTGTGTTGACTTCCTCAACGCTTTTGGCCGCGCGAACAAGGCTGCCATAAAGGCGGTCAATGGCCGCCGTGTTTCCGCTGGCAATGATGCTGGCTTTCTGCACGGCCACGAGTTCCCGCAGCGTGCTGTCGCGGGGAAGATTAACAGTTTCTGCCATGATAAAAACTCCTTTAAACGGTGTTTAAATTAGTCGGCCACGACGGCATCCAAGCCGCCGTCAGTGTCGTTGATTACGAAAGTGACGCGCTGCACATCCTGCTTTTTGGCAAGTGCCGCGAAGATCACCTTATTCTGGACAGGGCTGGCGCTGGCATCGCTCAGCGTGTCGTCCACTGTCACGCGGCCAGCCAGTTCCTGCGCCGTATCGCGGGCGGCGGCAGCCTGCTCCGCAGAGGTCTTGGCCGCCGATTCGCTGTTGGCTGCGTTGCCCGCGCTCTTCTCGGCAGCATTCTGCGCGTTTTGCGCCGCAGTTTTGGCGGTGCCCGCATTTTTTGCCGCCGTTTCGGCTGTCTGGGCTTTGGTCGAGACGTCCTTCTGGATGTTTTGCATCTCCGTTAATTTCTCGGCTACGCCCTCCTCGATAACCTTAGTTGCCGCATCGCCAGCGGCTTTGGCGTTCTCAGCCGCGTTCTCGGCGCTCTCAGCGGCAGCCTTTTTGCTGTTCAGCGCCTCTGCGGCACTGTCGGCGGCTGCCTCTGCGCTGTTGGCTGCGTCCTCGGCGTTCTTGGCGGCAGCGGCGGCGTCTCTCTGCGCGGCTGCCGTGATGGACTGGATGTGCGCCAGCAGGTCTTGCCCGCCGATATTCTGAACGGTGGCCTCGATGCCATTGGCAACAATGCCCGCGCCCAGTTTGCTGTGCCATTCCTGCAGGATATTGCCAGCTGCGTCCACGCGCACAGCGCAGACAGCAAAGTGCATCGTGCCCTTGTACGCCATCGGTGCCGCGCCTACAATCCAGTCAAATTCGATATTGCCTGCATCGGCAACAATACCGTCAATCAGGTCGGCGCAGAGCTCTTTGCCTGCGTTCTCGCAGCTGACTTTCCAAGAAAAGCCCTGCGTGAGGTCGGTGCCATCTACGGTGCGTCCCTCGATGCGGATGTGCTTGACCTCGACCTTGCGCTCACCGGCCACACCGAATGCGCGTTCTGTCTCGGGAACTGCGATTTCTCGCGTCTCAGCATTGATTACGATTGGTTCTGCCATGGTTTCACCTCTCCTTTAATACACGATTTTAACACCCACACTTGCGTATGCGTAGTTTGTCGGCCCACCCATGGCATCGGAATACTCGCCAAGCACCACAGAGCAATTAAATTGTCCTGTTGCGGCGTTATAGCTTTTATTCATGCGCTCGATGTGGTGCCACGCCGAGTTGCCTGTGTGCGCCATGCTGACGCTGTACACGACAAAATTGTCAACCGTCAGATTTCGGTAATCCGAAAAGACTGCTGCGACATTAAAGTTCTGCCCAACGCCAAGATCTAAAAATCGCAGAGGCCTTGCGGTAACGCGCCCGCTCCCGTCGTGGAATCCGGAGGGGATGGTCGCCACGCCGCCGGGGGAGAGCGTTGCCCGCCACGATGCTGTGTGCGTCATCGGCATAGCCGCTGCTCCCCTCCAGCATCTTGTCTGCGGTGACATTGCCTGTCAGCGTGAGCGTGCCCTCTTTGATGGTCTTGCCGCCCGCGTAGAACTTATTCCCTGCCAGCACATTGTCCTCGGTGGCGGTGGCGAGTGCCAGCTTCGTGGTGCTGAGGCCACCGCCGCCGTTAAAATTTAGCTGCGTCCCGTCGTAGAAAAACAGCACCCATCTGCCCTTGACGATGGTGTCTCCGTCCACTGCGTCTGCGCCACAATAGGCCGGAACCACTGCGCCATTGACCGTGAAGCTGTCGCCTGCTGCCCAAGACGCGGGAATCTTGCAACGGCCTACTGCGCCGTTGCCGACCAGCGCATATACACCGTTCTTTTTCTCGCAGGTGTATGGCTGCACGGTCACCTCACCGCCGCCTGCGCCCGTGGGGTCCAGCTCGGTGAATCCTGCCGCCACACGGCGTTCCAGATCGTTCATCGTGTCGGCATCGAAGGCATCGCCATCTTCCATGATGATGCCCTCGGAGCGGGAAACATCGTACTCGCCATCGTTGCCGGTCGGGGTCAGCTTGCGCCGAGCGGGGTGTTCGCTCTGGCGATTGACCCATACTTTTCGTTCGTACATCAGATCACTCCAATCGTCTGTCCGGCGCAGATTTCGCCGGTGTAGCTGCGTTGTGCGTTTCTGCGCCAAAGCTCGTACATGCTCCACTGCACCTGTTCCATCGTATTGATGTCGCTGTACAGGGTGCTGGGCGTCTCGGGCAAGGTCGGTGTTCCCGGCAGGGTATGGTAGGCATCGCGCAGAGTCTGGATGTTTTGCAGGATGCGCTCCATCTCGCTGCGCGTCAGCAGGTCGGTTGGGGTCCATGTCTTGGTCTGGATTTTAGGCCCCAGCAGTTCTGCCAGATAAGCGGAGTTGCCCTCTATCCGGTTCAGCAGTGCCGCGTTGATATAGCACTTATCCGCGCCTGCGGACACATCCGCTTTGGTGCGGTCGTAGATTGGCTGCTGCCACATCAGATCAGGCTCCTTTCTCCGGCGTGGATTTCGCCAGCGTAGGCGGCTGCGTTGCTGGTAAGTCTGCGCCCGATGACCTTGGCGTCTGCCAAAAAGCCACCGGTCAAATCAAATTCCAGCTTTGTGAGCACCCCTCGCACCATCTCGCCGCCGAAGCTCTGAATGATGAGCCTGTCGGCCAGCTTTTCATCACCGGCGACCATGGAGAAGTTCTGCTCGTATCGCTGCGCGTAATGCTCCAGCACCCGCACGGCCACGGCCTCTGCGCGGCTCGGGCCTACCAGCGTGGCATCTATCACGGTCAGCTCATTGTCCTGCGCATTGGGCGGCAGGTTCGCCGCTGTGCGCCTCAGGACGACCGTGCTGTCGGTGTATTTGCGGCCTGCGACACAGACCTCGCCCGCCTTGGCGACCGTCAAGGTGCAGAGGTTGACGCCGCTCTCGGTGAGTTCTGCGCCCGTGACGGTCAGGCTGTCCACGACTGCCGGGGCGTTGAAGGTCACCCGGTAGATGCCCGGGTCTAGGGTGTCTCGGTACAGTTCCTCGGTAGATTCTCCCGGCAGGTATCGGTGAGCGGTCACTGCCACAGCGGTAATCAGCGGATTGAGCGTCACCTTGCTACCGTCCTGCAGCTTGCGGTCGTAGGTAATCATGCCGCTGGCCTTGGACGGCGCAGGGGCGATGCGTATAAGCTCGCCTCGGCTGCAATCGACCACAGCGCCTATGGCAAATGCGAGCTGCTGCAAGGCCTCTCTGCGCGTCCCTGCGGCGATGTACCCCTGCACTCGCTCTGCGGCCAGACTCTCGTCTAAGGTGTAGCTGTACCCTGTCAGGATCGCCTCTGCGAGCTCTGCTGCGGTGGTGTCGTAGATGCCCCCATCGAACGGTGCACCATCCAGCAGGCCTATGGCATCGACTGCCGAAAAGTCCGCTAGCGTGTCGCCGCTGTTGCTCCAGTCGGAGAGATAAAATGTGCCCATGCAATAACTCACGCTGCCTGTGCTGCGTGCGTCCTGCTTGACATCCTCCCAGACCGTGAATTTCTGCTTGTGCTGCAGAACATCAAAATATCCTTCGGGATTTAAGATGGAAAAGCGGCCCTCTTTGTTGTATAGCGATACATTCAGCGTGTTGATGCTGATTTCGGAGCTGAGGGGGTCGCATTCCTCCAAAACATGGGCGCCCACGATCTCGTGTCCGCTGAAATGCAGGTAGACACCGTAATCGATGCCCGCCAGCTTGAGGTATCGCCTAGGGCGGTTTGTCTCAAGAAAATGAATGCGAATGCGGCGGTAATTCTCTACTTTCTTGGCGCAGTAATAATCGACCGCGTCCGGGTAAAAAAGCGCTGTAGAGATAAGCCCTCCGTCTTGGCTGAACCACTGGATTTTGATGCGGCTGGCCCAGTCCTCTGTCGGGCTGTAAAAATGCAGCGTGAGGCCGCTGCTGCTGTGGTCTTGCGTGAAGGTGATGTCCAACACAGGCGGGTCAGAAAACACGCCGCTCTTGTCGCTCTGCGTGGTGCTCCAAAGCCCCCAGAAATACTGCTCGGGCACCTCCGGGAAGAAGGAAAAGCTGCCATCCATGAGCCACTGCTCGCTTTCCAGTGTGCCGTATTTGTTTTGGCTCGGTACGCTTTCCAGCAACAGGTCACGGCCCAGATTGCAAAAAGGCTTTGCGGTCGTGCAGCTCGGGGCGCTGTCGCCTCTGGCGGTGA
>OHZG01000938.1_pt1 | contig 10019 bp, 10 predicted proteins | sample 1580431 | NCBI WGS metagenome assembly OHZG01 (sample SAMEA3882527, study PRJEB24775) | human gut metagenome | biome: human-associated habitat; feature: intestine environment; material: feces | place: Netherlands | collected 2009/2010 | reverse complement strand
CCTGCTGACGGTGGGCAGTCTGCTGGAGGAGTGGACGCGGAAAAAGAGCTTGGATGACCTTGCCCGCAGCATGGCGCTGAACGTGGATAAGGTCTGGGTGCGCACCCCGCAGGGCGAGGTGTTGGTACCGCTGACCCGCGTTCACGCCGGGGACGAAGTGGTGGTGCGCTCCGGCAATATGATCCCGCTGGACGGCATGGTGCTGGAAGGCGAAGCTATGGTGAACCAAGCTGCCCTCACCGGAGAATCCATGCCGGTGCGCAAGACCACCGGTGCTACCGTCTACGCCGGAACAGTGGTGGAAGAGGGCGAATGCGTCCTTGTGGCCAAGGCAGAGGGCGGTGCCAACCGCTACGATAAGATCGTGGCGATGATCGAGGAATCGGAAAAGCTCAAGTCCGGCACCGAAAACCGGGCTTTGCAGCTGGCCGACCGTCTGGTGCCGTGGTGCCTTGCCGGTACGGTGGCTACCTATGCCTTTACCCGCAACGTCACCCGGGCCATCTCCATCTTGATGGTGGACTTCTCCTGTGCGCTGAAGCTTTCCATGCCGCTGGCAGTGCTCTCTGCCATGCGGGAGTGCGGGGAATATCACATCACCGTAAAGGGCGGCAAGTATCTGGAAGCGTTGGCAAAGGCGGACACCATCGTGTTCGATAAGACCGGCACCCTCACCCGTGCCACCCCACAAGTGGTGCAGGTAGTGCCTTTCTCCGGCTGCGGAGAGCAGGAGGTATTGCAGCTTGCCGCTTGTCTGGAAGAGCATTTCCCCCATTCCATGGCAAACGCCGTGGTCCGTGCTGCCAAGGAGCGGGGAATTTCTCACGAAGAGATGCACTCCGAGGTGGAGTACATCGTGGCCCATGGCATTGCCAGCCGGGTAGGGGGCAAGCGGGTGGTCATCGGCAGCGCTCACTTTATTTTCGAGGACGAGGGCTGCACCATCCCGGCAGGGGAACAGGCAAAGTTTGATGGGCTGGATCCGCAGTATTCCCACCTGTATCTGGCAGCATCCGGGGTGCTGGTGGGGGTTATCTGCATCGCAGACCCCCTGCGCCCGGAGGCGGCACAGGTGCTGCGCCAGCTCCAAAAGCTGGGCATCACTCAGACCGTCATGATGACCGGCGACAGCGACCGCACTGCCCGCGCCATTGCGGCGCAGGTGGGGGTAGACCGCTGCTTTGCGGAGGTGCTGCCGGAGGATAAGGCCGCCTTTGTCCGCGACGCCAAAGCCGAGGGACATACAGTTGTGATGATCGGCGACGGCATCAACGATTCGCCCGCTTTGTCGGCGGCAGATATCGGCATCGCCATCCATTCCGGTGCCGCCATCGCCCGGGAGATTGCCGATGTGACCATCCGCGCCGACAGTCTGGAAGAGCTGGTGACCTTAAAAGCCATTGCCAACGCCCTGCAAAAGCGGGTGGGCAGCAATTACCGCTTTGTGCTCAGCTTCAACTCGGCCCTCATCCTTCTGGGGGCTCTGGGCATCCTGCCTCCTGCCACCAGCGCCATGCTGCATAACCTTTCCACCCTCGGCATCAGCCTGCGCAGCATGACAGACCTGTTGGAGCAGAAGTCTTCCCTGTAAAAATGGTACGCCGGAGCGTCCGCAGATGCTCCGGCGTATCGAAATGATAGATCTCCCGGCCAAAAGGAGGCTGCTGCACAAATACTGCGCAGCAGCCTCCTTTTTTAGTTCAGATGAATCGGCAAAAGCCCAGCCAGCAGCCCAGCAGGAAGAAGAGCAATACTTTACCCAGCACCGGCAGCCATAGACGCTTGCACAAAGTGGTATCCCACCGGTGGATGTTCTGCTTGGGGCAGGTGCCAACGCAGGCTTCACAGGCGATGCATTCCCCGCTGCGCAGGCTGGTTTCCTCCAGCTTCAGGCACACCGGGCACTGCTGCTTGCAGGCATTGCAGCCCGGGATGCAGCCGTCGCTCTGCCGGTGCAGCCGCGCAAATGGCAGCACCGGCAGCAGGGCAAACACCGCTCCCATGGGGCAGAGGAACTGACAGAAGAACCGGGGCTGCACCGCCATACCCAGCAAAATGAGCACAAGCAGCCCGATGCCCACACCAAAGCCCTCCGGCGGCAGATGCAGAGTCGTCAGGCGGGAAAACACCTCCCACGGGCTTGCGCCGGTCAGCATCTTTTCCTGCCGGGTCACATACAGTGCTACCAGCCATGCCAGCAGCAGATATTTGACCTTCTGCCCCAAAAGCACCGCCCACTCCGGCAGACGGAGCTGCTTTTTGCGGTGGAACAGCTTTTTTTGAATAAGCCCGGAAAGCGCCCAGACGGCATCGCCCAAGCTGCCGAAGGCGCAGGCGTACCCACAGAAAAAACGGTCGAAAAGCAGGGTGAAGCCGCACAGCCCCAGCAGGGAAAGTGTGAAGCTGTCCACAGAGAGCACCTCGCCTGCACCGATGTGCAGAAAGATCTGTTTTACCCCGGAAAACCCGGCCACGAATGCGCCCGGCATGGACACAAAGAAGAACAACTGCACCCCGGTGCACAGCCATGTACGGCGCTTTTTGTCCCGCTGACGCTGCTGCGCCGCTGTTAAAGGCTTTGCCTGTGTTTTTTCCATCATCCTGCCGCCTTTCCCAGTGCATTCTCTACCGCACCGATAAGTCCTTCTGCCGTGAGGGTAGCGCCGGAAACGGTATCCACCTCAGCAGACTGCACTGCCAGCATCTCGTCCAGCAAAGGCAGTGCCTGCTTATAGTAGGGCTTATCCTCGCCGGAAGCATCCAGCACCGCAATATCGGTCATTTTTCCGTTCTGGATCGTCACCGACACCCGGATGACATCGCCAAAGCCAAAGGCACTGCCCTCATAGGTGCCGCCCCGGTAGCCGCTCTGCTCTGCCTGTGCTGCGCTCTGCGCCTGCAAAACGGAAGCATTGTAGGCTTCAACTTCGGCAATTTCCTGCTTGCGCTGGCTTACCGCTGCCGCCCGGATCAGCGCCACCTGCTGGTATTGCCACAGTACCCCCAAAATTAGCAGCAGGTTCACCGCCCGGAGGAGAAAATTTTTGTATTTCATTCTGCTGCTCCTTCCGTTTCAGATTCAATCCCGGTCTCTTCCGGCGGCAGTGCCGGCTCGGATGTCGGCAGCACTTCCTCAGAAGATGCCGGTTCCGGTTCAGAGGATGCCGGTGCATCTGCCGGGAAAAGCTGCTGCCATACTTCCTTGAGCCACACGGGAACGGCGCTCTTTTCCTCCGGCTGCACCACCTCCACGGTGGGCGCGGTGACCGGCGTTTCCCCGGGCTCTGCTGCTTCAGACGGTGCGGTTTCCTCTGCCGTCTCTTCCGATGCAGTCTGCTCCGGAGTGGTTTTCTCTGCCGGGGCAACAGCGGCCTTTGCCAGTGCCAGCTTGACTGCGTTCAGAATTCCGGTGGAGGAGTAGGTGGCGCCGGAAACAGTATCCACGTTGGGGCTTTGTCCCTCCAGAATGGCGGGGATGACCTGTTTTGACCGGGAGAGATATTCCTCCTCGTCCTCGGCGCTCAGGATCGTGATATCGGTAATTTTATCCTCTGCCACCGTGACCTGCACTGTGATCTGCCCCTCAAAGCCCATGGCTTCGGCAGTGTAGATGCCGTCCAAGTAGATGGAGGGAGCCGTAAATTCCTCCACCACAAGCGTTGCAGCGGGCTTTGGCTGGGGCGGCAGGGGATTGTTGACCACCTCGCCGGTCAGGGCATTCTGCACTGCGCCCAGAATGCCCCGGCTGGTGTAGGTGGCCTCGGAAACGGCATCCACCTCCCAGCTCTGGGCATCCACTATGGTGGTCAAAAGCCGCTTGGCACGCCGCAGAAACTGCTTGGTTTCGTGGGATGCGTCCAAGATCTCCACCTCCGTGATGCTGCCGTTTTCCATGGTGACCTGTACTCGGACGGCACCGCCGTAGCCCCGGGAAGAGCCGACGTAAACGCCGTCGGCATAGGGCAGCTTGGGCAGGGTTTCTTCCTCCGCTTTGGAGGAAGCGGCTTCCACAGGCTGCTCCACCACGGTTGTCAGCTTTTCCGTTCCGGTGCTGGGCAGGGCAAAAAGTACAGCTGCCGCTGTCGCCACCGTCGGGAGCAGCTGCACCAGCGGCAGCAGTGTATGGCATCGTTTTTTGTTCATTCCAACTCCTCCTGACACGGAAAAGCAAGGCCGCCTGATGCCAAGCGACCTTGCCGTTTTGTGTTATATTTTACAATAAATTAGGCAGTTTCCCGTGTATTCACAGCGCCACATTGACCGGCAGGACATACACGCCGTCGGCGGCGTAGAAGGTGATCTGAGTAATCGTCTTGCCGATGATGGATGCAAAGTAAGGATCATCGGCATTGAAGCCCAGCTTGGTACCATGCCAGATGTTGGTCACATGATGCAGGCCGTACTCACTGCCATCGGCGGTGGTCAGAACTACGCCGTAGACCTTGTTGGCCTTGTAGTCCAGATCAAAACCGGAGATTTTCATCTCGTAGGTGGCATGGTGACCGTTGGTATTCAGCTCCACAGTGGTGCCCTCTACGGTGGTCTCGGTGGCGTGGACCTTGCCAAACTCCCACTTGCCGCTCAGCAGGTTATACCATGCGGTGATGTAGTAGGCAGGGGTCTCACTGAGCTTGTAGTAAGCGTAGCTCTCGTTCTCAAACAAGGCATCTGCGCCGGTGTAGGTGGTGGTGGATTCCTTGCCCTTCAGGGTAACGGTAATGTCGTAGCTGTCGGCATCGGTGACCTGCTTTGCATTCTTCAGCGCCCACGGGGTCAGCACCTTGACCGGGAAGGAAACGCCGGTGATGTCGGAGCCGTCCGCGTTGACGTGGTAGGAACCGGCGGCAAGGTTGCCCGCACGGGTCTTGTTCCTGGTGGCGCTGGTCACAGCGTCGATCTCAGATGCGTTGTCCACACCGGCAGCCTTGTAGAAGTCGGCGTAGGGGATGTTCATCTGGACATAGCTGGAGGTCAGGCAGTTTTCCTGTTCCACCTCTTCCGCAGCGAAAGCCGGGACTGCCACAGCGCATACCAGCATAGCGGCCGCAAGTGCACCTGCAAATACTTTTTTCAATCTCATGGTAACACACCTCTATCTCAGTTTTGAAAAGATAGTTAGCTCTGACTAACAATTGGCGCAAAAAATACAGGGGAAAAACCCCTCAGATGGTTAGGCAAAACAAATTTTCGATGTAAAAATAGCACTCCCACCGGGCGTTGTCAAGTAGAAACCGGAAAGTTTGCAGAGGTGAATTTTCGATGCAGGAAACGATCTGCATCCTCTATACCGCAAAGCCCTTGACCTTTTTGCCGGAGCGCAGTATACTGCTTGTGCGGTTAGTTATATTTAACTGCAAGGAGGTACTACATGATACAAGACGCATTCTGGGGGATCCTAATTCCCTTTCTAGGTACAAGCCTTGGGGCAGGCTGTGTGTTCTTTTTAAAAAAGTCCCTGAGCGACGACATCCAGCGGGCGTTGACCGGCTTTGCCGCCGGAGTGATGGTGGCGGCATCGGTATGGAGCTTGCTGATTCCGGCCATGGAACAGGCTGCAGATCTGGGCAAGTTGGCGTTTTTCCCGGCGGCAGCAGGCTTTTGGCTGGGCATCCTGTTTTTGCTGCTGCTGGACCATCTCATCCCACATCTGCACCAGAACAGCTTGCAGGCCGAAGGGCCAAAAAGCCAGCTCCAGCGCACCACTATGATGGTTCTGGCGGTGACGCTGCACAACATCCCGGAGGGTATGGCAGTGGGCGTAGTCTATGCCGGATACCTTGCCGGAACGGCTCAGATCACCGCCGCCGGGGCGCTGGCACTTTCCCTTGGCATTGCCATCCAGAACTTCCCGGAGGGGGCCATCATCTCCATGCCCCTGCGGGCGGAAGGAATGAAAAAAGGCCGGGCGTTCTGGGGCGGCGTACTGTCCGGCATCGTAGAGCCCATCGGGGCAGTGCTGACGATTCTGGCGGCAGGCATCGTGGTGCCCGCGTTGCCCTATCTGCTCAGCTTTGCTGCCGGAGCCATGCTGTATGTGGTGGTGGAGGAACTGATCCCGGAAATGTCGCAGGGGCAGCACTCCAACGTCGGCACGGTGTTTTTTGCGGTGGGCTTCAGCGTGATGATGGTGCTGGATGTGGCACTGGGGTGACGGTTGGGGATTCCCAAAAGCGAAATCTCTTTCGGAATCTCCGAAAATGCCTAAACTTCTTGACAGAGGAGACGGCAGGGCGTATTATTTTGGCAGAAGGACCGCTGAGAAGCGGCTTTTTATAAGACTGAAAGTTAGCTTCACCTAACTCACAACTCTGCCCTATACGAAGAAATATATCTCTTCTATTTACAGGTGGAAAATAAATAGAGAAGGAGCGTATCAGGATGAAGATCTACCATTTTGGTGCAGAGGATGCCCCGGTGCTGTTGCTGCTGCCGGGCACCTGTTGCCATTGGAAAAGCAATTTCGGGGCGGTGATCCCGCTTCTGGCTGACAGCTTCCGGGTGCTGTGCGTCAGCTACGATGGCTTTGATGAGACTGAACAGACCGAATTTCCCACCATGCTGGAGGAGACCGAAAAGATCGAGGCCTACCTCAAGACCCACTGCGGCGGTCGCATCCGGGCGGCCTACGGCTGCTCTCTGGGCGGCTCATTTGTGGGGCTGCTGGCGGCACGGCAGAACATCCACATGGACTGTGGCATTCTGGGCAGCTCTGATTTGGATCAGGCGTCGCCGCTGACGGCAAGCTTGCAGACGGATTTTCTGCTGCCATTGATCTACCCTGTGGTGCGGGATGGAAAGATTAAGGCGAAATTTCTCCAAAAGCGTCTGGACAAGTGTGCTAAAGAGTCGGGGGATTATGTCAAGGCTTTTCTGAAAATGTTTGGCGATGCCCGCCCTTATGTGACCATGCAGAGCTGCAAAAACCAGTTCTACTCCGATCTTATCACTCCGCTGCCGGATAAGATCCATGTGCCCGGTACCGAGATCCATATTTTTTACGCCCTGAAAATGGGCGCAAAATATCGTGCCCGGTATCAGCAGCATTTTGCACATCCTGTTCTCCATGAGCAGAACTTGCAGCACGAGGAATTGCTGGCCTGTCACCCGGAGCAGTGGGCGCATCTGGTAAAAAGCATTGCATTGTGAACGGTAAAACGTATCTGGAGCAAGCAGGATTTTGTAAGATCCAGAACCACAAAAATAAAAAGGGCTGGCTGTGCATCACAGCACAGAAATGAGGTGCGATCATGTCGAAAAAGGCAACGGAATTTCAAAGAAAAGCAATGAGCTGGATGTACCGGGGCAAGGAAATCTTCAAGCCTTTGAACACCGGCTGGATCGACAAGAATGTTGCCTGCGTGCGCGAATGGGTGGCGAACATCTTCTTCTACCGCAAAGGCGATACGACCATTATGGTCGATGCGGGATATAACTACGACCGCCTTGCCGAAAAAATGGGCTGGCTTGGGATTGATCCGAAGTCGATACATCATATCCTTATCACCCATCAGGACACCGACCATGTGGGTGCGGTGGAAGCAGACAGTCCGGGGCTGTTCCGAAATGCGAATCTGTACATCGGTGAGATCGAGAACCGGTATCTGATCGGAGAAGCACGCCGCAGGGTCATTTACCACCTTTACAAGCTGCCGCAGGCGACGATCAACAATGAAAAAGTGCTGCTGCACGATGGGCAGGTACTTGACATTGACGGCGTCAGGATCGAGTGTTTTCTGGTTCCTGGTCATACATGGGGACATATGGTCTGCCTCATTGACGATAAGTACCTTTTTACCGGCGACACGCTGTGGTTTGGCGCGGACGGCGGCTACAGCTTCATTTCCTCACTGGCGGAGGACAATGAGCTGGCTGTGCAGTCACTGGCGGAGCTGGAGCGGAAACTGCGCGCACGTGGGCTGCATCCATATTTCATCACCGGTCACACGGGATGGACGGACAATTTTGCCTTTGCGTTTGCCCACAAAGACAAGAGCTGTTCACCATTCAAAAAACGAGTACACGACCCATCGGCACCCTATGATGCCTACGACGAATCGGACGACACCGAAGAAAATGCAAAGAGCGGTTTTCTGAAAGGCGTGGGAAGATGAAGGACAGTGAATTACAAATTGACCGTAGCTGCCATGTGCTATATTCCAAACCCTGCAAAAAGGAAATTCTGGCGAAAATCACTCTACACTATCCGGAGGTGGAGCGTGAGGCGGTCTGGGAGCAGGTGCAGCTGAGATACGCAGAGCTTCTTTCCAAGTGGCGCACCGACCTCGGCGGTAAAAAGAATTTTCACAACGGAGTAGGCGGCACCTACGACTGCATCGCTATCATGTGCTTTTACGATGTGTGCCGGGATGTGGTCACATTCCGCGAAATGAAAGAGATCGAAGAAAATCTGATCCTGCCGTCCTTCCGGAAGCTGCGATTCGTTGACATCAACAAGCCATTCTGGAAAAAGCTGATGTATCGGGCATTCACCACCGCCCAAAAGCGCTGTGACGCATGGCACGATTACGAGATGGATGTTACGCCTTACGAAAACAGCAAGCCCATCTATTATGAATTTACGGCGTGTCCGGCGGCGGAATTTGCCAAGCGGTTCGGATTTGCGGACATTATGCCCGCCCTGTGCAATGTGGATTTTGCAGCGATGGAGCTGCTTCACGCAAGGCTGGTGCGGACGACCACCTGCGTGAATGGCTGTAAGTGCGACTACACCATCTGCGGCGATAAGGATCCATACGTAAAGGAACATCCCGAATACCGGGATGAAAACGGATACAGGAGGAATAAGTAATGCTCTTACAGGTGATTCTGGAAGGTCTTGGGCTGGGGGCTTTGCTGGTTCTTGTCTGTGCTGTGGGCATCCGCAAAGGGGCTGTTGGGATGGTGCATCTTTACAGCCCGGAGGTGCAGGAGCGGTGCATTACGCTGGGACTTACAACACACGAGAAAATCAAGCGAAATTCTCTAGTTTTCAAAGCCGTCTGCGTCCCTGGCTATATCGGCTATGTGCTGGTCTGTGTCTATGGAATAAACGGTGCAAAGGGCTTTGTTCAGGGTTTCTGGCAGTTACTCGTCATCTTGTCCGTTATGAATCTCATGGACCGCCTGTTGGTTGACGGCTATTGGGTGGGGCACACGAACGCATGGACGATCCCCGGAACGGAGGATCTGAAGCCCTACATTACTGCAAAAGACAAGCAGAAAAAGTGGCTATTCGGTACGGTGGGCATGGCAGTCATAGCGATGGTGCTGGCGGTCCTTATGACGGCTTTTATTCACTGAGGAAAGGAGAGACAATGAAGTTTAAGACATTGGGAAATCGGAATGCTCCCGCTGTTTTGTTTTTTCACGCAATGGGCGTGACGGGGGAGAGCAGCGAACCGGTTGCAAACTATTTACAGGATCGGTATTTCTGTATTTTACCTACCTCCACCGTGTACTGCAAAGGGCAGAAATATGTCAGCAAGGCAGACGAGATTCGTCAGGTGGAAGCATATCTGAAATCGCAGGGAGTGGAACGCCTTGAACTGGTTGTGGCTTCCTCAATCGGTGCCGACCTTGCCATGGCTTTTTTAACAGGCACGAAGCTGCCCATCGGACATGTTTTCTTTGACGGCGGGCAGTTTGCACAAATCGGAAAAGGTACGCGCCGCATGATGACACCGTTTCTGTATCTGGCCATCAAGAGCCTGTACTGGTCAAAGGGCGGCACATTGAAAAAGATCCTGTGGTGTGACGATGATTCCATAAAGCCGTATTTTATAGCCGCAGGGAAAAATCTGACCTACACAAATTTGCGGCGACAGATTCTGGACAGCCTGGAGGATAAACCCTTTCCAGCACTTTCCGAAGAACTGCAAAAGCATCTCTATTTCGAGTTTGGCAGCATAGAAGATCATTTCAAATACCGTCAAGCGGTGATAGAAGCCTATCCCTGCGGCAATTATCCCGTGTTTGAGGGGTACGATCATATGCAATATCAGATTCGTGACCCGCAAAGC
>OHZG01000917.1_pt1 | contig 10177 bp, 7 predicted proteins | sample 1580431 | NCBI WGS metagenome assembly OHZG01 (sample SAMEA3882527, study PRJEB24775) | human gut metagenome | biome: human-associated habitat; feature: intestine environment; material: feces | place: Netherlands | collected 2009/2010 | reverse complement strand
TTGTCGTGACAACAGGCAAGACATAGTGATCAGCTATGAATTGACAGCAAAACTTGAGACATCTGTCTGACTTATAACAAAGAAAAGTCCCAGGCTGTGTGTACGGCCTGGGCTTTTTAACAAAGAACAGATTTTTTGCCTGTCTGCAAAAGGGAACAAACCGATGGCAGAAAAGTGAATCTGAGAGGAGAGGAAACTGTGGATAATTTCAAAAAGATCGGGAAAAAGATCGTCGATTTCCTTGGCGTTTTTATCCCAAACATTACGTTTTTGGTAATTTTCCTTACCTTTATGGTAACAATCGTATCCAGATATTTTTTCAAAACCCCTGTAACATGGAGTTATGAGGTATCTGTTCTGGGTTACATGTGGACCATGTTCTTCGGCGTTGGTAAGGCAATGGAAGCTGATGAACACGTAGTATTTGGTCTGGTTTACGATGCTGTAAAACCTCGTACCCAGTTTATTTTTAAAGTAGTTTACAATACATTTCTTTTAATCCTGCTGGTAACCTGTTTTGTACCGTGTTTCCAGTCCATGGTTGGAAAGAAAATGGTAACAGGAGTTCTGAAGCTTCCATATACAGTTGTTTTTGCACCATTTATGTATATGCTGGCTGAGATCATCGTCAGAACCTGTATCAATATCAAAAATGCATTTAAAGAATACAAGGAAGGAGGAAAAGAATCATGAGTATGCCGATTATTATGCTGTTTGTGGTTATGGCGATCTGCTTCATAATCCGTATGCCTGTTTCTTTCTCCATGCTTGCAGCTTCTATTACATATTTTCTGCTTGCAGCTCCGGACAAACTGGGCCAGGTATTTACCGTTATCACTGGTAACATGTTTGCAAACTATACCATGCTTGCAGCGCCGCTGTTTATTTTCATGGCAAATGTGCTGAATGAAGGTGAGGTAACGGACAAGCTGTTCTCTTTCTGTAATGGTCTTCTTGGAAGATTAAAAGGTGGTACAGCACAGGTTAACGTATTTATTTCCCTTATTTTCTCAGGTATGACCGGTTCTGCTATCGCAGATGCTTCCGGTATTGGTCTGATGGAGATCGACCAGATGAAAAAAGAGGGATATGATGCAGAGTTCAGCTGTGCCATTACAGCCGCTTCTGCAACGGTAGGACCGATTTTCCCGCCAAGTATTCCAATGGTTATTTACGCTATGTTATCCGGTGCTTCCATTGGTAAGCTGTTTATGGGAGGTATGGTTCCTGGCGTTTTACTTGCCATTCTTCTTATGATCTATGTTGCGTTTATTTCTCATAAGAGAAATTATCCGGCAGGTGTGGTCATGAGCAAGAGAGAGTTCCTGAAAGCTACATTGCAGGCTCTTCCGGCACTGTTTACAGTTGTTATTCTTCTTGGTGGAATTTATTCCGGTATCTGTACTCCTACAGAGGCTGGTGCTGTTGCTTCTGCATACGCACTGATCATTTCTGCACTGATTTACAAAACACTGGGATGGAAAAAGCTTTGGGGTATCATCAAGAAATCCGCTGCCAACACAGCTACACTGGCTCTTCTTTGCGGAACTTCCATGCTGTTCTCTTACATCATCTCTCTGGAGCAGGTTCCGAGAGTTGTTGCAAGCCTGGTTATGGGAATCACAGATAACAAGTACATTTTCCTGTTTATCGTAAACATCGTATTCCTGCTTCTTGGCTGTGTACTTGATGTAAGTACTATCCAGCTGGTATTCGTACCAATGGTTCTTCCGTTGGTACAGGCTATGGGTATTGACCTTGTTCATTTCGGCGTTGTAATCTGCCTGAACATGATGATCGGTCTTTCCACACCGCCATTTGGTATGCTGTTGTTTATTGTTTCGGGACTTGGAAAAACGAAGATCAAGGGTGTCATACGGGAGATTTTGCCGATGGTGCTTATTATGATCGGGCTGTTGTTCCTGGTTACTTATGTACCGGATATTATTATGTTTATACCTAACAACTTCATGTAAAATATGAACTTGGGTAGTTGGAAAAGGGACTGTTTTGCAGTCCCTTTTGTTGTATCGGGAGGCACGGTTACCCGGACGCACTTTCGCAGCTGATATTCCACGCGGGGCGGTGCAACACTGCGGCGAGCTAACTGCTAACTACGACTAAATCGTTCAGGAGAGCCTTCACGATTAAGTCTTCGTAAGCAGTGGATCTCGCCTCCGTTAAGGGCGCACCTGGAAATGCCCCGCTTAGGAATATCAGCTACGAAAACGCTGTGTATTGGTAACGAATGGATACAATAAAAGCGACGGTGCTGGTGATGATGGAATAGGGAATTTAGAACAATAATGTAATGTGGGACTATAAGAGGAGGACATAAGGATGGGCACATTGGATAAGGTAAAGGGATTGGTTGAGAATCCACCGAAGGAGTATCGGAGTGCTCCTTTCTGGGGGTGGAATGACAGGCTTCAGAAGGAGAATCTGGGAGAGCAGATAGAGGGATTTAAGAAGGCGGGGATGGGGGGATTTTTTATTCATTCCCGTGAAGGGCTGGAGACGGAGTATCTTTCCACAGAGTGGATGGAGGATGTGAAGTTTTGTGTGGATAAAGCCCGGGAAAATGATCTGGAGCTGTGGATATATGATGAGGATAAATGGCCGTCGGGGGCTGCAGGAGGTAAGGTCAGCAGGGTAAATCCAGCGGAGTTTACAGCCAGGGCACTGACGATGGAGTGCGGGAAAGCCGGGGAGGTGGCGGTACCGGCGAAGCTAAGTACCGAGGAAGAAAGGATAGTTACTGAGGACTCGGATTCGTTAATGTGCGGCGGGAATCGAAGCGTGGACGAAAATTCCATGTCTGGCAGGAACGGCGGTGAAGATTTGGCAGTGGAAGAAACTATGGAGACAGAGTTTCTTCAAGGTATTTATGTGATTCAGACAGAAGCGGACGGCAGATTTATTAAGAGGATGAAAGAATATCTGACTTATGAGGAAGCTGCTGGAGCTTGCGGTGTTGATGAAGAGATTCTGCTTCTGCGCCAGGAGATTTCTGGTAAGAGTGAGTGGTACAACGGCTTGATGCCGCCAGATAATCTGAATCCGGAGAGCGTGAAGACATTTTTGAAGTTGACCCATGAGCATTATGAGGAAGTGTTTGGCGGAAGTTTTCCAAAAGAGGTGAAAGGATTTTTCACAGATGAACCAAACTGCTGTGATTTCTTCAGCGTTTTCCATGAAGGCAGACCGTGGATTCCGTGGAGTATTGGATTTACAGAGTATTTTATTGAAAAGAGAGGATATGATCCGCAGGAGAAGCTGCCTTATCTGTTTTTTGATGGGGAAGGGGCGGAGAAGATCCGTCATGATTATTGGAAGACGGTGGCACAGCGTTTCGAAGAAAGTTATATGAAACAGGTTTATGAGTGGTGTGATAAACGGGGACTTCGTACTACGGGACATATTTTATATGAGAACGATCTGGGCTATCAGACTCGTGTGTGCGGTGCGGCGATGCCTCAGCTTCGTTATCTGCATAATCCTGGAATTGATCTTCTTGGCGCACAGACGGATGAGTATCTGACTGTGAAACAGTGTGCAAGCGTGGCACATCAGTATGAACGTTCCATGACCATCAGTGAGGCTTATGGCTGCACTGGCTGGGAGCTGGATTTTTCTACTCAGAAATGGCTGGGAGACTGGCAGTTCGCGCTTGGAATTACGAGACGTTGTCAGCATCTTGCCCTGTATTCCATTACTGGCTGCAGGAAGAGGGACTATCCGCCGGTTTTCAACTATCAGAATACCTGGTGGGATGACAATGATAAGATGGAGAATTATTTTGGTCGTCTGGCGCTGTGTCTTTCTCAGGGTGAGCCGGTGCGGAAGGTGCTGATGATCCATCCGATTTCCAGCATCTGGACCGAGTGCCGCAGTGACCGGGCGGAGGATTTCAATCATCTGGAAATGAATATGGGATGGCTGGATGAGCATATTACTTCTTTGAACCGAAAAGGTGAGTATTATAACCGGATCGCAAAAGCGCTGACTGCAGGGCATGTGGATTTTGATTTTGGAGATGAGATCCTGTTGGAGCAGGACGGCAAGGTTGAGGATGGAATGTTTGTGGCAGGAAAGTGCAGCTATCAGGTGGTTGTGGTTCCGGGAGTGAGCAATCTGTTTGCAAACACGGTGAAGCTGTTGAAGGAATTTCTTGCAGCTGGTGGAATGGTGATCTGGCTGAAGCCGTATCCGGTGATGATTGAAGGAGAACGGATCGGTAGTAAGCAGATCTGCGTTGCTAAGAGATGGGATAAAAAAATAGACAGTGAGGATGTAAATGAAGAGAAATCTGACAGCAGGAAAGTGTGTGGAAAATATGGTGATATCCGGGATGTTTTAGATGAGGAAGCATTTGTCCATACGGTTGAGCATGAATGGGAGCTGACGGAAGCTGTGGCGAAATGCACCGGAAAAGATTTTACTGTGCGAAATGCCAGCGGCGCAGAGGATGGCGAGATTCTTTCCATGCTGAGAAAGACAGAAGATGGACATATTCTTTTCCTGACAAATCACGATCGGAACAATGCACATCAGATTTACATAAAGCTTGACTGCGGGAACGCTGTGGAAGAGCTTGACCCGCTGACCGGAGAAGTTTGTGAGGTGGAAACTGTTGCGGATGGAGAGGGCGTTTGCTTTACCAGGACATTCGAGACGGGGATGAGCCGAATTTATTTTGTGAAGAAAATAATAGGGGCTGGACAGATTATTAAAGAGATAAATAGTGTTGAAGACAAATGTGGAATTGAGGAAGATACTACCGTTGTGGACTTGGCGGCTGTTTCTGATGGCGTAAATGCGGTGCATGAAATGACAGTGAGCAAAGCTGCCACATTCCCATACAGACATCCGCATTACACAGATCCCGTATTAGCTACATTCGGTCCGGACGCGAAATTAAGAAGAACTATGGAGAATGTGCTGACGATAGATAAATGTACTTATGAGCTGGGGACTGCTTCAGCAAATAAAATTTGTGACGGAAATGCTATGGTGGAAGATAAAGATCTTGACGCAATTGTAGAGCAGGTATCAGAATTCAGACATGGCAGCGGACTGTCAGAAGCAGGAAGCGTCTGTGAGTCCGCAGAGATGGAAATCTGGCAGGCGCAGAAGGAAATTCGTGAGAAATTGCGCATGCAGCAGGTTTACTATAACGGTGCACCTCAGCGATATACCTGGGTGGATCAGCCACATCCGGCAGATGGAACACCATTTACCATGCATTTCCGGTTTAATGTTGCAGAAGACATTTCCAGTGAATGCAGTTTTGTAATTGAGAAGCCTTATGGTCTGGAAGTTTACTTCGATGGCGTGAAATGTGCGCAGACCGGCAAATGGTTTATTGACAAAGACATGCGTTGCTTCGGACTTCCTGCTTTGAGTAAGGGGGTGCATCGGATTACCATAAAAGGCAGTTACGACCAAAAGCGGGAACTGGAAGATGTATTCGTAATTGGAAATTTCGCCGTAGATATGTCTGGCAATATTTCCAGGGAAAAAGAAATTCTGCATACTGGTGATTGGAGCATGCAAGGTTATGTAAACTATCCTGGCGGTATGATTTACCAGTACAAGGTGCCACAGTTGATTTCCGATAAGCAGGTTCTTCTTCATTTGGGTGAGTGGAGAGGTACCCTTCTGAAAGTCAGAGTAAATGGTAAGGAAGCTGGTTTTCATTTCGAAAAGAAGAATTGTGTCACAGATGTAACTGGTCTTTTCGAAAAAGAAGAGAATACTCTGGAAATTGAAGTTTCAGGAAGTCCAAGAAACATGTTCGGCCCATTCCACCAGTCTTACACCGGCTGCAGCCGGATCAGCTGGGCTGATTTCCGCACCGAGGGAATGTTCCATACGGATGGGAAGGTGCTGAAGCCTTATGGTATGATGGGGCAGAGTTATATTTGTGAGTATGAAGAGCAGTAAAAAATAACAGGAGGATTTATCATGATTGCAGATTACGCAGACAAACTGAATACATATGAGGAATTTAAAGATTACGCTGACATGGTTCAGCAGTTTATCAAAAAACAGAAAGAGGAGAACCTTCCAGAAGGCAGATACGACCTAAAAAACGGCATTTTTGCCTTGGTTCAGAAATATACCACGAAGTCCCTGGATGGTGCACAGATGGAATCCCATAAGAAATACTGCGACCTTCAGTACATTGTAGAAGGCACTGAGAAAATTTACTGGGCATCTCTTCGCAAGCTTACCGTAGAGGATGACCGCACCCCGGAAGCTGACATTATTTTCTATAAAAGTGGTCCGGAGCAGGGATACACTCTTCTGGAGGCTGGAATGTTCGGCTTCTACGTTCCTGAAGACGGACATATGCCCTGCATTGCCGTAATCGAACCACAGCCAGCAACGAAGATCGTGTTTAAGATTCCGGTGAAAGGTTGACAGTTTGAAAATAAAAGAGAACCATTAAGTCTTGAGTTACTGATTGACAAGCTCTTTCCAGAAAGCGTATACTATAGCGTGTTAAAAGCTTTTAGATACACAGGAGGAAAGAGCTATGAAAAACAACAATAGTATCAAAACCGTAGTTGCCATCGGTATCGGTGCAGCACTGTTCTTTGTGCTGGGACGCTTTGTGGCGATCCCTAGTCCGGTTCCGAACACAAACATCAGTCTTCAGTACGCAGTACTTGGACTTCTTGCAGCAATGTATGGCCCGGTTGCAGGCGGACTCATTGGTTTCATCGGGCATACACTGATCGACCTGTCCTGGGGTGGAAGCCCATGGTGGAGCTGGGTTATCACATCTGCATTTGTAGGTGTTGTGATCGGTCTGTTCGCCAAGAAGCTTCAGGTTCAGGAAGGCGATTTCGGAAAAGGCAAAGTTGCCGTTTTCACAGTTGCAAACGTGATCGCACATGTTGTAGGATGGGTAGTTGTTGCACCTGTACTTGACATTGTAATCTATGCTGAGCCGGCAAACAAAGTATTCGCACAGGGTGCATTCGCCGCTGTTTCAAACACCATCACAGGTGTTGTAGTCGGCGGTCTTCTGATCCTGGCTTATACAAAAACAATTGCAAAGAAAGGCTCCCTGGATCAGGAATAAGTTGAAAGGGAAATTTGTAAAAGACCTTGCTATGGGGAAACTTGTGGCAGGGTCTTTTTTGATGCATAATTTTATTGGATCCAAAAAGTAAATTTCGCAAGATTTATGCAAAATAAGATAAACTTTGGTAAGAAATTTTATTGTGGATTTAAGAAATTCGTGTTATCCTTTTGAGATGGTGTAAGGTGTACACTTATAGAGATGCAAATTGTTAAGTGGTTCTGAAGCAGTCACATTGTTTACAAATTGACGATGGATTCGCTTCAGGATATTTGATTTTGAGGTACTATATGACAGAGAAAAAATCTCCTATTATTTCTTTCAAAAACTTTTCTTTCCAGTACCGGGCACAGAAAAAGCCTACGCTGAAGGAAATTAATCTGGACATGATTGCAGGTCCTTCCGGCTGTGGAAAAAGTACTCTGGCAGGCTGCATCAATGGCCTGAATCCTTTTTCCAATCCAGGAGAATGCAGCGGGGAACTTATTGTGGATGGTGTGGATGCGCCGAAGAGCAGCATTTTTCAGCTCTCTGCACATGTGGGCACAGTGCTGCAGGATCCGGATGGTCAGTTTATCGGGCTGACGGTTGGCGAGGATATTGCCTTTGCATTGGAAAACAGCTGCATGCCGCAGGATGAAATGCATGAGATCACCCGTCACGCGGCAGAGCTGGTCGGAATTCAGGATCATCTGGATTACGCGCCCCACGAGCTTTCCGGAGGGCAGAAGCAGCGCGTCAGCCTGGCGGGGGTAATGGTGGATCAGGTGAAAATTTTGTTGTTCGATGAGCCATTGGCCAATCTGGATCCAGCTACAGGTAAGCAGACTATTGAGCTGATCGACGAGATTCAGGAAAAAACAGATACTACGGTGGTGATCATTGAGCACCGTCTGGAGGATGTTTTGTGGCGAGATGTGGACCGTATTGTTCTTATGGGCGATGGAAAAATTCTGGCAGATCTTCACCCGGATGAGCTTTTGTCCACCAGACTTCTGGAAGAAAACGGAATCCGAGAGCCTCTTTATCTTACTGCACTGCGTTATGCAGGTGTGGAACTTGCTCCTGCGAAGAAACCGGCACATGTTGATTCTGTTGTGATAGATAAGGCAGACCGGAAGAAAATGACAGACTGGTTCTGGTCCCGCCCGGCAGCAGAGGCTGAGAAAGAACATGAGCCGCTGCTTGAAGTTAGAAATCTTACCTTTGGTTATGAGAGAGGCAGGCAGACCTTACGTGATGTTTCTCTTACAATCCAAAAGGGTGAAATGGTCAGCATTGTAGGGAAAAACGGTGCCGGGAAATCTACTTTTTCCAAACTGGTCTGCGGCTTTGAGACACCAGATTCCGGTGAAATCCTTTTCCAGGGAAGGGATCTTCTGCAGGAAAATATCCGCCACAGAGCCAAACATATCGGCTATGTGATGCAGAATCCCAATCAGATGATTTCCAAGACCATGATTTTTGATGAGGTGGCACTGAGCCTTCGCAATATGGGAAAAAGCGAGGAAGAGATTCGGGAAAAAGTGGAGGAAACTTTGAAAGTCTGCGGACTTTTCCCATTTCGGAACTGGCCGGTATCGGCGCTTAGCTTCGGGCAGAAGAAGCGTGTGACCATTGCCAGTGTGCTGGTGCAGGATCCGGAACTGATCATTCTGGATGAGCCGACTGCGGGACAGGATTTTCACCATTATACAGAGATTATGGAGTTCCTTCGCGGGCTGAATGAAAAAGGGGTAACAGTTGTGATGATTACTCATGATATGCATTTGATGCTGGAATATACGCCTCGGGCACTGGTCTTTGCTGACGGCAGGCTGATCGCGGATAGAAGCGCGGCAGCAGTTCTTTGTGATCCACAGCTGATCCGTCAGGCGGCACTGAAGGAGACAAGCCTTTTTACCCTGGCGAACCAGCTGGGAATCAGTCCGGCGGAAGAGTTTGTGCAGCGTTTTATTGAGGAGGACAGGGAGGTGCGAAGCCATGGCTGCTAAGACAGTGTTGAATTATCTGCCAAGGGAAAGTGTGATACATAAGCTGACAGGTACCACCAAACTGGCGTTTTTCCTGCTTTTTACTTTTGCAAGTATGATCACTTATAATACGTGGGTACTGCTTGGGCTGTTTGCGGTGAGCCTGGCGGCGTTTAAGCTGAGTAAGATTAAGTTCCGCGAAGTGCGGTTTATGATGATTTTTATGCTGGTATTTCTGGTGCTGAATAATCTGTTTATTTTCCTGTTTGATCCTAACCAGGGAACGACGCTGTATGGCACCAGACATGTGCTTTGCCACCTGTTCTGGCGGTATGATCTGACTGCAGAGCAGCTGTTTTATATGGTGAATATTTCTCTGAAATATTTTGTTGCGCTGCCGGTTGCGATCTTGTTTATTTCTGCAACGAACCCAAGTGAGTTTGCTGCCAGCCTGAACAGTATTGGAATTTCCTATAAAGTGGGTTATTCTGTGGCGATTGCGCTTCGATACATTCCAGACATTCAGCGTGACTACCACAGCATCAGCCAGGCTCAGCAGGCAAGGGGCGTAGAGCTTGGAAAAAACGAGCACTTTTTTGCCCGGCTGAAGAATTCGGTGAATATTCTTCTGCCGCTGATCCTGACCAGCCTGAATCGGATTGATACCATTTCCAATGCCATGGAACTGCGTGGGTTCGGAAAGGATAAGAAGAGAACGTGGTATATGAAGAGACCTTTTGAGAAAAGGGACTTCGTGGCAATTGGAGTTGGCGTGGTACTGCTGGTAGTCAGCATGACGGTGACGATACGGTGGGGGAGATTTTATAATCCGTTTGTTTGAGAAAAAGGGAATATGGTAAGAGATATAGATGGCTGTGCGAGGGGGCTCGCATGGCCATTTTATACTATAAATGCGATTGACAAAAAATAGTATAGATGTTACTATGAATTAACGCAACGCGTCTGTTTTTTAGGGGGTAGGAAGGTAGATCAGATGAGTAGAGGAAAAGAGGTAAAGGAATTACGTGAAAAAATGGGAATGAATCGGAGGGAATTTAGTGAGTACTATGGAATTCCTTATCGTACAGTTCAAGATTGGGAGGCTGAAAAG
>OHZG01000910.1_pt1 | contig 10210 bp, 9 predicted proteins | sample 1580431 | NCBI WGS metagenome assembly OHZG01 (sample SAMEA3882527, study PRJEB24775) | human gut metagenome | biome: human-associated habitat; feature: intestine environment; material: feces | place: Netherlands | collected 2009/2010 | reverse complement strand
GCAATCACATTTTCTGCACTGATCGCAATTATGTTTATTGGAATTGGACTGCAGAAAAAACGGGAGGTTGTTACAAAAAGAATCTCTGTAAAATACGGGAAACTCTGGGTTGGAGCAGAGGTGTTCCTGTTTGTACTGGTGGGGGCAACGGTCAATATCGGGTATCTGGGAAAGGTTGGAATCAAGGCGGTGCTTTTGATCGCAGGTGCATTGGTGTTCCGGATGCTGGGTGTATTTGTATGTCTGCTTGGAACCAGTCTTCGAGGAAAAGAAAAAGCCTTTGTGATGATGGCGTATACACCGAAAGCAACCGTGCAGGCAGCAATCGGAGGAATTCCGCTTTCGCTGGGATTTGCCTGTGGGGATATGGTACTTACGGTGGCAGTACTTGCAATCGTGCTGACAGCGCCACTTGGAGCGTTTGTGATTGATCTTTCTTATAAAAAGCTATTGGATAAAAGATAAGGATGGACGGAAAATCTATGACTGCATTCTGTCAATATCCATTGTATGCTGTGCCGGACAAACATACTGCAGAAAACAGGACGAGCAATACCAAGATCTCCTTTCTTACTGTACGAAGGAGACAAAAAATAAAGGACGCATGAAAAAATTTTCTTTTTTCATGCGTCCTTTGCGTGGCACTTGTCCGCCTAGTCTAACAAGCCGACGCTAGCCCCGCTTTCTGTTGTATTTCTCTTCACAGTATTTACATCTATACACTTCGTTCTCCGGATCAGTCAGTACAAACACATGATCCAGTCCCTGTTCAATCGAAGTAATACATCTCGGATTGTGGCATCTGATCACATTCTTGATTTCAGATGGCAGTTTCAGTTCTTTTTTCTCAACAATCTTGGAATCTTCGATAATATTTACCGTGATATTATGATCGACAAAACCAAGGATATCCAGATCAATGATATCGATCGGGCATTCAATCTTGATGATATCCTTTTTACCCATCTTGTTACTTTTGGCATTCTTGATGATGGCTACGCAGCAGTCAAGCTGATCAAGTTTCAGATATTTGTAGATATCCATGCTTTTTCCTGCTTTGATGTGATCCAGTACGAAGCCCTCTGAAATTTTCCCAATGTTCAGTGTATTTTCAACCATGTCTTTCGCCTCCCTTAATCTACATGAATATCCAAAAGTGTCAGGATCAGTGCCATACGGATATAGACACCATACTGTACCTGTTTGAAATAAACAGCTCTTGGATCATCATCAACTTCAACAGAAATTTCGTTGACACGCGGAAGTGGATGGAGAACCAGCATATCTTTTGGCGCAAGTTCCATTTTCCCTTTGTCCAGGATGTAGAAATCTTTCATACGGACATAATCTTCCTCATTGAAGAAACGTTCTTTCTGAACACGTGTCATATAAAGGATATCGAGATCCGGAAGGGCATCCTCTAGGCGTTCTACTTCTGTATATGGGATATTTTTCTTATCCAGTACGTCTTTGCGTACATAACCTGGCAGACGGAGTTCCTCTGGTGAAATAAGTACAAACTCGATGTTCTCATAACGCACCAGGGCATTGATCAGAGAATGTACGGTACGACCGAATTTGAGGTCTCCACAGAGTCCGATCTTCAGATTATTCAGACGTCCTTTTAAAGAACGGATGGTTAAAAGGTCAGTCAGTGTCTGTGTAGGATGCTGATGTCCGCCATCACCTGCGTTGATCACCGGGATTGAAGAGTGCTGCGCTGCAACCATCGGTGCACCTTCTTTTGGATGTCTGATCGCACAGATATCTGCATAGCAGGAAACCATACGGATCGTATCTGCTACGCTTTCCCCTTTGGTAGCAGAGCTGGAAGCTGCCGAAGAAAAGCCAAGTACATTACCACCGAGATTCATCATTGCTGCTTCATGACTCAGTCGGGTACGGGTACTTGGCTCATAGAATAAAGTGGCAAGCTTTTTGCCTGCGCAAGCATGTGCATATTTTTCCGGATGAGCTTCGATATCACCTGCAAGATCCATAAGCTGGTCGAGCTCTTCTACAGAAAAATCTAAAGGACTCATTAAATGTCTCATAAGAAACCTCCTTAAAAATAACCGCAGAAAATGTGCGGCTTCATATATTCTTTATCTATAATATAACAAAAACATGGGTATTTCAACAAAGTTTTACATGTTTTTTCTGATCGGGTTTGCGAAGAAATGTAGATTTTACAGAAAAAATATATTATAATGAAAAATTAGTAACGTCAGCGTAAGAAGACATAAGGATAAAACGATAAGGAGTGGGACGATGCAGAGTCTGGAAGAGATGAGAAAAGAGCTGGATGTGATCGATGACCAGATCACCACGCTTTATGAGAGACGTATGAAGGTCTGCGAAGGAGTTGCAGAATATAAGATAAAGAACGGACGAAAAGTATTTGATAAGACAAGAGAGAACGAGAAACTGGCAGCAGTAGCAGAAAAGGTGTCCACAGATTTTAACAAAAAAGGGATCCGGGAGCTTTTTGAACAGCTGATGAGCATGAGCAGAAAGCTGCAGTACCAGCGTCTTTCTGAGGAAGGAGTTCTGGGAAGACTTCCCTTTATCGGACTGGATCAGCTGGATCTTGATGGTGCACGTGTGGTTTTCCAGGGAGTGGAAGGAGCCAACAACCAGGCAGCTATGTTAAAATATTTTGGGAAAAATGTGAAAAACTTCCATGTACCGTCATTCCGTGATGCAATGGAAGCAATTGAAGAGGGAAGCGCAGATTATGCAGTCCTTCCAATTGAAAATTCTTCCGCAGGTCCGGTGACACAGGTGTATGACCTTCTGGTGGAATTTGAAAATTACATTGTAGGAGAGACGGTCCTTCCGATTAAGCATATGCTTGCCGGAGTGAAAGGAACTACACTTTCCAGCATTGAAAGAGTGTATTCACATCCACAAGGACTGATGCAGACATCCCATTTCCTGGATGAACACGGAACCTGGCAGCAGATCAGTGTTGCCAATACTTCTATGGCGGCCAAGAAGATGATGGAAGACCAGGATACCACGCAGGCAGCTGTCTGCAACGAATATGCAGCAGAGCTTTACGGATTGGATATCCTGGCAAGAGAGATCAATGACGAATCTGACAACAGTACAAGATTTATCATTGTCACGAACCAGAAGGTATTCCTGAAAAATGCATCCAAGATCAGTATTTGCTTTGAAATACCGCATGAGAGTGGATCGTTGTACCATCTGCTTTCCCATTTTATTTACAATGACCTGAACATGACAAAGATCGAATCCCGGCCGGTAGAAGGAAAAAGCTGGGAATATCGTTTCTTTGTGGACTTTGAAGGAAATCTGGCAGATGCCGCAGTGAAAAATGCGATCCGTGGACTGAGGGAAGAAGCACTGAACCTGAAAATCCTTGGAAATTATTAGACTGAAAAAGAGAGGACACGTCTATGAGAACAAATGAACTGATATTATATCGTTATATGGAACATGAAGATCTTCTTCGGGACATGACATTTCTGATCGACAATGCAGATAATGATTATTACAACAAAGAGGATTTGAAGAGCCTTCTTTTCGAAAATTTAAATGAGCTGATCGAGCTGGCTGCAAACTATGGATTCGAGGGGAACCTCTGGCATACCTTCCTGACGTTACTGCTTGTCAACAGTGAGAATGCTTACAGCACAGCCTGTGAAGTGGTAGGAGAGGTAGAGGGAAGCGTCAATAAAGCAGCCCTTCATGATTTTCAGATTTTCAAAGAACTGTTCGAATATGATCTGAAAGAGATGGGTGAAAAGCTCGGTACAGACAGTCTGGAACTGATTGAGGACTATCATCCGGTCAATGCCAAGGGACATGTATTTAACAAGAGGATTCGCGATCGGATCTGCGACTTAAGCAAAGCTCTTGCGCAGACAGATGATGCAGAAGAATTTAAGACAACTGTAACCCAGTTCTACAAAGAATTCGGAGTGGGAACTTTCGGACTTCACAAGGCATTCCGTATTGAGCATACGGAAGAAGGAGCACAGATCGTGCCGATCACCAAGATCGCACACGTCCATCTGGATGATCTGGTGGGCTATGACATTGCCAAGAAGAAACTGATCGATAATACCGAGGCATTTGTAAAGGGTGAAAAAGCTAATAACTGTCTGCTTTTTGGTGATGCCGGAACCGGTAAATCTTCTTCGATCAAGGCAATCCTGAACCAGTATTATGACCAGGGACTTCGTATGATCGAAGTGTACAAGCATCAGTTCAAAGACCTGAATGATGTGATCGCACAGATCAAGAACCGGAATTACAAATTTATTATTTATATGGATGATCTTTCTTTTGAAGAATTCGAGATTGAGTACAAATATCTGAAAGCGGTGATCGAAGGCGGTCTGGAGAAGAAACCGGATAATATCCTGATCTATGCAACTTCCAACAGAAGACATCTGGTACGTGAGACATTCAAAGATAAAGCTGACAGAGATGAAGAACTGCACACCAATGATACCGTACAGGAGAAACTTTCGCTGGTAGCAAGATTCGGCGTGACCATTTATTTTGGAAAACCGGATAAAAAAGAATTCCAGAAGATTGTCACCACGCTTGCAGATCGTTACGGTGTCGAGATGGAAGAGGAAAAGCTTCTTCTGGAGGCAAACAAATGGGAATTGAGCCATGGTGGATTAAGCGGACGTACTGCACAGCAGTTTATTGATTATTTGCTTGGACAACAATAAAAGGAGAACCAATATGAAGTGGAATAAATTCAGATTAAAGACAACAACCGAGGCAGAAGACATTGTCAGTAGTATGCTGATGGACCTTGGTGTACAGGGAATCGAGATTGAGGATAAGATTCCGATGACACAGGCGGAAAAAGAGCAGATGTTTGTTGATATCCTTCCGGAGACTGGAATCAATGACGGCATCGCATATATCAGTTTCTATCTGGAAGAAGATGAAGATAAAGAAAGTCTTCTGGAAGCTGTGAAAAATGAACTGGAAGATATGCGTGCCTATGTGGAAGTAGGTGAAGGAACGATAGAAGAATCCCAGACAGAGGATGTGGACTGGGTCAATAACTGGAAAAAATATTTTCACCAGTTCTATGTGGATGATATCCTGATCATTCCGTCCTGGGAAGAAGTAAAGCCGGAAGATGAAGGCAAGATGATCGTGCATATCGATCCGGGAACTGCATTCGGAACGGGAATGCATGAGACCACACAGCTCTGCATCCGTCAGCTCCGCAAATATGTGACAGAGGACACCAGAATTCTGGATGTAGGATGCGGAAGTGGAATTCTTGGAATGCTGGCGCTGATGTTCGGTGCAAAGTATTCTGTAGGAACAGACCTGGATCCGTGTGCGATTGATGCAACCTATGAAAATATGGAAGTCAACGGTATTTCAAAGGATAAATACGAAGTAATGATCGGAAATATCATTGATGATAAAGCGGTCCAGGATAAAGTTGGTTATGGATGCTATGATATCGTTGTGGCGAATATTCTTGCAGACGTACTGGTGCCGCTGACACCGGTGATCGTGAACCAGTTAAAAGATGGTGGTATCTACGTGACAAGTGGTATCATCGAAGACAAGGAGGAGACGGTAAAAGCAGCGGTAGAGGCAGCAGGTCTCACGGTTCTGGAGGTTCATCATCAGGGAGAATGGGTATCTGTAACAGCGAGAAAAGAAACGAAAGCGTAGGCAGAGAGGATCAGAAAAGATGCATCATTTTTTTGTAACACCACAGCAGATCTCCGGAGATAAGATCCGGATTGAAGGCGGAGATGTTAATCATATGAAGAATGTGCTCCGGATGAAGCTGCATGAAAAGGCTGAAATCAGTGACGGAGAAAGCAGAACCTATCTTTGCGAGGTGGAAGCCTATGAAGAAGATGTGGCGATTCTGCATATTCTGGAAGAGATGGAAGCGGACACGGAACCGGCGTCAAAGCTGTATCTTTTCCAGGGGCTTCCCAAAAGCGACAAGATGGAGCTGATCGTGCAAAAAGCGGTGGAGCTTGGCGTGTATCAGGTGATTCCTGTAGCAATGAAGCGTTCTGTTGTTCGTCTGGATGATAAGAAAGCAGCGAAAAAAGCAGACCGTTGGAATTCCATCGCAGAAAGTGCGGCAAAGCAGGCCGGAAGAAGCCGGATCCCGGAAGTTACCATGCCGCTTTCGTATAACGAAGCACTGAAAATGGCAGAAGAGCTTGATGTGACGTTGCTTCCGTATGAACTTGCAGGTGGTATGGAAGTGACAAGAGAAGTGATCCGCCAGATTAAAAGTGGACAGTCTGTTGGGATTTTTATCGGACCAGAGGGTGGATTTGAACCGGAAGAAGTTGATGCAGCAGTCAGTATGGGGGCGAAGGTCATCACCCTGGGCAGGCGGATCCTGCGGACAGAGACAGCCGGACTTGCAACGCTTGCTGTACTGATGTTTGAACTGGAACAGTAGACCGGCAGGCAAAGAACTGCATAAGATAAAGAGAAGAAGTGTTTGGGAGACAAAGAAAAATGGAAGTTTATCTGGATAATTCAGCAACAACGAGAGCCTATGAGTGTGTTCGGGATATAGTTGGAAAAGTGATGTGTGAGGATTACGGCAATCCATCCTCCATGCATAAAAAAGGTGTGGATGCAGAAGCGTATGTCCGTGAGGCGAAGGAGACACTTGCAAAGATTCTGAAGGTGCAGGAAAAGGAACTTTATTTCACATCCGGTGGAACAGAAAGTGACAACCTTGCATTGATCGGAGGTGCACGTGCCAATCACCGTGCCGGCAAGCATCTGATCACCAGTTCAATTGAACATCCGGCAATTCTCAATACCATGCGTTACCTGGAAGAGGAGGAGGGCTATCGTGTGACCTATCTTCCGGTTGATGAGTATGGACGGATCCGCCTGGATGCGTTAAAGGAAGCGCTCTGTGACGAGACGATCCTGGTATCGGTTATGTATGTGAATAACGAAGTGGGATCGGTTCAGCCGATTGCAGAAGCATCTGCGATCGTAAAGGCTTATAATAAAAATATCCTGTTCCATGTGGATGCAGTACAGGGATTTGGAAAATATAAGATTTACCCGAAAAAGATGGGAATCGATATGCTTTCTGTAAGTGGACATAAGATCCATGGACCGAAGGGAATCGGTTTTATCTATATCAATGAAAAAGCAAAAGTAAAACCGATCATTTTTGGAGGCGAGCAGCAGAAAAACATGCGTTCCGGAACAGAAAATGTACCGGGGATTGCAGGAATCGGGCTGGCAGCAAAGACGATTTACACAGACCTGGATGAAAAGGTGACACATATGCGTGCCTTGAAACAGCACTTTATCGAAGGGGTACAGAAAATCGATCATACTGTGATCCACGGACTTTATGATGAAACAAGTGCACCACATATCATCAGTGTGGGATTTGCAGGAATCCGGAGTGAGGTTCTTCTTCATACACTGGAAGAGAAGGGGATTTATGTATCATCCGGTTCGGCATGTGCATCCAACCATCCGGCGATCAGCGGAGTGTTAAAGGGAATCGGAGCCGGAAAAGAATATCTGGACGCAACGCTCAGATTCAGTATGTCAGAATTTACTACAGAAGAAGAAATTGACTATACGCTGGAAACATTATATAATTGTGTACCGATGCTTAGAAAGTACACACGCCATTAGGAGGAAAGAATGAAGTTTCAGACTTATTTGATAAAATATGGAGAAATCGGAATCAAAGGAAAGAACCGTTATATGTTCGAGGATGCGCTGGTAAGACAGATCAGGCATTCATTAAAGGACCTGGACGGATTGTTCCATACTTATAAAGCACAGGGAAGAGTTTATGTGGACTGTGACGGAGATTATGACGGAGATGAAGTGGTAGAAGCTCTGAAAAGAGTATTCGGAATTGTAGGGATCTGTCCGGTTGTCCGCGTAGAGGATAAAGGATTTGAAGAACTGAAAAAAGATGTGATCGCATACATGGATGAGGTTTATCCGGATAAGAATATCACATTTAAGGTAGAGTCCCGTCGTGCAAAGAAAACCTATCCGAAGAAATCAATGGAGATCAATTATGACCTCGGAGAAGCTATTCTGTATGCATTCCCGGAAATCCGGGTAGATGTACACCACCCGGATGTACTGCTTCATGTAGAGGTAAGAGAAGAGATTTATATTTATTCCGAGATCATTCCGGGACCTGGCGGTATGCCGATCGGGACCAATGGAACCGCGATGCTTCTGCTTTCCGGTGGAATCGACAGTCCGGTTGCAGGTTATATGATCTCCAAACGTGGCGTCGGACTGGAGGCAACCTATTTCCATGCACCGCCGTACACCAGCGAGAGGGCCAAACAGAAGGTAGTGGATCTTGCAAAGCAGGTTTCCAAATATACAGGACCGATCAAGCTGCATGTAGTCAACTTTACCGATATCCAGCTTTATATCTATGAAAAATGCCCACATGATGAACTGACGATCATCATGCGCCGTTATATGATGCGGATTGCAGAGCATTTTGCAAAAGAAGACGGATGCCTGGGACTTATTACCGGTGAAAGTATCGGACAGGTGGCAAGCCAGACCATGCAGAGCCTGATGGCAACCAACGATGTATGTACATTGCCGGTATATCGGCCACTGATCGGGTTTGACAAGCAAGAGATCGTAGATATTTCAGAGAAGATCGGAACCTATGAGACTTCCATTCTTCCATACGAAGACTGTTGTACGATCTTCGTGGCAAAACATCCGGTAACCAAACCGAATGTAGAAGTGATCCGCAAATCAGAAGAAAACTTAAGTGAAAAGATTGATGAACTGTTTGCAGAAGCAGTGAATACTGTGGAGACGATCATCGTAAAATAATAAAAGAAAAAGGGGAGCTTTTTCAGGCTCTCCTCAAAAAAAGAAAGGACGCAGTACAGAAAATGTACTGCGTCCTGATACTTCGCATTCTATTATACTAAGTATGGTTTCAGAAGTTCGATGATGTTATCAGCATCCTGGTTCTCAGCATGGATGTTCAGATCGATCGGTTTAGAAAGATCAAGACTGAAGATACCCATGATAGATTTTGCATCAATCACATATCTTCCGGATACCAGGTCAAAATCGTAATCGTATTTTGTGATTTCGTTTACGAATGATTTTACTTTGTCGATAGAATTTAAAGAAATTTGTACGGTTTTCATTGAAAACACACCTCCTTGATTTCATTTTCTATAGTTATATTAAAAGTTATACATAAAAAAGTCAAGGAACAAAACGCCGAAGAATGAATGAAATTTTCGTTAAATGTTATAAATATTGAAAGTAGGATGAATTTATGAAAAAAGCAGCATTACACAACCTGGGCTGTAAGGTAAATGCTTATGAAACAGAAGCGATGCAGGAACTGCTGGAAAAGAACGGATATGAGATCGTACCGTTTCATGATCTGGCAGATGTCTATGTGATCAATACCTGCTCGGTGACGAATATGGCAGATCGCAAGTCCAGACAGATGATCCATCGTGCCCGAAAACAGAATCCTGATGCAGTGATCGTAGCGGCCGGCTGTTATGTGCAGGCGCAGGCGGATATGGGTGAGCTGGATGAGAATATAGATATTGTAATCGGGAATAATAAAAAAAAGGATCTGATCCGCCTTCTGGAAGAATATTTTAAAGAAGACATTCCGGAACAGATGCAGGAGGTCATTGACATTAACCATACCTTCGAGTATGAGAGCCTCCATCTTTCCCGGACAGCAGAGCATACAAGGGCATATCTGAAAGTGCAGGATGGCTGCAACCAGTTCTGTACCTACTGCATCATTCCTTATGCGAGAGGACGCGTGCGCAGCAGGAAAAAAGAAGACGTAGTGGAAGAGGTGCGTACACTTGCGGAACATGGGTATCAGGAAGTGGTACTTACCGGAATCCATCTCAGTTCTTACGGACTGGAATGGAAAGATGAAAATGGAAAGCAGACAGAAGGACTCCTGGATCTGATCCGCGCGGTACATGGAGTTGAAGGGATCAAAAGGATCCGTCTGGGTTCTCTGGAACCGCGTATCGTGACGGAAGAATTTGCAAAAGAACTGGCTTGCCTGCCGAAGATATGTCCGCATTTTCACCTGTCTCTGCAGAGCGGATGTGATGCAACATTAAAGCGTATGAACCGTAGATATACAAGCAGTGAATATGCGGAAAAATGTGAACTTCTCAGAAAATACTTT
>OHZG01000898.1_pt1 | contig 10323 bp, 5 predicted proteins | sample 1580431 | NCBI WGS metagenome assembly OHZG01 (sample SAMEA3882527, study PRJEB24775) | human gut metagenome | biome: human-associated habitat; feature: intestine environment; material: feces | place: Netherlands | collected 2009/2010 | reverse complement strand
GGGAAGTGGCTCGAATGAAAGTGGAGCAGGCACGTGCAGAGATGCAACGGGCACAGATGGAATATAGTTACACCACGATTACCGCTCCTTTTACCGGTTATGTAGACCGTATACCTTATAAAGTGGGAAGTCTGGTGAACCCGGAAAGTCTGTTGACTACTGTGAGTGATATTTCGGAAATCTTTGCCTATTACAAAGTGAATGAAAGCGAATACTTGCGCTTGAAGCGTGCGCAGTTAAGCGGAGAAAACCTACAGCAGCTGGATAACGTGGAACTGATTTTGCCGGATGGTTCGGTGTATTCACATAAAGGAAAGCAGGAAACCGTGGAAGGGGACTTTGAACGGGGAACCGGTTCTATCGCATTCCGTGTACGATTTCCGAATCCTGACGGACTGTTGAAGCATGGAGTAACCGGAAAGGTGCGTATGATGACTCACATGGAGGATGTGTACATGATTCCTCAGAAATCTACCTTTGAAATCCAGGACTTTACGTATGTGTATTTGTTTAATGAAGAAGGAAAGGTAGAGGTGCGCAGCTTTAATCCGATTGAGCGTTTCCAGAACTATTATGTAACGCAGGATTTCCCGGCGGGTACGACAATTGTGTACGAGGGCGTACAGTTGGTGAAAGACGGTATGCAGATTAAGGCAGACACCATTCCGTTTGAAGATGTGAGAAAGGAATTGAAGTTGAACATGTTGCAAAGATAAGGGCCTATGTTTAAGTTGTTTATTCGTCGCCCGATTCTTTCGGCAGTTATCTCTGTCATCATTGTTTGTTTGGGAGGACTGGCATTGGTATCGTTGCCTATTACGCAGTTCCCGGATATTGTACCTCCTTCGGTAACGGTGACGACCCGTTATACTGGAGCTAGTGCCGATGTGATGGCGAAGACGGTAGCTACTCCGCTGGAACGTGCCATCAATGGTGTGCCGGGCATGACCTATATGACCACGGTATGTACGAATGACGGTATGTCGCTCACAACCGTTCTGGATGAATTGCCCGAAGAGGTAATCCGTGCCGGCGTGGTGACAGAGAAAGAAGTGAACAGTATGTTGATGTACTTGAATGTGTTCAGTACGGATACCACGCATACAGAGAAGTTTGTGTATAACTTTGCCGACATTAATGTGCTTCGTGAGTTGAAACGTATTGACGGAGTGGGACTGGTAGAAATCATGGGAAGCCGTGACTATGCCATGCGCGTATGGCTGAATCCTGAAACCATGCGTATCCGCAATATTACCCCGCAGCAGGTTTATGCTGCCATTCAAAGTCAGAATATGGAAGTGTCTGCCGGTTATGTGGGACAACCCATCGGCAGTTCGGCCGATAATGATTTTCAATATACGCTGAATGTAAAAGGACGTCTTTCTACTCCCGAAGAGTTCGGCGACATCATATTGAGAGTGGAAGACCAGGGAAAAGTGCTCCGTCTGAAAGATGTTGCAAAAATTGAGTTGGGCAGTGCCGGGTATGGAGTTGTTTCCCGCTTGAAAGGGCAACCTACGGCTGCTATTGCTGTTTACCAGTTGCCGGGAAGTAATTCGCTGGATGTTTCTAAACACGTCCGTGCCCGTATGGCGGAACTGGCTGAAACATTTCCGGCCGGGGTGAAATACAATGTGACGTTGGATACTACCGATGTGGTACACGACTCCATTGATGAAGTGATGAAGACCTTTGTGGAAGCGATTATTCTGGTGGTGCTGGTTATCTTTTTTTTCCTGCAAAGCTGGCGGGCGGTTCTTATCCCCTGTCTTACTATCCCTGTGTCCCTTATCGGAACATTGGCGGTAATGGCTGCTTTAGGCTTTTCCATCAATACATTGACACTGTTCGGCTTGATATTGGCTATAGCTATTGTAGTGGATGATGCCATAGTGGTGACTGAAAATGCCACCCGTATTCTGGATGAAGGGAAGCTGGACGCCCGTGCCGCTACCGAGCAGGCTATGGGGGAGATTACCGGACCTATTGTCGGAGTGGTGCTGGTACTGCTTGCCGTATTTATTCCTACTACGCTGATTAGCGGTATTTCCGGGCAGCTTTATAAACAGTTTGCTTTGACCATCGCGGCTTCTACAGTGATAAGTGGTTTCAACTCATTGACCTTGACTCCGGCAGTCTGCGCTCTGTTGCTCCGTCCCACCCCGACGCATAAAGCGCGTTTGTTCCTCTGGTTTGACAAGATGAATGACTGGATGCAGCGGGTTTATGACGCTTCGGTAAAATGGTTGTTGGCACGGCCGGTCATTGCTATCGGTTCTTATATCGTAATCTCAGTCATTGCTATTCTGATGTTTGTAAAATGGCCCAGCACCTTTATTCCTGAAGAAGATGACGGATATTTTATGATTGCCATTCAGCTTCCGGCAGCTTCTTCTTTAGAGCGTACACAGATGGTGGGTAAGCAGATTGATGCTATTTTGTCAGAGTATCCCGAAGTGAAGACTTATTTGGGCGTAAACGGATTCAGTATCATGGGAGGTGGTCAGTTGCCTAATGCGGCTACCTATTTTGTGGTGCTGAAGAATTGGAAAGAGCGTGCGGGTAAAGAGCATACCGCTCAAGCGGTGGTCAATCGTTTTAACGGACAGGCATATGCCATGATACAGGAAGCCCAAGTCTTTGGTATTATTCCTCCTGCTATTCCAGGTATGGGCAATACGGGTGGTTTACAACTCGAACTGGAGGATCGTAAGTCTTTGGGTCCGGAAGAACTGCAAAAGGCGGTTGAGGCTTTATTGGCTAATTATCATAATGAACCGGCTGTCGCTTCCATGAGCAGTATGTATCAAGCGGATGTACCTCAATATTTTTTGAATATAGACCGGGATAAAGTTCAGTTGATGGGTTTGCAGTTGAATCAGGCCTTTTCTACATTAGGGTATTACATGGGGCAGGCTTATGTAAATGATTTTGTGGAATTCGGCCGTATCTACCAAGTGAAATTGGAGGCTGGCGAACAAGCCCAAAAAGTGATTGATGATGTGTTAAAACTGAGTGTGGTCAATTCGAAGGGAGAGATGGTGCCTTTCAGCAGTTTTACGCAGATAGAACAAAAACTGGGGATGGACCAGATAAACCGGTATAATATGTATTCGGCTGCTTCCATCACTTGTACGCCGGCTGCGGGCAGTAGTTCCGGACAGGCGATAGAGGCTATGGGGAGTTTGATTAAAAATCAGCTAGGTGGTGAGTTTGGATATGAATGGACCTCTGTTGCCTATCAGGAAACTCAGGCAGGTAATACTACTACAATTATTTTAATCATGGCCTTGTTGGTAGCCTATTTGGTACTGGCGGCACAGTATGAAAGCTGGACAAGTCCAGTGGCTGCCGTGATGGGGCTTCCGGTTGCTATTTTGGGAGCGATGTTGGGCTGCTGGGTGATGGGGGTTCCGGTGAGTATTTATACCCAGATCGGTATTATTCTGCTGATAGCCTTGTCTGCGAAGAATGGTATCTTGATTGTGGAGTTCGCCCGTGATTACCGTAAGGCCGGCAATCCTATCCGTGAGGCGGCATACGAGGCAGGGCATGTGCGCTTGCGTCCTATCCTGATGACTTCATTTACCTTCGTGCTGGGTGTGATGCCGTTGTTGTTTGCCACAGGAGCCGGTGCAGGCAGCCGTGTGGCACTGGGTGCGGCAGTGGTGTTCGGTATGGCTGTGAATACAATTTTTGCTACCATTTATATTCCTAACTGGTATGAAGTGATGGAGCATATTCAGGAAAAATGGCTGACTAAGAAAAAATAATTGTTTGGTTTCACCACAGATTGGTCAGATTTATACGGACAACTCGATTTAAAAACTGTATGGATTTGCGTTATCTGTGGTGAATTTGTGTATCTTTGCGACAAACACATGGAAATATGGATACAATCAACAACGATCTTACTAATTTATTGAAACAGATGGGAGTGCATCAGGAAAGTTGGGGCATTACCCAGCGTATTGTCATTATAGCAGGGATTCTGATCATTGCTTTTGTGGCAGATTATTTTTGTAGAAAAATAGTAGTTCCTACTATAAAGAAACTGACGGCAAGGACTCAGGCTACTTGGGATGATTATTTATTCAATGATGCTGTATTAGATAATATGTGTCATCTTATTCCACCTATTATATTGTATGTATTGCTTCCTTTTGCTTTTCCGCATGAACCTGTGACTTTGACATTCATTCTGAAGCTATGCTGGGTGTATATCACGGCTGTAGCCATGAAGTTGATTTGTTCTTTTCTGACTTCTCTCTATACCATTTCAAGCGAACATGAGAAACTAAAGAATCATCCTCTGAAAGGGGTATATCAGATGATAAAACTGATTGTGATTTGTGTAGGGGTGATCATTATAATCAGTACCTTGATTGATAAAGATCCTGTGAATATTCTTACCGGATTGGGTGCTTCTGCAGCTATCTTGATGTTGGTTTTCAAAGATACGATTATGGGGCTGGTAGCCGGAGTCCAGCTTTCTGCCAATGATATGCTCCGTCCGGGAGATTGGATTACCATGCCGAAATACGGAGCGGACGGTACAGTAATAGAAGTGACTCTTACCACTGTAAAGGTACGCAATTGGGATAATACTATAACTACAGTCCCACCTTATGCATTGGTCAGTGATTCGTTTCAGAATTGGCGTGGCATGAGGGAAAGTGGTGGACGCAGAGTGAAACGTTCTATTAATATAGATATGAATACGGTCCGTTTCTGTACACCGGAACAAATGAAAAAATTTGAAAAACAAGTCTGGATGTCAGGCTTTGAAAAGACAGGAAAGGAGGAGGTGAATCTTTATGTATTTCGTCACTATCTGGAATATTATTTGCGTCATAATCCTCGGGTGAATACAGAATTGATTTTGATGGTGCGTCAATTACAACCTACGCCGCAAGGATTACCCATAGAACTTTATTTCTTCTCAGCCAATAAAGACTGGATTCCATACGAACGTTTGCAAGCAGAGGTTTTTGACCATTTGTTGGCTGTTCTTCCCGAATTTGGATTAAGGGTATTCCAAATTCCTTCAGGATTGGATGTGTTGTCTCTTTCTTCTCATTAATTATTTATAATCTCACTAGCGGAGAGGTACAGGAATCATCACATATTAACATGGATTACATCAAATTTATTGATTGTCAAAATGAATAATCCGTGTTAATATGTGAGAATGTACACTATTATACATGAAGTTCCAGTATAAACCGAGTTCCTTTTTTATAATCAGTGTCCAAAGTCAGTGTACCATTTAATTTATAAGCGATAAGGCTGCAAGTAGGCAACCCTAGTCCGTTTCCTTGCGTTAAATCGCGTATTTCTGCAAATGGCTTGAACAGTTTTTCACGTGCTTCAACCGGAATTCCCGTTCCCGTATCAGTTAGTATGAATTGATGTGTATGGGCGCTTCGTTTTTTGAATTCCAGTGAAATCTTACCACTTTTCGTATATTCTGCCGCATTGTTCAATAAATGGTTTAATATACGTTCCAATTCTTCTGCATTTGTCTTAATATTTACACGTGGAACATTTACCACTGCTTCTACTCCGGATTTGAAGTTTATTTTCGCTTTTTCCATAATACTTTCACACAATGTATTTATGTTCAGTTCCTTTAGCGGATAATGTTCTTCACGTGTTTCTTCCAATGAAATATACGTCTGGATAGCTGTCATCAGTTCTTTCAGTGCCTTGATGTTTTCATGTAATATTGGGGTGGATATTGTTTCCTTTGTTGCTTCATCTATTGTATTCAGACTTGGTTCAATTTGGGCGCTGATATTACCGATAAATTTAGACTTCTGCTCATTGTTTTCATTCGCTGTCTGCAGGCTATGTTTCAATTTCTTTACTTGGCGGATATGTTTAAATAACAGGGTAGCTAAGAATAATAATCCGGCAGCCAATATGGCGGATAACACACATAGTGCAATGATAATAATTAGATTTGTGGTAATCTTGTCTTCTTTTTCCTGCAAAGTCTTTTGACTGGTTTCATATTTTTGTTGCAGTGTGTTTAGTTCATTGGCTGTTTTTACTGCTTTTATGGAATCTTGCCATGAAGTATAAAGTTTTCTCATTGCAATAGCCAATGGGGCATTATTATTCTGTTCGGCATATCCCAACATGTCTTTATAGCATTGGTCTATTCCTTTTTCGTCTTTACCGGCAGAGCGCTTTTGGAATAAGATGTTGTAACATTCCAAACTTTTGTCTGTCATACCGAAAGTTTGATAATAATTGGCTTCCGTCATTAGAAGCTCTTCTTGTAAAGAGTCTGATTTTAATTGGTCTGTATAGGAATGAAGTTGTTTCAATAGTATCTTGCATTGTTCTGTATTTTTTAGATTCGTATACATACGCAGGCGTTCTTTACCCACCATGAAACGTAATTTGTATTCGGGTGATTTTTTTTCTTGCTCATTATAATAAATCAATGCATCCATTTGTCGGCAAGTGGCAAAGGCTTCTTTATATTGCCTGTTTTGAGTAAAGAGCGTACTTATCCGTATTCCCTCTTCTACCGCTTTATTTATTTGCTTTTGTTCGGCATACTGAGTGAATTTTGCCCACTTTGTATTTAACTCTTGAATATTGACATCTGCCGGTTTGGCTGTCGTTTGTCCTTGCCCTGCAGCACAACAAAAGGCAAGTGCTAATGTTAGAAGAATTTTTTTCATTATTGAAACAGGTTTTCTGCAAATATAACCTTTTTTTAAGCAAAAAGTTTAGGGAAGTGCAACTTTTTTTCAGCTTCTAGCGTCTAAACAGTAAAACAATAACTTTTAAGCAGGACAGGCCATCTTGTAAAAAGAATAAAATCATAATATTTAAAATGAGAAAAATAGTAATGATAGCCATACTGGTAGTCAGTATGGTACAAGGAGTTTTTGCCCAACAAATAATTATAAAGGGCACTGTGAAAGACGCGACAAGCAAAAAGGCAGCAGAATATGTTAATGTAGTTTTACAAACAGCAGATTCGGTTTTTGTTGGAGGGACTACTACGAATGGCAAAGGCGATTTCTTGCTGAATAAGGTTTATGCAGGCAATTATTTATTGGCACTATCCTGTGTGGGGTATCGTACGCAATTCATTGTATTAGACGGAATTAAACAGAATATAAATTTAGGGGAAATTTTGTTGGAAGATGATGCTGTGGCTATGGAAGGTGTAACAGTTAGTGCTTCCGGACAGATCAGTCATTCGGATCGTAAGTTGATTTTTCCTTCTGAACGGCAAATGAAGGTTTCGACAAATGGAGTCAATCTGTTGCAACAGATGATGCTTCCCCGTATTCAGATAAACCCCATGAATAATGAGATAGGAGTGTTAGGGGGAGGAGAACTTCAGCTTCGTATTAATGGAGCGAAAGCAGAAGTTGAAGAGATTAAGGCATTACAGCCATCAGACATTATTCGAATAGAGTATCATGACAATCCAGGTTTACGTTATGGTAATGCTGAGGTAGTGCTTGATTATATTGTCCGCCGTCCGGAAACGGGGGGAAACTTTGGAGTGGATTTGTCTCAGGGGATGAATGCCATGTGGGGAGAATATAATGTTTTTGGAAAAGTGAACCATAAGAAGTCGGAGTTTGGCGTTTCGTATTACATGGGACCTCGCGATTTCTATGGTATGTACCGGGATAATGAAGAGGAATTCCATTTGGCGGACGGAACGACATTACATCGTATAGAAGAAGGTGAACCGGGGCACGGATCTATGTTTATGAATAATTTAAGTATGAATTATAATTTGCAGCAGACCGAAAATTCATTGTTCAGTGCTACTTTTCGTTTGAGAAGTAATAGCCAGCCGCATTGGAATTATCAAGGAGTATTGACTAATGTTGCCGATTCTGATGATAAGGTGGATATGATAGACCGTACTAAAGAAAGTTGGTCTCGTCCTTCGTTGGATCTTTATTATCAACAGGGATTGAAAAATAAGCAACTTTTGGTATTCAATGTGGTCGGTACTTATAATAAGGAAAAATCACGCCGTTTGTATCAAGAAAGTTTGCAGAATGAGTTGTTGACTGATATTAATAATAATGTATTGGGAGATAAATATTCTCTGATTGGGGAGGCTGTTTATGAGAAGCAATTTTCTAAAGGAAATTCCTTGAGTTTCGGTTTGCGCCATACTCAGTCTTTTGCCAATAATGAATACCGTAACGGTCATTATTATGAAACGGATATGAATCAAGGGGATACATATGTTTATGGTGAATATAGAGGAAAGGTGAAAAAATTGGACTACAGATTGGGGGTAGGCGTTACTCGTTCTTATTATAAACAAAGTGGTGATGATTCGTATGAGAATTATAGTTTTAATCCCCGTTTGGTACTGCATTATGCATTACCGGGAAATTCATTTGTTCGTTGGAAATCCGATATCAGTAATGCTTCGCCGTCATTGGGGGATTTAAGTGCTGTAGAACAGATTGTGGATTCGTTGCAAATCAGACGAGGCAATCCGAACTTGAAAGCCTATTTGCGTTATCACACAGAGTTGACATACGAATGGCAGAAAGGTATATTTTATTCTAATATTTGGGGAGCGTATGATTATCAGCCGAATGCCATTATGGACGAGAAGTATCAGGACGGTGACAAGATTGTACAGACATGGGACAATCAAAAGGATTGGCAGAAATTATCGGGGCGTCTGACTTTGCGTATCGGTCCTATTAAGGATATGCTACAGTTCTCGTTTACCGGTGGAGTAAACCATTATATGAGTCATGGTAATACATATTCTCATACTTATACAAACTGGTATTGTAATGCTGAAGCATCCTTTAATTACAAGCAGTTCTCTCTTTACTGGCAGATGAATACTAACTGGAATAATTTCTGGGGGGAAACCTTGTCGGGGGGAGAGAATATTCAGGTATTGATGATGTATTACACGCATAAGAATTTGCGTGTGGGGCTAGGCGCTTTCAATCCGTTTACGGATAATTATAAGCAACAGACTGAGAACTGGAATAAATATGCTTCTTATAAAAAAACGAATTATGTGAAGGAGAGCTCACAAATGTTTTTGGCAAGTGTTTCTTATAATTTCTCGTTTGGCCGTAAGTTTAAGACAGGTCAACGGAGGGTGAATAATAGTGATAACGATTCCGGAGTGATGAGTACCGGAAAATAAACAAGATAATCATTTGAATGAGCTTAAGTTCATGGGGCAAGTAAGTTAAGTAACTTGATTCACGAACATAAGTTGCTTGGCTTACGAAGTTAAGTTCATAAATTTACCGGAATAATAGATATATTACCCTTAACAAAATCATATATGAAAATGAAAAAAAACTTGATTGATTATGAACTCCTGTGGGAGAAAATTACGGATTACGCAAAGGCCACCGGTAGAACGACTGCTCGTCCTGTACTTCTATTATATTATGTATTGCGAAGCCCCGAAACTCCCTCTTCGGATAAGATGTTGATTGTGGCGGCACTTTCGTATCTGGTATTGCCGATCGATTTGATTTCGGCTAAGCGGTTACCAATTATCGGCTGGATTGATGAAGCGGTATCTTTGGTTTATGCTTATAAAAAGGTGTGCCGCTATGTGACTCCTGAGATTGAATCAGAAGTGGATAATATATTGGAACGCTGGTTCCCGGAAGGAAAGTATGAGTTGATAGAAGAATAAATATTGTACTTGTCTTTGGGGAGTAAGGATGGGTAAATGGAGTATTTTAGGAATGGGCTTCGTCGAATTTCGGCGTGGCCCTTGCTGATTGTAGACAAAGGTAAATTGTAACTCCCCCCAAGGAACTTCATTTTGTCTGAGAATATGTGAGGTATGTAAAAGCGTTACAATATGTTTTGAGTCTTATTAATTCCCTATAATTCAATTATTAACATGACCTAAGTTCTCTTAGAACTTTATATTAAATATTGCTGCAAAGATATGAAAATATATTAAATATCAAAGAAATTGCAGATAAAATGTTGGATAATAAATAATTTTATTCTATTAAGCCTTACTTTTTGCTTGCCAAATCCAGCAAAACAACTCTTTTTGAGCGTTTTTATCTAAGTTCTAAGAGAACTTAGCATTTATGAACGTTAAATTAAAAAGTTTTTTTATGAAAAAGAGAGTTTTATTTACGTTGGCTTGTCTATTCCTATGGACAGGTATGGCAATGGCTCAAGTATCCCGAATTACTGGAGTTGTAGTTTCGGCAGAAGACAATGAGCCGATTGTCGGAGCTTCGGTTCTTGTGAAAGGTACTACCCTTGGAACTATTACCGATATGAATGGCCGGTATAGTATAAACAATATTC
>OHZG01000892.1_pt1 | contig 10357 bp, 6 predicted proteins | sample 1580431 | NCBI WGS metagenome assembly OHZG01 (sample SAMEA3882527, study PRJEB24775) | human gut metagenome | biome: human-associated habitat; feature: intestine environment; material: feces | place: Netherlands | collected 2009/2010 | reverse complement strand
CGCACGACGTGCGCGTGGTCGAGCCGGTCCGCGAGCTCGGCGGCGAACTGTGCACGGTCCGCCATGCTGAGCACCAGCAGGGAACAGGGCAGCGCCTGACGCGCTTGCGTGCGGCGCAGCAGGCAGCGCCGCCGCAGTGCCGCGAACGCCTTCCGGCAGAGCGACAGGAACTGCTGCAGGCTGTATGTTCCGGCCAGAACGCACAGCAGAAAGGTACCGGCCCATGGGAGCACATACCGGAAGATGCCGATGCCGCCGCGGTAAGTCAGGTCCGTGCGCACGAGGTTTTCATACATATGCGGCACGTGTACCCAGCCGCTGTCCAGCTGGCAGAGCATGTGCAGCTCGTTGTTGTGCAGGCAGACCAGCGCCGTGGCGGATGCGCGCCAGCAGCCTGCCGCAGCCGTATGCCGTCAGGGGGAAAAACAGGGCATAACCGGCCAGCTTCAGGAAGCGGAACGCGGGCAGCCGGCCGGGATACGGGCCGATATCGAACAGCGCGCGATAACCGGGCAGCAGCGGTAGAAGCAGCAGCACCGCGTCCAGACAGATCAGCAGGATCAGAAATACGGTATGCCATGTTTTTTTCATGTCTCGAGTCCCCTCTCTTTTGCGGATTTTGTTCCATGATAGCATAAAAAGGCAGCCGGAGCAAACGAACGATAGACGCCCGCGGGCAGGACGCCTGCGGCGGGCGGATTTTTTGCGCTTGACAGGGCCTCCGTCGCAGGATATTCTGTCAGCAGAACGGAGGGAACGCACCAGATGAGACAACGAATTCCAGTAACGCCTGTTCCGGAGCGCCCGCCGGACGTAGAGGCGTTTTTTTCATTCAATGACGTTCGGAAAAGCCCCGCCCGTGACGGGTATCGCCCGGCGCATCGGCTGACCGATACCTGTCTGACGACCGGCGTTCACTATTATTATGATGTGGGCTCCGTGCCGCCGGGCGCGTCGGCCCGCGGAACGATCACGTTCCTTTCTCCCGAGGCGTATCCGCATTGCCTGTGGGTCGGAAAACGGATCCCGATGCAGGAAGGCGCGCATGTGGTGGGGTATGCAGTGATCACGCGCATCGACAACCCGCTCCTGCAGGCGGAAAAGCCGGAAGCGCGAGCGTCAGTCGTGGCTTCCCCCGATCACAACGACGACAGAAAGCCGCGGTGATGACCAAGCGCTGGGACAAGCAAAGCACGCGCCGTCATCTGCCGCTGTACCTGCTGCTTCTTTGCAAAACGTAAAAAACACCGCCGCAGGGTTTTCCCTGCGGCGGTGTTTTTCTGCCCGCGTGCGAATAAAACAAAAAATTGAATGAATAAATACTAATGAGCGCCGTTTCTCCTCAATTGCCCGCAAAGCTGGAAAAACGCTGGAATATATGGGTTTTCAGACCTATAATAAGCGCATATAACCGTATCAAAAATAATTCATGTATGAATATACTAATAATACGACGAATAATGAAATTAAATTCATCAAAAACCTTGTGTGCTTTGTCAATTGAAAAACTTACATTTCAGACGTAAACTGCACATAAGATTTTTTCCGTCTGCGGCGCACTCCTGCTGCTCCGGCGGTGAAGGATCCAATCTCATACAGAAAGAAGGCTTATCATGAAGAGGAGAATCTTGACTCTGCTGCTGACACTGGTCATGGTGCTGTCGCTTCTGCCCGGCACGGCGCTCGCCGTGAACGACAGCAGCGCACCCGCCGTGACGTATGCCGATCTGGCAGACATCAACGGTACTGCGCTCGTCCCTGACGGCGCAGGCGAAAACACGGAACTGACCGTAGCGGACGCAGTGCGTGCACTGCTGCTGTGGACGGGCATGACCGAGCAGCAGCTCGGCTCGTTCCCGGATGACTATCTGGCTCAGGCCCGCAGCATGGGCATGATCGACACGGACACCGACGCCGACGCGCCCTGCACGCTCGCGGCTTACCGCCAGATGAAGGCGGTCGCCGACCAGATGTATGACGCGCTGCACGCCGACAAGCTGCAGCCGCTGTACATGAACGGTATGGCGCAGCCCATCTTCCCCTACACGACCGGCGAGGTCACGGAGGGCTACAGCAACGACGAGAGCGACATCATCCGCTACTGCGTCTATGTCGAGACCAACTACGACACCGACGACGACGGCAAGCTCGACCTCGTCAAGGCGCTCGTGCAGATCCCGCGCGCAGCGATGGAGGGCAACTACAAGGCGGCCACCATCTACGAGGCGCGCCCGTACATCACCGGCTGCAACGAGAGCATGAACCCCGGCAAGAACCTCGGCAGCGAGAGCTATGACATCTCCAAGCTCTACAGCCAGCCGGACAAGCGCGTGCCCGCCGGCACCGCCACGACCGCGGACGCGGCAGCTGCTGCCGACAGTGCCGACTGGTACTACTGGAACCCGTATGAGCAGATGTACGACTACGAGGACCTCAACTGGTATGACTACTATCTTGTGCGCGGCTTTGCCGTGGTCGAGTGCGGCGGTCTGGGCACGAAGGGCTCCGACGGCTTTGAGACCTGCGGCACCGATCTGGAGATCGATGCGTTCAAGTGCGTGATCGAATGGCTGCACGGCGACCGCGTGGCCTACACCGACAAGACCAGCAACGTCGCCATCTCGGCCGACTGGTCGAGCGGCAAGATCGGCATGACCGGCCGCTCCTACGCCGGCACGACGCAGTTCGGTCTGGCAACGACCGGCGTCGCCGGCCTTGAGACCATCGTCCCCGTCGCCGGCATCGCGAGCTGGTATGAGTACACCAACTCTCAGGGCATCTCCACCAACAGCCTCGTCAACTACTCCGAGCGGCTCGGCTGGTACTGCAACGGCCGCTACCTCGATCCGGACGACTACGCGACCATCGCCGAAAAGTACGGCAACTACATGTACCAGATCCAGCAGGATCAGCTCAAGAGCAACGGCGACTACTCCGAGCACTGGGCGACCCGCGACTACACGCTTGACGCGGAAAACATCAAGTGCCCGGCGCTGATCGTGCACGGCCTCAACGACGACAACGTGCGCACGAAGGAATTTGACCTCATGTATCAGGCCTATCAGAAGGCCGGCGTGAACGTCAAGCTCCTGCTGCATCAGGATGCGCACCTGACCCCGAGCTACCCCGCCGGCAACCTCGAGTTCTACATTGACGGCGAGAGCTACAACAACGTCCTCAACCGCTGGTTCAGCCACTACCTGTGCGGCGTGGAAAACGGCGCCGAGAACATGGCCGCCGTCACCGCGCAGAGCAATGTCGACGCCTCCGTCTGGAACACCTATGACAGCTGGACGACCGACGAGAGCATTGCCCTCTCCAACGCCGACGACACCGGCACGACCACCATCAACAGCGACTACGCCACGCAGGGCATCAACCGCAGAAACTGGCGTGACGCGCTGACCGCCGGCTCCACCGACGTGAGCGCCATGTACACCATGGATGTCGACGCCGACACCGTCATCAAGGGCAGCGTGGCCGTGAGCTTCACCGCCAGCGCTGATAACTATGACGCGCCGGAGACGACCAGCCCGCGCGGCACCGTCGACCACGACAACTATGTCGGCGAAGAGACGAACGCCCTTGACCACGACAACTACGTTGGCGCGGCGAGCGCTGACGGCGCTGTGACCGTGTCCCTGCCGGACGGCGCCGATCTGATCGACCGCGACGCGCTCATGGTCAGCGCCATGCTCGTCGACATCGCGCCCGAGGGCACGACGTTCCCGGCCTACAACACGCAGGGCAGCTATGTGCCCAAGACCATCACCGCCGGCGGCGCGTGGATGGGCGGCGGCCTGAACAACTATGACTACGCCGAGCTCAACGCCACCGACGTCAGCTACAAGATCATTGCGCGCGGCTGGATGGACCTCTGCAACCCCGGCGCTGGCTATGACTCCGCCTCCGCCGGCACGAAGGTCGCCCTCAAGGTCGGCGAGAACCACGACTACACCATCTACCTGCAGCCGAACCTCTACACCGTCAAGGAAGGCCACAAGCTCGCACTCGTGATCTACACCTATGAGCCGGGCAAGGCCAACTACAGCCAGGACTACCAGATCACGCTCGAAAACGCTTCCGTCAGCGCGGAGATCCCCGTTGATAAGATCCCGGCCGTTCCGGCGCTTCCGTTCACGGACGTCCCCGCAGACACCGAGCTCTACGCCGCTGTGAAGTGGGCCTACTTCAGCGCCCCGAAGATCACGGTCGGCGTGACCGAGACCACCTTTGCCCCCGCCAGCGCCTGCACCCGTGCCGAGGTTGTCACCTTCCTGTACCGTCTGGCCGGTGAGCCGGATGTGTCCGGCACGGCGCTTCCGTTCACGGATGTGGCCGAGGATGCCTACTATACCGACGCGGTGAAGTGGGCGGCAGCCAACGGCGTGACCGTCGGCACGAGCGCCACCACCTTCAGCCCGAACGACACATGCACGCGCGCACAGGCCGTCACGCTGCTGTATAACGCAGCCGGCGCACCGGCCGTGAGCGACACGGTGAGCTTCGCGGATGTGGCGGCAGACGCCTACTACGCCGATGCTGTTGCATGGGCGGCAGCCAACGGCGTGACCGTCGGCACGAGCGCCACCACCTTCAGCCCGGACGACGCATGCACGCGCGGCCAGATCGTGTGCATGCTCTACCGCGGCGACACGCAGGCCTGAGCAAGACACAGAAAATCACCCCAAAAAGCGGCAGCGCCCATTGCGAATGCGCGCTGGTTTTTTGTACAGACGGCTTGCCGTTTGAGGATCACGCCGGAAGCTCTCTTGCGCGCTGCGGCGCGTGTTTGACAACATCCTGAGCAACGCCGCCAAATATTCCGCCGGCGACCTGACCGTCACGCTGACGCCGGACGGCGCGGTCACGTTCGCCAATCATGCGCCAAACCTCAGCTGCGTACAGGCAAACCAGCTCGTCGACCGCTTTTTCACCGTCGAGACGGCGCGCGCTCGGCCGGGCGGGGGAGCGGCGCCGCGGCCCGCCGGTCCCCGGCATCCACCGCGGCGGGGAAAGCGCCGGAAACCTTGCGCCGGGTGACAGTTTTTGACCCGGAAGTTGCGTTTTGCCGGACAGTTTTGCGGGAAAACCCGGCGCCGCTTGACAATATCCACCGGCTTTATGCTATAATGACTCTCCTGCTTTGCGGCTGCGGCCGCAGCGGGAACGATCCGTTATGCTGAAAATCCATAAGGAGGTCAGAAATGACGAAATACAATCAGGTCACGCCGGAGATCGCCGCGCAGCTTCAGGCCATCGTGGGCGCGAAGCGCTTTTTCGCAGGCGACGCGGTGAAGGACGACTTCAGCCACGACGAAATGCCCATCTACGGCAAGTATTACCCCGAGGTGGTCTGCGAGGCCGAGAGCACCGAGGAAGTGTCCGCAATTCTGCGCGTGTGCTACGATAACAACATTCCCGTCACGCCGCGCGGCGCGGGCACGGGCCTCGTCGGCGGATGCGTGCCGCTGTGCGGCGGCGTGGTGCTGTGCACGACGCGCATGAACAAGATCCTCTCCTATGACATGAACAACCTCGTCGTGCACATCCAGCCCGGCGTGCTGCTGTGCGACCTCGCGGCCGACGCGCTCACGCACGGCCTGATGTACCCGCCCGACCCGGGCGAAAAGACCGCGACCGTGGGCGGCAACGTGTCCACGAACGCGGGCGGCATGCGCGCCGTGAAGTACGGCGTCACGCGCGACTACGTGCTGGCCATGACCGTGGTGCTGCCCGACGGCAGAGTCATGGAGCTCGGCAAGACCGTGTGCAAGACCAGCTCCGGCTACAGCCTGCTGCACCTGATGATCGGCTCGGAGGGCACGCTCGGCGTCATCACGGAGCTGACGCTCAAGCTCATCCCGAAGCCGGAAATGAACGTGAGCCTCATCCTCCCGTTTGCCGACGTGGAGACCGCCATCGCCTCCGTGCCGAAGATCAAGCTGGCCAACCTTGACCCGCAGTCGATCGAGTTCATGGAGCGCGACATCGTCGATTCCTCGGCGGCATTCACCGGCAACACCATCTTCCCCACGGTCGTGGACGGCAAAGAGGCGGGCGCGTACATCCTCGTCACCCTCGTCGGCGACAGCGAGGCCGAACTGACCGCGAAGATGGACCGCCTCGGCGCGCTTGCCGAGCAGTGCGGCGCGTACGACACGCTCGTCGTCTGGACCGACGGCCTGAAAAAGGACGTCTGGGCCGCGCGCAGCGCATTCCTGACCGTCATCGAGGCGGACACGAAGCTGCTCGACGAGATGGACGTCGTCGTGCCGGTAGACCGCATCGCGGAGTTTCTCGTCTACACCCGCGCCACCGGCAAGGCGGAGGGCATCACCATCCGCAACTTCGGCCACGCGGGCGACGGCAACCTGCACATCTACTGCTGCGCCAACGACATGGCGCTCGACGAGTTCAAGCGCCGCAGCAAGGCTGTCATGGATAAATGCTATGCCAAGTGCACCGAGTTCGGCGGGCAGGTCTCCGGCGAGCACGCCATCGGCCACGCAAAGAAGCAGTACCTGGTGGAGTCTGCCGGCGAGACGGCGTTCGGGCTCATGCAGGCGATCAAGCAGGTGTTTGACCCCAAGGGCATCCTCAACCCCGGCAAGGTCTGCACCAATGTGGAGGAGGGCTGAAGCATGCTGAATATTCTTGTTTGCGTCAAGCAGGTGCCCGACATCAACCTCGTGAAGATGGACCCCGTCACGGGCAGCCTGATCCGCGCGGGCGTGCCGGCGATCCTCAATCCGCTGGACGCCAACGCGCTCGAGGCGGCCGTGCGCGTCAAGGAGGCGCACGGCGGCACGGTCACCGTCATCACGATGGGGCCGGACATGGCCAAGGAGGCGCTGCGCGAGTGCCTCGCCGCGGGCGCGGACCGCGCCGTGCTGCTGTCTGACCGCGCGTTTGCCAACGCCGACACCCTCGCCACGAGCTACGTCATTGCGAGCGCGGCAAAGCTGCTCGGTGCGTTTGACCTCATCTTCTGCGGCAAGGAGTCGCTCGACGGCGCGACCGGGCAGATGGGCTCGCAGCTGGCCGAGCGCTTCGGCGCGAGCCAGATCTCCTCGACGGCGAAGATCGTCGAGGTGGACACGGCCGCGCACACCATTACGGCCGAGCGCGACCTCGAGCGCGGCACGGAGGTGCTGCGCGCGAAGTATCCCTGCCTGCTCACGGTCGAGAAGGCGAACTTCCGCCCCCGCATCCCGAACCTGAAGCGCTGGAAGGCCTCGCGCACCGCGCCCATTGCGGTCTACAGCGCGGCCACCATCCCGGGGCTCGACTCCGCGCAGATCGGCGACCCCGGCTCGCCCACGAAAGTGCCGCGCACCTACCCGCCGGAGGTCGGCGCGAAGGGCAGCATGATCGACGAGGGCAGCACGGAAAAGAACGTGGACCGGCTCTTCGAGCGGATCGCGGACGTGCTTTGAGGAGGTGCAGGCAGTGAATAAGACAGATTACAAAGACATGTGGGTCTTCATCGAGCGCGACGGCGACAGCGTGCTGCCGGTCTCGCTCGAGCTGTGCTCGGAAACGCGCAAGCTCTGCGACGCGAGCGGCGAGAAACTCGTCGCGGTCATCGTCGGCAGCATCTCGGACGGCGAGCTGCAGCGCGTGCTCGACTGCGGCGTGGACAAGGTCATCCACGTGACCGGCACGGGCTATGACTACTTTAATAACGATGCGTATACCAACCTCTTCACCGTCCTGTGCCGGAAGTACCGGCCCACGGCGGTCATGGTCGGCGGCACGATCAACGGGCGCGACTTTGCGCCGCGCTTCGCCGCGCGCCTCGGCACCGGCTGCACTTCGGACGCGACCGAGCTCGTCTGGGATCCCAAGACAACGGACATCGAGTTCGTTGAGCCTGCCGTCGGCGGCAAGATGATGGCCGTCATCACCGTGCCGGTGGCGCGCCCGCAGGTCGGCACGATCCGCCCGGGCACGTTCAAGTGTGTGCCCTGCGGCGCGCGTGCGCACGAGGTCATCGAGGAGCACATCGACTTCCCGGTCGCGGACATCCGCACCGAGATTCTCGATTTCCGCGCCGACGATCTCGACGAGAGCCTGAACATCGCGGACGCGGACGTGATCGTCTGCGTCGGCAACGCGATCAAGGGGGCGGACGCCCTGCCGCGCTATCGCCGTCTGGCAGAGCGCCTCGGCGGCAAGGTCGCCTGCACGCGCCCGGTGTTCGACCGCGGCGTGCTGCCGTTCAAGCTCGTCATCGGGCAGTCCGGCGCTGTGGTCAAGCCGAAGCTGCTGCTGTCGTTCGGCGTGTCGGGCGCGGTCAACCACGTCACGGGCTTTTCGGACGCGGACGTGGTCGTCGCCGTGAACACCGATCCCGAGGCGGCGATCTTCAACTACTGCACCTACGGCATCGTCGGCGACATGGACGAGGTCTGCGAGGCCATGCTCGCAAAGCTCGGCGAGTGAGCCGGGACAAACATGCAAAAAAGCACCCGAGAGGGTGCTTTTTTGCGTGTTGTCCACCGTGCCGAAGGCGTCATAGTCCAGCAGGTAGTGCTGCCGGAAGCCCGTCCGGCGCAAAGGATATCGGTATGCAGCCGATGAGCGCGTCGGACGCAGCATCTTCAAAGATCCGGGCTGGGCAAAGGGCATACCATAAAACAAAAAGCAAAAAAGGACCTGGCATATGCAAGGTCCTTTTTTCTGGCACCCCCGGCTGGATTCGAACCAGTGGCCTGCCGCTTAGGAGGCGGCCGCTCTATCCAACTGAGCTACGGGGGCACAACAGCGCTATTTTAGCGCAAAGGACGGCGGGTGTCAATGACCGGCGGTTGGGAAACGGGACGATGCGGCGGGGCAGGGGAGCGGTTGCGCGCGGCGGGAAATCATGGTATGATAAACAGACTGCGCAAAGGAGGTAGCCCCATGCGTCTCATCCGCGAGGAAAAAACCTTCATCCGGGAGGCCGTTTTGCTCATGCTCCCGATGATCTTGCAAAATTTTGTGACGTTTTCCATGTCCATGGCCGACACGTTCATGGTCGGCGTGCTCGGCGAGACGGCGCTCGCCGCCGTGACGATGGCCAACAGTCCATTTTACGTCATGCAGCTGATGATCTTCGGCGTGCAGAGCGGCATGAGCGTGCTCGTGGCGCAGTACCACGGCCGCGGCGATCAGGAGGCCATCAACCGCGTGATGGGCATTGCGCTGTTCGTGTCCACGACGATCACGGGCCTGCTCGCCATCACGGCGTTCTGCATCCCGGAGCAGATCATGCGCGTGCTCACCAACAACGCCGACCTCGTCGCGCCCGGCGCGGCGTACACGCGCTACGTCGGCTTTTCGTATTTCTTCTCCGCCATCAGCGGCGTGTACATCGCCGCCCAGCGCAGCACGGAAAATCCCCGCCTCGGCGCGGCGCTGCTCACCGTGTCCGGCGTGCTGAACATCTTTCTCAACTGGGTGCTCATCTACGGCAAGCTCGGCGCGCCCATGCTCGGCTGCGCGGGCGCGGCCGTCGCCACGCTCATCAGCCGCGCGTTCGAGGTCGCGGTGCTGTGCGTGTATGCCGCCGTCAGCCGCCGGCTGCCGCTCATGCCGCGCGCGCTGCTGCACCCCGGCCGCGTGATCGCAAAGGACTTCGCCAAATACGCCCTGCCCGTCGTGTGCAACGAGTGTCTGTGGTCGCTCGCGTTTTCGCTCTACACGGTCATCATGGGGCATATGGACAATAACACGCCCATCCTCTCGGCCTACACCATCGCCGGGAATCTGCAGCGCATGATGACCCCGGCGTCGTTCGCCGCGGGCGGCGCGGCCGCCGTGCTCATCGGGCGGGAGATCGGCCGCGGCAACCGCGGCAGCGTGCAGCGCAAGGCGTGGGTGCTCGACGCTCTGGCGCTCGTCGTCGGATTCGTGTGCATGGGCATCATCGCGCTCGTGCGCAATGTGCTGCTGCGGCCGTACATCCTGCCGCTGATGCACATGGAGGGCGAAGCGTGCGACATTGCGATGTATATGATGGGGATCTTGATGCTCGTGCAGCCGGTGTCGAGCGTGAGCCTGACGAACATCGTCGGCGTGCTGCGCGGCGGCGGCGACGTGCGCTATGCGATGCTGTGCGACGTCGGGCCGCTGTACGCCGTGTGCCTGCCGCTGGCGGCGCTCGCGGCGCTGGTGTGGAAGCTCGACATCCGGTATGTGTACCCGCTCATGTCGATCGATGTGATCGTGCAGATCTTTTTGTGTTTCCCGCGGCTGCGCTCCGGCAGGTGGATCCACGATGTGACCCGCGGCGCGGGGGAGCTGGAGGCGTGACGGGGGCATTGCCAAAGGCAATGCAGGATCTCATCCGAGGCGGGCCTTGCCCCCTCGG
>OHZG01000884.1_pt1 | contig 10418 bp, 8 predicted proteins | sample 1580431 | NCBI WGS metagenome assembly OHZG01 (sample SAMEA3882527, study PRJEB24775) | human gut metagenome | biome: human-associated habitat; feature: intestine environment; material: feces | place: Netherlands | collected 2009/2010 | reverse complement strand
GGTTGGCAACCATACAGTTACCCATCCTTCCATGCCCGGTATCAGTGTGGAAAAACAGAAGGAAGAATTGCAGACCTGTGCTGATTATATGAAAGAGGCCACGGGTTACCGGATGGATCCATATTTCAGACCGCCGAGCGGTGAGTACAGTGAAAGGGTGCTCCAACTGGCAAAGGATATGGGGTATAAGACCATTTTCTGGAGCATGGCATATTTGGATTATGATGTAAATAATCAGCCGGGGAAAGATTATGTGATCGAGCATTTTGATAAATATTATCATAATGGTGCAATTCCGCTCATGCATAATGTGTCGGAGTCAAATGCGCAGGCGTTAGATACGGTGTTGTCAAATTTAACAGAACTTGGTTACAGATTTGTATCACTTGATGAAATGTTCGAAAAATAGTTGATTATGGGGTTTCCTTTTGCTACAATTATCCATAGCTTTGAAAAATCATATAAGCAAGGAGAGATAATAAAATGGCAAAGACAGTAAGTTTCGATTTTAAGAATGTTGCTGGTATGGCTTCCGCTGAGGATATCGCAGCTATTAAGGAAGAAGTTGTTGCAGCAAAATCAACACTTGTAAACAAGACCGGTGAAGGAAATGATTTCCTTGGATGGATCGATCTTCCGGTTGATTATGATAAGGAAGAGTTCGCAAGAATCAAGAAAGCGGCTGCTAAGATCCAGTCAGATTCAGATGTTCTGGTAGTTATCGGTATCGGCGGTTCTTACCTTGGCGCAAGAGCAGCGATCGAAGCTTTAAGACACAGCTTTTATAATTCAGTAGATAAAGAGATTCGTAAAACCCCTGAGATCTATTATGCAGGAAGTAATATCAGCAGTACCTATATGGCACACCTGTTACAGGTGATTGGAGACAGAGATTTCTCTATCAACATCATTTCCAAGTCAGGTACAACTACAGAGCCTGGTATTGCATCCAGAATTTTCAAGAAGAAATTAATTGAGAAATATGGTAAAGAAGAAGCAGCTAAGAGAATCTATGCTACAACAGATAAGGCAAAGGGAGCATTGAAGACACTTGCTACAGAAGAAGGATATGAGACATTCGTGGTACCTGATGATGTAGGTGGACGTTTCTCAGTTCTGACAGCAGTAGGTCTTCTTCCGATCGCAGTAAGCGGTGCAGATATTGATAAGCTCATGGAAGGTGCTGCATCAGCAAGAAAAGACTGCCTTGCAGAGAACTTTGACGACAGCGATGCTATGAAGTATGCAGCAGTTCGTAATATCCTGTACAGAAAGGGCAAGTCCATCGAGATCCTTGCCAACTTTGAGCCGGCATTACATTTCGTAGCAGAATGGTGGAAGCAGTTATACGGCGAGAGCGAAGGAAAAGACGGTAAGGGATTATTCCCGACAGCAACTGACTTTACAACAGACCTTCATTCATTAGGACAGTTTATCCAGCAGGGTTCACAGAACCATTTCGAGACAGTTATCAATGTTGTTAACCCAACATGTGAGATTGTTATGGAGGAAGAGGACTCAGATCTTGATGGACTTAACTATCTTGCAGGCAAGACAGTTGATTTTGCAAATAAGAGTGCTATGAACGGAACTATCCTTGCACACGCAGATGGTGGAATTCCTATCATCCAGATCAACATCGACAAGATTGATGAGTTCACTCTCGGTGAGCTGTTCTACACATTTGAGTTTGCATGTGGTGTGAGTGGATACACACTTGGTGTAAATCCATTCAATCAGCCAGGTGTTGAGAGCTACAAGAAGAACATGTTCGCTCTTCTCGGCAAGCCGGGCAACGAGGAGCTTGGCAAGAAGCTTCTTGCAAGAATCAACGGTTAATAGATCTTTACAGATTAATATATAAGAGATGCAGGTGTGTTTTGCCACACCTGCATTTTTTTGCAATTCTATATTTCTTGTAATCAGAATCGCACAATGTTATACTTATGAAGTGTATAGGCTCAGAATTGAGCCTGATCATTTGCATTGTGAATGGAAGGATAAGAAGGGCAGTGACATATGAATGAAAAGAGAGATGTAGAGGGGCTGTACAACCGATATAGACAGGTTCCATTGTATCTGATAGGAATGTTCTGTCTGATGACAGTGTTCATGTATTTTGTCGGAATAGGAGCCGGCGTTATAGCCACCATTTTTACGGCAGTATACGGAGCGGTGAGCATTGTTGTTTTCCTGAGGATGAATGCTTTGTCCCGCGACAGATATGTGGAATTTGCCATGGAGCACGGCAAGATGCAGAAGGAGCTCATAAAGGAGTTTCCGGTTCCGTACGCATTGCTTGACGAGGATGGAAAAGTTGTGTGGGTGAACGACGAGTTCTCAGGTATAACGGAGACCAGTAAGAGAAAGCTCATGAAGCTGAATATAGTTCAGGTATTTGAGGAGGTTACCGAGGAGAGTCTTCCTTATCAGGAGGATGTCACCGAGGGAGAGATAGCATTTAACGGAAGAGAATACCGTTATGAGATCAGACGTGTACAGGTGAATAAGGTTGAGCCTGCTATGGAAGAGACGGATGCCCAGCCGGGTGAGGCCGGCACAGACGGAGATGGGGCTGATGAGCAGAAGAAAGAGTCGAAGGCTTCGCACGGTGGTTCAAGACACCACGGCAAGACGGACACCTTCCTTGCGTTCTACATGTTTGATGTGACAGTGGTGAATCAGCTCGCTCAGGAGAACCATGACCAGAAGCTGGTTGCGGGTCTCATATATATTGATAACTACGATGAGATATTTGAGTCGCTTGAGGAAGTACGACACTCTCTTCTTGTTGCCCTGGTCGACAGAAAGATTAACAAATACATGGCAAATGTCGACGCCATAGTCAAGAGCCTTGAGAAGGACAAGTACATGTTCGTGATGCCACAGAAGTATCTGGATCAGCTCAAGGAGAACAAATTTGCCCTGCTCGATGAGGTCAAGGTTATAAATATCGGAAATGATCTTCCGCTTACACTCAGTATAAGTCTTGGTACTGATTACAAGAGCTTTATAGAAAACTTTGAGGCAGCGCGTTCCGCCATGGAGCTTGCTCTGGGCCGAGGTGGCGATCAGGCGGTTATCAAGTCCGCCGACAGGATCACCTACTTTGGCGGTAAGAGTCAGGGAACGGAGAAGTCCACGAGAGTTAAGGCGAGGGTTAAGACTCTTGCGTTCAAGGAGCTTCTTGAGACCAAGGAGAAGGTTATAATCATGGCCCACAAGAATCCGGACATGGATGCTTTTGGTTCAGGTATAGGAATATACAAGATGGTGACTGCGCTGGGCAAGACGGCGCATATAGTTGTAAATGAGGTGTCATCGGCCATAAGTCCGATATACGGCAATTTCACTTCGAGCAATTCCTACCCGGCAGATATGATAATCAACAACGATCAGGCGCTCAGTCTGGTCGATGACGACACGGTCGTAGTTGTGACGGATGTGAATAATCCTACGCTCACGGAGTGTGAGGAACTGCTGGCATATGCGAAGAGCATAGTGGTGTTCGATCACCACAGGCAGACAAAGGATGTCATTGCAAATGCGACACTGTCGTATATAGAGCCATTTGCGTCATCTGCATGTGAGATGATCGCAGAGATGCTCCAGTACATGGATGAGAAGATAAAGCTCAGGCCTACAGAGGCGGACGCCATGTATGCCGGAATACTCATTGACACCGACAACTTCCTGAGCAAGACCGGTGTCAGAACCTTTGAGGCAGCCGCGTTCCTGAAGAGAAGCGGTGCGGATGTCATGCGAGTAAGGAAGATGTTCAGAACTGACATAGAGACCTACAGACAGAAGGCGGAGGGTGTCAGCCACGCAGAGATGGTGCTTGATGCATTTGCCATATCAATCATTACACCTGGGGATGGCCCTGAGTCGCCGGTGGTACTCACCGCCAAGATTGCAAATGAGATGCTGAACATCGCAGGTGTCAGAGCTTCATTTGTAATAGCGCAGATGGGTGCGGATGTCAAGATAAGTGCAAGAGCCATTGACGATGTCAATGTCCAGATAATCATGGAGAGAATGGGTGGCGGCGGTCATGCAAATATCGCGGCAGCTCAGTTTGAAAATGCGAAAGCAGAGGATATAAAGAAGGAGCTTGTTGGGCTCCTGAATGAGATGTATAAGGAAGGAGATATTTAGGATATGAAGGTCATATTATTACAGGATGTTAAAAGCCTTGGAAAGAAAGGCGCAATGGTAGAGGTAAATGAGGGCTACGCAAGAAATTTCATCATTCCTAAGAAGCTCGGCATGGAGGCAACTCCAAAGAATATGAATGATTTCAAGCTCCGCAAGGCTCATGAGGAGAAGGTGGCAGCAGAGAATCTTGCTGATGCCAAGGCACTTGCGGCAGAGCTTGAGAAGGCTTCAGTAACTGTTAAGATCAAGGTTGGAGAGGGCGGAAGAACATTTGGCTCAGTATCCACAAAGGAGATCTCAGATGCCATCAAGAGCCAGCTCGGCAAGGATATAGACAAGAAGAAGATCGTTATGAAGGACTCCATCAAGGCGTTAGGAAGCTTTTCAGTGAAGGTCAAGCTTCACCCTGAGGTTCAGGCAGAGCTTGCTGTAAAGGTCGAGGAAGCATAAGGAGTATAGATAAAATATGGAAGATGCATTTGCAAGAAAAAAGCTTCCCTACAATCTGGATGCCGAGAAGTCTGTTATAGGTTCCATGCTCATGGACAGAGACGCCATAGTAGAGGCGTCCGATATGCTGACCAAGGAGGATTTCTACTATGGTCAGTACGGAATATTGTTCGAGAATATGGTAGAACTGTTCAAGGAGGGTAAGGCGGTCGATCTGGTAACCCTGAAGAACAAGCTTGAGGAGAACAATGTACCTGATGAGGTCATAAGCACCAAATCCATAGCGGAGATATTGGAGACGGTTCCGACATCGGTGAATGCCAAGCATTACGCAGAGATCGTGGCGGACAAATCCATACTCAGGAAGATGATAAAGCTGTGCGAGGAAGTGGAGAAGGATTGTTATCTTGATTCGGAGGGAGTTGAACAGCTTCTTGAACAGGCCGAGAGTGGTGTGTTCAATCTGATAAAGGAGAGGAACGGCTCCAGCAAATTTGTGGGGATCGACAGGATCGTCATGAACGTTATCGAGCAGATAGAGGAGGCTTCCAGAAAGAACACAAGAGTAACAGGTATCCCTACGGGATTCATAGATCTGGACAATATGCTTACCGGTCTCCATGGATCGGAGTTTATACTGGTGGCTGCTAGACCTGCCATGGGTAAGACGGCATTTGTCCTTAATATTGCCCACCATGTTGCCGTGCGCAAGGGAATTGCCACTGCGATATTCAACCTGGAGATGAGCAAGGAGCAGCTTGTAACGCGTATGATAGCCATGGATTCCTTGGTTGATTCCCAGAAGGTACAGACGGGACAATTGGCTGAGGACGACTGGGATCAGGTGCTTGCCAGTGCGGAGAGTATAGCTGCCGCACCGCTGTACATAGAGGATAGTTCAGCACTCACCATATCTGAGCTGAGATCAAAATGCAGACAGCTCAAGAGCAAGAACAATCTTGGACTCATCATCATCGACTACCTGCAGCTTATGAGCACGACGGGACGAGTTGAGTCGCGACAGCAGTTCGTATCTGATATGTCGAGATCGTTGAAGATGCTTGCCAGGGAGCTGGATGTGCCTATCATAGCGCTGTCACAGCTTAACCGAGAGGTTGATAAGAGACCGGATCACAAGCCTGTGCTTGCGGATCTCCGAGAGTCGGGATCTATCGAGCAGGATGCCGATGTGGTTATGTTCATATACAGAGATGATTATTACAATCCTGATACCGACAAGAAGGGTATCTCGGAGATAATCATAGCTAAACAGAGAAAAGGTGCCACCGGATCTGTGGATCTGGTATGGCTGCAGGAATACACGAAGTTTGCCAACAAAGAGCACTAAATATATTATGTTTTATAAGGAGAATTGAAAATGGTAGTTGAACCAAGAGTTAAAGATTTTATTTGTACAACAGCTCACCCGGTGGGATGCGCACAGAATGTAAAGAATCAAATCGAGTATGTCAAGTCAAAGGGAGCAGTTAAGAGCGATAACGCACCTAAGAAGGTTCTGGTGATCGGAGCGTCAACAGGATACGGACTTGCATCACGTATCGCAGTTGCATTTGGCTATGGCGCAGATACCCTCGGCGTTATGTTTGAGAAGGAGTCGAATGGACGCCGTACAGCAACCGCTGGCTTCTACAACAACAGAGCATTTGAGGAGGAGGCTCACAAGGCCGGACTCTATGCAAAGTCCATCAATGGCGACGCGTTCTCAGTCGAGATTAAGGAGCAGGTTATCGAGACCATCAAGGCAGATATGGGCAAGATTGATATGATCGTATACAGTCTGGCAGCGCCTAGAAGAACAACTCCGGATGGAACAAAGTACACATCTGTACTCAAGACGGTTGGTGAGGAGTACACCAACAAGACACTTGTACTCAAGGACAACACCATCACAGATGCACATATAACAGCGGCAAATGATGACGAGATCAATGCCACCATCAAGGTGATGGGCGGTGAGGACTGGATCGACTGGATGCAGGCACTCTCAGATGCCGGAGTTCTGGCAGATAACGTGATCACAGTTGCATACTCATACATAGGACCAAAGATCACATTCCCTATCTACGCTGAGGGATCGATCGGACAGGCAAAGAAGGATCTGTACAAGTCAGCAGACATTATAAATGAAAAGTTCCCTAACATAAAGGCGAAGATAGCCATCAACAAGGCTCTTGTCACACAGTCAAGTGCAGCTATCCCTATCGTACCTCTGTATATCACACTTCTCTACAAAGTTATGAAAGAGAAGGGACTCCACGAGGGATGCATAGAGCAGATGCAGAGATTGTTCATGGATAAGATTCTGGATGACAGCCAGGTGGACGACAACGGATTCATCCGTATGGACGACTGGGAGATGAGAGATGATGTTCAGGAAGTTGTTGCTGAGCACTGGGATACAGTCAACAATGACAATGTCAAGGATATAGCAGACATCGATGGATACTGGGAGGATTTCTACAACATGTTCGGTTTCAAGATCGACGGTGTGGATTACTCAGCAGATGTTGATATCATGTAATATTCATGGGTAGTTTCAATATATAAATACTACAAATGCCCCACAGATTCATAGAATTTGCGGGGCATTTCGGTAAGCGCTTTTTTGGTGTGCCTGACCCATTATTTTCGCAAGGAGGAAGACGGTATATGTACAAATATTTATTATTTGATCTTGATGGAACCATCACCAAGTCTGAGGAAGGAATATTCAACTGTATAAAATACGCTCTTGACTGGGCTGGAATTCCATATCCTGAATACAGAGTATTCAGAAGCTTTATAGGGCCGTCCCTGTATGATTCTTTTGTGAGAGAATTCGACATGGATGATGCAAGGGCAAAGGAGATGGTGGCCAAGTACAGAGAGAGATACAACGTGGTAGGCCTTTTCGAGGCTGAGGTGTACGACGGAGTGGCAGACACCCTGCGTGCCCTTAAGGAGAAGGGCTGCATACTCTCAGTTGCAACCAGCAAGCCGACAGAGCCGACACTCCGTATCATTGAGAAGTTCGGTGTGGGAAAATATTTTGACGTTGTAGTTGGAAGTAATCCCGACGGAACAGGATCAGACAAGAAGCACATCATATCCCAGGTCCTTGAAAGCCTCAAGAAAGATCACGGACTGACAGAAGATATGATAAAATCAAACCAGGTTGTGATGATAGGCGACAGACGCTACGACATAGAAGGTGGCAAAGCCTGCGGCCTCCAGACCATAGGAGTCCTCTACGGCTACGGCAGCAGGGAAGAATTCGAAGCAGTCGGCGCAGACAACATAGTAGAAAGCCCAGAGGAAATCCTGAATCTGTAGATAGAAAGGTAGCTTATAGTTTATAGATGTCTGTGTTGATATATATTTTTTATTAAATATCTATGATTATTTTTGTGGGATGACACTCTGGGGAACTGAATAAAAGAAAAACAGGTAAGAGTCGATATCTATAATATAGTGTGGTGTATAAAATATATTTTTCAGCGAAATATGTCAGGAACATGATCTGAAAAGTATATATCCAACAAGACCAGGATGCCATACTCCCTGGGAATATAAAATTGGGTCTCTATATATGTAATCGGTAGCGAAGACGCCTGAACTTTGCTGCTTACTGCCAAGGCGGAGCTCGCAACGCTCTTATAGCGAGCGGGAGCCGCGTGCAGATATAAGCAAAGCAAAGTGAGGTAAGTCGAGCGTGATTACATATATAGAGACCCAATTTCTGTCCCTGGAGAGTATGTCATCCGTCCGTTCGTCATATCATCTCCTGACATTTGAGATATACCCGAAGAACGCTCCGATGATCCCCCCGATAATGTGGGTGAGATTCGACACATTGTCCTTCACAAACACTCCGTCAGCCACCTGTCCGCCGATATAAAGCACTGCAACAAGTATGAAGGTGAGCGGTATGGAGCCGTCCTTTATACATGCAAAAGAAGACAGAAGAATGTATGCGAATACCACTCCGCTGGCGCCGAGCAATGCTGTACCAGGGAAGAATATAAAATGCACGATTCCTGTCACCAGTGCGGTGGTGATGGTTACGATGAGCAGATCCTTTGAGCCGTATTTTTCCTCAAGTAGTGGGCCGATCACAAGCAGCAACGTCATGTTGTTGATAAGGTGACTCCAGCTTGCGTGACCAAACACATGGGCAAACATGCGGATGTAGGTTAAAGGATCGGTGAGAGGGGCTCTGTATACTTCAAATAGGAGAAAGTTACTTTTGCCGCCTGTGAGGATATTCAGGAGATAAGCTCCCAGACAAATGAGTGCAAATGTAAGTACCACAGGTGAGTTAAAGGATATTCTTAATATGGTTTTGGATTTTGTCTTTGACATGGATCGGTTCCCCTCTTATTCATATAGTATAGAAAAATATTACCAGCGGTCATCCGCTGGTAATATTTTTTTAAGCGTCATAATCTGGCATATCGTTAAAGTACATCTTGTAGAAGTTGGTACTCTGTTCGAGAACCCTCATGGTTGATGGAAGCGGCACGGCGATGAGGTCGTTGAACTCATACTCTCCGGCTGCTGAATCAATCACATGTCCCATCTGAGTCTCATTATGTGTGTAATCGGCGTTGAAACCGCCGTATTTATTGCCACGGGCATCAAGACGTATCCACTTCTTGAGATCTGGGTGATATACCGCATTAAGTGCATGCATAGCCATAAGTCCGCCCTTGTGCTTGATACGGATATAGCAGAATCCTGTATATAAGTTGTTGGCACGAAGCAGTGCTGCCAGCAAATTGGCCTTTGAATAGCTGATGCCCGTGCTGGCTTCCAGTACATCGGAAGCACTGATAGTTATTACTGAAAAGTTGCTGTCATATGTGTGAGAAATCCTATCCCGGACAAAATAGTAACATGCCTGTATGATCTCATCACTGCTCTTGCAATCTGCAGCAAGTTCCTTTGCCTTTGCAGCGACGATAGGATTGTCATAATTTACATACTTGTCGTATTGCAAATATGCTGAATCCTTATTTCTCTGAATTAGTTGCATTGTGTCATCTCTCCTTTATTACTTGGAATATGTAGAACTTCAGATAATAAGATTCATCTGCAGCCCATAATATTGGGTGATCAGGAGCCTGTGTGCGGAACTCTACCTGGCGAAGTCTTACATGTGAATTCATGGCGGCCTGTTTTATGGTCTTGGTAAATAACTCGAAATCCATAAAATGTGAACATGAACAAGTTGCAAGGAATCCACCATCCCTTACGAGTTTCATAGCACGCAGATTAATCTCGCGATAGCCTTTGACTGCGTTCTTTATTGAATTTCTTGATTTTGTGAATGCCGGCGGGTCAAGTATGACAACGTCAAACTGTTCGCCTTTTGATTCCAGTTCAGGAAGAAGATCAAATACATCTCTGCACTCAAAAGAGACAGTGCTCTCCAATCCGTTGAGCGCTGCATTTTCTCTGGCCTGGGCAATAGCAAGTTCTGAAGCGTCTACTCCCAAAACGCTGGAAGCACCGGCTATGCCTGCGTTTAGAGCAAAGGAGCCTGTGTGTGTAAAGCAATCAAGAACCTTTGCATCTTTACATATTCTCTGAATAGCAAGACGATTATACTTCTGATCCAGAAAGAATCCGGTCTTCTGACCGTCTTTCACATCAACAATATATCGAACGCCATTTTCATTTATATGAACCTTTGTGTTAAATTCGTCACCAATAAACCCTTTATAGGTATCCATCCCCTCGTGTTTTCTGACTTTTGCATCGCTTCGTTCATAAACACCCTCGATTATTATACCATCATTTTTAAGTAT
>OHZG01000874.1_pt1 | contig 10489 bp, 8 predicted proteins | sample 1580431 | NCBI WGS metagenome assembly OHZG01 (sample SAMEA3882527, study PRJEB24775) | human gut metagenome | biome: human-associated habitat; feature: intestine environment; material: feces | place: Netherlands | collected 2009/2010 | reverse complement strand
GCACTTTCGTTATCAGCTGATGCAGCTCTGCTGACGAAGGATCGTCACCGCTGACCGTATGTCCCGGCCGCACATATTCGATCGTAGCCAGATTGAGACCGGTCCCATATTCACGCGCCAACTCCAGTACACTGGTCCCCGGCCCCGACATATCCAAAGCACTGGTCACACCAGCCTTGACCAGCATCGTGTGGGCGTAGCTGCCTCCCAGCCAGGCCGAAGCATGTACATGCGAATCGACCAAGCCAGGCAGTACCAGCTTGCCGGACGCATCCAGCTCCTGCACGGCGCTGCCGCCGATACTGCTTTCCACCGCCGCAATCATACCGTTCTGCACAGCGACATCAAAATATCCTTCCCGTGCCGACGCATAATCGACCACATACCCGTTTTTGATCAGTAAATCATATTGCATTTGCTGCCCCTCCCTCAAACCAGTTCAGGTAAAAAGCAACGCTGCCTGTTTTTGCGCAAGCAGCGTCAGCTATTTCCCGGTCAATATTATTTATGCATTTTATAAAAAGCTTCCATAAACTCAGCCAGCTTCTCGCAGCCTGCCAGCGGCATCGCATTGTAAATCGAGGCCCGCAGTCCGCCAACACTGCGGTGTCCCTTCAGTCCACCCATCCCCAGCTCCTCTGCCTCGGCCGCAAAACGCTTCTCCAGCGTTTCAGTCGGCAGTCCAAAAGTCACGTTCATCAGCGAACGGCTGTCAGTTTTGGCAAAGCCGCGGAAAAAATCAGGATACATATCGATCACATCATAAACTATCTTGGCCTTAGCCGCATTGCGCTGCTCCATCATCACCAGTCCGCCCTGCGCCTTCAGCCACTTGGCAACCTTGCCAACGATATAGACCGCAAAAGCCGGCGGCGTATTATACAGCGAACCGTTATCAAGATGAGTTTCGTAATTCAGCATACTGTGCAGAGCTTTAGAACGCCCCTCAATAAATTTTTTACGGGCAATGACTGCTACCGCGCCGGCAGGACCGATATTCTTCTGAACGCCGCCATATACAACTCCGTAATTTGTGACATCCATCGGTTCAGACAAAAAGCAGGAGGATACATCGGATACTAAAATCCTGCCTTTTGTGTTTGGAAGTTTTTTGTATTTTGTTCCGTAAATTGTATTATTTTCACAAATATATACATAATCTGCATCCTCATCGATCGGCAGATCCGAGCAATCCGGTATGTAAGAAAATGTTTTGTCTTCGGAAGAAGCGATCTTATTTGCTTTTCCATATTTGCAAGCCTCTGTATACGCTTTTTTTGCCCACTGTCCGGTTACAATATAGTCCGCAACACCATTCTTCATCAAATTCATAGGAATCATGGCAAACTGCTGGGAAGCACCGCCCTGAAGGAACAATACTTTGTAATTGTCCGGAATATTCATCAAATCTCTAAGATCTGCTTCTGCTGTCTTAATGATCTCATCGTATGCTTTGGAACGATGGCTCATCTCCATTACAGACATCCCTGTTCCTCTGTAATCAAGCATCTCATCTGCTGCTTCTTGTAAAACTTCCTCTGGTAATACAGCTGGTCCAGCTGAAAAATTGTAAACTCTAGCCACGGCTAAAACCTCCTTAAAATATTTATCTAAAATCATAGATTATGATTCTGACTTCTTTAAATCTTCTTCTGTAAAGGCTTTTTCAATCGCCTCTCCAGGTGCCACCATCGGCCACACTTTGTCATCCTGATCCAGAACGCAGCAGATCACTACCGGACCCTTTTCCTGCATTGCCTGTTTCAGTACATCATCTACTTCTTCTCGTTTTGTTACCAAAAATGCCTTTGCACCAAGTGCTTCGGACACTTTTACATAATCCACTTTATCTTGAAGAATCGTACTTGAATAACGTTTACCATAGAACAACGTCTGCCACTGGCGAACCATACCAAGTGCATGATTATCAAACACGACCTGAATGATCGGAATATCATAACGGGAAGCAGTTGCTAACTCGTTCATATTCATACGGAAACATCCGTCTCCGGCGATATTAAATACCGTCTTATCCGGATTTCCGACTTTCGCTCCGATACAAGCACCCAGTCCGTATCCCATCGTTCCCATACCACCGGAACTAAGGAAAGAACGTGGATTTTTATATTGATAGTACTGTGCTGCCCACATCTGATGCTGTCCGACGTCTGTCGTAATGATCGCATCTCCCTGTGTCGCTTCATTGATGCGTTCGATCACATACGGACCGGTAAGCACATCCTCACGATAGGTCATTGGAAGTGCCGCTTTCCTTGCAAGTACTTTATCAATCCATGCTTTATGATACTGGTTTTCTAATTTTTTATTGAGAATTTCAAGTACGGCCTTCAAATCTCCTACGATGGAATAATCTACCTGGATATTTTTATTAATTTCAGCCGCATCGATATCGATATGAACAATCTTTGCATTGGTAGCAAATTTCTTTGCATTTCCTGTAACACGATCAGAGAAACGAACACCAAGCGCAAGTAACAAGTCACATTCTGTCACACTCAGGTTTGCCGTCTTGGTTCCATGCATTCCCAGCATACCGGTATAATATTCATCGGTCCCGTCAAAGGCACCTTTTCCCATCAAGGTATCCGTTACCGGTGCATCTACTTTTTTGACAAATTCCTTTAATTCCGCACTGGCACCTGACAAAATGCATCCGCCACCGACAAAGATCATCGGTTTTTCTGCCTTGCGGATTGCCTGAAGCACATCTTCAATGTCTTTTTCACAGATCGTATCGGTCTGTCTCTGGATCAGATCCGGTGTCTGTGGTGTAAACTCTGTCACAGCGGCAGTTACATCCTTGGTAATATCCACAAGAACCGGTCCCGGTCTGCCGGTCTGTGCGATAGCAAAGGCACGGCGTACCACTTTGGCCAGATCATTGATATCTTTTACAATGAAACTATGCTTTGTGATTGGCATCGTAATACCCGCAATATCCACTTCCTGAAAACTGTCTTTTCCAAGCAATGGAAGTCCGACATTGCATGTGATAGCTACCATCGGAACAGAATCCATATAAGCGGTCGCAATTCCGGTTACCAGATTGGTTGCACCCGGACCACTTGTCGCCATACAGACTCCGACTTTTCCGGTAGAACGCGCATAACCATCGGCTGCATGGGATGCGCCCTGCTCATGGGATGTTAATACATGTCTGATTTTATCCTGATAACGATACAATTCATCGTATACATTCAAAATCGCTCCGCCGGGATATCCAAAAATTGTGTCTACCCCTTGTTCCAATAAACATTCGATTAAAATTTGGGAGCCATTTAATTGCATGAAAATGCACCTCTTTCTCGTTAATATTTTCGTGTTTCACCCTCACTGCGCTGTGAGTTCTTTAAAACTCCTGTTTCAAGATTGCTCCGGTATTCCCGGATGTTACCATATTGGCATAACGTGCCAGATAACCGGTCGTTACCTTTGGTGCTCTCGGTTTCCAGTTTTTCTTTCTCTCGGCAAGAACTTCATCGCTGACATCTAACTGCAATGTATTTTCCGGAATATTGATCTTAATGATGTCGCCCTCTTCTACAAGTGCGATCGGACCACCGACTGCTGCCTCCGGTGATACATGACCGATGGAAGCTCCACGGCTTGCTCCGGAAAAACGTCCATCTGTGATCAATGCCACCGAAGAGCCAAGTCCCATACCTGCGATTGCTGATGTAGGATTGAGCATCTCTCTCATACCGGGGCCGCCTTTTGGTCCCTCATAACGAATCACGACAACATCGCCGGCAACGATCTTTCCACCTTTGATTGCTGCGATCGCATCTTCTTCACAGTCAAATACGCGGGCCGGTCCTTCATGAACCATCATTTCTTCTACAACTGCAGAACGTTTAACAACGGCAGAATCCGGTGCCAGATTTCCCTTCAAGATGGCGATTCCGCCAGTCTGGCTGTATGGATTGTCGATTGGGCGGATGACTTCCGGATTGCGGTTGACAACGCCCTCAATATTTTCTCCAACCGTCTTTCCGGTTGCTGTCATCAGATCAGTGTACAGCAAGCCTTTTTTATTCAATTCATTCATAACGGCATAAACACCGCCTGCTTCATTGAGCTCTTCGATATAAGTGTGTCCGGCCGGTGCGAGGTGGCAAAGGTTTGGAGTCTTTGCACTGATCTCGTTCGCCAGATCCAGATTCAGATCCACACCGGCTTCATGTGCGATCGCCGGCAGGTGAAGCATACTGTTTGTCGAACATCCAAGTGCCATATCGACGGTAAGTGCATTCAAAAATGCTTTCTCTGTCATAATGTCTCTTGGACGGATATTTTTATTATAAAGCTCCATTACTTTCATACCTGCATGTTTCGCAAGTTTGATTCGTTCGGAATAAACGGCAGGAATCGTACCATTTCCCTGAAGTCCCATACCAATTGCCTCCGTCAGGCAGTTCATACTGTTTGCGGTATACATACCGGAACAGGAACCACAGGTAGGACAAGCATGGCTTACAAAATCGTCTACTTCTTCTTCCGTCATTTTACCTGCTGCATGTGCACCGACTGCTTCAAACATACTGGAAAGACTGGTTTTCTTTCCCTGTACATGACCGGCAAGCATCGGGCCACCGCTGACAAATACAGTCGGAACATTGACTCTGGCTGCTGCCATCAAAAGTCCCGGTACATTTTTGTCACAGTTTGGCACCATAACGAGTGCATCAAATGCATGAGCAAGTGCCATACATTCGGTAGAATCTGCGATCAGGTCACGGGTAACAAGTGAATATTTCATTCCGACATGTCCCATCGCAATCCCATCACATACAGCAATCGCCGGGAATACGACCGGTGTTCCGCCAGCCATCGCTACACCGAGCTTTACTGCCTCTACAATCTTATCAATATTCATATGACCAGGGACGATTTCATTGTACGAACTGACGATACCAACAAGCGGTTTTTCGAGTTCCTCTTTTGTCATACCCAATGCGTTAAACAAAGAACGCTGAGGTGCTGTCTGCATCCCCTTTTTCACTGAATCACTTTTCATTGATTTAACCTCCATTCATTCCGGTTCAAATTTCATCTATCTATCGTCTTTTTATCGAATCTCATCGCAAATGGCTTTTCCCATTTCCTCTGTTCCCAGACAAGTTTTTCCTTCATCCATGATGTCGATTGTGCGAAGCCCTTTCTTCAATACTGCCTTTACCGCATTTTCGATCGCATCGGATTCTTTTATCAAATTGAAAGAATACTTTAACATCATCGCTGCAGATAAGATCGTCGCGATCGGATTGGCCTTATTCTGTCCGGCGATATCCGGTGCAGAGCCATGACTTGGCTCATAGAGTCCAAGTGTTCCCTCTCCGAGACTTGCAGAAGAAAGCATACCGATCGATCCGGTTACCATGCTTGCCTCATCTGACAAAATGTCACCAAACATATTCTCTGTCAAAATGACGTCAAACTGTTTTGGATCACGTACAAGCTGCATTGCACAGTTATCTACGAGCATGTCAGAAAGTTCTACCTCTGGGTAGTCTGCGCTTACTTCTTTTACGACTTTTCTCCACAAACGGGAAGAATCCAATACATTGGCTTTGTCTACACTACATACTTTTTTATTTCTCTTCATGGCAATATCAAATGCCCATTTGGCGATACGGCGAATCTCCGTTTCATTATATGTAAGTGTATCCGTCGCCTGAAGCTGTCCGTCTACTTCCTTCGTAAAGCGCTCTCCAAAATAAAGACCGCCGGTCAGCTCTCTCGTGACGACAAAATCAAATCCGCCCTCTGTCAATTCACTTTTCAATGGACACGCACCGCTCAATTCATCAAACAGCACCGCCGGGCGAAGGTTACAAAACAAACCAAGTCCTTTTCGAATCTTCAGCAAACCTGCTTCCGGTCTCTTGTCCGGTGGCAGCTGGTACCAGTTGCTCTGTCCGACATTTCCTCCGACGGCTCCGAGCAGTACGGAATCGCTTTTCTTTGCGCGCTCCAATGTCTCATCGGTCAACGGCTCTCCATACGCATCGATGGAACATCCGCCCATCAACAGTTCTTCATACTCAAATGTATGGCCGTATACCTCCCCAACTTTATCTAATACCTTCTTTGCTTGTGTTACGATCTCCGGGCCAATACCGTCCCCGGGAATCACTGCGATATGAAAATTCATGGCTTCCTCCTCGTTGATATAGTTCTCCATAATTATTAACTTTTTAAGTATATAGCAAAATGACGTTCACTGTCAAGTCTGCGTAACATTTTTTTCAATTTCCTCTTGAAAACGATATCATCTTATAATAAACTAATAAGTAACAATAACTATGCTAGGAGGACAAGTATATGGAAGCAATAGAAAAGATTGATTTCGAAAAAGTAGGAAAACGTATGAAAAAGCTGCGTAAAGAACAGCGCATCTCTCAGGATCAGGTAGCAAAAGACCTTGGTGCTACGATTTCCTTCGTCAGCAACATTGAAAATAATTATACCAAAATCAATCTTCGTGTACTTCTTTACTACGCCCAGATGTGTCATGTTTCCGTTGACTACTTATTGAGTGCAGGAAATCCACGAATGATCAAAGCCGACAATATTTCTACATTAGATGAAGATATTCTGCGTGTATTGCAGAATTACAATAAAACCGAAAAAGAACGTATCTTGAAAATGTTAAAAATCGGCAAAGATCTGGATCCGGATGCCAACGTCTGAATTTTTTCTTCAGTAACTTCAGTAACTATTCAGGGCCTAATAGGGCTCCCCTCCACATATGAGCATTTTTAGCCTTGACAAAGGCGGGAAAAGAACACGAAGTGTTCGAAATGCGAATGTGTGGCAGGGGAGTCCTGAATAGTTATCTACTCACATCAAATGTACTGCTACCGCATTGCGGTTTTCCGTCGGCTTATAAACAAGTACATTTCCTTCGTATCTTATGGATCACACGCGAAATCTGCGGACGACATGGACGAAGCCACAACCATATGCGGGAATACAAAAGATAAATAACATTTGACGTGGAAATCTCGTGCCCGTTTCGCAGGATACCTGTCATTTTCCCCTTAATCTGCGAGGATTCAAGGGGACCTTCGATTTCTTTCTGATTGTCGCCAACCAAAAAAAACGCATCTCCTTTCCTCTTCCAGATACGGTGAAGAACAAGTATATTTTCATCCCTTCTGCGGTATAATACCACATCGCCCCGACGCAGCGATTCCGGCGAAACCCGTTCCACAAAAACCTCATCCCGTCCCGGAACGATCAGCGGATACATGCTGTATCCCCGTGGCTTGATACGAAGCCGTTTTCCCTGCTCCAATAACTTCTCAATATCCATTCGATCCTCCTGCAATTTTCTTTGCAACAATTATAGCATTTTCACGCGAAAAATGCTATAATATTTTCTATCTGATGCCTGCGGGCAATTGTAGCGAAAGGAGATTCCGATGAAACGAACGGACGGTTTTCTTTTAAAATATATTGAAGGGGTTCCTTATCTGCTCCCTTACGGTCAGCGGATTGTCGAACACCGGCGAAATCTGCGTCTCAATGAAACCAGTGCCTATCTCTGGGAAATTCTGCCGGAATGTGCTTCTCCCCATGAGCTTCATGAAAAAATGACAACTCACTGGGAGGCCGAAACAGCGGAAGAACGCGACCGGTTGTGGCAGGATCTGCAGGGGATCCTTGCACAATTTCAGGCATTTGGACTCATTGAGCCTTTCCGGGAAGAATCAGGGCTCCTAAATTCTGTAAGTTATTATAACATTGCGGACATTCGGATTCGGATTCAGGGCGCACCGGATTCCCTGTCAGCTTTTTTTGCACCGTATGCAGCTGCGGATAGCACCTCGCCAGAACTTGATATACGGATTCACCCGTCTGCTCCTCTTTCGACGGCACCTCTTGGAGGTGAGCTGCTGGTATGCGATCCGGAACTCCAGATCGTACAGCAAACGGATGGCAATGTGATCCACTTTCCTTCCCTGGTACACATTTTCGAAGTGCGGACAAACCGGGAAGACACTTTGGCAGACATTTTCTGTCTCCCGCCGTGTGAGGATGCGCTGACGGAAGAATTGATCCCGGTGATCCGCCTTTTATTTAACCGGTATGCCCAAACAAAGGGAATGCTTTTTCTGCATTCTGCCTCCCTTTTATATGAGGGAAAGGCTTGGTTGTTTTCCGGTTCTTCCGGCACCGGGAAGTCCACGCACACAAACTTGTGGCATACCCTTTGGGGTACTCCTGTTCTAAATGGAGATTTGAATCTTCTTGCCATCAAAGACGGAAAACCTATGATCTACGGCACTCCATGGTGCGGCACTTCCGGAATCAGCGACAGTACCAGTTATCCTTTGGGCGGTGTCGTACTATTAAAACAGGCTTCCGGAGAACGGTTAGAGACGCTGTCTCCGGATGAACAGATCATCGGATTGTTACAGCGTATCATCTCTTCGAGTGACACCTGTTTTTCCCTATGTAAAAATTTAGAAGTCATCGGAGAGATTACAAAACAGATACCGGTATTCCGCCTGCACTGCACCAAAGAGCCACAGGCTGCTATTTATATGAAAGAACAAATTGATGCTTTACGATAGAAAGGGGTAACATCTTGGCATTTGAAAAAATAAAACATGTTTCCAAACGGATCCGCGAAGGTGCACTGAAAACCATGCTCCATCAGACCCGCTGGATCTACGGTTATGCCAGACAATACTGGCTTGTCATCCTTTTTTATACTTTGATCGGACTTTTAGGAACTGTCGTTTCGCTGGGTTCCAGTCTTGTCTCCAAAGATCTCGTTGACATTATCACCGGCCACCAGACCGGTGCCCTTTTATCCACCTTTGCTGCCATGATCGGGCTCGCCATTGGTTCCACCGTGATGACGCAGCTTTCAAATTATGCCTCAAACTGGATCAGTTTAAAGGTAGACAATGAGATCAAAGCAGATATTTTTTCCAAAATGCTTGTGACCGACTGGGAATCCATCGCTTCCTATCACACCGGCGACCTTTTAACCCGCTGGGATGACGATGCATCCAATATTTCCAACGGCATTTTAAACTGGATCCCCAACCTGATCATCAATCTTTTCCGCTTTATTAGTGCCTTTATCATCGTTATTTACTACGATGCCAGTTTTGCCATCTTTTCCTTTCTTGGCGTCCCGGTCACCTTATTGATGTCAAAGACACTAATGAAACGTATGTTAAATAATAACCGACGCAGTGCTGCGATGGATGCAAAAATATCCGGCTTTAACCAGGAATGTTTTTCCAACATTCAGACAATCAAAGCCTTTAATCTGATTCCTTTATATGTAGATTATTTAAAACAGTTACAAAAGGACTATGTAAAAATGCGAATGGATTTTCAACGTATGTCAATGGTAACTTCCTTTTTGATGGCAACAATGGGACTTCTCGTCTCATACAGTTCATATGGCTGGGGAATTTACCGTGTTTGGGATGGTGTCATCAGTTATGGAACAATGACAATGTTTTTATCTTTGTCCAGTACACTTACCGGTACACTCAATTCCCTGATCTCCCTTGTACCAAATGCAATCAATCTGACCACATCTGCCGGTCGTATTATGGATATTTTAGATATGCCACGGGAAGATTTCAGCCACGATAAAGAGGTTCAGGCGTTTAAAAAGGAATCTGAGACTGCCGGCATCCACATTTCTATTGACCGACTTGATTACACGTACCACAATGGTACTGAGGTTTTCTGTGATGCCTCATTACAGGCGGCCCCACACGAAATTGTAGCCTTAGTCGGGCCTTCCGGCGAGGGAAAGACGACGATGCTTCGTTTGATCCTTGCACTTTTGACTCCCGGAAACGGAACGATCACACTGTGGAGTGAGCTTGACACTTCCCGAAAAACACTTTCCTTAAGCCCCTCCTGCCGTCAGTTATTTTCCTATGTTCCCCAGGGCAATACCATGTTTTCCGGAACAATTGCTGAAAACATGCGCCATGTCAAACCGGATGCCACCGACGAAGAGATTAAAGAAGCCCTGAGTATTGCCTGTGCCTGGGATTTCGTCAATGCAATGAAGGACGGAATTCACTCTGTCCTTATGGAACGAGGCGGTGGGTTGTCCGAAGGGCAGGCACAGCGTCTTTCCATCGCCCGTGCCTTACTGCGCCGCTCTCCCATCTTACTGCTGGACGAAGCCACCTCAGCTCTCGATGTAGCAACCGAGCGAAAAATCTTAAAACGCATCCGAGAAGATACTACGCCTCGCACCTGCATCGTCACAACGCATCGTCCTACCGTATTATCTATGTGCGACCATGTCTATGAAATTCGCAACAAAACTTGTGTCATTTTGAAAGATTCAGAGATTGAACAGCGAATTAAAGATTTTTAAAAGGACCCTCTTTTTGAGGGTCCTCAGACTGTAGACAAAGTCCACGACATTTGTCGTGGACTTTGTCTACAGTCTGATATATATTATTCTTAAAAT
>OHZG01000847.1_pt1 | contig 10683 bp, 6 predicted proteins | sample 1580431 | NCBI WGS metagenome assembly OHZG01 (sample SAMEA3882527, study PRJEB24775) | human gut metagenome | biome: human-associated habitat; feature: intestine environment; material: feces | place: Netherlands | collected 2009/2010 | reverse complement strand
GTATCAAGAGTGAATAAAGAACAACTTCAGGAAATTATGAGGCGGCACATTTATTATACATTACAAAGCTTGTTGCACAAGCAAGGTTCCAATGCCATTAAGATTGTATCTTTGGCATTGGGACTGCTGATGTCTGTATTTCTATTTGCACGGATTGCATTCGAGTTGAGTTTTGATAACTTTTATCATGATTCGGATAACCTTTATATTGTGAAGACGGGTTGGTTGAAAAATGGAGTGTTGGAAGGTAACGAAAGTCGCTTTACCATCATTCCGATTCCGGCTGCCATTGCCGAAGAGTTTCCGGAACAAGTGGAAAGTAGCACAGTGAGCTGTTCTCTTTTTGATAATAGTTTCCAGTTGGGTGAGCGCCAATTAGATATGTCCACGGTGATGGCAGATACACTTTATTTTTCTGTACTCGGTTTGGAGATGATAGAAGGCAATCCACAGGATTTGGCGGGTCCGGATGTCGTATTCCTTTCCGCCAAGTCAGCAAAGGAGGCCTTCGGTGACGAAAATCCGATAGGGAAAACACTGCGTTATGATTTTTGGGGATATCAGACTACACTGCTCGTGAAGGGTATCTTTGCCGATATTCCGTTGAACACTTCTTTGGAGAGGCGTCCAGAGGCAATCATTTCCTTTCCTACTATAGGGCGGCATCTGAAGTGGAACCTAGGTTGGCAAAGCGGCGGAAACTACGACGGTTATCTCAGGCTGCGCAGTCCGCAGGATGCTGATTGGCTGAATGAGCGTATGTCCATAGCTATTGCCCGTCATATTCCACCGGAAAGTGGTTTAGAATTGAGCGTACGTATTGTCCCTATCCATAATCTGCATGTCGAGACTCCTCAAGTACGGAAGATGATTTGGATTATGTTCTTCCTGGGTATCGTGCTGCTTTTTACGACCGCATTGAATTATGTACTCGTTTCCGTGGCTTCGCTGACACAGCGTGCCAAGGCCATCGGTGTACACAAATGCAGCGGTGCTTCGGGAAGTAGCATCTTTTCCATGTTCATGGTAGAGACTGCTATAGTAGTAGGGCTTGCCTTGCTGCTCATTGGACTGCTGGTGTATATTTTCCACGAAAAAATGGAAGAATTGGCAGCTGTACCTCTCAGTGCTCTTTTTGACTGGCAGAATCTTTGGGCACCATTGTCGGTGATACTGTTACTGTTTATTTTAGGTGGTTGCCTGCCTGCCATGCTTTTCGCTCGTATTCCGGTGACACAAGTGTTCCGCCGCTACACTTCCGGGCGTCGTGGCTGGAAACGGGTACTGCTTTTTGTTCAGTTCATCGGAGCGGCATTCATTCTGGGGATGATGCTGATGGTCGTTTCACAGTACAGTTATGTAACGACGCGTGACCGTGGTTGGCGTCCTGAACGTGTGGCATATACCACCCAGCGGGAAGTGGATGGCAATAGCCTGCGTAGTCTTGTCGGCAGTTTGCCTTATGTGGAAGGGGTTGCTTCGGCAGAACGCCCTATATTGTGGTTCGGTTCTAACCAGCCAATTCTTGACAATCAGGGTAACGAGCTTTTCTATCCTCGTAATACTTGGTTCGACAGTGATTTTCTTCCTTTCATTGGTCTGAGACTGAAAGAGGGGCATAACTTGACGGGAGAAGGTCAGTTGCTTGTCAACAGTGTCTTTTATGAGAAGATGAATTGGACAGACAGCCCCATAGGCAAGCGGGTGAATGATTATGGCACTGTTGTCGGGCTGTTAGACAGTTTCAGTTTTGCCGATATGCCCAACGATAATTTGCCGGTGATGGTGGAATGGACGGGGAAGACAGCTGCCACCCTGCATGTTCGCCTCAAAGAGCCATTGGATGAAAATCTCGCCCGCCTCAATGAAGAGATGCATCGGATTTATCCTCAGAAAAGCCTCGTATTCCGTTCGGTGGAGCAGGAAATGCGCAGTTATGCCGAGTCTGTACGGGTATTTCGTGATGTTACCCTGCTGGTTTCATTGACCATACTCTTTATCATTCTGATGGGACTGATAGGCTATGTGAATGATGAAATCCGCCTGCGTTCAAAAGAGATTGCCATTCGTAAAGTGAATGGAGCGGAGACGGAAAGTATTTTGCTGTTATTGTCAAGAGATGTGCTTTGGCTGGCCATTCCGTCTGTCGCCATAGGTATTGGGGGAGCATGCCGGGCCGGAAAGCTTTGGGCGAGCCAGTTCTCTGATGTTGTGCCATTCCCTATAGGCGGATATATTCTTGTAGGTTGTCTGTTGCTGTTGTTTATCGTTGCTACCGTGGTGTTGAAGGCATGGTGCATTGCCAATGAAAATCCGGTAAAGAGCATCAAGAGCGAATAAAGTTGCCGCAACATACATCATGCGTTTGGGGTAGACAGACCATCTGTTTGGGGCGAATAGATGATGTGTTTGGGCTGAATGAATGATATATTTTCGAACAATTTATTTGTTATAACATAAAATGCAATATTTGCAGTAGAATAAATCACTTTCACCTCGCTTTTTCGGTAATTCCTGTGGGTAATCTCTTTACATATATCCACAATGCCACCGCTGCCGTTACAAAAGCAAAGAAGTCCGATACCGGCATACATATCCAGATGCCGTCCAGCCCAAAGTAATGTGGGAATATCAGTAGTCCCGGCAACAGATACAGTAATTGGCGTGTCAGCGATAAGAAGATGCTGATTTTCGCTTTCCCGATGCTTTGGAAGAAATTGCCAATGACAATCTGTGCGCCTACCAGCGGGAATATGGCTACGGCAATGCGTACGCCTCTGGAAGCAATATCTATCAACTCTTCATCACTGGTAAAGATGGCAGATATGGCATGGGGGAACAATTCGCAGATAAGGAAGCCGGTACTGGTGATACATACTCCGGCAATGATGGTCAGGCGCAGGGTAGCCTTCACACGGTCGTGCTTTTGCGCACCGAAGTTATAGCCTACAATCGGTTGCATTCCCATCGTCAGCCCCAATACAATCATTACATAGAGTACCAGCAGTCGGTTGATAATGCCATATGCCCCGATGGCCATATCGCCTCCGTACTGTTGGAGGCTGTTGTTTACGATAATCACAATGACACATGCCGTGACGTTCATCAGGAACGGTGACATACCGATGGATAATATACTACTGATGATACGTTTCTTCATCTTCCAGAACCCCCGTTGCAGACGTACCACACTTGTCTTTTGCAGGAAATGGCTCACTACCCACACCATGCCGATGAACTGCGAGATGACCGTTGCCGTTGCAGCTCCCCGTATTCCCCAGTCAAATTGGAAGATGAAAATGGGAGCGAGGATTATGTTGCAGACTACCGTTACCATAGACGTGAGCATCGCTTTCTTGGGATATCCCGTGGCACGCATGATATTGTTTAGGCCAATCATGGTATAAGTGACGGGGGTACCCAGTAATATCACCTGCATAAAGTCGCGGGCATATGGCAACGTATCATTGCTGGCACCGAAGAAGCGCAGGATGTCATCCAGAAAGATGAATGAAACACTGCCGAATATGAATTCGTTGACCAGGCAGATGGACGAAATGGTGGAGCCACCTGCCGATACCATCGTACAGAAAGCCACGACCAGATTCATCAGAGGGAAAGTAATGGCGAGTCCGGCAATGCCCATAGGACCTACGCCATGACCGATGAAAATGCTGTCGATGATGTTGTACAACGAAGTAATCGTCATGCCTATAATGGCCGGAATGGAGTACTGCACAAGCAGTTTGCCAATACGTTCGGTTCCTAATATATGCGCGTTGTTCATTTGATATGAGTCAATTAAGGAGCACAAAGGTATAAAATATTTGTTTGATTCGCAGATTATTCCCACCTTTGTACGCTATAATGTTTTGGTATTAACAGATTTAGGTAAAAGAAAGTTTATGGACACAACAAAAGCAACCGCCGTACTTTTTGATTTTGACGGCGTGGTGGTAGACACGGAAACACAGTACAGTCACTTCTGGCATGAAATGGGAAAGCAGTATTTGGGTATGGATGATATTGAAGGCAGGGTGAAGGGCCAGACGCTGGTCTATATTTATGATACCTTTTTTCCGGGTATGGCGAAGGAACAAGCCGAAATTACCGAACGGCTGAACCGCTTTGAACAGGAAATGTCATTCGACTTTATTCCCGGAGTGCTTGACTTCATTGCCGACCTACACCGGAATGGGGTGAAGACTGCCGTAGTGACCAGCTCCAACGAAGCGAAGATGGCAGCTGTCTATCGGGTTCATCCCGAAATAAAGACTCTTTTCGACCGTATCCTTACGGCCGAGATGTTTACGGCTTCCAAGCCTGCACCGGATTGTTTTCTGTTGGGTATGGAGGTTTTCGGCACAACTCCCGACACCACATATGTATTCGAGGATTCTTTCAACGGGCTGAAAGCCGGCATGGCTTCAGGAGCTACCGTTATAGGGTTGGCAACCACCAATTCCCGTGAAGACATAGCTCCGTTGTGTCATTATGTATTGGATGACTTTCAGGGATTCACTTACGATAAATTAACTCAATTGCACAAGTAATCAGAAAAAGGATTACCTTTGCGCCGAAAATTAAATTGAGTAATTGTAAATTGTAAATTGCCAAATTGTAAATACTATCATGGGTTATATTTCAGACGACACTCGTAAAGTGACTACACATCGCCTTATCGAAATGAAACAGAGAGGCGAAAAAATATCAATGTTGACATCATACGACTATACTATGGCGCAGATTGTGGACGGTGCCGGGGTAGACGTGATTCTGGTGGGAGATTCCGCTTCCAATGTAATGGCAGGCAATGTCACCACGCTTCCCATCACGCTCGACCAGATGATTTATCATGGCAAATCCGTGGTTCGCGGTGTGAAGCGTGCCATGGTCATTGTCGACATGCCTTTCGGCTCTTATCAGGGCAACGAACTGGAGGGATTGGCTTCCGCTATCCGTATTATGAAAGAAAGCCATGCCGACGCCCTCAAACTGGAGGGAGGCGAGGAAATCATCGGTACGGTGAAGCGTATCCTCAGCGCCGGTATTCCCATCATGGGACATCTCGGACTGATGCCCCAATCCATCAACAAGTATGGAACATATACGGTCCGTGCCAAGGATGATGCCGAAGCCGAGAAACTGGTACGCGATGCGCATTTGCTGGAAGAAGCCGGATGCTTCGGACTGGTATTGGAGAAGATTCCTGCCGCATTGGCTGCCCGCGTGGCAAGCGAGCTGACTATACCCGTTATAGGCATCGGTGCCGGTGGCGATGTGGACGGCCAGGTGTTGGTGGTTCAGGATATGCTGGGTATGAATAACGGTTTTCGTCCCCGTTTCCTGCGTCGCTATGCCGACCTGCATACAGTGATGACGGATGCCATCAGCCGTTATGTATCCGATGTGAAGAATTTAGATTTCCCGAATGAGAAAGAACAGTACTAACAAACTCATGACACTCAATTTTTGGCGGATGTGTACGGCAAATCTGTTGCTGTTCATATCCGTCTATATGCTTTTCCCTTTGCTTCCTTTTGTGATGGGAGAGCAGTTGGGTGTTTCCGTCGGGCAGGCGGGCAGCATGTTTCTGGTCTTTGTGGTGGCCATGTTTGCTGTCGGTCCTTTCCATGCCTATCTGGTCGATGAATATAAAAGGAAACACGTGCTCCTTTACTCCGCACTCATTATGCTGGCGGCTGTTCTGGGATATGCCTTTGTGGATGGTTATACGAAATTTCTGCTGCTTGCCGCTGTGCAGGGAGCATGTTTCGGGCTGGCAACCACAGCGGGCATTACGGTGGCCATCGACATAACGACTTCCGCGCGCCGCAGCGCAGGAAACATGGTATATGCATGGGCTGCACGCTTGGGCATGCTGGTGGGTGTTGTGTTGGGCATTGGAATGTATAAGATGTATGGTTTCCGTATGGTGACCTATCTGTCCGTAGCGGCCGGACTGGCTAGCATATTTTTCGCATCGAGGGTATATGTGGCTTTCCGTGCTCCGATAGGCGTGTCGTTGTGCAATATGGACCGCTTCTTATTGCCGCGTGCATGGATACCTGCCATCAATATGCTACTGATTGCTTTTGTACCGGGAGCGTTGCTGCCACTGATGTTTGTGGGCGATTACTGGTCATTGGCGGCATTGGCTGTATTGGTGTTCATTACAGTCCCGTTCATGAAGATGTTCGTCAAGCTGTCGCACCATTGCCAGCGTGGAACGGCAAACACCACTTGTCATTTGTCTATGGAGGCAGGGCTGCTGGTGGGCATGACTGTGGCTTGCCACCTGATGGACAAAGCGCAGATATACCATGTGGCGTCTGTTGCTGCTATGCTTGCCGTATTTTTCTTTGTACTGCTGACCTATCCTTATTATAAGAAGAAGCGGGTGAGGTAAGGGATAAATACAATCAATCCTATAATGGCCGCCGTTGCAGCACATACCAGTACTGCTCCGGCGGCTATGTCTTTTACTTGCCCTGCCACGGGATGCTGTTGGGGAGACACCAGGTCGACCAGCTTCTCAATGGCGGTATTGAACAGTTCGGCTGCTATCACCACTCCGATGCAGAGAATGATTATCATCCACTCCATGCGGGTAATGCCTAAAACGAATCCTGCAATGACTACCACAGCCGTAGCTATCAGATGGAAGCTCAGGTTCTGTTCTTTTCCTATGCAACACCGGATACCTTTCCAGGCATATCCGAAACTGCGCAACTGCTTTTTAAAGTCGTACTTCATGGATTATAGTTGTTGCTTAATTCCTTGAAACCTGTTTCACTCCCTTTACTGTTCTCAGTTTCTTGACAAGTGCTTCCAGATGTCCCGTATCGCTCACCATGATGGTTAGTGTTCCGGAGAACAGCCCGTCATGCGAGTCAATGCCGATGCTTCTCAAAGTAATACCCGTTTCTTTGGAAATGATGGAAGTGATGTTGGTCACGATGCCGATGTCATCGTGTCCCACTACGCGCAGGGTGATGGGGTACTGTGTACCTTGTGACTTTCCGGCCCAGCGTGCCTTCACGATACGGTAGCCGAAACGTGAGTGCAAATCACTGGCATTGGGACAATCGCAACGGTGTATCTTGATACCTCCCGTCACACTGACAAAGCCGAATACATCATCTCCATAGATGGGATTGCAGCAGCGTGCCAACTTGAAATCCAATCCTTTCAGATTTTGATCAATGACCAGTACATCTTCTTTGGTACCTATCTCTTCCGGTATGCCTTGTTGAAGGTTATAGCCTTCAGCACTGCGGTAGACAATATCGTCGCGCGTATCATTTTCCCGTCTTTGCTGTTCCTGGTATTTGTCTATAATCTCGTTGACATCCAGTTCTTCATCGGCTATGGCTTGATAGAAGTCGGTCACTATCTTGAAACCGAGGCGCTTGATGAGGCGCATCATGGTTCCTTCATCATACTCTATCTTCCGGTTCTTGAACTTGCGTTCCAGGGTTTCCTTAGCGAAGGCGTGCTGGCGTGCAGCCATTTCCTTCAATGCCTGGCGTATTTTGGTGCGTGCCTTGGAGGTGGTTACGATGTTCAGCCAGTCCTGCTTGGGCGTCTGCGTATTCGATGTCATTATCTCCACCTGGTCACCGCTATGCAGCATTTGCTTCAGCTGTACATTCTTGCCGTTCACTTTTGCACCGATACATTTGCAGCCCAGTTTGCTATGGATGTGGAACGCAAAATCGAGCACGGTGGAGCCTTTGGCAAGTTTGAACAAATCACCTTTGGGGGTAAATACAAATACCTCGTCTTCGTACAAATCCAGTTTGAACTGGTCCATCGTTTCCAGTCCGTTGCTGTCCGAGCTCTCTAAGGCTTCGCGTACGGAAGTCAGCCATTCGTCAAGACCAGATTCACCTTTCACTCCTTTGTATCGCCAATGGGCGGCCAGGCCTCGTTCGGCAATATCATCCATGCGTTCGGTACGTATTTGTACTTCCACCCATTTGCCTTCGGGGCCCATCACGGTGATGTGCAGTGATTCATATCCGTTGCTTTTAGGTACGGACAGCCAGTCGCGTAGCCTTTTCGGGTTAGGCTGGTACATATCTGTTACGATGGAGTAGGCCTGCCAACATTCCAGTTTCTCCTTTTCCAGGCAAGAGTCCAGGATGACGCGGATGGCGAACAGGTCATACACGCCTTCGAAGGGGCATTTCTGCTTCTTCATTTTCTGGTAGATGGAGTGGATGGACTTGGTGCGTCCTTTAATATGGAACTTCAGTCCGGCTTCTTCGAGCTTCTTCTGTACCGGTGCAATGAAGGCGGCAATGTACTTGTCACGCGATGCCTTGGTCTCATTCAGTTTTTCCTTGATATGGTAGTAAACTTCCTTTTCTGTATATTTCAATGAGAGGTCTTCCAGTTCCGACTTCAATTTGTACAGACCCAGCTTATGGGCAAGGGGCGCATAGAGATAAGCCGCTTCGTTGGCTACCTGCCGACGGGCTTCATCGTTCTTGCAATCCTTTATCTGCCGCATGATGTTTACGCGGTCGGCAATCATGATGAGAATGACACGCATGTCTTCGGCGAAAGTCAGCAACAAGTTGCGGAAATTCTCGGACTCGATGGTAGGGCTTTTGGAATAAAGTTCGTTTACACGTATCAATCCCCGGATGATGCCTGCCACATCCTCGCCATAGATTTGCTCCACTTCCAGAGCGGTGCAAGTGCCGCAGCGCACGGAGTCGTGCAGCATGAGCCCCAGGATAGAAGCACGCTTCATTCCGATTTCTTCCGCTACAATGACAGCCGTCTGCATATCTTTGATGACGGGATTCAAACCGAATATATCACGCTGGATACGGTTGTTCTGTATAGTATTGACAAGATGTGTTTTCAGCTTTTTGCAGTCCCCCTTCTGGAGGGTTTCTCCGGAAAGTTGCAACAGTTTGCGGTAGAGCGAGAAGAGTAAATCTTTCTCTTTGATAGTGAAAAATTCATCAGTTTCCATAATCGTCCGTATTTTATGCTTCAAAGGTAAGTTTTTTCTTCATTTTCTTGACGGCAGTTCTGCTTTTTTTGTATTTTTGGGCATGAATTAATAAAACAAGATATTATGATAACACCGCAAGACAAAGAGTTGCTCGAAAATAAAGGCATCTCCGAAGAACAAATAGCCGAACAGTTGGCTTGTTTCGAAAAAGGTTTTCCATACTTGAAGCTGTCTGCCGCCGCTTCTGTAGAAAAGGGTATACTGGCTCCGGATACGGATGAACAGAAGAAATACCTGGATGCCTGGGAGGCATATACACAAACCGATAAAGTGGTGGTGAAGTTTGTGCCTGCTTCGGGTGCTGCCAGCCGTATGTTCAAGAACTTGTTTGAATTTCTCGGGGCAGACTATGACACTCCCCAGACAAACTTTGAAAAGACTTTCTTTGAGAAAATAGAGAAGTTTGCCTTCTATGATGACTTGAATACCGCTTGCCAGAGGACTGCCGGAAAGGATATACCGGCTTTGGTTGCCGCCGGAAACTACAAGGCGGTTGTTGCTGCCTTACTCGAAGGGGCCGGACTTAACTATGGTGCTCTGCCCAAAGGATTGCTTAAGTTCCATAAGTATGAAGACGGTAGCCGCACGCCGCTGGAAGAGCACTTGGTAGAAGGAGCATTGTATGCTGCCAATAAGAACGGTAAGGTGAATGTGCATTTCACGGTTTCGCCCGAACATCGTGCCTTGTTCACGGCTTTGGTAGACGAAAAGGCTGCCGCTTATGCAAAGAAGTATGGGGTGGATTATAACATCTCTTTTTCGGAACAGAAGCCGAGCACCGATACCATTGCCGCCGATATGGAAAACAAACCCTTCCGCGACAATGGCAAATTGTTGTTCCGTCCCGGCGGTCATGGCGCCTTGATTGAAAACTTGAACGACCTTGATGCGGATATTATCTTCATAAAGAATATAGACAATGTGGTACCCGACAAGCTGAAAGGTGACACCGTATTATATAAGAAACTGATTGCCGGTGTGCTGGTAGCGTTACAGCAGAGAGCGTTTGCTTATCTGCAGTTGCTTGACAGCGGGAAGTATACACACGAGCAAATTCTTGAAGTTCTGCAATTCCTGCAGAAACAACTCTATTGCAAGAATCCGGAGACAAAGAATCTGGAAGATGCCGAGTTGGTTATATATCTGAAAGAGAAGCTGAACCGTCCGATGCGTGTTTGCGGTATGGTGAAGAACGTAGGCGAACCGGGCGGAGGTCCGTTCTTGGCATACAACAGTGACGGTACTATCTCTCTGCAGATTCTGGAAAGTTCGCAGATTGATATGGACGACCCGGAAAAGAAGGAAATGTTTGAAAAAGGTACCCATTTCAATCCGGTGGATTTGGTTTGCGCCGTACGTGACTATAAAGGACATAAGTTCAATCTTGTGAAGTATGTGGATAAAGCCACGGGGTTCATCTCCTATAAGTCCAAGAACGGCAAGGACCTGAAAGCGCTTGAACTTCCCGGTTTGTGGAACGGCGCCATGAGTGATTGGAATACTGTATTTGTAGAAGTGCCTCTGACTACATTCAATCCGGTAAAGACGGTGAATGATTTGTTGAGAGAACAGCACCAATAAAGGAATTTACTATTAGACGATTTACTATTTACTATTGGCTGTGCTGTAATCGGGTAGCGGATGGTGAA
>OHZG01000821.1_pt1 | contig 10896 bp, 8 predicted proteins | sample 1580431 | NCBI WGS metagenome assembly OHZG01 (sample SAMEA3882527, study PRJEB24775) | human gut metagenome | biome: human-associated habitat; feature: intestine environment; material: feces | place: Netherlands | collected 2009/2010 | reverse complement strand
CGGCCCCTTTGCTCCGGGTTCTTGGGGGAAATGGAGCTTACTTGTTCTCCATGCGCTTCTTGGTGACCAGCAGAACGATGGCCGCAACCATCAGGCCGCCGCCGACCACATAGAACAGGGTAGTGCCGATGCCGCCGGTGGAGGGCAGGGTAATGCCGCCGGCTTTTATGTTGACGATATCATTCGTCAGGTTGGAGCCTTCAAGATTAACCTGATCATTTCTGGAGTGGTCTGCTTTGATGGTCACTGGGATTACTTTGCAGGCACTGTAACCGTCAGGAGTTTTGGTCTCCTTCAGGTAGTAGGTGCCAGCGTCCAGACCCTTAACATTGAACTGACCATCTTGGCCAGAGATCATCTCAACGCCTTTACCCTCAGTGCTAAAGTCGCGAGAGTAAGTGTCGTCATCATTCATTTTGAGCTTGATCTCATCTTCATCAAGGCAAGCTTCATCGCTGTACAGACGGAAGCCGGCGCCCGCCAACACATTATTCGGGTTATCATCATCGTGATACTTGGTGTTGTTCAGCTGGTAGGTGTACACATAGACTGGAGTGCTTTCGGGAGTTTTACCAATGGATGACTCGTCTTTGGGATTGTTGGAATAGGTAAGATAAACTTTATTTATGTTACTAGTAGAACCACCTGCAATATTGACATAGGCTTTGTCGTTCAGGTGTGCAGTGTAGGTAACCGTAATAGTAGCGCCGTCATTCAAATTAGCAACGCAGTTCTTGACATCATGAATTTTTACCACAAAAGAGTTTTGACTTTTAAGATTGGAAATATCAATGTCATACTTCGAAGAATCGTTGGTGATATCATAGGGTGTGCCATTGGATTCAATGACTACACTATCGAGTCCGTCATAAGTAATGCCCTCGGACAAGGTATCATTGAAGCAAACAGTGTACTTATCATAGTAATCGTAAGCACGGCCTTCGTCTCTGCCTGCGGGCAACTTAGCGATCAGCTGGAACTGGAACTTTTCGTTGATTGCATGGTCAGCGGAACTGCCCCAACCACCAGCAGAGCTAATGTCGTTGTTGTCGTTGTCATAAACTTTCTTCTCAACAGTGGGTTTTACAACCTTATGATTAATTATAACGTTATATTCTCCTTGGTGGGTATCATTCACCAGGAGGAAGGAATTGTAGGCATGATAGTGATCGCCATCGTTAAAGTTGATAGTATCAACGATCAGATAATAACCTGGCTCTGGAATTTTGATGGCACCGCCGCCACCTACAATGGTGGATTGCGGGTCTCCATTCGAGTAGAGATAGTGGCATACAAAGCGCGCAAAAGCGATGCTGTCATCATCGGAATCATTCCATTGGCTGATAACCGCAAGAACTTTCTGAACAGTGGCAGCGTCGGTAGCGTCGGTAGCGTCGATAGAATGAAACTGAGCGCCAATGATAGGAGCATCCTTCAGTTTTTCCAGAAAATCATCAGGATGAGTGATGTGGCTGCCCCACGTAACGTCGGAAAGCGTCGGATTGTCCTTACTACTAATAACACCCTTGAAGATCTGGAAAGCGATGTAATCGTGGTTTTTGTTGAGGTCCTCCTCAGTCTCCCAAGATTCGAATGCAAACGCCGGGATCGCCATGGCGCACACCATGGCAACTGCCAGCAGTGCGGCCAGCAGCTTTTTGATTACTTTCTTCATCATGATTTGCGAAAGTCTCCTTTCAAGTTTTTCTGATTCCTATTTTCAGGGTCTGCTTCCGGCGCAGAATCAATTTTGCCGCCGTGTCAGGAAGGATGCAGGCTTTTTAACGTGCCCCCCTTTCGCGTCTGCGCTTTCTGCAAACCCCGCACACCAGAGCGGCAAGCATCAGCGCACCGCCGCCTGCTGTATACAGTTTGGTACCGGCCCCGCCGGTAGAGGGAAGTTCGTAGTCGGACGGATCGGCCTGACTGGTGATCACAAGGCTGTCGGTTTTTACCGACTCTTCGGCATCATCGCTGATGGTCGTGTCCAGAATCTTGATGTTATTGATTACTTCACCGTCAACAGCCGTTTCGCCAACGTCCTTCAGCTTGACGGTGTAGCAGATAGAATAGGTGCCTGCGGCAATGGGGGAACCGGCAGAACCCAAGGTGATCTTGCGCTCACCATTATCATCTTCCCAAGTGATGCGGAGCGTTGTATCGTCTTCTTTCATGCTGAGCTGGAGCGAGTCTTCGACATATTCGGCGGTTACGCCGGTGGGCAGGGTCATGCTGTCCGCAAGCGTCAGCGGGCCGGCCTGTTCGTTCTGGACCACAAGCGTAACAGTGTAATCCAGGTAGGCATCGCTGCCATTGTAGCGCGGGTCCTTCACGCTCTGGTTAAGGTCATAGTTCTTATCGTCTTTTTTATCCTCATCGGGGGTTTCATCCGGGTTGATGGTGATATCAAGGGCGTAATCTTTGTTGACCTCGATCAGATTAAAGCCGCTGCTGGTGACCTCGCTCTGGTTCCACTGGAAATTGAAGGAAACGTTGCTGGTGACCTTGGCATCGGAAGTATCCGCGCCTGCGTCTTCCGCCTCTTTCTGCTTGATATAGTCTTGGTCGTACCGCAGCACGGCGTACCAGCAGCCGTCATTCCCCTTGAGCAGCTGGTAGCTGCCGCAGGTGTCATAATTGCCGGTATCTTCCAGTTTGCCGGAGATAAGCTCATCGTTCAGCACATCAAAGCTCTTGGGCAGCTTAACATGGACATAGTAGTCGTTTTCCTGGATCTCTTTGGCCGGGATATCTGTGACGGTAAGGCTGCTGTGCAGAAGCTCCGAAATGGTGGTGACATTGGTATCCTCGTATTCAGTGCCATTCTTGCGCTGCACCTTCAGAGCAGTGAGGTAATCCAGTGCATCCAGACCTTTGATGGTGGTAATGGCACCTGCGTCATCTTCGACTTTGAAATCCAGCGTAGCAACGCCGTAATCGGCCTGCTGCGCATTTGCCACAGACACCAGCGTTGTCACCTGCGAAGCATTCAGCGTGACTTTAGCCACCTTGCCGTCCACATCGCCGGAGATCACGGTCAGGGTGCCGAAATCTTTGTCCACATCGCTCACGATGCCAACGGTGCTGGCATCCACGGTGTATTCCTCAATGTGGGGCGCGGTGTCGGTGGTGGCCGCAGCATCCATGGAGAGCAGGGCAATGTCGGCATCGGCGGAATCATCCTGCACCTGCAACGGCTGGCTTTCCGCGGCCACAGCCTTGGTCACGGTGCCATTGTAAATGACGATATCACCGGGCATTGCGGCATCAGACGGCAGATCACCGTCAAAATCCATGGCATAGCCGCTGCCGGTCTCTTCGTTGTACAGCGCGCTGCGCAGCTGGCTGTGCAAAGACAGCACGCTGGAAACCTGCGGGATAGCGCTCTGGGGGATATCGGCATATTTCAGGCAGTAGGAAAGGAACATCACGTCCCATGGGCCGTAGTCGTTGCCGTAGTCGTTGCCGTAGCGGGTGTAGTGGCGCACGGTCTCGCCGTCGGCATCGTCCAGCTGGAAGTTGCGCTCGCTCTGCTCATAGCCCAGCTGGCTCTCGGCTACGGCCAGCAGGTCGTCGGCCCAGTTGCCGCTCAGCGTGGTGCCGGTCTGTGCCAGCCATTCGTCCTCGTCCTGCGTGCCGTCCAGCGGGTCGGACAGGCAGTTCACCGTGTGGTGGTGCTCCGGCAGGCCGCAGACCAGCACTTCCTCGTAGCAGGCATCGGTGTGGTGGTGCACCGGGGTCTCGATCACAGGATCGACCACCACGGGCTTTGCGGCCACCGGCTCCTCAAACAGGGCCACCGGGTCATAATCGGGGTTCACTTCTTCTACAAGCTCGCCCTCTTCCAGACCGCACACCAGCTCATAGGTGGTGGTGTAGCAGCTGTCGTCGTGGGTGTGACAGAACAGACCACAGATCAGGCTGCCGTCCTCAGGATCAAAGCAGTCATCGGTGTGCTCGTGCTCTTCTTCCAGGCAGGTCAGCTCCTGCACTTCCTGGTAGCAGTCGTCGGTGTGCTCATGGGGCACAAAGATGTACTCCGGCTCTGCGGAATAGGCTGCAATGCCGGGATCATCCGCATCCATGTCGAATGTATCATCAAAAGACATGCCGTCGTCCGTCATGGTGGCGTTCCGGTCCTCCGGTTCGCCTTCCTCATAGCCGCACACCAGCTGCTTTTCATAGCAGGCAGCGGTGTGCTCGTGCTCCAACTCGCCGCACAGATATTCGGCCGTTTTGGCAATGCCCACGCCGTGCAGCTGCCAGTTCACGAACAGGCTGGTGGTAAGCGCCAGTGCCAGCAGCAGCGCAGTATAGCGTCTGGCGCGCTGGTGGTTCCGACGGAACTTTTTCTGATATTCTTTCACAATATCCCGCATGATTCCTAAACCTCCTTAGTGGATCAACGAGAAGTTGGACAAGGGCCATACCCGCAAAAAAACCTTGCCTACGATCTGACTTTTTTCCACACAGCCGATCACACTGCTGCGGCTGTCAATGGAGGTGGCCCGATGGTCACCCAGTACGAAATACCGGTTTTCCGGCACCTGATAGGGAAATTTGATGTCGCATTCGCCCAGAGCCAGTTCATCTACATAGGGCTCATCCAGCGTCTGGCCGTTCACAGTGACCACACCGTCCTCGTCCAGTTCGATCACATCACCGGGCAGGCCGATGATGCGCTTGAGCAGAAGTTTGTTCTGCCAGTAAAATCCGCAAAGGTCGCCGGTCTTCATGTCGCTGCCCTTGACCAGCAGAATGATGTCCCGGTCCTGCAGAGTGGGGTTCATGCTGTCGCCGGAGACCTGCAGCACCGGCAGAAACAGGGTGGCCAGCAGCACGGCAACGGCCGCGACCACCAGCAGCGTGTAGACCGTGCTGCGCAGCACCCGCATATAACGGCTGCGGTAGGCCAGACGTTCGCGCTCTGCTTCCACCTCTGCTGTGGATGGAATGGGCGTGAACCTGATCTTTTGCTCTTTCATTTGGCACGCTCCTCCGGCAGGAATTCCGTGCTGTGATAGCCGTCCAGCAGTTCGCTGGCCCGGCGGTCAAAAGCGGCCCGGCGCTGCTGGATCTCCTGCTGCGTCCGGGCAAGCATTGCCTTGCAGTCCGCTTCGGTCTGGGCGCGCTTGCGTGCGGCGGCTTCCGTTTCCGCGTCGCACTGCTGCTGGGTACGGGCCTTCAGGTTCGCAGCCTCGGTCTGTGCCTGTGCAAGGATCTGCTGGGCTTCGGCTTCCGCCTGAGCGCGCAGAGCGCTGGCAGCGGCATCGGTGTTTTTGTTTGCTGCGAGCACCGATGCAACGTATTCATCAGCCGCAGCCTGCGCCGCTTCAAACACCTTGTTCAGCTCCAGTGCAGCCTGCGCAATGGAACCTGCGTTTTCAATATGGATCTGCCGTTCCTGCAGCTGGGCAGACAGGGCAGCGTTCTCTGCCCGGAGCCGGTCCTCGCTCTGCTTGAGCGCCAGAATGATCTCGACTAATTCGGTGCGGCGCATGTGCCGCAGTTCACGGTCTGGCATAATGATCGATTTCTCCCGCAAAAAGTGGTCGGATTAGGCGAACGAAAACTTTCGACAAATACGAAAATTTTCGTACCACAAAACCACATTTGATATATCAGTTTTCGGCGCGACAGCGCCAGTTTGATGAATGACCTTCCACCTTATATGTTAGCACAGTATGCGTAACAAAAGCGTAACAAAAATGCCTTTTCCGTGCATTTTTTTGCCAAAGCCAAAGAAAAATTGTTTCTTTTGATGTAAACGATTAAAATGCGTTAAAAACAAAAAGAACTGTCCCCACAACGGAGACAGTTCTTGAAAAACAGATGAAAACAGAAGCCGGATCAGAAGCTCTTCAGCAGATCGCCCAGAGTCAGGAAGGACTGGTAGATCACGTTGACATTGTTGATGATGGAGCTTGCACCGGAGAAGATGCGGGCAATGGCGTTGAACACCTTACCGACATTCAGGAAGCTGTTGTAAGCGTCGCGGGCACCACCGTCCAGATAGACCATTTCCTCTTCGCTGATGGAGGCATAGTTTGCGGGCAGTTTCATAGTAGACATGGAGATTTTCCTTTCTATTGATAAAATTGATACAGTGTGTGGAAAGACTTAAATAAAGGCAGCCACGGCCAGCGTGGTGATCAGAGCACCGGCTACCGTCAGAACGCTCAAAATCGGGCCGTCATCGTATTCCTGCGCGGTCTGTTCCGGCTGAGCGGGCGTGGATGTGCTGGTGGAAGTGGTGGCATTTTTCACGGTCCAGTGTGCGTACACAGTGGTATCACCGGTAAACACCGTAGAGGTGCTGATTTTTGTGCCGCCCACCGGCTCGGTATACCAGCCGTCAAAGGTGTAGCCTTCCAGCGTAGGCTGCGCGGGCAGGGCACTGAGTTTGCCGCTCAGATTGGTGGTGACTGCCACAGCGGAGCTGCTGCCGCCCATGGCATCCAGACCAATGGTGTAGACCTGCGAATCCTTGTCTTCTGCGGCAAAGGCAGAGGGCAGTGCACAGCAGAGCAGTGCAGCGCTGAGCAGACCGAGGACCAGCATTTTCAAGATCTTTTTCATATGACTCCTCGCTTTCCTGACGAATTGGGATGTGGTGCCTGCCGGGAACGGAAACACCAGAACAGACCTCGATGTCCCCGCCATGAGGCAGTAGACGAAAAAGCCGGGAAGAGGAGGTTTATTCAATCCTATATTTACCACATATAGTGTAACAAAAGTGCAACAAAATGGGCATATTTTGTTGTTATGATGAAAAAAGTTGGTTTTTCACAAATTGCAGGCTGCAAAAGGCGGCACAGAGCCGCCGCAAAAGCGGAAAAGTGGAACCTTCCCCTTGTGGAAAAACAAAGAATATGATATAATATCTTGCACGATGCGCCATCGCCAAGCGGTAAGGCAGGGGACTTTGACTCCCCCATCGTAGGTTCGACTCCTGCTGGCGCAACCAAAAGCCCCGTCATCCTGAAAAGGCTGACGGGGCTTTTTGCATCACTTTTCCACAAAATGCGGCTGAACGGTGCAAAGCTCAGCGGCGGCGGATCTTTCTGGTGGGCTTGCGGCGGTTCCAGCCGTTCAGGAACGTCCACAAAAAGTAAATTGCGGCAGAGATAATACTCAGCGTTATCACAACTTTGAGGTACAGACTGCCCAGAAACTCCCGGAACCGGGCCACCGTGAACAGCAGCGGGTTCAGGCTGACATCCTGCCCGGCGATCAGGTCCACCACGCCGATGGTCTCACCGGCCAGCTTCAGTTCCACAGTGCCCACCACATCGCCCTGCTGGATGGGCGCACTGACCGCATCCGGCAGGTGGAAATATTTCTGGGTCACGCTGCCGTCGCCGGTGGAAGGCAGCAGGGTCATCATGCTGTCGGCGGGATACAGCTGCAGGGAGCTGGTATCGGAGGAATACTTCACCGGGATCTCGGCCAGCGTAAGGTCGGTGTCCAGCGCGGCCTGAATGGAAAAGCTGTCGAACACCCAGTCCATCAGCTTCACGGTCTCGCACAGGGCCGGGCGACGGTTGGCGTAGCCGAAATCGTCGCAGGTGTCCGGGCTTTGCATCACGCAGAAAATATAGGTGGCACCATCCTTATTGGCCCATGAAACATAGCTCTGATTGCCACTGTCGCTTTTGAATGCGGTCACATCGCACATGCCGCCCTGCATGGCGCTGCGGTAGAACCTGCCGCCGCTGGTCTTGTTCAGGGCCACGTTCTGGCTCAGCAGCACAAAGCTCTTGGCGTGCTTTTCCTTGGCCGGCATCGTGAAGGTGGGGGCAGCGGAAACCTCCACAAAGGCATCAAAGCTCATCAGATAGCGCAGGATCAGGTACATATCCACGGCACAGGTCACGTTGCCGCTGTCGATGCCGCAGGCATCCGTCCAGGTGCTGCCGGTGGTGCCGATGCGCTGGGACAGGGTGTTCATCTGGCTCACCCAGCCCGCGAGGTCGCCGCCGGAAAGGGCATAAGCAAGGCCCATGGCGGCTTCGTTGGCGTTGCGGGTCAGCATGGCGTACATGGCTTCGCGGTAGGTAAAGGTCTCGTTGGAGCGCATATCGGCGTTGTTGGTGTTATAAACGTAATCCGAGATGGCAAAGGGCATCTGGAAGGTGTCGTCCAGATGGTCGGCATAGTTGGTCAGCAGCAGGGCAATGGTCATGTACTTTGTCAGACCACCAGCGGATACCTGCTTTGTGCTGTCCTTATCATAGACGATGATATTGGTATCGGTGTTGACGATATAGGCACTCTGTGCCTGCACCTGATAGACCGGGGTGGGATCGAACATAGCCCCGGCGGGCAGCACAAGGCAGCTGAACAGGACAGCGAACGACAAAACCAGCGCAAAAATACGTTTCATGTGGACAATTCCTTTAAAAAGCGATAATATAAAACAACAGGCAGTACGGCACAAGCGCCGTGCGCCGGGTAAGAACGAGATCACAGCGGAAGGCTGTATTCTTTATAATAACAGGTTTGGCGGGGTGTGACAAGGCTTATTGTGCCGATTTCACATCCGGTCAGGGAGGACAGAAATGGTATATCTGACAGGGGACACCCACGGCGACATCGACCGCTTCAAGCACGGCAAGCTGCGCTGGCTGGGCAAACGGGATACCGTGGTGGTACTGGGCGACTTTGGCTTTGTGTGGGACGGCAGCAAGGAGGAACAGAAAAAGCTGGATTGGCTGCGCAAGCGCCCGTATACCCTGCTGTTTCTGGACGGCAGCCACGAAAACTACGACCTTTTAAAGCAGTATCCCACCGAGGAACGCTTTGGCGGCAAGGTGCAGGCACTGGGCGGCAATGTGTACCATGTGTGCCGCGGCAGCGTGCTGGAATTGGAGAACAAAAAATACCTGTGCTTTGGCGGTGCGGAAAGTCAGGATGTGGAGGATCGGGAACCCGGCGTGAACTGGTGGAGGGAAGAAATGCCTTCGGAGGAGGAATACGCCTTTTGTGAGGAGAACCTTGCAGAGTGCGATTACAAAGTGGATTATGTGCTGACCCACGATGCGCCAAGCAGATTTTTGGATTTTACCGCCCTTGCCAGCGGCGAGACTAACCAGCTGCACAGCTTTCTGGATAAAATTTTGTTGAAGCTGACCTACGACAAGTGGTTTTTTGGCTGCTACCATAAGGATACCCAGCTTTCCACCAAAAGCCGCTGCGTGTTCTGCGATGTGATAAGCATGGGCGAACGGCACGCAAAGCGTTCCGTTCGGTAACAGGGGCCGCTGCACCAGCCGTGCAGCGGCTTTTGCATTTGCTGTTGCTTGTGCGCAAAAAACCTCCGGATCAGTTCATGGCTCCGGCTTTCTCGAACATCTGCTGCACCTGCTGTTCCAGCAGTGCGTGCTCCGGCGCTTCCAGCAGCGGGTCGTCGGCCAGCATGGCAACGGCTTCCGCCTGCGCAGCGTGCAGGGTGCGGGTGTCGTTCATCAGGTCGGCGATCTGCAGGGTGGGCAGGCCGTGCTGGCGGCTGCCGAAAAAGTCGCCGGGGCCGCGGGTCTCCAGATCGTACTGCGCCACCGCAAAGCCGTCCGTGGTGCTGCACAAAAATTTCAGCCGCTTTTGTACGTTTTCGCTTTGGTTGTCGCTGACAAGAAAGCACCAGCTCTCCGCTGCACCGCGTCCCACGCGGCCGCGCAGCTGGTGCAGAGCGCTCAGGCCGTAGCGCTCGGCGTTCTCGATCACCATTACGCTGGCGTTGGGCACATCTACGCCCACCTCAATGACGGTGGTGGACACCAGTGCGTCCAGCCGTCCGGCTTTGAAGTCCTCCATCACGGCAGCTTTCTCCTTGGGTTTAAGCTTGCCGTGCATCAGGCCTACCCGGCGCTCCGGCAGCAGGGCTTTGGCAATGTCCTCGTAGTAGCTCTTGACGGCGTTCAGTCCGCCGTCCGGCACATCCTCGATGGCGGGGCAGACCAGATACACCTGCCGCCCGCGCCCGATCTCCTGATCGAGAAAATGGTAGAGGTCGCGCCGCTTTTTGCCGGTGATGCAGCGGGTCTTGACCGGGGTGCGGCCCGGCGGCAGCTCGTCCAGAATGGAGATGTCCAAATCGCCGTAGATGAGCAGGCCCAGCGTGCGGGGAATGGGCGTTGCGCTCATCACCAGCAGGTGCGGATTCGCGGCCTTTTCAGCCAGCATCCCGCGCTGCCGTACCCCAAAGCGGTGCTGCTCGTCGATCACGGCAAGACCAAGCCGGGCAAATTCTACGCCTTCGCTGAGGATGGCGTGGGTGCCCACCACAAGGTCGGCTTCGTCGTTCCGGATGGCGGCAAGGGTGGTGCGGCGTGCAGCGGCCTTCATGCCGCCGGTCAGCAGGGCCACCCGCATCCCGAAGGGGGCAAGCATCCGGTTCAGGCCTTCGGCGTGCTGGGTGGCCAGAATTTCTGTCGGGGCCAGCAGCGCGGCCTGATACCCCGCCCGGATGCACGCCCAGATGGCGGCAGCCGCCACCAGCGTTTTGCCGCTGCCCACATCGCCCTGCAAAAGGCGGTTCATGGAGGTGCTGCCGGACAGATCGGTCAGAATTTCGTCTACGGCCCGGCGCTGGGCACCGGTGGGGGAGAAGGGGAGCGATGCCCAGAAGGGGGCCGGGTCAAGCCGCTGCATGGGTGCACCGGTGGAGGCGCTGCCCCGGTTCTTCATTCGTCCAATGCCCAACTGCAAAACCAGAAGTTCTTCATAGATCAGCCGCCGCCGGGCTGCATAGGCCTGCTCTTCGGTGGCAGGGCAGTGGATGGCCCGCACGGCATCTGCCTTGGAGAGCAGACGGTATTTTGCCAGCATTTCCGGCGGAAGAGGGTCGGGCAGAAGCTCTGCATGGGGCAGAAGCTGCCGCACGCACTTGGCGATGGC
>OHZG01000813.1_pt1 | contig 11022 bp, 10 predicted proteins | sample 1580431 | NCBI WGS metagenome assembly OHZG01 (sample SAMEA3882527, study PRJEB24775) | human gut metagenome | biome: human-associated habitat; feature: intestine environment; material: feces | place: Netherlands | collected 2009/2010 | reverse complement strand
TCATAATTCGGAGAAACCCGGGTTGCGGACCACGCTACCTTTATGCCAAAAATCAACCCGCTTTGCTGAAAAAAATTCAGCGATGAGGGGTAAAAACCAGTATAGAAAGCAGGTGGAAAGATTATGGAACAAAATGTAGTATTGGAGATGCGTGATATTTCCAAAAATTTCACTGGCGTTCGTGCCCTTTCCCATGTGGACTTTACCCTTCGTAAAGGTGAGATCCACGCACTGATGGGTGAGAACGGTGCAGGTAAATCAACACTGATCAAGGTGCTGACCGGTGTACATGAATTTGAAAGTGGAACAATTCATATGGCTGGAAACAGTAATGCCATTATTAACCACTCGCCTCAGGAAGCGCAGGCAAATGGTATCAGTACAGTATATCAGGAGGTAAACCTTTGTCCCAACCTGACTGTAGCTGAGAACCTTTTTATTGGCAGAGAGCCGAGAAAGATGGGAATGATTGATTGGAAGCAGATGAATGAGCGCTCAGGAAAACTTCTTGAGAGCCTGGACATTCATGTGCCGCCAACACAGATGCTGGATGAATGTTCCATTGCGATTCAGCAGATGATCGCAATTGCCCGTGCAGTGGACATGAAGTGCCAGGTACTGATTCTCGATGAACCGACATCTTCACTGGATGATGATGAAGTTGAAAAGCTGTTTGTACTTATGAGAAGACTTCGTGACGAAGGTGTAGGTATTATCTTTGTTACGCATTTCCTTGAGCAGGTATATGCAGTCTGCGACAGGATTACAGTTCTTCGTAATGGTGAACTTGTTGGGGAATATGAGACGAAAGATCTTCCGAGAGTAATGCTGGTTGCCAAGATGATGGGTAAGGATTTTGATGATCTTGCAGATATTAAAGGCGATCATAAAGACAAGAGAATCACAGATGCAGAACCTGTAATCGAGGCAAAAGGATTATCTCATAAGGGAACGATCAAACCGTTTGATATTACCATCAATAAAGGTGAGGTTATTGGTCTTACCGGACTTCTGGGTTCCGGACGTTCTGAATTGGTTCGTGCAATTTATGGGGCGGATAAAGCTGATACAGGAACTTTAAAAGTAAAGGGAAAAGAAGTAAAGATCAATACTCCGCTGGATGCCATGAAACTTGGTATGGCATATCTTCCGGAAGACAGAAAGGCAGAAGGTATTATTGCAGATCTTTCTGTAAGAGAAAATATTATTATAGCGCTCCAGGCTAAACGCGGTATGTTCCATCCATTAAGTAAGAAAGAAATGGAGGATGCTGCTGATAAGTATATTAAATTACTGCAGATTAAGACAGCAAGTCGTGAAACCCCGATTAAGAGTCTGTCCGGTGGTAACCAGCAGAAGGTTATCCTTGGAAGATGGCTTCTGACTAATCCGGATTATCTGATTCTGGATGAGCCGACCAGAGGTATTGATATCGGTACTAAGACAGAGATTCAGAAACTGGTTCTTGATCTTGCGGATCAGGGAATGGCAGTTACATTTATCTCCTCAGAGGTTGAGGAAATGCTCCGCACCTGCTCCCGTATGGCAGTTCTTCGTGATGGCCAGAAGGTAGGGGAGCTGGAAGAGGATGAACTTTCCCAGAGCGGAGTTATGAAAGCTATTGCCGGAGGTGACGATAAATAATGAATAAGAGTAAATTAAAGAAAATAACAAGTGCACGTCTGTTTCTTCCTATTGTGTGTCTGATCGCAGTACTTTTGCTGAATGTGATCAGAACACCGGATTTCTTTAATGTATCAATCCGAAACGGTGTACTCTATGGTTACATTGTTGATGTTATTAACCGTGCTTCAGAGCTGGTTATCCTTGCAATCGGTATGACACTGGTAACAGCAGCTTCCGGTGGACAAGATATCAGTGTTGGTGCGATCATGGCAGTTGCAGCGGCTGTCTGCTGTCAGATTCTTTCCGGCGGACAGGTTTCTGTAAATGATTACCAGAATCCTGTGATCCTGGCAGTTATCGCAGCGCTTCTTGCATCTGCATTATGTGGTGCATTTAATGGATTTCTGGTTTCCAAGCTGAATATTCAGCCAATGGTTGCAACTCTGATCCTTTATACAGCCGGTCGTGGTATTGCTCAGCTGATCACAAACGGACAGATTACTTATATTCGTGTGGATTCCTTTAAGATGGCTGGTGGATATATTGGAAAATGCCCGATTCCTACACCTATTTTCTTTGCAATCATTACAGTTGTTATTGTGTACCTGATTTTGAAGAAGACTGCTCTTGGGCTTTACATTGAAAGTGTTGGTATCAATGGAAAGGCAGCTCGTCTTGTGGGATTAAATTCTACGATGATTAAATTCCTTACCTATGTTATCTGTGGTGTACTGGCTGGTATTGCCGGTATTGTGGCATCCAGCCGTATCTACTCTGCAGATGCAAACAACATTGGTCTTAACCTGGAAATGGATGCCATCCTTGCAGTTGCGCTTGGCGGAAACTTCCTTGGTGGTGGTAAATTCAGCCTGATCGGTTCCGTAATCGGTGCCTACACTATTCAGGCTCTGACCACAACACTCTATGCGATGAACGTAAAAGCAGACCAGCTTCCTGTTTATAAGGCAATCGTAGTTGTTATCATCGTTACACTGCAGAGTGATGTATTTAAGAAATATATTGCCAACTTAAAGGCTAAAAGAAGTGTGGCAGCAGAAGGAGGTCAGAAGTAATGAAAGCAAATGTACAGAAAAAGAAAATAACGGGAAATGGCTTCCTGCTTCTGATCACAATCGCATTATTTGTAGTAATGTATGTTGCAGGTATGATTGTTTTTGCTGATAAAGGTTTTGCAAAACCTCAGATGTTTCTGAACCTGTTTGTATCTAATGCGGGTCTTCTGGTTATTGCGTGTGGTCTTACAATCGTTATGATCACCGGTGGTATTGATATTTCCGTAGGTTCTGTTACTGCACTTGTATGTATGGTTCTTGCAGACCTTATGGAGAACAAAGGTGTGAACGCATATGCAGCAGTTTTAGTTGCACTGCTTATTGGTGTTGCTTTTGGTATTGTTCAGGGATTTCTGGTAGCTTATCTGGATATCCAGCCATTCATCGTTACTCTGGCAGGTATGTTCTTCGGACGTGGTCTGACAGCTATCATCAGTACTGATATGATTTCTATCAAGAATGAGTTATTCCTGAAATGGGCAAATTACCGTTTCTATATGCCTTTTGGTTCAACCAGTAAGAAGGGTAAATTTATTCCGGCTTATATTCCGCCGACAGTTGTGATTGCTCTGATTGTTGTAATTCTGATCGCGGTTCTTCTGAAATATCGTAAGTTTGGACGTAAGCTTTATGCAATCGGCGGTAGCCGTCAGAGTGCATTAATGATGGGTCTGAATGTTAAGAAAACTATTTTTAATGCTTATGTTCTGGATGGTTTTCTTGCAGGCCTTGGTGGCTTCCTGTTCTGTTTGAACAGTTGTGCAGGTTTCGTTGAGCAGGCAAAGGGTCTTGAGATGGATGCAATTTCATCAGCGGTTATTGGTGGTACGCTTCTTTCAGGTGGTGTTGGTACTCCGATTGGTACTTTGTTTGGTGTGTTGATTAAGGGTACGATTTCCAGTTTGATTACTACTCAGGGTACTTTGTCAAGCTGGTGGACAAGAATTATTCTTTCTGCGTTGCTTTGTTTCTTTATTGTTATTCAGTCTGTTGTGGCTTCTATGAAGAAGAAAGCGAAATAAGTGGTTGTATTATGAAACAAGCTGAGACTTTTGGGAGTCTTGGCTTGTTTTTTTTTGTAGAGGGACGCGCGAAACAGCATCTCTCTGTGGGTTCAGTTCCGGGGGCTAAGTAACTCTAAGGTGGAGGAAATCCGCTAAAAGCATGAAGAAAAACGCAAAACTCGCTCCGTTGCAAACTTCGCTCAGACAGGTTGCTGTTTTTCTTCATAACGCGGATTTTCTCCGCCTAAGAGTTACTAAGCCCCCTCCAGATTCACCCACAGAGAGATGCTGTTTCGCGCTGGGTACTGGCAACGATTTAGAGCGAAGCAAGTAAATTTCTGATAAACTGTGGAGAAGATATTGGGGTATGGGCAGGTTGCGAAGAGGATGATGTTATTAACTTGAACGTGAGTATCGATACTTTATTATTATTGTTCGCTAGTAATATCCTGCGAAGCGTGTTATTGAGAACGGAGTGAACAGTAATGCTTTATTTGTTTATAACTGTGAATTATGATGGTTTACTTGCCACGGGGAGAGTTTTATTTTATACTTTACACAATGGAAGTTATGTGAGAAATATGGCTTTACTAATGGTTGGATATGTAGTACAATCGTAACTTATTATGCGTTTATTTTAGGAGGATTATGATACGATGTGGATCGCAGATGGATGGAAAGATTATGAGGTTATCGATACTTCCTGTGGGGAGAAGCTGGAGCGTTGGGGGGATTATCTTCTGGTGAGGCCGGATCCGCAGGTTATATGGGATACGCCGAAGGTGAATAAGGGCTGGAAGCATATGAACGGGCATTATCACAGAAGTAAGAAGGGCGGCGGTGAATGGGAGTTTTTTGATCTGCCCGAGCAGTGGGATATTCATTATAAGGGACTTACCTTTAATTTGAAACCTTTTAGTTTTAAGCATACCGGGCTTTTTCCGGAGCAGGCGGTGAATTGGGACTGGTTTGGCAATAAGATCCGCAATGCGGGACGTCCGGTGAAGGTGTTGAATCTTTTTGCATATACAGGTGGTGCGACTCTGGCGGCAGCGGCTGCGGGAGCTTCTGTTACTCATGTGGATGCTTCTAAGGGTATGGTTACCTGGGCAAAGGAGAATGCGGTTGCTTCCGGTCTGGGAGATGCTCCGATCCGCTGGCTGGTGGATGACTGTGTGAAGTTTGTTGAGCGTGAGATTCGCAGAGGGAATCATTATGATGCGATCATTATGGATCCGCCTTCTTATGGACGTGGACCGAAGGGGGAGATCTGGAAGATTGAGGATTGTATCCATGATCTGATCAAGCTGTGTACAAAGATCCTCAGTGATGAGCCTCTGTTTTTCCTAATTAATTCCTATACAACAGGTCTGGCACCGGCAGTTCTTACTTATATGTTGTCTACTGAATTGAAAAAGTTCGGCGGGCATGTGGACTCTCAGGAGATCGGGCTTCCGGTAAGCTCTAACGGACTGGTTCTTCCATGTGGTGCTTCTGGAAGATGGGAGGCGTAGAAAGGTTTCCTTTTGTTTGTCATTGACGGAAAACTGCTTTTTAGCCGAATCAGTTAAGTCTCCTGCAGAGATTGTGAAAAGCAATTTCACATGAGTTCAATTTGAACTGTTTGGCGAGATGGGAGGAAACGTGATTATGAAGGAACTTAATTTAAAACATGAAGCCAAGCGTTACGGCTGTGCGGTTCTGGCTGCAACGATCATGGCGTTGAATATTAAGACATTTGTTCGTGCAGGCGGTCTTTTTCCGGGAGGATTTACAGGACTTACTCTGCTGCTCCAGAACATTTTTCAGACATTTATGGGGATTGCAGTTCCGTATACGCTGATTAATGTACTGCTGAACTCTATTCCTGTATTTATTGGTCTGAAATTTATCGGAAAGAAATTTACGATAAGTTCTGTCTGTGTGATCGTGCTTTCCGGTCTGCTTACAGATATTATTCCCAGTCAGCCGATCACTTATGATACATTGCTGATCAGTATCTTTGGCGGTTTGATCAATGGCTTCTGTATCAGTCTCTGTCTGATCGGTAATACCAGTACAGGTGGAACGGACTTTATTGCGATTTATTTTTCCGAGAAAAATGGCAGGGATATCTGGAATTATATTCTGTGTGGAAATGCAGTGATCCTGACAGTGGCAGGTTTGCTCTTTGGATGGGACAGAGCGCTTTACTCTATTATCTTCCAGTTTACTTCTACTCAGGTGATTCAGATGCTGCATCAGAGATATAAGAAGCATACGCTGTTCATTATCACGAAGGAGCCGTATCAGATTTATGAGGAGATTTTCAAACTTACCAATCATACGGCGACACGTTTTGAAGGTACCGGATGTTACACAGACGAGAAGACCAGTATGATCTATTCTGTAGTCTCTACAGAAGAAGCAAAATATCTGGTAAAGAAGGTACATGAGATCGATCCGAAGGCTTTTGTAAATATTATCAAAACCGATTACATAAACGGAAGATTTTACCAGAAAACAGATTATTAATTACTTGTATTCCCTTTCTGTGAGCGTATAATACAGGATATAAGGAATCTGTTCGTTCATGGAGTTTGTACTTAAAATTGGATGAACAGTAACCGGCACACAAGGAGGGTGATATATATGGGTAATGCAACAGAAAGCACACTTCCTCACGGCAATACCTCAGGCTATGACCGCAAAGCCTGCAGGACATGCGCCTGTTCCACCTGTTATGAGCAGGAGTTCTGCGACAGATGCAGTTCCTGTCAGAATCAGTCACGGAAATTAGACAGGTGCAATGCTTACGAGGGGGCATATAACTATTAACCTCAACATATCCCTATCTGCTGCAAAATAATAAACAGTGGATGGGGATTTCTTTATAAAAAACAGTTATTATATTATAAGTATAAGCAATGTTTTTCTATAGCAAACCTCTTAATCAATATGCATTATTTACGAGGGTTGCTATAAGTTTACAGATTCATAAGATGTATCTGATATAATAATTCTGTTACCTACTGATATAAACTTTCCGTAAGTTCTTTTGCTGATGAACTTTGCTATAGAATTTTTGGGGGGATGGCAGAATGTTGAATGGTTACAAAAGAACAATTATTTACAGGAGAAGAAAAAATATGATCGTATATCACTATTGCAGTTTAGAATCATTGAATTCTATTTTGAAAAATCGTTCCCTCCGTCTGACAAATATCCTGAAATCCAATGATTCCATGGAGATCAGCTGGATCTGCAGGTATTATGACGCAGAATTTAAAAGAGCTTATGAAAATGCTTCAGATTTATTCAGATCAAAGATTTCATCAGAGAGATTGATGGGATATGTGAAACTGTTTACAGATGAATTTTTCAATGAAAATCATGCAGACTTCAGATATTATGTAACCTGTTTTTCGTATCAGAATGATCTGCTTAGTCAGTGGCGGGGATATGCGGATGACGGGCGCGGAGCTGCCATCGGATTTGACCTGGATGTATTAAAAGAAGTTGTAACGGTTTCTCCGGAGATTTCAAAGCCGTCAATTGTGTCATTACATAAGATCAGTTATTCTGAAACAGAGCAGAGAGAAGTTGTACATCAGATAGTGCATGAATTGGTTGATGAAATCGAGAAGATATTACAGAAAGAAGAACAATGTCGGGAAAGCATTGAGGAAAAGCAGGATTATGAAATAGAAGTACTGGATAAAGTCATGAACTGTTTTGAGAAAAAGTTTTTGAAATTATTTCAGGAATCTGTTTACATGAAAAATCCGTTTTTCAGAGAAGAAAGCGAAATCCGATTGTGCGAGTTTTCGCCGAAACAGTTTCTGATGGGAAGAGAAGTTGAACTTTCTCTCGGTGCACGTTTATATAACTATTCCTACTATGTAAAAGAAAGTCAGCTGATATCTTATGTGGATTTTGATTTTTCAGATTGCCTTGACCGGCTGATAAAGGAACTCGTTATAGGGCCAAAGTGTCTGATGTCAGAGAGAGACATGGAATATTATCTGACAACGCTCGGTCTGTCGAATTGTCGGGTAAAGAAATCACAGGGGACATATCGATAATATATTTATAGCAATTCCCTTATATGGGCATATCAGACATCATGGAAAGGCAGATGAAAGACATGAAAAGAAAATTACCATTCAGAAAAGTGGCGGTATTTCTGATACTGGCATTATTTCTGACAGCAGGCATCAGTATGCGTGCAGTTACCGTAAATGCAGCTACATATGTGAAACAGGACAGAACCTCCGTCAGCATCACATCGAAGAAAACGGGATGGCAGAAAATAAACGGAGATTACTATTTTTATAATTCAAAGGGGCGTCTGATCTGCGGTTCTTTTAAGTATAAAGGTTATTATTACTACAGTATTGCCAACGGCAAACGTTTCACCGGGTGGATGAAGCGTTCCGGCAACAAATACTATTACAATCGTAAAAATGGTGCCATGTTCCGTAATCGCTGGGCTACAGGAGATAAATATACCTATTACTTTAATAAATCCGGCGTGGCAATTGCCAGGCAGTGGCTTACTCAGGATGGAAAAAAATACTATTTCCTCAGCAATTCCACCATGGCAAAGGGCTGGCAGAAGATAGGAAAATATTATTACTATTTCAGCAAGAAAACAGGAGTGATGGCAAAAAATACCTGGATAGGTAAATATTATGTAAACAGCAAAGGGCAGCGTGTAAAATCTTCAGATACTAAACCGACAAATACTAAACCAACAGTTACTCAAAGCGGCAATACTTACGAATACAAAAGCAGCACTCTTAATATTAAACTTAAACGCAAATCAGTCCATGGAATTTCCTACTGGGTAGCGCATATAAAGACATCCAATGCCAAACAGCTGAAATCTGCCCTCTCCAACGGAACTTATGGCGGATCCCGACAGACAACCTCTGATGCAGTATCCTCAAATGGAGGCATTATCGGAGTAAACGGCAGTGCTTTCGACTATGGTACAGGAAAACCATCCCCCCTTGGCATGTGCATTAAAAACGGGATTATCTATGGTGATTACATGACCAGTTATTCAGTCATGGCAGTAAAGAAAGACGGAACCATCTATACTCCGGCACAGGGACTTATGGGAAAAAATCTTCTTGCAGCCGGTGTAAAAGATACATATAATTTTGGTCCGGTTCTTATTAAAGATGGCGAAGCCCAGCTTCCATGGGCTGAAACAGAAAAATATTATCCACGTACAGCGGTAGGAATGGTAAAGCCCAACGATTATGTACTCCTTGTAACAGATACCGGCAGCTATAATGGTCTTAATCACTGGGATATGGTAAATATTTTCAAATCCTACGGCTGTACTTATGCTTACAACCTGGATGGAGGCGGTTCTGCAACCCTGTACTTTAATGGAAAAGTAATGAATAAACTTATCGGTAATACTCAGCGTCCATGCGCAGACTTCCTTTATTTCACCCGATAATCCTTTTCCAGATAAGAATCCCGTCTGCTTGCACATGCTGCCAAAGCCCAGCACACAAGAATCAGCAGCCCAATCCCCATAGCCAGCACAGCAAGCAGGATTACGATAATTGCGTGGATAAACATAGACATGGATGACCTCCTTTCACAGTCATTCGGTTATGAACTGAGCAGCGAAGCAGATGATTTTATCCGCCTGACTTGTCTCATTCACTGACTTGGATAAAAATGGATGTTGTATAAGGAGTAATAAAAAGATATCAGGATGACCTGACAAGAACAATTAAGACAGTTAAAAGATCTGTTAACTGATTTAAATATACGCTGTCACACTCAAAAAAGCAAGCCGAAACTTTCGAGGGATTTCGACTTGCTTTTTGGCTAATTATTTACGAGGCTTGTTATAAGTATCAGAGAAAGATGTTACGGCAATCCGGAATGAATTTGGGTTACGTTACTGAGAACAGAGGGAACAGTAACGATTGTTTTGGTAAAATATTAACAATTCCATAAAAACACTTGACAACCCTACTTTACCATACTAAAATGTAAAAAGCAAAAAAACTGTTGCCGTAGGAAAAACAAATGATTGCCCTATACGGAAAAAGGGACATCCTTCCATGGCAGAACAAGGAGGAATATTATGAAAAAATACAGCGACATGAGCAAAGAAGAACTGCTTACACTCAAAGCACAGCTGGATAAAGAATACGCAGATATCAAAGCAAAGGGCTTAGCTCTCGATATGTCACGTGGAAAACCGTCAGCAGACCAGCTCGATCTCTCAATGGGATTAATGAACGTATTAAGCAGCGATTCAGACCTCAAGTGCGAAACAGGAGTAGACTGCCGTAACTACGGTGTTATCGACGGAATCCCGGAAGCTAAACGCCTCCTTGGAGAAATGTCCGAGGTAGATCCGGACCACATCATCATCTACGGAAACTCAAGCTTAAACGTTATGTTTGACAGCATTGCACGTTCTATGACACAGGGTGTAATGGGAAATACCCCATGGTGCAAACTTGATAAGGTAAAATTCCTCTGTCCTGTACCGGGATATGACCGCCATTTCAAGATCACAGAATTCTTCGGAATCGAAATGATCAACGTGCCAATGACACCACAGGGACCAGACATGGATATGGTAGAGAAGCTTGTCAGTGAAGACGCATCCATCAAAGGAATCTGGTGTGTGCCGAAATACTCCAACCCACAGGGATATACTTATTCAGCAGAAACAGTAGAGCGCTTTGCGCATCTGAAACCGGCAGCACCTGATTTCCGTATCTACTGGGATAACGCATACAGCATTCATCATCTCTATGATGACAATCAGGACTTCCTTGTAGAAATCCTTGAAGCATGTGCAAAAGCAGGAAATCCTGATCTTGTATATAAATTTACATCAACATCAAAAGTCAGCTTCCCGGGTTCCGGTATTGCAGCAGTTGCAGCTTCCAAAGCAAACCTGGAAGATTTCCGCAGCTACATGCAGATTCAGACAATCGGACATGACAAATTAAACCAGTTACGTCATGTAAAATTCTTCAAAAATATCGACGGTCTTCATGAACACATGAGAAAACATGCGGCAATTCTCCGTCCGAAATTTGAAATGGTCCTTAACACACTGGACAGAGAACTTGGCGGTCTTGGAATCGGCGAGTGGACAAAACCACATGGTGGATACTTCATTTCCTTTGATTCAATGGAAGGATGTGCAAAAGCTATTGTTGCCAAGGCAAAAGAAGCAGGTGTTGTACTTACAGGAGCAGGCGCAACTTATCCATATGGAAAAGATCCGAAAGACTCCAACATCCGTATTGCACCAAGCTTCCCGACTCTGGAAGACCTTGGAAAAG
>OHZG01000812.1_pt1 | contig 11039 bp, 6 predicted proteins | sample 1580431 | NCBI WGS metagenome assembly OHZG01 (sample SAMEA3882527, study PRJEB24775) | human gut metagenome | biome: human-associated habitat; feature: intestine environment; material: feces | place: Netherlands | collected 2009/2010 | reverse complement strand
AAAATTTTAGAGGTCAGAGGTACAAAAATGAAGAAGATTCAGAAGAATGCAGTCCGGTTTGATAATCTAAAGCAAGATTTTTTGGACGATAAGAAGTATTCTGGCACGGCAGAAGCCACGTTGAACGGCTATCGGTATGATATTACACGGTTTTTGAAGTTTCTGTCAGATGAACGGTTAGCCGTGAATGAGGCAGGATTCAAGCGGTATGTTATTCACTTGACGGATAGCAGAATGACTGCAAACAGCGTCAACCACTATATCCGTTCGGTGAAAGTGTTCCTTTACTGGTGCATGGAGCAGGACGAAATAGCACCGTTCAAAATCAAGATGGTAAAGGCACAAGAAACCATCAAGGACGTTTACACGCAGGAAGAACTTTGTGCACTGATTCAGCCGCCGAAACGTGAGGACAGCTTTGTTGTCTGGCGCAGTTGGGCTATCATCAACTTTATTTTGGGAACAGCAGCACGAGAAGCAACAGTCTGTGAAATGCAGATGCAGGATATATCTTTTGATGACCGAACGATTACATTTCGGAATCTAAAGAATAAACACGTTCAACTGCTGCCAATGTCGGAAGCACTGGCAAGCGGTCTGAAGAAGTATAGGCTTGGTCATCTGTATCGCTCACTGGCTGTGAACTTCTCAGAACCAACACCATTGTAGCAAGCAGTGTCTTCGTATATACAAAGACCATTTTGCGTTGCAAAATGCTTGTTGGGAAATCCCAAACCCTTGAACTACATCCGATGGATGCAGGCTACGCGTTTTTTGCAAAACGCTCTTTCAGCACACCGCAGGAATGCGCAGCCATCACGGAATTGTGATGATTACAGGGATTGGGATTGCATCCCAACAAGCGAATGAACACAGCAGAATTTTAATTCTGCGTGCGAATTTAGCCTTTGTGCGCACAAAGGCTCTGCTCGCCACGGTTATGGTTCTGCGAATGCGATTGAGAAACTTTTCATTCGCATTGCAAACCGGGTGGCACTTTTGTATAATTGGTTCAATGAACACACGCATAAAATCGGAGGGGCTGTCCGATTAAAAAATCTAAAAATGCGCTATTGCAGGCCACTGGGAGGAATAGCATGAACAAGCAGCAACTCGCATCGAAAATCTGGGAATCTGCCAACAAGATGCGCTCTAAAATCGAAGCCAACGAGTACAAGGATTACATTCTGGGCTTCATGTTTTATAAATTTCTGTCGGACAAAGAAGTCAAATGGCTGAAAGAGAATGACTGGACAGACGAATATCTGCCGGATTTGACCGAAGACGATGTCGAAACGCTGGATACCGTTCGGAAGAATGTCGGCTATTTTATCGCCTATGAAAATCTGTTTTCCACATGGATCAGCAAAGGCAACGACTTCAAGGCTGACGACGTAACGGTGGCATTACAGGCATTCAGTCGACTAATCGACCCGCACCACAAAAAGGTGTTTGACGGTGTCTTTGCTACGCTGCAAACCGGCCTGTCCAAACTGGGTGAAAGCTCCGGCGCGCGGACAAAGGCCATTCGCGACCTGATCTATCTCATCAAAGACATTCCCATGGACGGCAAGCAGGATTATGATGTTCTCGGCTTTATCTACGAATATCTGATCAGCAACTTTGCAGCAAACGCAGGCAAGAAGGCCGGCGAGTTCTACACGCCGCACGAAGTTTCGCTGCTCATGTCTGAAATCGTGGCGTATCACCTGAAAGACCGGGAAGAGATCAAAATTTACGACCCCACCAGCGGTTCAGGTTCGCTGCTGATCAACATTGGTCAGTGTGCCGCACGGTATATGGGCAATGGCAACAACATCAAATACTACGCACAGGAGTTGAAGGAAAACACCTACAACCTGACCCGCATGAACCTTGTCATGCGCGGCATTCTGCCCGACAACATTGTAACGCGCAACGGCGATACGCTGGAGGAAGATTGGCCGTACTTTGAAGAAAACGACCCGGTCAACACCTACGACCCGCTGTTTGTGGATGCGGTGGTATCAAATCCCCCATATTCGCAGGTGTGGAATCCGAACGACAAAGAGAACAACCCGCGCTTTTCGGATTACGGCCTTGCCCCCAAAGGCAAGGCAGACTACGCCTTTTTGCTGCACGACCTGTATCACATCCGCAATGACGGCATTGTGACCATCGTTCTGCCCCACGGTGTTCTATTCCGTGGCGGTGAAGAAGGTACAATTCGCAAAAATCTGATTGACCACAACAACATTGATGCAATCATCGGTCTGCCCGCCAATATTTTCTTCGGCACAGGCATTCCCACCATCATCATGGTGCTGCGGAAGAATAAACGGGATTCGGACGTTCTGATTATTGATGCGTCTAAGGGCTTTGAGAAGGACGGCAAAAACAACAAGCTGCGTGCCTGTGATATCAAACGCATTGTGGATGCTTACAAGGAACGCCCGGAGAAAATCGAAAAGTTCGCACGCAGAGTATCCCGTGCGGAGATCGTTCAGAACGATTACAACCTGAACATCCCCCGGTATGTGGATTCCTCGGAAAAGGCTGAGAGCTGGGATATCTACGCTTCCATGTTTGGCGGCATCCCCGAGGCCGAACTGCAAGACCTGTCTGCCTACTGGACAGCATTCCCGCACCTGAAAGCGGCTCTGTTCAGCCCGGACAACGAAGCCTATTGCCGTCTGAATGTGGCCAATTTGAAGAATGCTGTTCTGTTCCACCCGGATGTGGTGGCGTTCAAGACCGCTTTCCAGAATGCTTTCGGTGACTTTGATGCCTACTTGAAGTCCGCACTCATCGACGGCATGACGCAGCTGAATGCTGCCGGCGAGGAAGAACGCCTGAGCCGGGAGATCTTTGCCCGGCTGGCAGGAATTCCACTGGTTGACCGCTATGCAGCATACCAGCTTTTGGACGACGACTGGAAGAAAATTGCCATCGACCTTGAAATCATCCAGACCGAGGGTTTTGCCGCAACCAAGCAGGTAGACCCCAACATGGTGCTGAAAAAGGATGCCGAGGTACAGGACGGCTGGGTGGGTCATGTGCTGCCCTTTGAGCTGGTGCAGAGCGTTAAAATGCATGAGGAAGTGGCAGCACTGCGGGCAAAAGAAACTCGCCTTGCCGAAATTGCAGGCGAGTATGAAAGCTATCTGGACGAACTGAGCGAGGAGGACAAGGAACAGGATTTTGTCAACGATAGTGCCTTTGTTGCGGCTGAAGTCAAAAAGGCCATCAAGGCGCGGGAGGTAGAGCCAGCTACCTTGAGCATCCTGAAAGATGTGGACGCGCTGTTCGCCGAGGAAAAGACCCTGAAAAAGCAGGTCAAGGACGACAGTGCCGCCCTCCACCAGCGCACCAAAGGCGTGATTGAACGCCTGACCGATGAAGAAGTGCGTGACCTGCTGTATCGCAAGTGGATCTTGCCCCTGATGGAAAATCTGAACAGCCTGCCGGATGCCGTTCTGGACGATTTTGTAAAGCAGTTGGATGCCGTCTGCAAGAAATATGAAACCACCTTTGAGGACGTAGAGAGCCAGATTGCCGATACCGAGCACGAATTGCTGGGGCTGCTGGACGATCTGCAGGGAAATGAATTTGACATGAAGGGCATTGCAGAGCTCAAAAAGTTGCTAGGAGGTGAATGATTATGCAGGATAACGAGAAAAAACCTGCCCTCCGGTTCAAGGGCTTCACTGACCCTTGGGAACAGCGTAAGTTAGCTGAGCTGACAAAAACAATAACGACGGGCAAGAGTGTAAACTCTGATGAAGGCGAAGTTAGCGATGGAGATATAGGAGTACTAAAAACAAGTTGTGTTTCGTATGATCGATTTAACCCATCCGAAAGTAAGCCTGTTGTAAAAAGTGAACAACAGCTTGTTAAATGTGCTGTTGAGAAAGACAGTGTCATTGTCAGCAGAATGAATACACCGGAACGTGTCGGAGCTTGTGGCTATGTATCGACGGATTTTCCAAATTTGTTCCTTCCAGACAGACTCTGGAAACTAAAATTTCAAGATACGGTGGACACATATTTTGTGTATATGATGCTGGTGTCCAGTGCTTATAAAGAGAAAATAACTTCGATGGCTTCCGGGACAAGTGGCTCTATGTACAATATTCCGAAGGAAACGTTTCTGAATTTGCAGCTAGTGATTCCCGCTAAAATCGATGAACAAAAACAGCTAGGGAAGATTTTGAAAAAGATTGACACCCTTATCACCCTTCATCAGCGTAAGTATGAGAAGCTGGTGAATATCAAAAAGTCCATGTTGGACAAGATGTTCCCGAAAAATGGCGCATCGGTGCCAGAAATTCGCTTTAAGGGTTTTACTGACCTTTGGGAACAGCGTAAGCTGGAAGAATATCTCGAAGTTTCAGGTCAAAAGAACTTTGAAGGAATATATACCAAAGAAGATGTCTTGTCCGTTTCGGGCGATTTTGGAATTGTGAATCAGATTGAATTTCAGGGACGTTCATTTGCAGGAGCATCCGTTGCCAATTATGGTGTGGTTGAAACCGGCGATATTGTTTACACTAAATCACCCCTGAAATCTAATCCTTATGGCATCATTAAAGCTAATAAAGGAAAAAATGGCATCGTGTCAACGTTATATGCCGTTTACAAGCCAAAACAAAGTGCCAATCCAGAATTTGTCCAGAATTATTTTGAGCAGGATGCCAGAATGAATAATTATATGCACCCACTCGTCAACAAAGGTGCAAAAAACGACATGAAGGTATCCGCAGAAAATGCGCTCAAGGGACAAATCGTTTTTCCTGACATCAAGGAGCAAAGAACAATCTCTGAGTTTTTCCGCAATCTTGACACCCTTATCACCCTTCATCAACGTAAGTTGGAAAAGTTGCAAAACATCAAGAAATCCTGTCTTGAAAAGATGTTTGTATGAAAATAAGTGGTGCAATTTGCCCATAATCAGAAGATGGACGTATCGGCGTTTGTTGTTTGGCTAAGGAGTAACGCAATTTCTCTTGCCCGTTCAGAATATGCAAAACAGGCTGATGAATAAAAATCAAGGCAATGTCAAACGCTTGGAACTGCTGTGTTTTAAAGCTATCGGGAGTTAAAAATCAAAATTTGAGCCGAAAACGCAAAACCGAAAGTGAAATTTTCAGCGAACATTCGGTAGGCGGTGGAAAATAGCTGCTGAAAGTGTGCATTTGCTCCTACTTGGGAACAGCGTGAGTTTGAAGAAATAGCGGTACGTTCCTCTGTTATGAGTGATAAAAAAGGACTTCCGCGTGTTGAATACGAGGACATTATTTCAGGTGCTGGCCGGCTTAATAAAGATATAAAATTAAAAGAAAGCGAAAAAGTGGGCATTGTATTTCATAAGGGAGATGTTCTTTACGGAAAACTTCGTCCGTATCTACAAAATTGGCTTTTAGCGACATTTAATGGCCTTGCCGTAGGAGATTTTTGGGTTTTGCAACCTCAAAACACAGATAGCAGTTTTCTATACCGATTGGTACAGAGCCAGCGATTTGACGGGGTTGCTAATCAATCGACTGGAACAAAGATGCCAAGAGCGGATTGGAAACTTGTTTCAAAAACAAAATTTGCGATGCCGCATTCAGTAGATGAACAAGCTGCCATTGGCGCATACTTTGAGCATCTGGATACCCTTATCACCCTTCATCAGCGTAAGCTGGAAAAGCTTGCACAAATTAGAAAAGCCTTCGCAGAGAGGTGCTTTTTACAAAGTCGAAAGGAGTTCGTTATGGCGTTTACAAAAGAAGCCGATTTTGAAGAGGCGGTGGTAAAGCTCCTGATAGAACGCGGCTGGAAAGATGGTGTGCTGAAGAACTACACCGAACAGCAGCTGATCCAGAATTGGGCGAACATCCTTTTTGAAAACAACCGTGGCATTGATCGACTGAACGATTATCCGCTGACGGATGGCGAGATGCAGCAGATCATGGAACAGGTCATGAATGCGAAAACGCCGATGAAGCTGAATAAATTTATCAACGGCAAAAGTGTGCTTATCAAGCGTGACAATCCTGACGATAAGCTGAATTTCGGCAAAGAAGTGTCCCTGAAAATCTATGACCGTCTGGAAATTGCAGCCGGACTTAGCCGCTACCAGATCGCAGAGCAGCCAAAGTTCCCCACCAAGTCCAAAATTTTGAATGACCGCCGCGGCGATTTGATGCTGCTCATCAATGGTATGCCGGTCATTCACATGGAACTGAAAAAGAGCGGTGTTTCCATCAAACAGGCTTGCAACCAGATTGAAAAATACGCGGCAGAGGGCATTTTTACGGGACTGTTCTCGCTGGTGCAGATTTTTGTGGCCATGAACCCGGAAGAAACGGTCTACTTTGCCAATCCCGGCCCGGAAGGACAATTCAACCCCAGCTACTATTTCCATTGGGCGGACTTCTACAACGAGCCGATGAACGACTGGAAAGACGTTACAACGGCACTTTTGTCTATCCCGATGGCGCATATGTTGGTGGGCTTTTATACTGTGGCCGATGGTTCCGATGGCATTTTGAAGGTGATGCGCAGTTATCAGTACTACGCTGCCAGCAAAATTTCGGATGCCGTTTCCAAGGCGAAATGGGAAAATGACCAGCAGCGCGGCGGCTACATCTGGCACACCACAGGTTCCGGCAAGACCATGACTTCTTTCAAGTCCGCTCAACTGATTGCATCTTCCAAGGATGCGGACAAAGTGATTTTTCTGATGGACCGAATCGAGTTGGGTACCCAGAGCCTGAAAGAATACCGCAACTTTGCAGAGGAAAACGAGGAGGTGCAGGCTACCGAGAACACGGATGTTCTTGTGGACAAGCTGAAAAGCACTTCGCCGTCCGATACGCTCATCGTGACTTCCATCCAGAAGATGAGCAACATCAAGGATGATGCACAAAACAAGCTGAACCCCAACGACATTGCGCTGATCAACGCAAAGCGGTTGGTTTTTATCGTGGACGAGTGCCACCGCTCTACCTTTGGCGATATGATGCAGACCATCAAGCATACATTCCCGAAAGCGCTGTTCTTTGGTTTTACCGGCACGCCAATCCAAGGCGAAAACCAGAAGAAAATGAGCACCACCGCCACCGTTTTCGGCAACGAGCTGCATCGGTACAGCATTGCAGACGGCATCCGGGATCACAACGTGCTGGGCTTTGACCCTTACAAGGTGCTGACCTTCAAGGACAGCGACTTGCGGAAAGCGGTCGCACTAGAAAAAGCAAAGGCATATTCTGTGGACGAAGCTCTGGCCGACCCACAGAAGAGCAAGGTGTTTTATAAGTATCTAAATCTGCCGATGACAGGCGGAAAAGATGCGCTCGGTGAGGAGATAAAGGGCATCGAGGATTATATTCCCAACACCCAGTATGAGGGCGAAGAACACCAGAAAGCCGTGGTGGAGGACATTTGCGAGAACTGGCAGACCCAGAGCCGCAACAGCAAATTTCATGCCATTTTTGCAACCTCCAGCATCCCGGAAGCCATCCAATATTACAAGAGGTTCAGAGAAGCTGCACCATGGCTGAAAGTCACCGCACTATTTGACCCCAACATTGACAACAACGGCAAAGGTATCACCAAAGAAGAAGGGCTAAAAGAGATCGTAGAAGACTATAACGCCCGCTATGGACAGGACTTCAGCATTCCGACCTTTGCCAAGATGAAAAAGGACATTGCGGCACGGCTGGCGCACAAATTGCCCTACCAGCGCATTGAGCGTACCCCGGAAAAACAGCTTGATCTGCTGATCGTGGTGGATCAGATGCTGACAGGCTTTGACTCCAAGTGGATCAACACCCTGTATCTGGATAAAATGCTGCAATACGAAAATCTGATTCAGGCGTTCTCCCGCACCAACCGACTGTTTGGCGATGACAAACAGTTTGGCACCATCAAGTATTACCGCCGTCCGCACACGATGGAGAAAAACATCGCAGATGCGGTAAAAGAGTATTCCGGCGATAAACCGTTTGGCCTGTTTGTAGATAAACTGGACAAGAACGTGGAAAAACTGAATGCCCTCTATGCGGAGATCAAAGATCTGTTTGTGTCGGCGGGCATTGAAGAGTTTTCGCAGATCCCTGCGGATATAGCAGAGCGCAAAAAGTTTGCCGACCTGTTCCAGTCCTTCAACGAAAATCTGGAAGCAGCCAAGGTGCAGGGCTTCGAGTGGGATAAGCCCATTGTGATCATCAACGAGGATGCAGATGAGAAAACGGAACTTCATGCGGACTTTGACGAGAGAACGTTCAAAGTGCTGGCACTCCGCTATAAAGAGCTGTTCACGCCGAATCCGGATGGCAGTGAAAATGACCCGGACGATGACGTTCCCTATGCGGTGAACAGCTATCTGACCACCATTGATACTGCTGACATCGACACGGATTACATGAACTCCCGCTTTGAAAAGTACCTGAAAATTTTCTATCAGGAGGGTGCAGAAGCAGAAGCCATCCATCAGGCCGAAACGGAGCTGCACAAGACCTTTGCCACCCTCTCGCAGGAAGAACAGAAATATGCGAATATTTTCCTGCACGACATTCAAAGCGGCGCAGTGGTTCCGCAGCCGGGAAAGACCTTGCGGGAGTACATTGCCGAGTACATCGCCCAAAAGCAGAACGACCAGATCTACAAAGTAGCTGAAGTTTTCGGCTTGGACGAAAAGAAGCTGCGGGCATTCATGCGTGCAAACATCACCGAAGCCAACATTAACGAGTTTGGCCGTTTTGATGACCTGAAAGCCACTGTGGACAAGGCAAAAGCAAAGGCATATTTTGAGGCAATTGAGGGGACAAAACTCATTCCTCCCAAAGTGCCTGTCAAGTATGATAAACTCTTGCGCGAGTTCATCGTAAGTGGCGGATTTGACCTAAAAATGCCGAAAGAATCATAAAATGGGTGCAAAATCACCCTGCTGACCAAGAGCCGAGGCGCGTCCTCGGCTCTTTTTTCGCGCCAAAATCCCAAAACACACCTACTTGGGAACAGCGTAAGCTGGGTGATGTTGCTGATATTGTTGGTGGTGGAACGCCAAGCACCAACAATCCAAACTACTGGGATGGAGATATTGATTGGTATGCACCCGCTGAAATAGCAGGACAAATCTATTTTGATTCCAGCCAAAGAAAGATAACCGAACAGGGCTATGAAAATAGTTCTGCGAAGATGCTTCCACCCGGTACAGTTCTGTTCACTTCTCGTGCGGGCATCGGAAAAACTGCCATTTTATCGAAAAAAGGTTGCACAAATCAGGGATTTCAATCCATTGTTCCGTATAATGACGAATTGGATTCTTATTTTGTCTTTTCTCGAACTGACGAGTTGAAACAATATGGTGAGCTTGTCGGAGCGGGCTCAACGTTCGTTGAAGTTTCGGGAAAGCAGATGGCTGCTATGAATCTGAAAATGCCGACAACAATAGAAGAGCAACAGACAATAGGCCGTTTTTTTAAGCGACTCGACACACTTATCACCCTTCATCAGCGTGAGCATATAAAACCGATTTTGGAGGTAAAACGTGTTAAATGAAATGAATGAAAACAACCTGTTCTGCGATTATTATGAGCAGTGGGTTGCCGTATACAAAGAGGGTGCAGTTCGCCCGGTTACATTGGATAAGTACAAAATGACCCTTTCTTGGGTGAGAAGGCTGGCACCTGATTTGAAGTTGTGCGAGGTTTCCAGAGTGACGTATCAGCAGCTTTTGAACGATTATGCTGTAGGCCACGAGCGTCAGACCACGATGGACTTCCACCATCAGCTGAAAGGGGCTATCATGGATGCCGTGGATGATGGACTGATTGTGAAAGATCCGACCCGAAAAGCGATCATCAAAGGCAAGCCCCCGGTTCCTAAAAAGGTGAAGTATCTGAACCAGTTTGAACTGCATCTTTTACTGAGCGACTTGGATCTACAGGGAAAACTCAACTGGGACTGGATGATTTTGCTGATTGCCAAAACCGGCATCCGCTTTTCCGAAGCTTTGGCGATCACTCCTGCGGATTTTGACTTTTCGCACCAGATGCTTTCCATCAATAAAACATGGGATTATAAGGGGAACGGCGGATTTCTGCCGACAAAAAATAAATCGTCTGTCCGCAAAATTCAGATCGACTGGCAGACGGTGATCCAGTTCGCAGCACTGGTAAAGGACGTTCCTGAAGATAAGCCGATTTTCGTGTTCAAGGAACACGCTTACAATTCCACCGTCAACGATGTTCTGGAACGGCACTGCAACCGGGCCAAGATCCCGGTCATCTCGGTACATGGTCTGCGGCATACCCACGCTTCGGTGCTTTTGTTTGCAGGGGTATCCATTGCAAGCGTAGCAAGGAGGCTGGGGCATTCCAGCATGACAACCACGCAGAAAACCTACCTGCACATCATTCAGGAACTGGAAAATCAGGACATCGACCTTGTAATGCGGTCACTCTCTGGATTAAGCTGATAAAATAATCAACCATCGCTCGCGCTGGTGAAGGATGATAAGAGAAAAGCCAAACCTCAAGCTGTACAGGATGTACGGTGAGGTTTGGCTTTTTGGTATCAGCTGCTCTTTTGATTTTCGTTCATAATTCTTCTGGCTCGTCCGCGCGTGGTGTCCTCAAAGGTTTCATCCTCGCTGAATCGCAGCCAATAGGGGTCTTCCATCAGGCAGGCGTTGGTGCGTTTGACGATTTCCCATGCATTGTAGTCCGGCAGACCCATCATTTTCAGAATTTCCTTGCAGTCCATCCGATTTTTCGGAAAGATTCGTTTCTTTGCCCAAACCACCACATCGACCAATGGAACTTCACGTTTGTCACCGATGAAAAGGTTCAGTGGGAGGCTGTACTGCGGCACGCCCTCATTTGCGCAAAGAGACTGCCCATCTTCGCTTAGGTGTGCAATTTCTTTTTCATCCATCATCAATTTCAGATAGGCCATTTTATCACCCCATGGCGGCTTTCAGGTAGTGCAGACGGTATTTCAGGTATTGACGGATCGCAGATGCTCTTTTTTCGCTCAACAATGCAAGAATAGGCGAGATGGACTGAATG
>OHZG01000799.1_pt1 | contig 11142 bp, 8 predicted proteins | sample 1580431 | NCBI WGS metagenome assembly OHZG01 (sample SAMEA3882527, study PRJEB24775) | human gut metagenome | biome: human-associated habitat; feature: intestine environment; material: feces | place: Netherlands | collected 2009/2010 | reverse complement strand
CCTCGCTGAAGGTGGACGGCGGTGCATCCCGCGACCAGTTCCTGATGCAGTTCCAAGCCGATATCCTGAACAAGACCGTGCTGCGCCCGGCCATCCGGGAAACGACTGCTCTGGGCGCTGCCTATCTGGCGGGCCTTGCCACCGGTGTGTGGAAGGATCGGGACGAGATCCGCAGCCTGTGGCACTGCAACATGACCTTTGCCCCGCAGATGGACGAGGCCGAGCGCACCCGTCTGCTGGCCGGCTGGCACAAGGCTGTGGGCCGAAGCTGCGACTGGGCAGAGCATTGATGATTTTCGTCTGACTTTATAGTTCGCGCACAAAATATTTTTTAATTGTTTATTTTCTATTGACATTTTGTTACAAAACGCTATACTAGAAGCATCCCAAGAGAAGTGAGATGGGGATGCACTGTATCGTCCAGATGCAGTGTGTCCCCATTTTTATTACGGAAAAATCAGATTCAAAAAGGAGGTCCCAAGCATGTCGCATCAAAAAGGTAGGTTGAAAAACAGCAAATTCTGGTTGTGCCTGTCACTGATTCTTTGCCTTGTAAGTGCCATCGTAGCGTCCGCTGTACAAACTTCTGGTGGGATCAGGATCAAGGAAATGAGCTGGGAAAGTCCCTCTGGACACCAGCTGGCCGCATACCTTTACATTCCACAGAATGCAACCAAAGACACACCGGCGCCGGGTGTTGTTACAATCGAAGGATGGTATAACAACAAAGAAATGCAGGACTTGTATAGTATTGAGCTGGCTCGCCGGGGATATGTGGTGCTGGCACTTGATCTGCACAGTCATGGCGACTCGGAAAGCCTGTCGATTGCAGAACTTTACGATGGTGCTGTGGGCGTCGATGGTGCAGTTCAGCTTATTGCAAGCCTTCCGTACGTTGACACAGCTCGTATTGGCGTTACAGGCCATTCCAGCGGCGGTACAGCTGCTAATATGGCGGTAGAGATCGATAATTCCCGGGAAACTCCTTTGATTGCTGCTGTTCTGCAGCAGGCTGGTGACTGGCAGGATGACACCGGCGGTGATCATAGCGGAGATTACGGCTCACGCAGTGTAGGCATTATTGCCAGTACCCATGATGACTTTTACTTTGGAACCTATGATGACGCTGGAAATATGCTGACCAATCCGGCAGCCTTCATGGAAACAGATGGTGCTAAAAAATTCCTGAATTTTAATGAGGACGGCTTTGCCGGTATCGCAGAAGGCGGCAAATATTATACGCGCGATTTTGATGGAAAGACCGCTTATCGCGTGATTTATCGGCCGAACATGATCCATCCTCTCGTTGCTTTTTCTACTACTTGTGTCGGCTATGCCGTTGATTTTTTTGATACAACGCTCGGCGCTCCAAAGCCCCTGCCTGCCAGCGATCAGATCTGGCCCATTAAAGCGGTGTTCAACAGCCTCGGCGTGATCGGTCTTTTGATCTTCATGGTCAGTTTCACGCTGGTTCTGCTTGATACTCCCGTATTTTCCGCTCTCCGCAGTGGTGAAATTGTACAGCCAGCCCCTGTGCAGGACAGTGGAGCCAAGGCATGGTACTGGGTTCTGCTGGTTATCGGTGCAGTTTTTTCCGGTTCAAGCTTTTTGTTCTGCATGAATACCGTTTACTCAAAGACAACAAACTTCTTTGTGCAGACCGGCCCCCTGACGATCGGTACATGGGCTGCTTTTTGCGGCGTCTTTGCAATATTCTGCTCTGCTGTTTTTTACGGTGCTTATGGAAAAAAACACGGTTGGAGTGCTCGAAGAGCGGGTCTTTATTTGAATCTGGAGCAGCTGTGGAAGACCATTGCCCTCGCTGTTATCGTGATCGTTGTTTCGTTCGGCCTTGTTTTTGCAGCACACTATTTCTTCCAAGTTGATTATCGGATGTATGTCGTTGCGTTCAAAACCTTCGGCGCTGATAAAGTGCTGATCGCACTTCGCTATCTGCCATTCTTCCTGCTGTTCTACGTTATGAACTCGATCTCGGCAAATTGCTTCAACTACAACACCATTGGCGGAAAAAATGGCAACATCTTGATTTTTGCATTCTTTAATGCGCTTGGTGCTATTTTTGTGGTTGCAAGTCAATATATCTACTTCTATACAACGGGTTATCAGCTTTATGGTTTGACCGAAGGCCAGCGCATTGGTCCCATTTGGCTGTTCCCCTGTATGGTTCTTCTGTTTGTCACGCCCATCATGTCCCGCATCATCTACAAACGCACCCGCAATCCGTACATTGCAGGTCTGATAAATGCAATGTTTATTGTAATGATCAGCTGTTCCAATACTACTACCATTCTGGGCGGCGGTGAGCTGATTGCAACCACATTCTGATAAAACCTAGATTTTACATTACAGCCGCCGTGTAACTTATTTACATGGCGGCTTTTTTGTAGAATAATATAAATCAAGTAATTGATAAAAAAGGAGTCTTACCCAATGCATCCTCTTGCTGAAACCCTGCTGGACGAACCGGTGATCGCCGCTGTGAAAACGGACGAAGCACTGACTGCTGCGCTGGCCTCGCCCTGCAGTACTATTTTTCTGCTGGCAAGCACCCTGCTCACCGTAGACGGGCTTGTGCACCGCATACATGATGCCGGAAAACTGGCCGTGGTTCACATCGACCTTGTGGACGGTCTTTCGTCGCGGGAGATCGCGGTGGACTCCCTGATCCGCCGGGCGCGCCACCGCGGCCTGCTGACCGTCCAGCGGGCATTCATTCTGGATTCCCTCTCGCTGACCAGCCTGTCCGGTCAGCTGGAGCAGGGCAAGCCGGATTTTGTCGAGATCCTTCCCGGCATCATGCCTCGGGTCATCGCCGAGATCAGCGCCCGTACACAGGTGCCTGTCATTGCAGGCGGCCTGCTGCGGGACAAAGCCGACGTCATGGCCGCCATGCGCGCAGGTGCCGCCGCAGTTTCCACCTCTGCGCCCTCCCTGTGGGATATCTGAGCCAGAACAAGATCCCAGCTGAACTACGAAAAGCATAATCGTATCCTGGTGTTTTATTGGATATGCCCGCCCACCGATGGAGCCGGATCTCCATGGTGAGCGGGCATTTTTTCGTTTTCATTCGATTTGAGTGAATCTATTCAGCCTGCGGATTAACTCGATAATTTAAAGCAATCCTACAAGTCGCACTCCCCTTAAAGTCTTTCTGCTTCCTGCATCTTAGCATCATACTGGATGGCAGAGATCGGCACGAGGCCCTCGATCATATCCAGTTTGCTGTTGACAAGGTCATCGTACACATCTTTGATGGACGACGTAATGGAAGGCTCCAGCTGTTCATTTGCAATTACGCTTTCCACCAGTGCTTGTTTGTTTTTCAGTTTCTGCGCCATATCGGGCAGGAAGTAATAATTTTCAATCATGCGCAGAATGATGTTTGCCATAAAATTTCCGCGGATGCTGCTCAACTCGATATAAATCGCTCCGGCATCCTCCACGGAAATTTGTGCGATGCTCATCAGGTAATCAGCCAGAGTCGTTTGCGTATCGTTCAAAATTCCCTGACTTGCCATACTGCGTTGCAGGATATTCATTTTTCGATAGTCCTGAATTATACCGGTTTTTATCAGTACATTCCACTACTTTATGCAGTCACATGGGTGGCATTCTCTTTCACCGAATTGATCGTATCCATCAGTTCACTCCCTGTTTTGCCATCAAACAGGCGGGTAAACAGGATGGGTTGGTCAAAGGGTGGTTTCATCAGAACCGCTTTGCTTTCCACATAACCGTTCTGCTCGATGTAATGAATGACCTTCTGCACGAACGCGATCTGCTTCGCATTCAGCGATTCGTCGTTGATGAACTTGGAAAATGCCTGCATGGCAGCATCGTGGTCCAGCTTTGCCACTTTACGCACCAGCAGACCAAAGGGTGTATCCCGAAACTCCCGTGCATAGTCCTCTTTGCTGCCCAGCTCACAGGTAAAGATATGTTCCAGCTCGGTATAGTCGCCCCGGGAAAGCGGAATGTTCTGGGTCAGCTTGTGGATGGCCAGCGTATCGCTGCGGTGCTCCATGATGTAGCGGTTCACACGTTCCCGGTACTCGCCAAAATCGTAGCCGGAATCCAGCGCTTTGCCCTCGGTCTGTTCCAGTACCGGGTCGGCAAGGGCCGTGTAGACAGGCTTTTGCCCTTCTACACCGTCCACCAGAAACTTGATAAGCTCCCGCAGTTCCTGCCGCATTTCCTCAAAGCGGAGAAGGTCATGCGAGGTCAAAAATTCGTCTGTCTGCACCTCGCGGATGAGCGGCAGCTTTGCCTGCACCTGCGGGATGGTAGCCTTCCCTTCCAGCATTGCCGCTGTACTGCGCAGCTGTTTCTGGGCGCGGCCCAGCCCCGGCAGACCTTCCAGTTCACAGAGCAGCAAGCCATACACAAAGTTATCGAACCGCTTGGCGGCTTCATCTTTGTCGTCCAGCGAGATGAGCGGTGCCACCTCTTTCATCAGCGTCCCCTTGTCCGTTTCGGTCAGGCTGACAAAGGCTTCCGGCTTTTGATAGTGTTCCACGGCCTGTCGGTGCAGCCGCACGGATACCAGCTCCGGGTTCAGCGCTCCCACTTCGGCACGGCAGGTCTCCGTTAAGATCTTGCGCCAGTTCTGGTAGTTTTCGTCCGCATAGGCTCCATCCTGCAGCGCGGCGGCGATCCGCACCTGCTTGCAGAAAATGCTCTCGGACAGGCTTTTGGTGTCTGCGCTCTCGTAGCCGTTGGGTTTCTGACGGAAAAATTCAAAGTTGCCGCAGTAGTCGAAGATCAGAAACCGCCGTTTGCCCGTATATTCGCCGTCGATGGCATCCACGCAGGCAAGGGATGGGCAGAGCCGCGTACCACGGCCGATCATCTGCCAGAACTTCGTTTTGCTGCGCACTTTTTTGAAAAACACCAGATTCACGCACTCCGGCACATCAATGCCCGTGTCCATCATATCCACCGAGACCGCAATAAACGGCGGCTTGTCCGGCTGTTTGAAGTCGTCAATGATGGACTGTGCATAGGCGTCGTCGCAGACCACCCGCTGGATGAATCCCGGGTGCTGGGTTTCCAGCTGCGGGTAGAGCTTGCCAAAACGTTCCCGGATAAACTCCGCATGGCGCTTGTTCTGGGCAAAGATGATGGTTTTGCCGATGCGGTCGCCGCCTGCCGTCTGGATGCCGCGTTCCATCAGGTCTTGCAGCACCGTGTCCACGGTGTTGGCGTTGAAGATGAACTTGTTCAGCTTTTCGGATGGGATGAAGGTGGGCAGGGTGTCGTCCTCGGCAAAATCGTCCTCGTAGCGGGCCTTATCCTCCGGTGAAAGCTGGTCGTAGTGGATGCCCTCTTCTGTAAATTTCGTCTTGACCTCGTAGTTGTAGTAAGGCACCAGCACATGGTCGGTGTAGACCGCCGTGTCGTAATCGTAGGCGTAGGTGGGGATGCCGTGCTCCATCTCGAAAAAGTCGTAGGTGTTGCGGTCCACGTCGGTTTTCGGGGTTGCGGTCAAGCCCACCAGAACGGCATCGAAATAATCAAAAATGGCGCGGTATTTCTTGAAAATGCTGCGGTGGCTCTCGTCCACGATGATAAGGTCAAAGTGGGCGGGCGAAAACAGCGGCACGCCGTCCTTGGTCTTGGCGTTGTCGATGGCGTTGAGCATGGTGGGATAGGTAGAAAACACGATGCGCGCGGCCTTATCGTCCTTAGAGGAGCACAGGTTGCACAGCGACTGGTCGGGCAGATACTTCTTGAAGTCGTCCTTTGCCTGCTTGACCAGCGCAGTGCGGTCCGCCAGAAAGAGCACGTTGGTCACATGACCGCCCCGGCTCAGCACATCGGTCAGGCTGGATGCGGTGCGGGTCTTGCCTGTGCCCGTTGCCATGACCAGCAGATTGCGCCGGAAGCCCTGCGCGATGTGGGCGCAGACAGCCCGGATGGCGTTTTTCTGGTAGTAGCGGTCGGTGATTTTATCGTCAATTTCGATGGCGTCCAGCGGCTTTTTCTCGGTGCGGCGGTTCATCAGCTTCTGCAGATCGTCCTTACAGAACACCCCGCTCACGGCACGCTGCGGGCCGCTCTGCTCATCCCAGAAATAGGTGGTGTAGCCGTTGGTGGTAAACAGCATCGGACGGCGGCCAAACTTCTGCTCCAGACAGTCTGCATAAAGCTGAGCCTGCTTGCGCCCGATGTTGGGGTCTTTGGTGCTGCGCTTGGCTTCAATGACCGCCAGCGGCAAGCCGTCCTTGCCCATCAGTACATAGTCCGCATAGCCCTTCTGCCCCAGCACGCCGTTCATGTTGTCCACTTCGTACTCGGTGCGCACATCGGCGTCCGGCCCGGTGAATTTCCAGCCCATGGCCTTGAGGTCGATATCGATGATCTTCTGCCGCGTCTCGGCCTCGGTCAGGTCTGCGGCGGTGAAACTGCGGCTCTGCTGGTTCTGCTGTTTGCTGGCCGTGTACGCCGCCGAAAGGCTCTCCACCTGCTTGCGCAAGGCTTCCAACTCGGCATCTTTCTGGGTCAGCAGGCTTTCCTGTTCCCGGATCTTCTTTTCGTCCAGTGCTACCTTTTCGCCGGGGATGGCCGTTTCATCAAAGGAGCGCTCCACATAGTCTGTGCCGTAGCAGTAATCCACCCACTGGATGAAGTCGAACAGCCCCCGCAGGCTGAACACTGCATCCGCCGCCGACACACTATGCCCCGTATGTACCGCCAGATTGCCCGCCTTCACGATGCTGGGTAGCACGCTCCACACATTGCGGTCCACCGCGAACCGGAAACTCGGTTCGTGCAGCAGGGATTGCAGGTTGTCCTTGTAGGGCATCGTGATGGTTTTATCTGCCGCATACACCCACTTCACCGCCAGCTCCAACGCCTTCCGGCATCCCACCGCGCACATTGCCGGGGAGGTGGAGAACACTTTCTCGGCCTCGATGGCAGAATTGGCGAAGAGGGAATATTCGGGTCGGGTGGAGAGATAGGAGAAGTTGGACATGGGGAGGGCTCCTTTCTGTAATGTCAAGTTGCAATAGTTATATTCAATTCAACTGTGACGCAAGTGTCACAAAAAGCACGTCCGAAACTTGTGATTTCAACAAAGCCTTCTAAAATGTTTGGTATATTACGATCCAAAGAATTTTGAATACTATGTTCTTTTTCTTTGATAAATTCATGGCTTTTTAATGGCTCATAGATACTTTTGTCTGTAAAAGATTCAAAAGCACCACTTCTTCTTATCACGCCCAATCTTTCCAAATTATCAAAGTATTTTCCAATGTCATATGGCTTTTCGCATTTCATCAATTCTCCAATGTTTGAGAAACAATTGATAACGGTTATTCCAGACTGGTCTTTATTTTCAGCTCGTAATGAAATTGTTGGCACAGAAGAGAAAATACTCATATACCGCAAAATCTTAGCCTCATCAGGCGAAAGTTGTTTTATAATTTCAACAAATGCAGGATGAACACCATCTTTGACAACTTTGTTCATTGAGTTTGCAAGCAGACTGGCGTAGAGTTCTCTTACTTCACTTTCTTCTGTGATACTCGCATTTTGCAATGAAGGGATTGCAATTCTTGGACTAGGTTGAACAATATCTTCTGGGGGAATATTCTTCAATTTTTCTTGAAGCATTCTATGCACTTCTTCTAAAGCTTCTTTTTGTAATAGAGGGAAGTACTGGTGAAACAGCTTGAAAGTTTGTTCGATTACCATTCCTGCAACATTCTCAGCGGGGACACCATAATTGTTTACTGTGCCAGCGAAAGTATTATGGTGGGAACCAAAAGCTGCATTTTGATTAACTTCAAGATTTTCGCTCATTATGATTTCTCCCGTTTATCTGTTTGCACTCCAATTACAGTATTGTTATTGCCTGAGACTGTTTGATTGACGCTTATTTTATCCTCAGACTTTTTCTTGCTGTCTTTCTCCGGCTTTTTTATCAACCCAAAAACTCCATTGATAACTGCTACTACTACAACGCCGACCAATCCAATAATTGCAACCCAAATGGCTTCTGACATACAGCATGGCACTTCCTTTTTCTTCCATTATACTGCTAAAATCTACTGTTGCACACCCTTTTACCTAAAGTCTGGTAGCATTTTACATGTAAACTCCTTCCGTCTGCTCGCTTCGCTCGCATCCACCTCCCTCAAGGAGGGAGGCTTTTCGGCACCGCCACGTCAAAGGCTCCCTCTCTGAGGGGGCTGTCGCCGTCAGGCGACTGGGGGAGTTACCCAAAATATTCCTGCATCAGCGCCTTTTTCATCAATTCCAACTTTTCAAGGCTCTGCTGTACAGTCTGCTTCTGCTGGTCTACACGCTCCACAAAAGCGGCGAACTGATTTTGAAACGGAATTGAAGGAACAATAAACTCTTCTTTGCCCAGCGCACTTGCCGTTACGGCCATTTTCACGCCACTTCCATTAGCTTGTGCTTCATGTTGCTTTAGCTTTTCTTGTAGTAAGAAGTCAAAGAAAACTCGGTTGTAAATAGAATCCTTCACACGAATTTTCATAATGGATGGGTGCATAATGCCTAACGGCGCATTTAAGGGGACAATATAGGTTTCGCCTATTGTTCCTCGACAACTAACAATAATATCGCCACCATGAATTGAAAATCGTTTAAGTTCTTCATATTTCGGTTTGTCTATATACCGAGTTTCGACATCCATAGTTTTGCGAATAGCATGCTTTTGTTCATATACCATGCAGTAACCATTTTCTTTGGAAACAAAGTTTTCATTTTTCAAACTACTGCCAAAAGGCCCAATGAACATTTCTTCAACATTTTGGCTCAGCGGTTCTTTATTAAATGCCTGTTCATCCCCAAACATCTCCACAAACCGTGCCTTTACCAGTTCGTCCAGTTTGGCAAGCTGCTGCTTACGGAGCGAAATCAACTGCTCTAGCTTCTTGAATTTTTCTGCAATTTCTTTTTGCTGGTTTACTTCAGGTAACGGAATCTCAATATTTTCAACGATGGATTTAGAAATTTCTTTAAAAGTTGCGCCACGTCCCAATGAATTGAGATAGTCTGTTTTTGATTTCAAGAAAAAATAGAGGTATTCATTATAAATCGCATCTGAGCAAATAAGGTTCTTAAATCCTTGATTGCAACACATTTTACAACCGGCAATTGCGGTTTTGCCAATCGGCGCACGAGACGATAAAATGACTGTTCCTGTCGGCAGATAAGACAATCCTGTTTTTTCTTTTCCCTCTTCAGTAATGTGCCGAACTGAATCCATAATGTAAAAAGTATCTTCGTTCAATTCAGCAGGTGTTATCCATTTGATGTTGCCATCCCAGTAGGACGTAACAGATGTTTTTGGTGTCGAACCAGATACAATAGTACAAACCTCTCCCAACTTCGCCATCACACCATCTCCTCCAACTCTGCTAGACCCTTGGTGATCTCCATTTCCAGCTCATGCAGGTCGGCCAGAATTTCCGTGGTCGAGGGATACTCCACCGGCACATACTCGGTCTCTTTGTACTTATTGATGGATAAATCGTACCCGTTGGCGGCAATTTCTTCTTTGGGCACAAAGAAGCTCTGCTCGGTGCGCTTGCGGTCGGCTTCGGCATCAAGGTTCTGGAACCGGGCGATGATGTCCGGGATGTCGTTTTCCTTCACCTCGGTGCGCTTGTCGTCCAGCGAGAGGCCGTCGGCTTTCATATCGTAGAACCACACCTTATCGGTGCCGCCCGCGCCGGTTTTGGTAAATACCAGCACCGCCGTGGACACGCCTGCGTAGGGCTTGAACACGCCGGAGGGCATGGAAATGACCGCCCGCAGCTGATGGTTTTCAATCAGTTCCTTTCGGATGCTCTGGTGCGCCTTGCTGGAACCGAACAGCACGCCGTCCGGCACGATGCAGGCGCAGCGTCCGCCGGTTTTGAGCATCCGCAGGAAGAGCGCAAGGAAAAGCAATTCTGTTTTTTTGGTGTTGGTGACAGCCTTCAGGTCGTCGTTGATGCTCTCGGCATCCACAGTGCCCTTGAACGGCGGGTTTGCAAGGCAAATGGTGTACTTGCTGCAAATGGAGTTTTGCTTCGACACGCTGTCCTTGTAGTCGATTTCCGGGTTCGTGATGGAGTGGAGCATCAGGTTCATGGCCGAAATGCGCAGCATGGTGCGGTCTGTGTCAAAGCCGGTGAACATCGGGCCGGCAAAATGCTGCCACTGCTCCGGGGTCATGCTGTCCTCGTAGTGGGCGCGGAGGTACTGCGCGCTGGACACCAGAAAGCCCGCCGTGCCGCAGGCGGGGTCGCAGATAAAGTCGTCCGGCGTGGGCTGCACCAGCTCCACCATCATGTCGCGGATGTGCTTGGGCGTGCGGAACTGGCCGTTCTGCCCTGCTGTTGCCAGCTTGCCCAGCATATACTCATACAGGTCGCCCTGCATATCAAGGTCGGCAATGTCGTGGGTGTAGAGATCCTCCAGCCCGGTGATGATCTTTTGCAGCACCTGCGGCGTGGGGATCAGGAACATGGCATCGTCCATATACCGCGCAAAGGCGGTGTTACCCTCGTCCGGGCGGGTGGGGTCGTCTGCGATCTCCACCAGCTCGCCGTTTGCATCAAAGTCCGGCAGACGGCCATATTTCATCTTTTTGATGGCAGGGAACACCCGCTGCTGCATGGTCAGGAAAATTTCGCGGGAATCTTTATCCTTGAAGCGGCTCCACCGCATAGACTGTCCTGCTTCGCTGGCCGGGAAGATGTGCTCCATCTTTTCGCCCGCCATGTTCTCAAAATCTTCGGTGGCAAGCTCTTTCTCGTCCAGTGACCGGATGAACATGAGATAGGTCAGCTGTTCAATGACGGTCAGCGGATTGGTGATGCCGCCTGCCCAGATGTCCGTCCAGATCTTGTCTACCTTATTTTTAATGGCTCCTGTTACCATGCGTTCCTCCTGAATGTTTGCCAATCGCAAACGCTTTGCATCTCGAATTTTTGGTGATAATATCACAATTTTATTATAGCAGTGTACGATTATATTTTCAATGTAGAGCGTTTAGCAGACGTGCTTTCTTGATCGCAAGGCAAGAAATTAGTGGAACGTTAAAACAGCAATTTGCGATATGCAATTCAACGCTGTTGCTGTTACATGAAGAAGTTGAAT
>OHZG01000798.1_pt1 | contig 11161 bp, 10 predicted proteins | sample 1580431 | NCBI WGS metagenome assembly OHZG01 (sample SAMEA3882527, study PRJEB24775) | human gut metagenome | biome: human-associated habitat; feature: intestine environment; material: feces | place: Netherlands | collected 2009/2010 | reverse complement strand
GACAATGATGCCGCCATATTTTATAAGGTGACGGAGGAATTGCGGCGGTTGGGCTGTGAGGTGAAAGTTTATGCGGAGAAAGATTTCGTGGAACAGGGTGTCAAGGGAGATATTATTTTTGATATGGCCCGTGATAAGGTAACGATAGCTCGTTTGAGGTCTTTGGAGGATGAAGGTGCATTGGTGATAAACTCTGCCTACGGTATAGATAATTGTGTGCGTAAGCCAATGACAGAATTACTTATAAAGAACGGGGTTCCTCATCCGCAAAGTTTTATAATTTCTACGGCAGATGAGTATTTGGAAAATTGTTATCCTTGTTGGGTGAAACGAGGTGACTCTCACGCTATGGTGAAAGAAGATGTTGCCTACGCCACCTGTAAGGAAGAGGTAGAAAATATGTTGGCTGATTTCCGTAAACGCGGTATTCCTGTTGCAGTCATAAACGAACACTTGCAAGGTGACTTGGTAAAATTCTACGGAGTGCATGGAACTGATTTTTTTTATTGGTTTTATCCCTCTCCTTGTTCGCACAGCAAGTTTGGTCTGGAGAAAATAAATGGGATAGCTAAAGGAATTCCTTTTAGCGTAGAGGAATTGAAAATACAAAGTGATAAAGCTGCCGAGGCGCTGAATGTGCCCATTTACGGAGGTGATTGTGTGATTTCAGCTGATGGCACACTGCGAATAATCGATTTTAACGACTGGCCCAGCTTTGCCCGTTGCCGTGAGGAAGCGGGAGGTAAAATTGCAGAGTGCATTTATAAACGGGCTAAAAAGCAAATGAAATAAAAAAGACATGAGTACAGAAAGTGAGAAGAAAGGAATAGAGGCTTCTTTCAAATCAATGGACACAGAGGAGTTCTTGGATATTTATTTTAACCGACCTATTGGCTATGCATGGGCTTTATTTTTTAAAAAACTAAAGGTACACCCTAATGTGGTAACCATTTTTTCTATCATTTTAGGTATAGGTGCTGGTGTGATGTTTTATTATCCTGATATGAAACATACTCTTTTGGGTATACTTTTGTTGATGTGGGCGAATCATTATGACAGTGCGGATGGACAATTGGCGCGTCTGACAGGACAGAAAACCCAGTGGGGGCGTATGTTGGATGGATTTGCCGGTGATATTTGGTTCTTTACCATTTATGCGGCAATTTGTCTCAGACTGATGAACCAACCCATGCCGTTTCATATTGGTGACGGCATGCATTGGGGTATTTTTATTTGGATATTGGCTATTGTTTCGGGTACTGTTTGTCATAGCAAACAATGTACATTGGCGGATTATTATCGTAATATTCATTTATACTTTTTAAAAGGGAAAAGCGGAAGCGAATTGGATAATTTCAAACAACAGCGTGAAATCTTCTACAGTCTGCCGTGGAAGGGAAACTTCTGGTGGAAAGCTTTCTTGTATTTCTATGGTAATTATACACGTCAGCAGGAAAGAATGACTCCTAATTTCCAACAGTTTTATGCATTGGTGAAGGAAAAGTATGGAGACAATATTCCACAGGAATTACGGGATGAATTTCGTGCGGCTAGCAAACCTTTGATGAAATATACCAATATCTTGACTTTTAATACACGTGCCATTGCTCTATATATCAGTTTGTTGATTGGTGAACCATGGTTGTATTTTGTGTTCGAGGTTGTTGTGATGACCTCTTTGTTTGTATATATGCGTCATTGCCATGAGGCGATTTGCGCACGATTGTATCATAAATACATAACGAAGTGAAAAGTAAGTATAGAAATATATTCCTGATGTTTGGAATTGCAGCCATCGTAGTGATGCTTTGTTCTTTTGATATGGAGTATGATGAACTACTGGCTAATTTGCGCCGGGCGGGAATGTGGTTGCCGGCTGTGGTAGGGTTATGGATTATTATTTATCTGTTCAATACCCTTTCTTGGTATATTATCATCCGGGATGGAAAAAAGGGAACACCTATTCCATTTTGGAAAGTTTATAAACTGACAGTTTCCGGATTTGCACTGAATTATGCCACCCCGGTGGGATTGATGGGAGGAGAGCCTTACCGCATTATGGAGCTGACTCCTTATGTTGGGGCCAGTAAGGCAACTTCATCAGTAATTCTTTATGTGATGATGCATATTTTCTCGCATTTTTGTTTTTGGTTTTTTTCTATCTTTTTGTATCTGGCTCTACGTCCGGTAGATATTGCCATGGGAACTATATTGGCTGTTGTGGGGGCGGTTTCTCTTTTAGCCATTTATTTTTTTATGAAAGGTTACAAGAATGGTATGGCTGTCCGTACTTTAAAATTGCTTCAGCATATTCCTTTTATCAAAGAATGGGCTAAACGTTTTTCGGAAAATAAACGCGAGGCTTTGGAACGTGTGGACAGTCAGATAGCCGAACTGCATAAACAGCGTAGATCTACGTTTTATGCCTCGTTAAGTCTGGAATTCATGGCTCGGATTATAGGATGTCTGGAAGTGTATTTCATATTGAATATTCTGACAACGGATGTCAGTTTTCCAGCTTGTATTTTAATTATGGCATTTACTTCTTTGTTTGCCAATTTGTTCTTTTTCTCGCCTATGCAATTGGGCGCACGTGAAGGAGGCTTTGCTTTGGCGGTAGGAGGGTTGGCTATTCCGGGAGCTTTTGGGGTTTATACCGGATTGATAACCCGTGTACGTGAATTGATTTGGATTGTAATTGGTGTGTTGTTGATGAAAGTCGGCAATGGTACACCTGCTAATAAGTAAGATAATGGATACATTGAAAAATATTCAGGGAGTTATATTTGATTATGGCGGTACGATAGATACGAACAGCTGTCATTGGGCGGAAGTGTTGTGGGCTAAGTATATGGAACATCAGGTGCCGGTGGATAAGGAAAGTTTCCGTGAGGCATACGTTTTTGGAGAAAGGGCGTTGGCTAAATATCCTTTTGTCCAGCCTTGGCATAATTTTCATGATGTGCTTTCTATCAAGACTAAACTTCAGGTGGAATGGTTGGCGGAACAGAGAAAGTTGCCTATGGATGAGTTGCAACTGCAATCTTATGCAGTGAAAGTGGCAGACAGCTGTTATGGGTATGTGTTGGATATATTGCAGGTTACACGCCCGGTAGTGAAGGAGTTGGCTAAGAGGTATAGGTTGGTGTTGGTTTCTAATTTTTATGGTAATATACAGACTATTTTAAAGGATTTCGGACTTTTGGATTTCTTTGATGAGATAATTGAATCCTCTGTAGTGGGTGTTCGTAAGCCGGATCCTGCTATCTATAGACTTGGAGTAGATGCTATGGAATTTGCGGCAGAGAATGTGCTGGTGGTCGGAGATTCTTTCTCAAAAGATGTTGTTCCGGCCAAAGCTGTAGGTTGTCGCGTTGCCTGGTTGAAAGGAGAAGGTTGGGGAGGAGAAGTTATAGACGAATCTGTTCCTGATGTAATTATTACGGACTTGGCTCAATTGCTTGCATTATTGTAATAGGATATGGAAATACAAAGACACGCATTGGTGAAAAGGGACTATTTAGTTCCTTTTGTTTTAGTAACCTCTTTGTTCTTTTTATGGGGATTCGCACATGCTATTCTTGATGTATTGAACAAACATTTTCAAGAGGTGATGGATATTACCCGTACTCATTCGGCAATGGTACAGGTGATGTTTTATCTAGGCTATTTCATAATGGCTATTCCGGCAGGATTGTTTATAACCAAATATGGATATCGTAAGGGAGTTGTTTTCGGATTGTTGCTTTATGGAATCGGGTCCTTGATGTTTATTCCCGGCGAGTATTGGATGTCATTTGAATTTTTCCTGTTCTCTTTGTTTGTCATTGCTTGCGGTTTGGTCTTTTTGGAAACAGCTGCAAATCCTTATATGACAGAACTGGGGGATAGGGAAACAGCTGCCAGTCGGTTGAACCTGGCCCAGTCTTTTAATGGGCTAGGATGTATTTGTGGTCCTTTAGTAGGAGGACTGTTATTGTTCTCGGGGAAGGGAGAAGCAAATATCTCGTATCCTTATATGTTGATGGGAGTGGTTGTACTGGCAGTGGGATTTATTTTTTCCCGTATCAAACTTCCGGAGATTGTTCATGTTGACGATTTGGCTGACGGAGAAACGGTTAAGAGAAGTTTATGGTCGCATAAATTATTCTTATTCGGAATAGTGGCACTATTCAGTTATGAGATAGCGGAGATTTCTATTAATAGTTTTTTTATCAATTATGTGGTGGATGACGGGTGGATGAATGCTCGGGATGCGGCGGTAGTACTTTCTTTCGGTGGACTTGGATTGTTTATGTGCGGACGTTTTGCCGGTAGTTGGATCATGCAGCGAATCCGTGCGGAGAGAGTTCTGCTATGCTGTGCTTTGGGGACGGTAATGGCTACTTTTCTTATCGTTTGTAATTTAGGAAAGATTTCATTAATAGCCTTGTTTTTGGTATACGTGTTCGAAGCCATCATGTTTCCTACTATTTTTGCCATATCTTTGAAGGGATTGGGTGGAAAGACCAAACGGGCTTCTTCCTTCCTTATGATGTCTCCCGTAGGAGGGGCTGTTGGTCCTGTGCTGATGGGTTATGTGGCAGATAATAGTACCATGTCCTTATCATTCATCATACCATTTGTTTCTTTTTGTATTGTGTTATTCTATTCGTGGTATGCTGACGTGGAAAGAAACTGAAATGAATAATCCCGATACAGTTGTTAGGCTTTATCGGGATTGTCCATTTCTTCTTAAATTTTTTCAGCTTTTAAAGAACTGGTTCGGATGATATTCCATACATCCTCTTCGGTTTTGCTGAAAGGACCGGATGCCTCTAGTTTCAGTGTCGACATAGCTGCTGCAAAACAACCGGCTTCTTCATAGGAAGCCCCTTTATTACGCATATATAAATATCCGGTAGCATAAGTATCTCCACAGCCAGTGGCATCTACTATGTCTTTAGGAGGATAGGCAGGGATTTTATGAAATGTACCTTCCGCATAAATTATAGACCCTAGGCTTCCCAATGTAATCAATACCTCTTTTACTCCCCATTCTGCAAGTTGTAGGGCAGCTTGTTTTATGTCTGTCTGACCGGTAAGCACTTCCATTTCATGTTCATTTACCTTTAGAATGTCAATATATTTTAGTGCTTCTACTTTGTCTGTCCAATCTATCGGATAAACTTTTTCCCCTCGGACTTCACGTAAGTACCCTTGTGCATCTACAGCTAATATACCTTTGGTAGAAAGATATTTCACAACGTCCAAAGAGAAATCATCTGCTAAAAGACTTCCCAAATGAAAAATATGAGCATTTATGTTCTCTAGTTGTTCTACGGTGAAGGGATCGGCTTTAGCCAATACCCGCTGACTGCGGTTGTCTTGATTCTCACCGTATGTATTCTCAAAATACACTGTCCGGTGACTAGGAATAACAGTAACTTTGATGCCTTTAGCACGAATATCTTCAACAGCTTTAAATTCACTTGGAGCTAGTGCCGTGACCAGCTGATAATGCTTTGTATCCTTTAAGTGACTGATTCCGTGTGAGAAATAATAAGAAGTCCCGCCGGGCATATAAGTCGTTTTTCTGGGTGTTACTATTTTATCTAATGTAATGTGACCTATGCAACAAATATCATTCATACCTATTTATATTAAACGGTCGCAAAGCTACAAAAAAAACTAGAAAAAGCATGGAAGTTTTCAAAAGAAGGTGTAACTTTGGCACAAATTATCTTAATCTCTGCTATGAGATGCAATTTTAACAAAGAAATTAGAATGGAAAAAATGAATGTGAAACCGGCAACCGGTAAATTAGGCGTTCTTTGTGTTGGATTGGGCGCTGTTACTTCAACTTTTATGACAGGTGTGCTGATGGCTCGTAAGGGATTGGCAAAACCTGTCGGATCTATGACTCAATATGATAAAATGCGTGTTGGCCGTGGAGAGAATAAAAAGTATTTGCATTATGGTGAAATTGTTCCATTGGCAAACTTAAATGACATCGTGTTTGGTGCATGGGATGTTTATCCGGCTAATGCTTACGAATCAGCAGTCAATGCTGAGGTTTTAAAAGAGAAAGATATTAATCCTGTAAAGGATGAATTGGAGAAAATAGTTCCAATGAAAGCTGCTTTCGACCACAACTATGCTAGTCGTCTGGATGGTGATAATGTGAAAGATTGCAAGAATCGTTGGGATATGATGGAACAGTTGCGTGAAGATATCCGCAATTTTAAAGTGGCTAACAATTGTGATCGTATTGTCGTTCTTTGGGCTGCTTCTACAGAGATTTATGTTCCTGTTGATGAAAAAATACACGGAACATTGGCGGCATTGGAACAGGCTATGAAAGATGATGATAAGGCTCATATCGCTCCGTCTATGTGCTATGCTTATGCTGCACTGTCGGAAGGATGTCCTTTCATTATGGGAGCACCTAATACAACTGTTGATATTCCTGCTATGTGGGAGTTGGCTGAAAAGACTAAAATGCCTATTGCCGGCAAGGATTTCAAGACGGGTCAAACGTTGGTTAAATCAGGTTTCGCACCGATTATTGGAACCCGTTGTTTAGGCTTGGACGGTTGGTTCTCTACAAACATTTTAGGTAATCGTGATGGTTTGGTGTTAGATGAGCCGGCTAACTTCCACACGAAGGAGGTCAGCAAATTATCTACACTGGAATCTATTCTTGTTCCGGAAGATCAGCCGGACTTGTATACAGACTACTATCATAAAGTACGTATCAATTACTATCCGCCTCGTAATGATAATAAAGAAGGTTGGGATAATATTGATATCTTCGGATGGATGGGGTATCCAATGCAGATTAAGATTAATTTCCTTTGCCGTGATTCAATTCTTGCTGCTCCTCTGTGCTTGGACCTTGTATTGTTGAGTGACCTGGCTGCACGTGCAGGACGTTTTGGTATCCAACGTTTCTTGAGTTTCTTCTTGAAGAGTCCGATGCATGATTATACTGAAAACGAAATTCCTGTCAATCACCTCTTCCAGCAGTATGCTATTTTGAAAAATGCCATTCGTGAAATGGGTGGTTATGAGGCCGATCAAGAAATCGACTAATTTATAACAGGATTTTTTATTCGGGCGTGGATTGCGCGGGTTTTCACGGTTTTTCTTTTAAAGACCGTATCTATCCGTGAAATCCACGTCTTATTTTTTATTTTTCTGCCATAATTTCTTGTTGTCTGCCTGAGAATTTGTAATTTTGTCATATAATAGAGTGAATATGGTTAGGTCAGAAATACAAAATGTAAAGCTCAGATTTGGTATTATTGGTAATGCCGAAGGGTTGAACCGTGCCATAGACGTGGCTATCCAGGTGGCACCCACTGATTTGTCAGTGTTGATCACCGGTGAAAGTGGGGTGGGAAAGGAAAATTTCCCACAGATTATTCATCAGTTCAGTCGCCGTAAACATGGACAGTATATAGCGGTGAACTGTGGGGCTATTCCTGAAGGTACTATAGATTCAGAGCTTTTCGGACATGAAAAAGGTGCTTTTACGGGCGCTATCAGTGACCGTAATGGCTATTTTGCCGAAGCCAATGGTGGAACCATTTTTCTGGATGAAGTAGGAGAGTTGCCTCTTGCTACTCAGGCACGTCTGTTACGTGTACTTGAAAGTGGTGAATTCATTAAGGTAGGTTCATCTAAAGTGCAGAAAACGGATGTGCGTATTGTTGCCGCTACCAATGTGAATCTGACGGAAGCCATTGCTGAAGGTCGTTTTCGTGAGGATTTGTATTATCGTTTGAACACTGTACCTATTAAAATACCTCCTTTGCGTGAGCGTGGAGATGATATAACTTTACTTTTCCGTAAATTTGCATCAGATTTTGCTGAGAAATATCGTATGCCGGCTATCCAGTTGACAGAAGATGCGAAAGTTTTGTTGCTGGCTTATTCGTGGCCCGGTAATGTGCGCCAGTTGAAAAACATCACTGAACAGATATCTATTATTGAAACTAACCGGGATATAACGGCAGAGATTTTGAGAAATTATTTACCGGAACAACATGTGAATTCTGGTTTGCCTGCTTTGTTTGGAGTGAAAGCAAATACAGGGAAGGCTTTTGAAAGTGAGCGTGAGATTTTGTATCAGGTGTTGTTTGATATGCGGCGTGATGTGACTGACTTGAAGAAGTTAGTCAATACACTGATGGCGGAACGTGGCGCGCAATCTGTTCCGACGGCACCAGCTACTACGGCAGTTTCTTATTATCAGGAACCGCAACGGAATTTAGTTGCTACAGTGGTGCCTGCTACGCCTACCATAATTTCTGCCGCCAAACCGGCTCATCCTGTAGTAGATGATATTCAGGATACGGAGGAGGTTGTAGAAGAAGAAAGGCACAGTTTGTCAGCAAAGTATTTCACGGTAGGCAATCCGTCGCGCTCGACCGTCATCATGGAAAGCGTAAGAATGCAGCAAAAGATTTGAATATTTCAGAACGAACACTTTATAGAAAAATAAAAGAATATGGTTTGGATTAAACAATTGAAAGTAGTTGGTGTGTTGATGGTACTGGCTGGGATCGTAACTGCTTGTTCTATTTCATATAAATTTAACGGATCGTCTATAGATTATACAAAGGTAAAGACTATTTCGTTTGAGAATTTCCCAAACCGTTCAGCTGGCTTTGTTTGGGGACCGATGGAGAATATGTTCAATACGGCATTACAGGATATTTATATGCAACAAACTCGTTTAAAGCAAGTCAAGCGCAGTGGTGACCTGCAATTGTCTGGTGAGATAACGAATTATGAGGCATTTAATAAAGGAATTGGATCCGATGGCTATTCTAGTATGGTAGAATTGCGTATGACGGTGAGAGTGAATTTTGTCAATAGTTCCAATCCTACGGAAAATATGAACGGACAGCAATTTTCGGCTAGTCGTGAATATAATTCCAATCAGCAGTTAAGTGCTGTGCAGGATGAGTTGGTAAACCAAATGATTAAAGAAATTGTAGAGCAAATATTCAATGCTACAGTGGCAAACTGGTAGTGAGTGATTTTCCGTCATGATACAACAACAATTATATGAATGGATAACGCATCCTGAACGATTGAATCGGGATACTTTGTACGAGTTGCGGACGCTGCTTGCGCGTTATCCATATTTTCAGACGGTGAGACTGCTTTATCTGAAGAATCTGTTTTTATTGCATGACATAACATTTGGTGAGGAACTACGTAAGGCTGCATTGTATGTAGCTGACCGCAAGATTCTTTTTTATCTGATAGAGGGGGAGCGCTTTACTGTATCTTCCTTTGAAAAACAAGACCTACCTAAGGAAGAGGCTGGTTTGGATCGTACTCTTTCATTGATCGATACTTTTCTCTCTTCTTTGCCTGAAGAGGCCGCCGCTATGGAATTACCAATGGATGTAACAACAGATTATACTTCTTTTTTATTGCATGAGGAAGAACATGTGTCTGATGATATACCTCAGATGAAAGGACAGAATTTGATAGACAACTTCATTGAAAAGTCGGCAGAGGAACCTTTGTTACCTCAATTAGGAATAAAAGAGGCGGCACCGGTGAAGAATAAAGTTTCTGAAGAAGAGGAGTCGGAAGATAATGAAGAGGATATGGAGGATGAAAGCTATTTCACTGAAACATTGGCTAAAATATACGTTAAACAGCAAAGATATTCTAAGGCTCTTGAAATTATTAAAAAATTAAATTTGAAATATCCAAAAAAAAACGCTTACTTTGCAGACCAAATAAGATTTTTGGAGAAATTGATTATTAACACTAAATCAAAATAAAGAAAATGTATTTATTACTTATTGGATTAATTGTGCTTGCAGCTCTTTTGATGTGCTTTGTCGTACTGATTCAGAACTCAAAAGGTGGAGGCTTGGCTTCTAGTTTTGCTTCTTCAAATCAAATAATGGGTGTTCGCAAGACTACAGATTTTATTGAGAAATTAACATGGGGGTTAGCTGCTTTTATGGTGGCATGTAGTGTGCTTACTGCTTATTTTGTTCCTGCCGCTCATACAGATTCTTCTGTAATCATGGAAGAGGCAGTGAAAGAAGGAGCTACTAATCCGCTGAATGCACCTTCAGGTTTCGCTGCTCCGCAAACAAATGACGCTGCAACAGAAACTCCTGCTCCCAGTGATTCGGCACAGTAATTATAGAGAAAACATTTTCCTTAATTAATAAGGATAAGCGTCCTGTTTCGTTTACGAAAATAGGACGCTTTTTTGTTTTAAGTTTTTTTGCTTTGATAAGTATGCTTTTGTACTTACTTTTGTTCTGGAATGTTTTTAATCTACAAATAATAAAAGAATCATGTTGAAATTCATATCATGGAATGTAAATGGCTTGCGAGCCTGTTATGATAAAGGTTTTGTTGATGTTTTCCATCGTTTAGAGGCAGACTTTTTCTGCCTGCAGGAAACAAAGATGCAGGAAGGGCAACTGGATGCCAAGTTTGAAGGTTATCACTCCTATTGGAATTATGCTGAAAAGAAAGGGTATTCAGGCACAGCTATCTTTTCTAAAGTCAAACCGTTATCTGTGACATACGGTTTAGGCATAGAAGAGCATGATCACGAAGGACGGGTAATCACTCTTGAATTGGAATCGTTTTATTTGATTACTGTGTATACTCCCAATTCGCAGGAAGAATTGCGACGGTTGGATTATAGAATGAAATGGGAAGATGATTTCCGTGCCTATCTGAAAAAACTGGAAGAAAAGAAACCTGTCATTGTGTGTGGTGACCTGAACGTGGCGCATAAGGAAATAGACTTGAAGAATCCTAAGACAAACCGTAAAAATGCAGGTTTCACTGATGAGGAACGTGCCAAGTTTACCACTTTGCTTGAGTCCGGTTTTACGGATACGTTCCGCTATTTTTATCCAGAGCAGGAAGGAATCTATTCATGGTGGTCTTATCGTTTTAAAGCCCGTGAAAAGAATTCAGGTTGGCGTATTGATTATTTTCTCGCTTCTGCTTCTCTGAATGATAAGTTGAAAGGGGCGGCTATTCATACGGATATATTTGGTTCGGACCACTGTCCGGTGGAGCTGACAATAGAATTATAGCTTTGTGCATTCGGAGTGTGTCAAAGCGTGGATAATGCTGTCGTTTAGTTCGTAGGGGCGAGGTTCGCTCGCCCGAAAAC
>OHZG01000795.1_pt1 | contig 11194 bp, 8 predicted proteins | sample 1580431 | NCBI WGS metagenome assembly OHZG01 (sample SAMEA3882527, study PRJEB24775) | human gut metagenome | biome: human-associated habitat; feature: intestine environment; material: feces | place: Netherlands | collected 2009/2010 | reverse complement strand
GCTGCCACCACCTGCTACTGGAAGGGCAGCAAGAATCAGTTCCCGCAGACCCGCTTGAACATCATCGACACCCCGGGCCACGTCGACTTCACCGTTGAGGTCGAGCGCAGCCTGCGCGTGCTTGATGGCTGCGTGACGGTCCTTTGTGCCAAGGGCGGCGTTGAGCCGCAGTCCGAGACGGTCTGGAGACAGGCTGACCATTACAATGTTCCCCGCATGATCTACATCAACAAGATGGATATCATGGGCGCAAATTTCTACAACGTTGTCGACATGGTGCACGAGCGCCTGCGCTGCAACGCTGTTCCGATTCAGCTGCCGATCGGCTCCGAGGCGGACTTCCGCGGCATCATCGACCTGCTCGAGATGAAGGCGGACGTCTACTACGACGATCTTGGCAAGGATATGCGCGTCGAGGAGATCCCCGAGGACATGCGCGCCGAGGCCGAAGAGTACCGCACGCAGCTCCTTGAGGCCGTCGCCGATTTCGACGACGAGATCATGGAGATGTATCTGGAAGGTGAGGAAATCCCCACCGAAATGATCAAGGCGGCCATCCGCAAGGCCACGACGCAGGTCAAGTTCGTCCCGATCGTGTGCGGCACGTCCTATAAAAACAAGGGCGTGCAGAAGCTGCTGGACGCCATCGTCGATTATATGCCGTCCCCGCTGGACATCCCGCCGATCACCGGCACGGTGCCCAAGACGGATGAGGTCGAGCACCGCTCCGCGGACGATTCCGAGCCGTTCTCTGCTCTGGCCTTCAAGATCATGACCGACCCCTACGTCGGCCGTCTGGCGTTCTTCCGTGTCTATTCCGGCACGATCGAAGCCGGCAAATCCGTCCTGAACTCCACCAAGGGCCAGCGCGAGCGTCTGGGCCGCATCCTTTTGATGCACGCCAACCACCGCGAGGATATCACGCAGGTCTATTCCGGTGATATTGCGGCGGCGGTCGGTCTCAAGAATACGACGACCGGCGATACGCTCTGCGACGAAAAGTACCCGATCGTGCTCGAGTCGATGGAGTTCCCGGAACCGGTCATCCGCGTAGCAATCGAGCCCAAGACCAAGGCCGGGCAGGAGAAGATGGACATCGCCCTCGGCAAGCTTGCCGAGGAAGACCCCACCTTCAAGGCCTACACGGACGAGGAAACGGGCCAGACCATCATCGCCGGCATGGGTGAGCTCCATTTGGAGATCATCGTCGATCGCCTTCTGCGCGAGTTCCGCGTCGAGGCGAATGTCGGCAGACCTCAGGTCTCTTACAAGGAGACCATCACCAAGGCCGCTACGGTGGACACGCGCTACGCGCGCCAGACCGGCGGCAAAGGCCAGTTTGCACACGTCAAGCTCATGGTGGAACCCAACGAGCCCGGCAAGGGTTACGAGTTCATCAACCAGATCACCGGCGGTGCGATCCCGAAAGAGTTTATCCCCTGTGTGGATCAGGGCATCCAGGGCGCGATGCAGGCCGGCGTGCTTGCGGGCTACGAGGTCGTGGACGTGAAAGTCACGCTGCTCGACGGCTCGTATCACGAGGTCGACTCGTCCGAGATGGCGTTTAAGATCTGCGGCAGCATGGCATTCAAGGAGGCCTGCCAGAAGGCCGGCCCGACGCTCCTCGAGCCCATTATGAAGGTCGTCGTTACGGCGCCGGAAAGCTATATGGGCGACGTCATGGGCGATATCAATGCCCGCCGCGGCCAGATCGCCGGCACGGACATCCGCAACGGTGCGGCGATCGTCACGGCGAACGTGCCCCTGGCATCCATGTTCGGCTATGCGACCGACCTGCGCAGCAAAACGCAGGGCCGCGCGACCTACAGCATGGAGCCCAGCCACTTCGTAGAGCTGCCGAAGTCTCTTCAGGAGAAGATCATCCACGGCAGCAACTGACCTGCGCAACCGGCACAATGTGCCTTATAAGAAAGTAAGTCACAACATTATTTTAGAATTAGGAGGATATTCTAATGGCAAAGCAGATGTACAATAGAACCAAGCCCCATGTCAATATCGGCACCATCGGCCATATCGACCACGGCAAGACCACCCTGACCGCTGCGATCACCAAGGTTCTGTCCCTGGCTGACCCGAACAGCGCCGAGTTCGCTGCCTACGACCAGATCGATAAGGCTCCGGAAGAAAAAGCGCGTGGCATCACGATCAACACCGCTCACGTTGAGTACCAGACCGACGACCGCATCGGCCTTGACGGCACCGAGATCAAGGGCCGCCACTATGCGCACGTCGACTGCCCGGGCCACGCCGACTATATCAAGAACATGATCACCGGCGCTGCTCAGATGGACGGCGCGATCCTCGTTATCGCTGCCTCCGACGGCCCGATGGCTCAGACCCGTGAGCACCTGCTGCTTGCCCGTCAGGTCAACGTTCCGTACGTTCTGGTGTTCCTGAACAAGGTTGACCAGGTCGACGATCCCGAGCTGCTTGAGCTCGTCGAGATGGAAGTCCGTGAGCTGCTCGACAAGTACGACTTCCCGGGCGACGACACCCCGATCATCAAGGGCTCCGCTCTGAACGCGCTGATCTCCGAGTCCACCGATCCGAAGGCCCCCGAGTACAAGTGCATCTGGGAGCTCATGGACGCTGTTGACACTTGGATCAAGACTCCGGACCGTGCTGCTGACAAGCCGTTCCTGATGCCCATCGAGGACGTGTTCACCATCTCCGGCCGCGGCACCGTCGTTACCGGCCGTGTCGAGCGTGGCATCGTCAAGGTTGGCGATAAGGTCGAGATCGTCGGCATCAAGGACACCCAGGAGACCACCGTCACCGGCACCGAGATGTTCCACAAGACCCTCGAGTTCGCCGAGGCTGGCGACAACGTCGGCTGCCTGCTCCGCGGCATCGACAAGAAGGGCGTTGAGCGTGGCCAGGTCCTCGCTGCTCCGAAGTCCATCCACCCGCACACCAAGTTCAAGGGCCAGGTTTACGTTCTGTCCAAGGAAGAGGGCGGCCGTCACACCCCGTTCTTCAACAACTACCGTCCCCAGTTCTACTTCCGTACCACCGACGTGACCGGCGTCATCAGCCTCCCCGAGGGTGTTGAGATGTGCATGCCCGGCGATAACGTCGACATGGACGTCGAGCTGATCACCCCGATCGCGATCGAGGTTGGCCTGCGTTTCGCTATCCGTGAAGGCGGCCGTACCGTTGGTTCCGGTGTTGTCATCGCCATCAACGAGTAATTTTCAGCATGCAAAATTCCTCTCCGGCATCTGCCGGAGAGGAATTTTTTTGTTTTTCGACAAAATTGTTTCAAGCACGAAACTTTAATTACTTTTCAAATGCTTTTTTAAGAATTGCGGCCTATATTTCGTGGTAAAAAAAGCTCCTGGCTTCGCGCCGATGGGATGCGGACACCTGTGTCCGACATTTTGCCGGCACCTTTTCCATGTATGTTTGCTTGGAACTTAAAGGAGGCAAAATTCCATGAAAAAATGCGCAAGACATTGAGCCTGATACTGGCCCTGGCGCTGGCATTCAGTCTCGCTGCTGTCCCGGCTTTCGCGGCAGACACCACGGAGGCGGAGACCAGCACATCCGACACGGCCTATGGCCAGCTGCACAACGGCCTGCTCAGTGAGATCCTGAGCCGGATCGACATCGCCAATGACGATAACTTCATTCACGGCATTGTCGGCGTAAATATTAAGGATCTGGTCGACCACATTGGCAGCGACAGCAATTTCGTCCACGGCATCGTGAACGTGGACGTGGGCGATCTGTTCAAGGACATCGCCAGCAACAATAACTACATGCACGGCATCATCACCATCACCGGCAACACGGTGAACATCAACTTCGGTCAGGTCATCGGCGACATTGCCGCCGGCGGCGCGAACAGCGAGGCCGCCCAGCAGGCGCTTGCCGAGATCCTGAAAGCCTTTGGTATGACGCAGACCGGCATCAATGCCATCCTGACGGGCTTTGCCGGCAGCATCCTCACAAACGATCAGATCGCGCAGCTGCTGTCTTAGCTCATTTCTTCGGCGAATATGAACCTGAAGAACATTGTGACGATCATCTGTGCGCTCTACAACAGCCGCACCATCACGCTCCAGCAGGCGATGGCGCTGCTGGAAAAGTACATTTCCCAGATGGGCAACAACAGCGGCAGCGGCACCGGCACGGAGCCGGCGCAGTCGACCGGCCTGCTGGATACGACCAACCACAACGCCTATGTTCCCGGCCGCACCGCGACCACCTTTGTGCCCAACGGCACGCTCACGCGCGCCGAGGCGGCCAAGCTGCTCTATGAGCTCATGACCGCACAGGCGCACAAGCAGTATGACCGCAGCGACAATGGCTTCAGCGATGTTCCGGCCGGCAAGTGGTACGTGGTCGCGGTCAGCACGCTGGCCAATGCCGGCGCCATCAAGGGCTACAGCAACGGCACGTTCCAGCCGGGCAAGCCCATCACCCGCGCGGAATTCGTGACCATTCTGACCGGGATCTACGGTGCGAACACGTCCAAGGGCATGCCGTTTGCCGATGTAGGCAGCGCATGGTGTCATGATGCGGTCGCTACGGCCTATGCCAACGGCTGGGTCGGCGGCTATGCGGATGGCACGTTCCACCCGAACCAGACCATCACGCGCGCCGAGGCGGTGACTATCCTCAACCGCGTGCTTGGCCGCAGCTGCGACCTGACGTTCGTGCAGGCCAATGCGCAGGCAGCGTCGCACTTTACCGACGTCACGCCCGGCGCATGGTACTACACCGCAGTCACCGAGGCCTCGGTCGGCCACACCTTTACGGAGCTGACCGGCATTGAGCGCTGGACGGCGCTCGCCTGAGCCCCAAGGCATCTGCCTGAACCCGAACGAAACCAAAACTCCCGGCACATTCGTGCCGGGAGTTTTTTTCGCCCATTCACCGCAGACCGTGCATGAAGCCGTCCATCGCCGTCGCGTGGATGTCGCCGCCGATGACGCGGTTGCGGTAGACGAACAGTTGCGCGAGCACGGTGTCCGTCGAGCCCTCGTAGTTCGTCACGCGGTAGGTATAGGCTGTGCACGTCTCGCCGGCGTAAGTGGACAGGTCAAATCCCTGCTGCTTTTGCAGGGCGTTGTAATCGCTGAATACACCGCTGAACACACGCGGGATCACGATCTCCTGCGCCGTTTCCGTCGCGGGATCCGCCTCCCAGCCGAGCGCCTGCAGATAGGCAATGCGCCCGTCCGTCGTCGTGACGTTGTAGTGCGCCGAGAGCACGCCGCCGTTGCTGCGCCAGATGACAGCCAGCGCCAGCAGCACGGCCAGACCGATGAGCGCATACACGACCGTCCGTCTTGTCCAGTGAAAGGATTTAAGCTTCATAACCACACCTCGGAACAAGCCTATTCAAATTTGCCGTCGGATATGTTATAATACATCCAATGGCCGTAAAGGAGGGGCGCGCATGATCCGTCTGGACAAATATCTGGCCGATACCGGCGCCGCTTCCCGGCGCGAGGCCAAGGCGTATATCCGCCGCGGTGAGGTCACGGTCGACGGTGTGCCCGCCCGCGCGCCGGAGCAGAAGATCGCGGAGACCGCTGTCGTCTGCCTGCGCGGACAGATCCTGCGCTATCAGGCATATCATTACTATATGCTCCATAAACCCGCCGGCGTCCTCACCGCGACGGCCGACCGCAGTCAGCCGACGGTGCTCGATCTGTTCCCGCCGGAGCTGCGGCGCTTCGGGCTCGTGCCCGCTGGGCGGCTCGATAAGGACACGACCGGCCTGCTGCTCGTTACGGACGACGGGGACTATGTCCACCGTGTCATCACGCCGAAAAAGCACGTGCCGAAGGTCTACTTCGCGCGCACGGATGGACAGCCCACGAGCGCGGATGTGGACCGCTTTGCACAGGGCGTTGTCCTCGGCGACGGGACGCAGTGCCTGCCCGCCCGGCTGGAGCTGCTGCCGGAGCAGGGGGGCTGCCGCGTCACGGTCTATGAAGGGAAATATCATATGGTCAAGCGGATGCTGGCCGGCTGCGGGACGCCCGTTTTGCAGCTGCACCGGCTGTCGATCGGGGCGTTGACGCTCGATCCCGCGCTGTCACCGGGCGCTTACCGGGAATTGCAGCCCGCTGAGGCGATGCTCGTTTTCTCGCTTCCAGCTTCGTGATAATTTACAAAAGTTCGGGAAATTATCCGACTATCTCACGAAATTTCGAAAATTATTCACAAAAAACGACCATTTTTCTATTGAAAAATGCACATAAATCGTCTATTATGTAAAGTAGGAAATTGGTAGGTGCTGTGGGAGACTGCGGCGGCCGTTCGTAGGAGGAAAAGATATGTCGAGCAGAATTTTTCAGGGCGTGATCGTTCAGATGAAAGATGCCACCACGCGCTGCATTGGTGTTGTAGACGAGCAGGGGTTTGTCATTGCCTGCAGTGAGCTTTCGATGATCGGCTCGCGCCTGGATGACTTTCAGGCCGCGGTGGGTGAAGTGCAGGAGCAGCTGTTTGCAACGGACGCACGCACGTATAAGATTCTGTCTGCCAGCACGGCGCGTTTTGAGTATGCCGTGTTTGTCGAGGGCAATGACCAGACGGCGCGCAGCATCTGCATTCTCGCGGCCGTCGGCATGACGGAGGCCAGCACGAACTTTGAGGAAAAGCACAATAAGGCCGCCTTCGTTAAGAACATCATTTCGGACAACATTCTCCCCGGCGACGTGTATGTGCGCGCCAAGGAGCTGCATTTTACCACCGACGTGCCGCGCGCCGTGCTGCTGGTGCGTCAGGTGAACGTGACGGATATCGCCGTGCTCGAGCTGATCCAGAACATGTTCCCGGATCGGCAGCATGATTTCGTGCTCAGCGTGAGCGAGTCGGACATTGTCGTCATCAAGGAAATGACGCCGGACGAGACCTCGGAGGATGTCTGCGCGCTGGCCGAGAGCATTGAGCGCGCCGTGCACACGGAGCTGCACGTGCAGACGGTCATCGGCATCGGCACGACGGCCAACCACCTGCGCGAGCTGGCCGACCGCTATAAGGAGGCGCAGGTCGCCATCGAGGTCGGCAAGGTGTTTGAAAACGAGAAGCCGGTCATTCACTATGACAACCTCGGCATCGGCCGCATCATTTATCAGCTGCCGACGACGCTGTGCGAGATGTTCCTGTCCGAAGCGTTCAAGAAAAACCCCATCGAGGCGCTCGATGAGGACACGCTCGACACGATCAATCGCTTCTTTGAGAACAATCTCAACGTTTCGGAGACGGCGCGCAAGCTCTACGTCCATCGAAACACTTTGGTATACCGGTTGGAGAAAGTCAAGAAGATCACGGGCCTGGATCTGCGCGAGTTTGAGGATGCAATCCTCTTCAAGGTCGCGGTCATGGTAAAGCAATACCTCGATTCTCAGAACACTGCCAAGTTCTGAGACCTACCCGGGCGGGCGTAAGCCCAACATATTGGAGGACATCTTATGGTTCAAATGAACGATGTGAAGATGGTCTACGGGAACACGGAGGCTGCGGCCCTCAATGGGATCAGTTTTACGATCAACGAGGGCGAGTTCGTGTTTCTGGTCGGACCGTCCGGCTCCGGCAAGACGACGATCATCAAACTGATCACCGGCGAGCTGAGCCCCACATCCGGACAGATCACGGTCAACGGCTTTGACATGCAGGGCATCAAGCGCCGCAAGCTGCCGAAGCTGCGCCGGACACTGGGCGTCATTTTTCAGGATTTTCGCCTGATCGACAAAATGACGGTGTATGAAAACGTTGCGTTTGCCATGCGCGTGGTGGGAGCTTCCAACAAGGAGATCCGCCGCCGCGTGCCGCAGGTGCTCGAGCTGGTCGGCCTGGCCGACCGGGAAAAGCGCTTTCCGGCGGAGCTTTCCGGCGGTGAGCAGCAGCGCGTGGCCATCGCCCGCGCGCTCGTGAACAATCCGCGCATGATCATCGCGGACGAGCCGACCGGCAACCTCGACCCGGTGCGCAGTCTGGAGCTGATGCTGCTGCTGGAGAAGATCAACGAGCTCGGCACCACGGTCCTCGTGGTGACGCACGAAAAGGAACTGGTCGACGCTTTTTCCAAGCGCGTCATCTCTATCGACGCCGGAAGAGTCATCAGTGACGGATTGGACGGGTACTACGGATATGAAGCTGAATAGATTCAACTACCTGATGACGCAGGGCGTGAAAAACATCTTCACGCACGGTTTCATGTCCTTCGCGTCGATCACGATCATCATCGCGTGCCTGCTCATCATGGGCAGCTTTTCGCTGCTGACGCTCAACATCGACGCGAACATCGACCGCCTGCAAAATCAGAACGAGGTCATTGCCTACGTCGATGAGACGCTCTCGGAGGACGAGGCCCGGGCCATCGAGCCCCAGGTCGCCGCGGTGCCGAATGTCGCCACGGTCGAATTCGTCACGCGCGAGCAGGCCATGCAGACGTTCGAGGCCGAGTATGACTCCGACCTCTTTGACAACATTGACGCCTCGGTCTTTCGTCACCGCTACGTCGTGACGCTCGACGATCTGTCGCTCATGAAGGACACGCAGGCCGCGCTCAAGAATGTCGACGGCATCGCCGATGTGACCGCGCACCTGGATTATGCGGAAAACTTTATTACGTTCCGGAACATTGTGAGCGTTGTCTCCGTCGTTTTGATCGTGATCCTCATCGCGGTGTCCCTGTTTATTATGACCAACACCATCAAGCTGGCCACGTTCGGCCGGCGTGAAGAGATCGCCATCATGAAGATGGTCGGTGCGACGAATGGCTTCATCCGTCTGCCGTTTGTGGTCGAGGGCCTTGTGCTCGGCCTGGTCGGCGGTCTGGTCGCGTTCCTGCTCCAGTGGGGACTTTACAGCCTGATCGTCAGCAAGATCATGTCCACCATGGCGGCCGGTATCATCACGGTGCTCCCGTTTGCATCCGTGGCGCTGCCGCTGCTGCTGGTGTTCCTTGGCGTGGGTGTGCTCGTCGGCGTGTTCGGCGGCCTCACGGCCATTCGCAACTATCTGAAAGTTTAAGGAGGAAATCGAATGAAGATGAACCGCAAAGTCGTTCGATCCGTCATTTGTGTGCTGCTTGCGTTGATTTTTATCGTTTCGCTCATGACGGCGCTGATCCCGATCAATGCCAGCGCGGCGTCGCAGTCGGAGATCAACCAGCTCACGCAGCAGCGTAAGGAGCTGCAGGCCAAGCAGAAGGAGCAGCAGAAAACCATCAACAATCTCCGCTCCAAGAAGGCCAGTGTGGTCGATCAGAAGGCCGCGCTGGATCAGGAAAACAATCTGGCGCAGCAGGAGATCGAGGTCGTCAAGCAGCAGATCACGGCCTATGACCAGCAGATCGAGGACAAGGGCGTTGAGCTCGAGGAAGCCAAGCAGGAAGAAGAGGCGCAGACGGTGCGCTTCCGCGGCTGCGTGCGCCATCTTGAGGAGTACGGCCAGATGTCCTACATCGCCATTTTGCTCGAGGCGACCAGCCTCTATGACCTCCTTGCCCGCATGGACATGGTTGGCGAGGTCATTGCATACAATAAACAGGTGCAGGCCGACATGACGGCCGCCCGTGAAAAGGTCGAGACCGTCAAGGCCGAGCTTGAGGATGCCCGTACCGAGCTGCAGGATAAGCAGTCCGAGCTGGAGACCAAGCAGGTCGAGCTGCAGCAGAAGGTGTCCGAGGCCAACGCGCTGCTCGCCAGCCTGGAGTCGGATATCAACGCTTATAAGAGCGTCTACGATCAGTACGAGCAGCAGGAGCAGGCCGTTCGGTCGCAGATCGATAAGCAGGTCGAGGATCTGCGCCGCCAGGAAGAGGCAAACAAGAAAAACGACCCCAGCTATGATGCGGGCAAGGACAACGGCGCTACCGGCTCCATGCTGTGGCCGTGCCCGTCCTGCCACACGATCACGTCCCCCTTCGGCTGGCGTGAGCACCCGATCTATCACACGCAGAAGTATCACTCCGGCGTGGACATCGGCGCGAGCTATGGCGCGACCATCGTTGCGGCCGACGGCGGCACGGTCATCACGGCCGGCGCTGTGTCCGGTTACGGCAACTGCGTGGTCATCAACCATGGCAACGGCATCACCACGCTCTATGGCCACATGAGTTCCATCGCGGTCTCCTCCGGCCAGAAGGTCTCCAAGGGCCAGACGATCGGTTATGTCGGCTCGACCGGCAACTCCACCGGCCCGCATCTGCACTGGGAGGTCACGGTCAACGGCGTGCGCCAGAACCCGCTCAACTATGCGCGCTGATCGGACATATTTTGACTGAATGAAACTGCCGGGCAGCCGGAAAATGGCTGCCCGGCTCATCTGCTGCATTGGGGCTGCCCGATGCAGGCGGCAAATGGACCCGGAGGGATAGCATGGACGAACACAAGCCACAGGAACAGGCATCGGAAAAAGTGCCCGCCCGCAGAAAAAGCGGCAGAATGCACGGCTGGAGGGCGAGTATCCTTGCCTGTGTGATCTGTATTCTGGTGACTGCGCTGGTCACGTCGATGATCTTCGTCGGCAAGTTCGGCGGCAGCAGCAACTATAAGCTCGCGCTGAAGTTTGCGCAGGTCAAGCAGGTCGTGGATAAAGACTATATCGGCGACGCGGACGATACGGCGATCAGCGATGCATCATCGAGCGCGATCATCAGCGCCATCGGCGATAAATGGAGCTATTACATGACGGCCGAGGAATACAAGGCCTATCAGATGTACTCCAACAATGAGTACGCCGGCATCGGCGTGACCATCCAGCTCGACGACAAGACGAAGGGCTTTCGCATCACAGCCGTGACGAGCGACTCGCCCGCGGCGAAGGCCGGCCTCCAGCAGGGGGACATCATCACGGCGATCGACGGTGAGGACGTCACGGGCAAGACGCTCTCGGACGTGCAGAGCACCATCCGCGCCAAGCTCAACAAGACGCTCAAGCTCACCATTCAGGACTCCGCCGGCAAGAGCCAGACCGTCACGCTCGACTGTACGGTCATTTACACCGATCCCGTGACGTATAAGCTCATGGATAACGGCGTCGGCTATGTCCAGATCCGCAACTTTGAGACCGGCGGCGGCAGCCGTGCCGTGCAGGCAGTCGATAAGCTGCTGGACCTCGGTGCAAAGTCGCTGGTGTTCGACCTGCGCGATAACCCCGGCGGCCTGCTCTCGGAGCTCATCACGATCCTGGATCACCTGCTGCC
>OHZG01000788.1_pt1 | contig 11276 bp, 9 predicted proteins | sample 1580431 | NCBI WGS metagenome assembly OHZG01 (sample SAMEA3882527, study PRJEB24775) | human gut metagenome | biome: human-associated habitat; feature: intestine environment; material: feces | place: Netherlands | collected 2009/2010 | reverse complement strand
AGATAAGAATCTCTTTTGATGCAGATGTGGATTGAAGAATCCGGCTGTGTCAGAAGAGATTTTTATTCTTTCGTAACATTGTACGAAAAGGTGATGGAATCACAGGAAGAGTTGTGATAAAATCGGGATAGAGCTGCTTTTGGGGAAAAGAATATGATTCTGACGGGCAGAGGAAAAAGATTGGAAAGAAGGAAAAGATGATGGAAAAATTTTCAGAGATGAAATATGTACGTCCAGATGGGGAAGCGTATATCCGGACCATCCAGAAAGAAACAAAGAACTTTAACGAGGCTGCAGATTTTGAAGGCGCGCATCAGGCATTTGTCGCAATCCTGAATGCAAACAGCCACTTTAATACGACACGCGTCATGGCAAGTATCCGCAACAGCCAGGATACCAATGATGAATTCTATCGAAAAGAGATGGAATATATTTTCGAGATCGAGCCACAGATTGATGTCGAAATGAAAAAGTTCTATGAGAGTTATCTGAAGTCTTCTTACAGAACAAAGCTTGAAAAAGAGTTCGGAGAAGTTTATTCCAGACAGGCAGAGAACAAAGTCCGGCTTACCGATCCGTGTAATGCCGATCTGCAGATCCAGGAGAACAAGCTGGTTCAGAAGTATTTCCAGGTTGCAGCGGCACCGGTTACAGATTTTCACGGAGAACAGCTTGGATTCTATGGTCTGTTAAAGATGATGGAGGATACCGACAGAAGCATCCGTAAAGAAGCATTTGAAAAGTGGGCAGAGTTGTATAAAGCGATTTCGGATGAACTGGATTCCCTTTATACGGAACTGATCGGAATCCGTCAGCAGATGGCAAAGAACCTTGGATTTAATGGATATGCCGAGATGATGTATCAGAAGATGGAAAGATTTGAATATACGCCGGAGGATGTGGCAATATTCCGTAAGCAGATCCGGGAGCATATCGTACCGCTTTGTCAGAAACTTTATGAGGAACAGAAAGAAAGACTTGGCATCGAAGAATTAAAATACTATGACGAAAGTCTTACCTATCCGGATGGAAATGCAGTTCCGGAGGGAACGGAAGAAGAACTTCTGGAAAAGGCGAGAACCATGTATCATGAGCTTTCCAAAGAGACAGGAGAGTTCTTTGATTTTATGATGGAATACCGTCTGTTTGATCTGGAAGGAAGACAGGGAAAACAGCAGGGCGGCTACTGTGACTTTATGGAAGAATATAAGGCACCGTTCATTTTTGCAAACTTTAATGGAACCAATGCAGATGTCAATGTCCTTACCCACGAAGCAGGACATGCCTTTGAAGCATACACAGCGTCACGCAATATTCCGGTATTATCGCAGACATTCAGTACCGCAGAGATCAGTGAGATCCATTCAATGGCGATGGAATATTTCACACTGCCGTGGATGCATCTGTTCTTCGGAGAAAATGCAGAAAAACAGAAAAAAGCATACCTGTGGGATTCGCTGGAAGCAATGCCATACATGGCATGCGTAGATGAATTCCAGCACCGTGTATACGCTGAAAATCTGACCGATGCAATGGAAAGAAGAAAAGTATGGCACGAACTGGAAAAAATCTATCTCCCATGGAGAGATTATGACGGCAATGAATTCCTGGGACAGGGCGGATTCTGGATGCAGAAACAGCACCTATTCATGTGCCCGTTCTATTATATTGATTACGCCGTATCCCGTGTAGGAGCCCTCGAATACTACGGAAAAATGCAGGAAGACCTGGAAAGTGCATGGAAAGATTACTACGCCCTCTGCCGCCAGGGCGGAAGCAAAGGCTACCACGAACTCCTCAGAATCGGAAACTTAAGCGACCCATTCAAAGAAGGAACCATCTACAACGTTCTGAAAAAATTGAACCTGATTTAAGCGAAAGAAAACTGAAAAAACATGATATCGATTACATAATCTTATTGCATGTACTGGAGGGACAAGGTATAATTTGCTTATAAGAGTATGGGATCGAAGATTATTATCTTCACAGCCTATAACTTTGCATCCAAGAGGATTATAAAGAGAGGAATCGAATATGGAAAAGATCTATGACGTAACCGCCTTAGGCGAACTGCTAATTGATTTTACAGAAAATGGAATAAGTGCACAGGGCAATCCGCTTCTGGAAGCCAATCCGGGAGGCGCACCATGCAACGTACTCGCCATGCTTGAAAAGCTTGGGAAAAAGACCGCATTTATCGGAAAAGTCGGAAAAGATATGTTCGGAGAACAGCTGAAAACTGCAGTCGAAGAAGTTGGAATTGATACACGGAATCTGGTAATGGATGAAGAAGTACATACCACACTTGCGTTCGTACATACTTATCCGGATGGTGACAGAGATTTCTCTTTCTACCGGAATCCGGGAGCAGATATGATGCTGAAAAAAGAAGAAGTGGACGAAGATCTGATCCGCGGGGCAAAGATTTTCCATTTCGGAACACTTTCCTCTACCCATGAAGGCGTGCGAGAAGCAACCAGATATGCGATCGATGTGGCAAAAGAAGCAGGATGTATCGTAAGCTTTGACCCGAACCTCCGCCCGCCACTCTGGAAATCACTGGATGAGGCGAAAGCCGAGATCGAATACGGACTTTCCAAATGTGACATCCTGAAAATTTCAGATAATGAAGTGGAATTTTTGTTCGGAACCACGGACTATGATGAGGGAGCAAGACTGATCCGTGAAAAATATCAGATTCCGCTGGTACTCATTACCCTCGGAAAAGACGGAAGCCGTGCATATTATAAAGATCTCCGGGTAGAAGTTCCGGGCTTTGTCCAGGAGCATACGATCGAGACGACCGGCGCCGGAGATACGTTCTGTGCCAATTCCCTGAATTATATTCTGGAGCATGGAATGGAAGAGCTGACCGAAGAAAATTTAAAAGAGCTTCTCACATTTGCAAATGCGGCAGCATCCCTGATCACAACAAGAAAAGGGGCACTTCGGGTTATGCCGACCAGAGAAGAAATCAAGAACTTTATCCAGAATGTATAAAAAAGGAATCTGTTGTAAGACAGAAGAGAAGAACCTCTGCTTGACATCTTGTCCGGCAGAGGTTCTTATGTGCATGTTATAATATTTATTTTTTCTTATTCCAGACATGGATGCCTGCAAGGATTCCACCAATATACAGGATACTGATGAGTACCGTTGGATTCTCATGCAGACTGTATACTACAGCTACAATTGCAGCAAGGATCACTGTCAGCATAAAGGCATTCATAATCCGTTTTTCGCGGATGTTGCGTTCCTGCACCTGGAGCTCATGACGCTTTTCTTCAAGCTTCAGATACTCAAGAAGCTGGTCATCCGGAATTTTTTCCAGGATATATTTTTCACGCAGATAGTTCAGTTCTTTTGCTGTATGGAAAATGTGGTGGTGGAAACTTTTCTTTTCTCCGGTAAACGGATCTTTTTCGGAATCGTCAGAAGATTTGAAATCTTCCGATGAAAAATCCGTGTAAGTATTCTTTTTTTCCTCAGATGAAATGGTTTCTGTTTCAGAGGAATCTGGTTCCGGAGCTGGAGCTTCTTTGGGTGGTACATCAGTGGCTGTATGGATGTCTCCGGATTCGGAAACTGGTTCTGTAGAAAGCTTTGGATCAGAATCGGCAGATTCTGAGAAAGCTAAAATTTCAGACATATCTTAACCTCCTTCGATCATGAAAATGATCGATTTTCTTTTCTTATAGAATACCAGTTTCGTATAAAAATTTCAATCGACAGCGAGAAGGAAATGTCTGCTGAGGATTATAAGAAAATCTCATTTGGCTTTCGTCCAGATAACAGATTTTTCATTTTCAGAGATGCGGCAGCCAAAAAGACAGGGTTTAGCTTCCGGATACCTTTTGGACAGGCGGCGATACATCCCATACAACTGATACATTTGCTGCTATCGCCGGTTCGGATATTATTTTTATTGATTGCACCTGTTGGGCAGGCATCGGCACATTTTCCACAGCCAGTGCAGGAAGCACTTGCTTTTGGAACAACATTCAGGTTGCCAAGGCGTTTATACTCATGACTGCCAGGCACGAAATAATCAGTAGACAATTCTGTTTCAGAGGAAAGTTTTTCGAGTATTTCTTCTGCAAACTTCTTTAACTCTTTGCTATCTTCTTCGTCTGGTCGTCCACTGCCGAATTGGCGCATGATAGAATGTTCTGCAACAGCTGCAACGGAGGCGATAACATTGAAACCGCATAACTCGGCGGTATCTTTTAACTGGATCAGACCATCGTCATATGCGCGATTTCCATATACGGCAATAACTACACAATTTGCATGGTTCCCTTGTATCTCTTTCATCCTTTCAATGGCAATATCAGGAATAACGCCTTCGAATACAGGAGCTGCGATGACAGCAAGTGAATCAGAAGGGACTGTTACATCTGAAAAGCTGACATCGTGCCGGATAAGATTCACGGTATTTGTAATATTTCCCAGATAGCAGCTGATCTGGTCTGCAACTTTTTTGGTCCCTCCGGTAGGACTAAATGTAATTTCTACAACTGGATATGTTTTCATTTTTTTACTCCTTTGGTGTAATTTTTGAATTTACAACAAGACTATCATTTCATAGATGTAATGTCAATATTTACACCTATAGAAAAATATGATAAGCTAAAATGAAATCAAAGGAGGAAGTCAGAGTATGCAGTTATCAATAAGGGCATCGCTTGCAATTCATTGTCTGATACTGGTCAGCGAATTTGGAGAGACGGATAAGATCACAAGTGAAAAGATTGCTTTATCAACGGGAACGAATCCGGTAGCGATACGCAGTATCATGAGTGCTTTAAAAAAAGCTGGAATCCTTAATGTGAAAAACGGTACCGGTGGAACGACTTTAAATATGCCGCCGGAAGAAATTACAGTATACAGAATCTGCAATGCCGTGAAACCGCAGTTCTGTAAAAATATATTTCACGTACATACCAAAGCTTCTAAATTGTGTCCAGTTGGACGTAACATCCGGGCGGTTTTGCAAAACTCCTATTCTAAATTTGAATCTGCATTGGAAGACAGCCTGAAGACAGTTACACTTGCAGATATGATCCGGGATTATCATATGCAGCTAGAAAAAGAGAAATAATCTTTGTCAGTTGGAATTGTCAAAAAAAGAAAAATTTTCTATAATAAAAAGTGAAATGAGGATGTGTATACAGCATTTTTTATTTAACAGGAAATTCTGAAGGAACTTCCTGTTAAATAAAAGGCACCGTGTGCCGGAGATGTGCACTCGCGCGAAGATGAAGGATGTCGCAAGCGGTCTACGCTCCGCTTCGGTCGTTGCTTAACGAGCGCCACTGGCGCTCAGCAACGCGCTCGGCGCGAGAATGTGCCAAGGTACATTCTTTTTTTAAGAAAATAAGAGTACGAGGAACAAAGGATGAATGAAAAATTAAAAGAAATGAAAGAAGCATGGAAAAATCTGTATGGTTCATTGTTCAAATGGATCGTTTTGTCCGGGGTGATCGGAAGTCTCATCGGACTGATCGCTAGCGGATTTTCCTATGCGATTGTATGGGTGACTTCGTTTAGACAGGCAAATCCGATGATCATTCTTGGGCTACCGCTAGGAGGTCTTTTGATCGTCTGGCTGTACAAAATTACCGGGCAGGAGAAGAACTCCGGAACGAACCTGGTTCTGACAGTAGTCCGGTCGGATGAGGAAGAGGTTCCGGGATGGGTGACACCACTGATCCTGATATCGACAGCGATCACACATCTGTTTGGAGGATCTTCCGGACGAGAGGGTGCAGCACTTCAGTTTGGAGCAAGTGTAGGAAATGTATGTGCGAAATATCTGCATTTGAATGAGAGTGACAAGAAGATCATCATTCTGGCAAGTATGAGTGCCGCATTTTCAGCACTTTTCGGGACACCGATGGCGGCGGTTGTATTTCCAATGGAAGTGATCAGTGTTGGTGTGATGTATTATGCCGCGCTGGTGCCATGTGTATTTTCTGCATTTGCCGCACAGGGGATTGCGCTGCTTCTGAAAGTGAGGACCGTTACTCCGCCGTATTTGGTAGAATCGGTTCCAAATTTTTACAGTGTGGATTCGATCAAAGCGATCATTCTGGCAATTGCGTGTGCGCTTGCCGGAGCACTGTTCTGTATTGTGCTGCATAATGGGGAACATTATCTGAAGAAATGGTTTCCGAATCCGTATGTGCGTGTGGTTGCAGGGGCAGCAGGAGTGATCATTTTGTATTTTGCACTCAGAACGGATGCCTATCTGGGGCTTGGAACAGGTGTGATCCAGGCAAGCTTTAAAGAGACGGCAGGACCACAGATGTTCCTTCTGAAAATGCTGTTTACGGCACTGACGCTCTGCGCCGGATTCAAGGGTGGGGAGATCGTACCGTCACTGTTTATCGGGGCGACACTTGGTTCTTTTATGTCTACGATCCTTGCAGCACCGACAGATATCTGTGCGGCATGTGGAATGGTTGGTGTCTTTTGTGCAGTTACAAACAGTCCGATCACATCTCTTTTGATTGCAGCAGAGTTGTTTGGATTTAACGGGATGCCGTTTTACTGTATTGTGGTTGCGGTAAGCTATCTGCTTTCCGGATATTACAGCTTATATAAGGAACAGAAAATTGTTTATTCCAAAACAGAGAATAAATACGTGGATAAACATACGAAATAATCAAAAAACAAAAAGAAACAAAGTGAATTGATGATTTAAAAGCAAAAAAGCTGACAATTAACGAGAAAAAATTAAAAAATAGAAGAAAATACTTGAAAAAGTAAAGAACGTGTGCTAATATCTAAAAATAATTTAGCAAAGCAAAGCGATGAAAGAGACTCTTGCTTCTGGAACTTGACAGGAATACGGCGTCACCGACTGAGAGCGCTGTTTGAGGAATGAGGCGAAGGGAACACTCTGGAGCAGATTATCTGAATGGAAAGCACAGGTGCTTTAGTAGGGTAATACGGTTCATGCACGTTACGTATGTAAGAGAGGAATCCCAAAGGATTCAATGCGGGTGGTACCGCGGATCATCAGATTATCCGTCCCGGAATACGAAAAAGTATTCCGGGGCTTTTTTATTGCCATGTACATCAAAAAACAATCCGGAATACGAAGTTGACAAAAGCAAAACATATTTTAGGAGGATTGTGACATGGAATTTATGACAGGTGTAAAAGAAAAAGAAACGCTGGAGCTTAGTGGATTACTGGAAGAGGGAAGACTTGGAGAAGAAGTGAAGGTAAATGGAGCCGTTCATACAATTCGTGACATGGGAACAGTTGCTTTCGTGATTCTGAGAAAACGGGAAGGTCTGGTCCAGTGTGTATACGAAGAAGGCGTTACAAAATTTGACTTGAAAGATTTAAGAGAAGCCGCTACAGTAGAAGTAACAGGAAAACTGACCGAATCAGAGAAGGCACCGAACGGAATTGAAATCCGTCTGAGTGAGATAAAAGTACTCAGTATGCCAAAAGACAGTCTTCCACTTGCTGTTTCAAAGTGGAAACTGAACACTTCCCTGGAAGCGAAGCTGAACTATCGCTCTATTTCTCTTCGGAACGTAAGGGAAAGAGCAAAGTTTAAAATTCAGGAAGGAATCGTAAGAGGTTTCAGAGAGTTCCTGTATAAAGAAGGTTTTACAGAAATTCATACCCCGAAGATCGGAGCAAAAGGAGCAGAAGGAGGATCTAACCTCTTCCGACTGGATTATTTCCATCGTCCGGCAGTGCTGGAACAGAGTCCACAGCTGTACAAACAGATGATGGTTGGTGTTTTTGACAGAGTATTTGAGACAGGACCGGTATTCAGAGCAGAAAAACACAACACCAAGCGTCATCTGAACGAATATACCAGTCTGGATTTCGAAATGGGTTATATCGACAGCTTTGAAGATATCATGGCGATGGAAACGGGCTTCCTTCAGTATATGATGGAGCTTCTAAAAAAGGATTATGCGAAGGAGCTTAAAATCCTGGACGTGACACTTCCGGATGTCTCTAAAATTCCGGCAATTCGTTTTGATGAGGCAAAGCAGAAGGTTTCAGAAAAATACGATCGTAAGATCCGCAACCCATATGACCTGGAACCGGAGGAGGAGCATCTGATCGGACAGTATGCAAAAGAAGAATGGGGTTCTGATTTTGTATTTGTAACCTACTATCCGTCAAAGAAGCGTCCGTTCTATGCAATGGACGATCCACAGGATGAGAAATTCACACTCAGCTTTGACCTTTTGTTCCGTGGACTTGAGATCACGACCGGAGGACAGAGAATCCATGACTACGACATGCTGATGGAAAAGCTTGCAAAGCGGGGAATGACGGAAGAAGGACTGGAGACCTATCTGGATACATTCAAACATGGTATGCCGCCGCATGGAGGTCTTGGAATCGGAATGGAACGTCTGACAATGCAGCTTCTTGGTGAAGATAACGTCCGTGAGACAACCCTCTTCCCGAGAGATTTAAGCAGACTTACTCCGTAGAGACGAAGCTCCCTGGCTGGCAGGTAAAAAAGGAAGCTGACAAGAGGCAGCGGGGGAGGTCAAAATGAGACGAAGATGTTCCTTATGTGGAGGAAAATTAAACGGAAATATCTGCACAGAGTGTGGGCTTGACAATTCAAAGAATGACGATCAGTATGTGACACTTGGAAATTCCGGTCATGAAGAATTGCTGACACATATACATACGGAAGCGGAAAAGCCGTATGAAGGAAAGACCATGACTCGGGAAAATGTGCGTAAGGCGAAGAATGCAGATAAAAATGCAAAGAAAGCAGCTGCAAAAAAGGCGTCAAAGAATGCGGCAGCAGGAAAAGTAAATCCGGCGGGAAATGGATATTCTGCAGCAAATGCGAGCTACAATACCGCAGGCACAAGCTACAGCCAGACAGGAAACCAGAGTTACAGTTATACATCATCTTCAATGCAACAAAGCAGCCGTTCGGTAAAAAAGAAAAAGAAGTTTGGAAAGTTTCTGACCGGTTTTGTGATCATTGCCACACTTGCAGGCGAGCTTGGTGGAACGATCATTCATGAGGTTCAGAATTATTTTGAAGACTATACATATGATGACAGTGACAGTTACACCGAGGATGATCCGTACAGCGATGTGCAGGAAGTGATGCCGGATGAAGGAGAACTTTATGAAGCAGACCTGACAGCCGGAATTTATAAAGGCGGTGTACATCTTCCGCAGGGGACCTATACACTGACCTGCAAAAGTGGAAGTGGTCAGGTAGAGCTGACAGACAGCAAAAATAATATCTGGGTGCAGTACAATTTTGGTGATGACTACGATAATACGGAAGAAGAAGTCAGTGACTTTGAAGTATTTCCGGGATGTTATGTGATAGTAGAGGATACACTGGAGCTTCACATGACAGCAGAGAATGCACATATGAATCTGACAGCAATTACAGAATCGAAAACCGTATCGGATAAATTTACAGTAGGAAAAGACGTACCTGCAGGTGTCTATGATGTGAAATGTGTGGAAGGTTTTGGGATTTTTGATTACGACGTGACAGTAAGCGCCGGATACGAAAATTATATGGGAATGCTGATCGGTAATGAAGAGTCAGGATTTCCACAGGAGCTGAAAAATATTGTCCTGATCGATGGAACAGAAGTTGATCTGGAAGGACTTACAGTAGAACTTACACCGAGTGAGTGGATTGAATCGGAGGAGTACGAAAGCTTTTACGATAATTATTATTAGAAAGGACGAGTACAATGGCAAACAAGATTTCGGATGAAACAATCGAATACGTTGGAATCCTGGCAAAGCTGGAGCTTTCTGACGAAGAAAAAGAGCAGGCAAAGAAAGATATGGAAACCATGCTTGATTATGTTGATACCCTGAATGAACTGGATACAGAAGGAATTGAACCGATGTCACATGTATTTCCGGTAAATAATGTATTCCGTGAGGATGTAGTGACAAATGGAGACAATCACGAAGCAATGCTGGCAAATGCGCCGCAGCAGAAAGAACAGAGTTACAAAGTACCTAGAACATTCGCATAGGAGGAAATCGAAAGATGGATTTGAAAGGTCTTACTGCCGTTGAACTTGGGAAAAAGATTCAGGCAAAAGAAGTTACAGTAAAAGAAGCAGTGGAAGCCTGCTTCGCACAGATTGATAAAGTAGAAAAAGAAGTCAACAGTTTTGTATCACTTCAAAAAGAAGCTGCCTTAAAAAGAGCGGAAGAAGTGCAGAAGCTGATCGATGACGGAACACTGACCGGACCGCTTGCAGGAGTACCGGTTGCGATCAAGGATAACATGTGTACGGAAGGTGTGACGACCACCTGCAGTTCAAAAATTCTGAGTAATTTTGTACCGACATTTTCAGCAGAAGCAGTTCTGAACCTGGAAAAAGCAGGTGCAGTTGTGATCGGAAAGACTAATATGGATGAATTTGCGATGGGAAGCACGACTGAGACTTCTTATTATGGAGAGACAAAGAATCCGTGGAATCTGGAGCATGTACCGGGTGGATCTTCCGGTGGCTCCTGTGCGGCAGTTGCGGCTCTGGAAGTACCATATGCTCTTGGATCTGACACCGGCGGATCGATCCGTCAGCCAAGTTCTTACTGCGGAATCGTTGGAATCAAGCCAACCTACGGAACGGTATCCCGTTATGGACTGATCGCTTACGGATCATCTCTTGACCAGATCGGACCGGTTGCAAGGGACGTAACTGACTGTGCAACGGTTCTTGAGACCATCGCATCCCATGATGTAAAAGACAGCACTTCGGTAGAACGCCAGGACACGGATTTTACAAGTGCGTTGGTAAACGATGTAAAAGGGATGAAGATCGGTATTCCAAAAGATTATTTTGGAGAAGGTCTGGACGAAGAAGTGAAAAAACCGATTCTGAAAGCCGCAGAGGTTCTGAAAAATGCAGGAGCTGAGATTGAAGAATTTGATCTTGGACTTGTAAAATATGCGATTCCGGCTTATTATGTCATCGCATCAGCAGAGGCAAGCTCCAACCTGTCCCGATTTGACGGTGTGAAATACGGATACCGCACAAAGGATTATGAAGAGCTTCACCAGATGTACAAAAAGACCCGCTCCGAGGGCTTCGGACCGGAAGTAAAGCGCCGTATCATGCTTGGGTCTTTCGTACTCAGTTCCGGATATTATGATGCTTATTATCTGAAAGCACTCCGTACAAAAGCACTGATTAAAAAGGCATTTGACAGTGCATTTGCAAAATATGATATGATCCTGGCTCCGGCAGCACCGACGACAGCACCGAAGCTTGGAGCTT
>OHZG01000787.1_pt1 | contig 11290 bp, 5 predicted proteins | sample 1580431 | NCBI WGS metagenome assembly OHZG01 (sample SAMEA3882527, study PRJEB24775) | human gut metagenome | biome: human-associated habitat; feature: intestine environment; material: feces | place: Netherlands | collected 2009/2010 | reverse complement strand
TGGAGACAATACATATACAACCTATGGAACGATTCACTATGGCAATCCGCATTCAGAGTCACAGGGAAAATATACACTTTCAAATGGAAAGTCATTTGCGGACAGCTATCATGTATTTACATGTGACTGGGAGCCTGGAAAAATTACGTGGTATGTAGATGGAGTTAAGATGCATGAGGAAAATGACTGGTATTCTACAACTGCCGGAAAAGGTACAGTTACTTATCCGGCACCGTTTGATCAGCCATTCTATGTAATACTCAACCTTGCAGTTGGCGGCAATTGGCCAGGAAATCCGGATGCAGATGCAGATTATATTAACAGTGAGAGCTTATATGTTGATTATGTGAGAGTATACCAGAAGGAGTCTTATGACGAAAATGTGACAAAGCCAGAGCGTGAAGTTATAATTCGTGATCCGGATGAAAATGGCAATTATGTAATAAATGGTGATTTTAGTGAGACCGAGGATCTGGGAGATGCAGAAAACTGGATTTTTATGGCGCAGAACGGCGGCGAAGGAACAGCGGTCATCGAGAACAATACAATCAACATAAATACAATTGATGCAGGAACGGTTGATTACAGCATACAGTTGGTACAGCCTGATATTCCTGTAGAAAAAGGTGCCACATACAAGCTTTCATTTGATGCGTGGGCGGATGAGGCGAGAACAGGCATAATTGATGTCTCAGCGCCAACCAGATCATGGGGAAGATATCTTAAGGATACAAAATTTGATATGACAACAGAGAAACAGACATTTGAGTATGAGTATACGATGACTGATTCATCTGATGACAAGGGAAGAATAGAATTCAACTTCGGCAATCAGGGAAGCGTGGCTGGTGTACATATTGCAAATGTAAAGCTGGTAAAGACAAATCAGACTGAGATAGTTGACAAGAAGACGATTCTCGCTGATGGAAACCTAGTTTACAATGGAGAATTTCAGGAAGGAACAGGAAGGCTTGGATATTGGACAGTCAGCAACAATTGCGGTGCTGAGTATAAGGTGACAGGTCTGTCTGACGGAAGAAGATTTTCATACAAGTCATTGGATGAGAGTATAGATGGCAACTTCGTATTATCACAGGATGAGCTTGCGTATGCCCCAAATACAAAGTATGTACTTAAATTCGATGCTGAGACTGCAACTGAGGGAAAGAATATAATTATCACTACAGGAGATTCAAAGTTTGCTGTAACTCTGGATAAAGGAATTAAGAATTATGTTTACAAGTTTGAGACCGGAGAAGAAGTGACTGACAGTTCAATCAGCATTGATTTTGGTAACAGCGGAGAAGTTCTGTTAGACAATGTGAAGATAATGCAGGATTCACTTCTTCTCAATGGGAACTTTTCAGCAGATTTTGCTGGATATGATGTGTATATAGACAGCAGTGCGGATGCAGAGTCTGTTGTGGACAGCCAGAAGGAGGACAATGCTGCTGACTTCACAATAAAGAATTCAGGTGACCAAAACTGGAAGATACAGCTCAAGCAGAATAATATCAAGCTTGAGAAAGGTCAGTGGTACAAGCTTTCATTTGATATAAAGAGTTCTGTGTCGAGAACTGTTCAGTACGCGATACAGAGAGATGGAAGCACGCATAAGGATAGTACAGGTGCAGAGGACTGGACACCATATGTTCAGGAAACAGTAAAGCTTGATGCATACGATCAGGCTGATCAGAAATATATGACTGTTTCAAACACATTCCAGATGGCCTGTGACACAGACGAAGAGAGTATTTTCAATATTGCACTTGGCGCAGGCGGAGAAAATGGTTCGGCAATTACTGATCAGCATAGAATCTGTATTGACAATATTGTCCTTGAAAAGACTTCAGCTCCAGAGATAGATGTGCCTGTAGGCAAGAATCTTATCACAAATTCAGAATTTGAGATGAGTGAGGATGGTAGCCTTGCTGGTTGGGAAAATGCAGTAACTGCTCCTGGAGATGCCACATTTGAGGCTGGAGATGGAAAGATCACATACAGTGTTGAAAACGTGGGTGAGGCAGACTGGAACATCCAGCTTAAGCAGATGGGATTATCTCTTGAGCAGGGCGAGTCATATACTCTTAAATGTACATTGGTTTCTGATGTTGATAGAGTTGTGAAGGTTGCTGTTATGACTCCTTCAGCCGGATATGCATGGCATGGCGGTGAAGATGTAGTTCTTACAGCTGGTGAGGCTAAGGATGTAACACTCACAATTACACCTAAGGAAGAAGTTTTCACAGATGGTATCACTGTTGATACAGGTGCCGGATTATTCTTCTCAATGGGATATGTTGAAGGATACACACTTGGAGCACATACAGTTTCTATATCAAATGTATCATTTGTAAAAAATTAAATTTGACCCCTAAAAATAATATATACCCTTAGGCAGCGGCGGATCGTCGCTGCCTTTTTCATTGTGGCCATAGCAGGATTTTGGTGAATTTTTAAATGATTTGACAGTCAGAATGGGTGTTTGTATGATATAATGAGCATTGCGACGGATGCGCTTGCGCAAGACGTCATAATGCGAATGCCCTCATTGAGCCGGCAGGCGATATAATATATTGAAGCACGCTGATGCGTGCGCAGGTCATCGCGCTCACGCACGACGACATAAGATATACTAGTTAATTGTTAGATGGGGATAACAAGGAGTAGTAGATTATGAAAAAGAAAGTCAATGTAAAAGGGAATATCAGGAGGATGGCATTGCTTGTTGCGGGATGTGTAGTCATGGGGGGCATGGCTGCGTCTCAGACCGGGGGAAATATGGCATATGCCATGACGAAGGAAGAGGCTGAGCGTCAGAAGGATGATGCCAGTGAAAACGAGAAGAATGCCAAGGACGTTCTGGATTCTCTGGAGGAACAGCAGAACAAGATCGTTCAGGACGTTGCGGATCTGGATGCCAAGATGACATCCGTCCAGACTCAGATAACGAGCCTGCAGGAGCAGACAGACGAGCTCCAGACGGAGATAGACACAACTCAGAAAAGTCTGGATGAAGCTCAGAAGGCAGAGGATGAGCAGTATGAGGCGATGAAGCAGAGAATACAGTATCTGTATGAGGAGGGGGAGACGGAATATGTCGATGCCCTGCTCACATCCATATCATTCAGCGATCTCCTGAACAAATCAGAGTATATAGACCAGATATCGGAATACGATCAGAGGCAGCTTGCAAAGCTGATCAAGACCAAGACAGATATAGCCAATTATGAGGCGCAGCTTGAATCTGACCTCAGACAGGTGGAGTCGGTCAAGACGGATCTGGAGAGTAACGAGGCTGAACTGCAGACCATTATAGATCAGAAGCAGGAAGAGATCACCAGATATGATGGTGATATAGAAGCCCAGAAGTCGTTGATGAACAAGTTCACTGTGGCCCGTGAGGAAGCCGAGAGACGTATCGCGGAGATATCCAGACAGGAGATGGGCAAGGCAAATGCAAATGGTACGGGTGCGTATACGAAAGATGGAAAGGTATACGACACCTCCAAATATAAGGGCAAATTCATGTGGCCGGTATCGACCGGAGGTGTTATCACGGATGAATTTGGTTACCGAGATGCTCCTACAGCGGGAGCAAGTACATATCATCAGGGACTTGATATAGGCTGTGATTATGGAACAGATATTGTTGCGGCGGAGGCCGGCACAGTCGTGATGTCCTGCTACAATGGCGGTGGTGGCAACATGGTCATGATCAGCCACGGCGGCGGAATATGTACGGTATATATGCACAACTCACAGCTATGTGTAAATGTTGGCGACAAGGTTGTGAAAGGTCAGGTCATAGCAAAGGCAGGAAGTACGGGTGTGTCGACAGGTCCGCATTGCCATTTTGGCGTGTCGATAGACGGAACGTATGTCAATCCGCATGACTTCCTTGGACAGTAGACCGGGCAGGGGATATGGAGAGATTCAGGTATTTGATGGCAATACAAGGTTAGGAGATAATGATATGAGGAAAATGTTGAAGAAGACAGTAGTGACAGCGGTGCTGGCAAGTACGGTGATCGGTCTGACGGGCTGCGGTACATCAGGTGTGTTCAGTGGCACACTCAGCGGCAAAACCGGCAGTTCCACCAAGATAACCTATGATGGCAATTTGTTGGATGCGGACGTACTTGACAAGACAGCGAAGATCGAGAGTATCATAGACAATTATTATTACAATGATATTGACGATGATACGATCAGGGAGGGCATATACAAGGGTATAATGGAATCCCTTGACGATCCGTATGCACAGTATTACACCAAGGAAGAGTATGCCAAGCTGCAGGAGGATGATTCGGGTGAGTATGCCGGAATCGGAGTTACGGTCAGCAAGGATGAGGATACGGGATATGTCCGTGCGGTAAATATCCTTGAGGGTGCACCGGCTGAGAAGGTGGATATACAGCCTGATGACATTATTGTACAGATAGACGATCACGAGATCACTACAGACGATGATCTTGACTACCTCGTATCACTCATAAGAGGCGATGCTGGAACTGATGTTACGCTGAAGATATACAGGGAGCGTGATAAGGCTTACCACGATGTCACCATCACCAGGGAGATCGTTGAGTACAGCACGGTATCATCATTTATGATAGACGACAAGATCGGATATGTGAGGATCACGCAGTTCATAGACAACACAGACGAGCTTTTCCAGAAGGCAGTTGAGGAGCTCAAGAATGAGGGCATGCAGGCACTGATGATCGATGTCAGAAGTGATCCGGGTGGAATGCTCACCACGGTCGTAAACATTTGCGACTATCTGCTCCCAGAGGGAACCATAGTGTCCATCAAGGACAAGACCGGCAAGGTTGTGGACGAGTATAAATCGACAGATGATGAATACCTCGATATGCCTATGGTAGTCCTGACAAATGAGTACAGTGCCAGTGCGTCAGAGATACTTACATCGGCACTCAAGGAATTCGGGGCTGCAACTGTTGTAGGAAAGAATACCTACGGTAAGGGAATCGTGCAGAGTGTTATACCACTTGGTGATGGCACAGCGATCAAGCTCACGACACAGAAGTATTTCACACACGATGACAACGATATCCACAAGAAGGGTGTTGCGCCTGATATTGAAGTGGATCTTCCAGATGATTATACCTATGAGGATTTCCAGGGCAAGAATGACAGCCAGTACCAGAAGGGTATTGAGGTTCTGAAGGAGAAGCTGAAGTAGGGACCAAGATAGAGATTGGTATAAATATAGTTATATAATAGATTTCAATATTGAGTGGGCAGGGCAGATGACGTTACTGCGTTATATAAATTTGTCAGTGAAGTATCTGTTCGAATGCTATCGTATATGTAAAATGCATAAATAATTAAAACAACATAATTTTTAGATAATATGCAGCACAAAAGTGCTGCATATTGTGTTATACTAGGAAATGTTCAGAAATCTGTTATAAGTAATAAAAGGCAACAAAGGAGATATACATGGATAAGGAACTGATTATCGTATTGGACTTTGGCGGACAGTACAACCAACTGATCGCCAGACGTGTAAGAGAGTGTAATGTATATGCCGAAGTACATCCGTACACATTGCCGCTGGAGAAGATCAAGGAGATGAATCCAAAGGGAATCATCTTCACAGGCGGACCAAACAGCGTATACAAAGACGATTCACCTAGCTGCAGCAAGGAGATATTCGAACTGGGTATTCCTATTCTCGGAATATGTTACGGTTCACAGCTCATGGCTCATCTGCTGGGCGGCAAGGTCAGCACGGCCCCTGTCAGCGAGTATGGAAGAACAGAGGTTGAGGTTGACAAGACATCCAAGCTGTTTGCAGATGTGAATGACAAGACCATCTGCTGGATGAGTCACACAGATTATATTGCAGAGGTACCAGAGGGTTTCAAGAAGACAGCTTACACTCCTGTATGCCCAGTGGCAGCCATGGAGAATGCTGAGAAGAAGCTGTATGCGACTCAGTTCCACCCAGAGGTTATGCACACCGAGGAAGGTATGAAGATGCTCAGAGCATTTGTCATGGATGTATGCCAGTGTGCAGGCGACTGGAAGATGGATTCATTTGTAAAAGATACAATAGAGAGTCTCCGTGCCAAGATAGGCGATGGCAAGGTGCTGTGCGCCCTGTCAGGTGGTGTTGACTCATCAGTAGCTGCGGTTCTCCTGTCCAAGGCGATAGGCAAGCAGCTTACATGTGTGTTCGTAGACCACGGCCTTCTTCGTAAGAACGAGGGCGACGAGGTTGAGGCGGTATTTGGACCAGATGGACCTTACGACCTGAACTTCATCAGAGTAAATGCGCAGGACAGATTCTACAGCAAGCTTGCCGGAGTAACCGAGCCTGAGGCAAAGAGAAAGATAATAGGCGAGGAATTCATCCGTGTATTCGAGGAGGAGGCCAAGAAGATCGGTGCCGTTGACTTCCTCGTACAGGGAACCATATATCCTGACGTCATCGAGTCAGGCCTTGACAAGTCAGCGGTCATCAAGTCCCACCACAACGTAGGCGGACTTCCTGACTATGTAGATTTCAAGGAGATCGTGGAGCCACTCCGTCTTCTCTTCAAGGACGAGGTCCGCAAGGCCGGCCTTGAGCTTGGAATCCCAGAGTACCTGGTATTCCGTCAGCCATTCCCAGGCCCAGGCCTTGGAATAAGAATCATCGGAGAGGTCACAGCCGAGAAGGTCAAGATCGTTCAGGATGCCGATGCCATCTACCGCGAGGAGATCGCAAAGGCAGGCCTCGACAGAAGCCTCGGTCAGTACTTCGCAGCCCTGACCAACATGCGTTCAGTTGGCTGTATGGGAGATTTCAGAACGTACGATTACGCCGTAGCACTCCGTGCTGTAAACACAACAGACTTCATGACAGCTGATTGTTCAGAGATACCATTTGAGGTGCTTCAGAAGGTTATGAACAGGATTATCAATGAGGTTAAGGGTGTGAACAGGGTAATGTATGATTTGACTAGTAAGCCACCTGGAACGATTGAGTTTGAATAGTTGAAGCTGAGCTGTAAAGCCTTTGTTAGCAAGGCTTTGATAAGGATGGTAGTAGAAAACCAGTAAAATCAAGGCTTTGCAGACAGCAGGCAGACGGTGCTTTTATAAAAAATGAATATGAAGATGGAAAAAGACGCATTTTGAGATTTGCGTCTTTTTCTATTGGGCTTTCTGCTTTACCTTGAGAAATGAGCAGACAACAGCAAACGCCATTGAATGGACTTCCATTGATGGTGTTTTTTTATTGTCTGGAAAGGAGCAGAAAAATGGAAACAACACATGAAAAAGCAAAACGAAAGGCGGTCTATGTGTGCCCTTAAATTAGGAAGCCTGTTTGACGGAATCGGCGTGTTCCCTCTTGCGGCTTCCCGTAATGGAATTATTCCCGTTTGGGCAAGCGAGATTGAAAAATCCCCGATAGCCATAACCAAACGCCACTTCCCAGACATGGAACATTTAGGGGATATTACAAAGATACATGGAGGGAACATCCCTCCTGTTCACATTATTACATTCGGTTCTCCCTGCCAGAACCTTTCTAAAATCGGAAAGCGTGAGGGACTGGCCGGAAGCAAATCAGGACTGTTTTTTCAGGCTATCAGAATTATAGAAGAAATGAGGTGTGCTACAAATGGGTTATATCCAGTTATCGCTGTTTGGGAAAACGTCATGGGAGCGTTTTCTTCAAATGACCGGATGGATTTTAGAGCCGTGCTGCAATCATTTTCCGATACCGAAATTTCAATGCCTCCTACTGGAGGATGGGCTAACGCCGGTATGGTGCGAGGGGGAAAAACTGACCTGTGCTGGCGGCTCATGGATGCCCAGTATTGGGGAAAGCCCCGGCTTGTTCAGCGAAGAAAGAGAATCTTCCTTGTGGCAGATTTTAGAGGACAGCGTTCCGCAGAAATACTATTTAAGCCCCGTGATATGTTCCCGATTCCTCCGCCTTGCACAGACTACGGGCTGCCCGCCGCCGGAGCCAGTCGAATATCTCTTGATAAAACAAGGGGGAAGATACCCATCATCCGCCCCTTTCAGGAACGGCGTATACGGAGTGCTGCAAAATCAGGAAACCAGTCTGCTTTCCTCGCAAGTTTCGGACGGTCAGATGAACCTTTTCCAACTTTACTGGCAAAAGCAGTCAATATGATTTCATTCTGGTATGAGGGGGAAGAAAAAGACGGAGTTCTCCGAAATTTGACACCGGTTGAGTGTGAACGCCTGATGGGATTACCGGAGGGGTGGACGGCATATGGAAATTTAGGACAACCCATTAGTGATAATGCACGATGCAAAGCACTTGGAAACGCAATCGCCCTGCCGTGTGCTGATTACATCATGGCAGGAATAGCAGAAACCATACATGAATAAGAAAGGCGGTTTTGTATGACAGAGAAAAATCGTTCTCCTCCGTTGTCGGATGGAACATCAACAGAAGCTATCGAACCAACTATATTATTTCAGAAAGGACAGGTACATCTATATGGAATTAAAATTCGTTATCCCCAATATATCGCTGAGTGTGTTGTGTATAAGCGGTGACAAGGTGTGCTGAACCGGATCACCAAGCAAACCCAATAATCTTGTCTTTCCATTTATCTCCATATGTATCTCCATCCTTCAGTCTGTTATTTTAAACAGAGTTAGTATAACACAAAAAGAAACCGGAGTATATAACCACCCCGGTTTCTATGTTTATTGCTATTATTTATACTATATACGCATTATGCAAATACATTCTTCTTCTCGGCGATGAAATCTCCAAGTGCCGGAACGTCTATAGTATTGTCTGTCAGGTCAAACAATGGATCTGCGGCCTTAACCTTGATCATTGTATATACAGGAACTGTCTTGCCCTGGTAATATACCTCCACAACGATGTATGTGTAATTTCCACCATATGGTGCATAACACGAATCATCAGGTGTAAGAGCTGAATCATCACCATTTCTCACAATATCCTTTATGTCGCCTGATATAGATGTTAACTTTGCTGTACCAATCTTTGTGTATGACTTGATCATTCTATCAGTATCCTCTGTGTAGCTTGGTCTGATCGAGTAATCGGAATCATCATAATCCAGATCATAGTAAATGTTAACCTTTGTTACCTTTGTCTTCTCTGGAATACCAATCTTGTAATCAAAGTCAGGATCGTCAGTCTTTGAATCAACTTCCTTAACATATACTGTCTTTCCTGACGAAGCAAGTGCCTCTGCATCCTTTGGAAGCTCATCCTCTGCAGCCCATGTCTGCTTTGGATCGTAACACTTAATAGTTGGCATCTCTGGTACTGCTGATGCACTGTTTACAATAACATTGATGAACAGCTTTCTCTCATCATTGTTTCTTGTACGTCTACCTGTAACTGATGAATGTCCGGCACCACAATATGTGATCGCACCACTGCCATAAGCTGTAGTGTAGATGAAGTAAGCCTCCATTGCATCTCCAGGATCCGCTGCATACTTTGATGAACGCATCTTACTGTTCGATGAGTTATTTGAACCTGCAAGAGTATACCATACTGTTATGTTGTCACTCTCAAGATCAAGTGCAAATGCCTGCTGATGTGTACCCGATATGTTCAGTGATGAACTTATGTTGTATGGATACAATGTTACAAGACCTGAGTTAAGCTGTGTAGCCTTAACTGTCTCAGCACAAGCTGACTGATCCTGATTTGCTGCCTGTGACCAGGCTGTTGCTGCCTTATATGACTCCTGTGCATATACATATGGAAGTGTAGTTGTTGCACCGGCCATATTACCATTGTAGTAAAGTGCTGTCATTGCAAGTGCACTTACATATACCTTCTTATCTTTTCCAAGATATGGCTGCCAGTATGCATTCTTCTCAACAAATACATCCATAATGTTAGAATTCATACTGTTCAGTAATCCTTCGCCCGCTGTAGGATTATTTGCATATGGTGTCAGGTAATACAAGCTGCTATCCGGTGATGTATATGTCACATCATCGACTGTTCCATCTGCTGTGTATGTAACATCCAATGTACTTGTATTAACAGAAGCCTTGCTGTAAGAAACACTCTTAACGTTATACTTACCAAGCTTAAGCGGATTGTCATACTTGACAACATTGTCTGTTACATCAACATGGAATCTGTTCATTCCTACTACTGATATAAGTGACTTTGTAAGATTAACTGCACCTGCATTTGCATATGGTGACATTGAATCGTGGAAGAAGAACAAATCTCCTCCTGCTGATACATAGTCAAGTATGTACTGACATGTTTCCTTCTTGAAGTCAACCTTAAATCCACCAAATGAATCCGATGGTCCAAGAACAAGTATTGAGTACATGTTCTTCATAAAGCTCTTACCATATGAACGTCTGAGGTAAGTATTGTACTTATCCTTTGCCTCAAGCTCTGCGTTCTTTGCTGTCACATAATCTGAATAATACTTAGCAAAATCAGCTCCGAAATCATCTGACATCTTTCCTGCTTTGAAGTCACCCTCACAGTGATTCATTGTGTTGTACTTTGGCCAGAATATCAGATAATAATCGCCTGTATCCTGCATATACTGAAGGACTTTCTTTGTCTCTGCATTGCTTGTCCTGAAATTATTGATAAATGTACTGTAATTTGTAGTTCCTGTATATTTACCATCAATATAGTCTATTGCATTCTTGAGATAGTTATCAAGAATCTTCTTTGGCGTTGCAACCTTTGCTGACGCTGCTGAATATTCTGTAAGTGCAACAGCGGCAAGGCTCTCGTACTCTTCCTGACTATGTCCATCAACCTTCTCACCCTTGGCAAGCTTCTCAGCCTCTTCTACCATAGTATCAAGGCAATCATACTGAGCATCTACTCCATCTCCTGTCTTGAATGAAGCTCTATCACTTGAAGCAACCACAAGATCAAGATTTATGTCATAATCCTCTGAAAGCTCATCTGCAAGATTCGAATAATAATCATCCGCATCTGTGTTTGTATCAAACTCATATACGCCGAATCTGTTTTCATGTCTTCCAAGAACTGCATACTGAGTAGTTGAAGCGTTATCAAGCTCTGCCATGTTTGCAAATACATTGTACTTTGCAATCTTGTGAGCTGTCTGTGACTCAATATCAAAGTAAAGTGTATCAGTTGCTCCCCATGAGGTTGCCGTCTGTCCCTCTGCCATTGTCTGAACCTGAAGAACATTTATCTCACTCTTTGATACATTATTGTTTACTATCTTGCTGAGACCTGTAGAAGAAGCAACTATATTGCCATCCTCATCTGTTATCTCAAGATACC
>OHZG01000778.1_pt1 | contig 11365 bp, 5 predicted proteins | sample 1580431 | NCBI WGS metagenome assembly OHZG01 (sample SAMEA3882527, study PRJEB24775) | human gut metagenome | biome: human-associated habitat; feature: intestine environment; material: feces | place: Netherlands | collected 2009/2010 | reverse complement strand
GCTATGTTTCTAATTATAAGTGAAATATATTTATTCTTATTTCGAACTCACGTTAAATTATGGGAAACAAAAGATAAAAGCTGCGTTCTTTCAACCATTATGCCGATAAAATTGTTTAAATTTGCAGGAATACTTGTACAGACACTCGATGAAGAAAAAATATGTTCGTTGGACATTGTGGACGATAGCATCTCCGTTCATTCTGTTCATCATTTTATGTATATTGATTTATTTGCCACCTATTCAGAATTTTCTGGTGGACAAAGCTGCTGTATATGCCTCGGAAGCTACTGGTATGAATATCTCCGTGGGACGTATCTCTTTGTCTTTTCCGTTGAATCTGGTGGTGACCAATGTAGATGCTGCTTCCCCGCATAATGATACGTTGCTCAGTGTACGCCGCCTGCAAGTGAATGTGCAGTTGCTGCCACTGCTGAAAAAGCAGGTAGAAGTGGATGGCATATCCCTGCAAGGAGCCACAGTGAATTCTAATGACTTGATACATGGCATGAAATTGAACGGTACTTTGGGGGAATTGTTCATTTCCAGTCATGGAGTGGCACTGGACCCCGAAACTGCCATCGTTAACAAAGTCTTGTTGAAAGATACGGATTTATCTCTTTGCCTGAATGACACCGCTGCGGCCGATACGGCTGCAAGCGACACCGCCTATTGGAAAATAATATTGCAGGATATTGATTTACAGAATGTATCCTTTGCGCTGGATATGCCTTTGGACAGCTTGTCATTGGCGGCTTCGCTGGATAATGCCATACTGCGCGACGGGCTGATAGACTTGCATAAATCGGCCTATTCGCTGCAAACGTTTCGGATAGAGAACGGACGTGTGCGTTACGATAACGGGAAGCCGCTGGCTGCCGACAGCCTGTCCTCCGGACTGGACCCCTCCCATATTGCACTGACGGATATCGGTGTGAAACTGGATTCCCTATACTACGGAGGTAGAAATATGAAAGCCATAATCAGCCAGTTTGTGCTGAAAGAGCGTTCGGGAGTGGAAATCGTTTCTGCCACAGGGCGGATGGTTTCCAATGACAAGGTGCTGCGTGTGCCTTCATTGAAACTGGAAACCCGGGATTCTTATCTGGAACTGAACGCTGCGATGGATTGGAATGCCTTGGATTTTAAGGATGAAGGCTTGGTGTCCGCACGGCTGATGGCTGATATAGGAAAGCCGGATATGGTGAGATTCATGGGAAGTATGGATGAAAAGTTTATCCGGCAGTATCCTTCCGAACCCTTGCGCATCCGTACAGGGATCGACGGTGATTTGAACAAGCTGAAACTGACTACGCTGACTGCCGAGCTGCCCGGTGCATTGGGATTGTTCGCCCGGGGGGAGCTAACCCATCTGACAGACAGTCTGCTGCGCGGGGGGGATATCACTTTGGAAGCTGAAACCAAGGATTTGAAGTTTGTTTCTACGTTGGCTGAAGGAATAGAAATTCCATACGGAACGCGCTTGGAAGGCAAATTTACGATGGCGGGCACTAAAATGGGCACGGACCTGCTGCTGATGCAGCCCGAAGCCCAGGCGGTGGTTGCGGCCGATACTATTCCTATAACGGTTTATAATGACAGCATCTCCGTAGCGGATGATTTCAAGATGGAACGGGCAGCCCGTCTGTTTGCCAAATACGACTTGTCGCGTGACAGGTATGAGGCAGACTTGGCTGTCAATCATTTTGACCTGCACCAGTTTATGCCTGCCGATTCTTTGTACACCTTGTCCACCCGTCTGAAAGTGGAGGGGGAAGGTTTTGACTTTTTCTCTCCCCGTACTTATTTCAATGCGGAGGGCGGCATAGACCGTTTCCATTATGGCAGTTATCATTTGACAGGAATTTCATTGGCTGCCGGACTGGAGAAATCGAAGGTGCATGCTTCACTGGCAGTGAAAAACTGGACCATGGATATTAAGGCGCATTTGGATGGTATCTTGAAACCTCATGATGTTTCGGGCGACTTGAAAATGGATGTGGCTCATTTGGATTGGCAGGCGCTTCATCTGATGGATACCCGTTTTCAGACCTCTCAGCACCTGGGTGTCCGTTTCAGCAGTGACCTCAGAAAAAGGTATGTCGTAGAGGCCGAGATGACGAATGCCACGATTGTCACTGCCAAACGCACTTCCCATTCCAAGGACCTGTTTGCCGGATTCAGCACTTCCAGAGATTCCACTTTTGCTTATCTGCGTGCGGGGGATCTTGATTTGAGTCTGGAAGGAGCAGGGCACATGGAATACATTTCCGGCAGGGCGGATTTGCTGATGAAGAAACTGGCGGAACAATGGGAAAGCAAACATATTGAACAGGAGGAGCTTCGGGAATTTCTTCCGGGACTATGTCTGAAAATATCTTCCGGTCCCGATAATCCGATAGCCAATTATCTGTCAATGATGGGGTTGTCATACACTCGTCTGTTTATGGATGTGGATTCATCTCCGGCAGAGGGATTGAACGGGGAGGCTTATTTATATGGATTGCGTACAGACAGCCTGACTTTGGATACCATTTATCTGGATGTACAGCAGGACCTGAATGGCATAAATATGTTGAGCGGAGTGGTGAACGGACCCAAACCGGGACAGGAGGCGTTTGATGTGACGCTGGAGGGAAATGTGGGAAACAACAGCGCCCAGTTGTTGGTTCAATACCTGAATGCCCGTAAAGAACAGGGAGTATATATGGGCGTGATGGCCGACCTGCGCCGCCACGGCATACGCATGAAGGTTTTTCCGGAGCATCCCACGTTGGTATACCGTCCTTTTACCGTGAATAAAAATAACTATATTTATCTGGCTGACAACGGGCGGATTCATGCAAATCTGGATTTGCATGACGAGCAGGGGACCGGACTCAGTTTCTATACCAATCGGGAAGATACCATAGCCAAACAGGATATGACGGTGGAGCTTTCACGCATCAATCTGAAAGAATTCCGGCGTATCCTTCCCTATATGCCTGATATGGAAGGATGGATCGGAGCAGAAGCGCATTATATAGATTCCGGTCCGTATATGATGGTGAGCAGTGATTTGCGTATAGATGAATTCAAATATGAAGGCAGTGCGTTGGGAAATTGGGAACTGGGTGGTGTGTATCTGCCTGGTGAGGCAAAGGATCATCATCTGGATGCCTATATACGCCATGATGGTGAGGAGATAGCTCATTTGGGAGGTATCTATCTGCCCGCGGAGGAAGGAACGGGAAGTCTGAGCGCGGATATAGCCTTCGAACATTTTCCGCTGAATGTCGCCAATCCGTTTGTGCCCGACCGCATGGTGGAACTGGACGGGGATATTGATGGAACATTGTCCATGAAAGGTGATCCGGCCAAACCCTTGCTGAATGGGGAACTGGCATTGGATTCCGTGACTTTCTTCATGCCGGAGATGTCTGCAATGTTCCGTTTTGATAATGAACCGGTGCAGGTGGTGAACAGTAAGATGATGTTCAAGGAGTTCGATATATTCACCAAAGGCAAGACTCCTTTTACCATTAACGGCGAGGTGGACTTCTCGGATTTGGAACGGACGGCGGTGAACCTTAAAATGCATGCCGAGAATTATGAGTTGCTGAATGCTCCCCGTACCAAGCGGGCTATGGTTTACGGCAAGATGTATGTGGATTTTAATGCAACGCTGCGCGGTCCTGTGGAGGAACTGGTGATGCGGGGGAACATGAACATATTGGGGAAGACCAATGTGACCTATGTCCTGAAAGACTCTCCCTTGACGGTGAACGACCGTTTGGGGGATATGGTGACTTTTGTCAATTTCAACGACACAACTTCGGTAGAGGAGTCCTCTGTCCAGCAAATCTCTTTGGGAGGGATGGATGTGGCCATGACCATGCATATAGACCAGGCGGTGCAGGCACGTGTGGATCTGGTGCCGGACGGCTCCAACTATATGTTGCTGGAAGGAGGCGGAGACTTGTCATTCCAGTACACTCCTCAGGGGGATATGTTGCTGACCGGGCGTTATTCCTTGATGAGCGGGGAGATGAAATACCAGATTCCGATTATTCCGCTGAAGACTTTTAATATTCAAAATGGCAGTTATGTGGAGTGGACGGGAAATATCATGAATCCGCAACTGAACATTACCGCGACCGAAAGGGTCCGTGCTTCGGTGGGCGAGGATGGAAAGACTTCGCGTATCGTCGGGTTTGATGTAGGGATCGCTTTGAGCCAGAGTCTGGAGAATCTGGGGCTGGCGTTTACCCTTTCGGCTCCCGAGGATGCGTCTGTGCAAGACCAGCTGAATGCCATGTCGGTGGAGGAACGGGGAAAACTGGCTGTCACCATGCTGGTGACCGGAATGTATATGGCTGAAGGAAACTCTACGGGAGGATTTAATGTGAATAATGCCTTGAACTCATTCCTGCAGAGCGAAATCTCGAATATTGCCGGGAAAGCACTTGATATCAATGTGGGCATGGAAACGGTGGATGATGCCGATAGCGGCGGGAAACGCACGGATTATAATTTCCAGTTCGCCAAACGTTTCTGGAATAACCGCTTCCGTATAGTGGTAGGCGGTAAAGTGTCTACCGGAAGTACGGTACAGCAGGATGAAACCTTTATTGATAATGTATCCATAGAATACCGCTTGGACAACAGCGGTACCCGGTATGTCAAGCTCTTCCACGACAAGAACTATGAGAGTGTGCTGGAAGGTGAGATCATAGAGACCGGTGTGGGTATTGTGCTTCGCAAGAAGATGAGTCACCTGGGCGAACTGTTTATTTTCAAGTCTAAGAAGAAAAAATGATTGTTGGAGATATGGAGAGAAAACATAACATAAACCTGTTTCTATTATCGGTATTGTTGCTGATGACAGCTGCCTGCTCTACTACCAGGAATTTGCCGGAAGACGAAACGCTATATGTCGGTGTGAAAAATATGGAGATTCTGAATGAAGACAAGACCCCTGCCGGTGTCCAGACCTTGGAAGAGGTGGAGGCTGCTTTGTCTTATCCTCCCAATAATGCCATTTTGGGAAGCAACTCCTTGCGTTTTCCCATTCCTTTCGGTTTGTGGATATACAATGATTTTGTGAAATACCAGGATAAAAAGGGGGTGGGGCATTGGATATTCAACAAGCTGGGGTCTACTCCGGTGTATTTGTCTACGGTGAATCCGGAAACCCGTGTGAAGGTGGCCACCAATCTGTTGCATGATTATGGCTTTTTCAATGGTGCTGTGACTTATTCTGTAGACTCGTTGAAGAATCCTCGGAAAGCCAAGTTAAGTTATAAGATTGATATGGCGAACCCTTATTATCTGGACTCTGTCATGTATCTGAAATATCCTCCTCGCGCCGATAGTCTGATCAGGGCTGCTTATGACCAGAGGGTATTGCATAAAGGAGATAATTTCAGTGTGTTGAAACTGGAGGAGGAGCGCCAGCGTCTGAGTACCCTTTTCCGTAACAATGGTTATTATTATTTCCGTCCCGAATTCATTACTTTCCGTGCGGATACCTTGCGCAAACCGGGAATGGTCAGTTTGCAGGTTGTTCCGAAAGCTGGAGTGCCTGCCGATGCGAAAAGACCTTATTATATAGGGAATACTTCTGTTTATCTTACCGGATATAAAGGAGAGGAACCTACTGATTCCATCGTCTTTCCGGGAATGACTTTACACTATAGCGGTAAGAAACCCGGTATCCGCCCCGGAGTATTGGCTAAGCGCTTCTTTTACCAGAAAGGGCAGCTTTATTCTCAGGCCCGTCAGAATTTCACGCAGGAAGCCTTGGCGCGTTTGGGCATTTTCAAATTTGCCGAGTTCCGCTATGCCCCGCAAGATACATTGCCGGGGTGTGATACGCTGAATGTGCGGATGAATGCTACATTCGATTTGCCGTATGACGGAGAACTGGAATTCAATGTGACTACCAAAAGTACGGATCAGACTGGTCCCGGAGCGATTTTCAGCCTCTCGCGGAAGAATTTCATGCGTACAGCCGCCACGCTTTCTTTCCAGTTGAAAGGGTCATACGAATGGCAGACCAATTCTACGGCGGACGGGAACAGTTCTAAATTGAACTCATACGAGTTGGGGACTTCTTTTTCATTGGAGTATCCTCGCCTGGTGTTGCCGTGGATGAGTAAAAAAATGATGAGCTCGCGATTTCCGCAGCATACCTCATTCAAGTTGTATGCCAGTCAGTTGAACCGTGCCCGCTTCTTTAAAATGCTTTCTTTCGGTGGAACGGTGTCATACGATTTCCAGCCTTCGCGGGTATGGAAACATACTGTGACTCCTTTCAGACTGGCATTTAATACGTTGCAGCATACTACTACACGTTTTGATACGATAGTGGACAAGAACCGGAGCTTGAAAATCAGTTTGGGAAATCAGTTTATTCCAGCTATGAGTTATACGTTTACGTATGATAACGCCCCGTTGAAGAAACGCAATAATTTATGGTGGGAAACTTCCTTTACTTCGGCAGGTAATCTGACTTCGTTGGTGTATGCTGCTTTTGGGAAGGGATTCAAGGAAACAGATAAGAAGTTATTAAACAGTCCTTATGCGCAATTCCTGAAAATGACATCCGAAGTGCGTTGTTTGTTTAAAGTCGGAGAGAAACAGCATATAGCCACTCGTTTGATGGGGGGAATTTTGTATGCATATGGGAACCAGACTGTAGCGCCTTACAGCGAGCAGTTCTATATTGGGGGAGCTAACAGTATCCGTGCGTTTACAGTGCGCTCTATCGGCCCCGGTTCTTATCGTCCCGAAGATAAACAGTATGGTTATCTGGATGAAACCGGAGATGTGAAGCTGGAAGCGAATGTGGAATACCGTTTCCCTATCCTGGGTGATTTGTACGGGGCAGCTTTTCTGGACGCGGGAAATGTGTGGCTGCTGCGTGAACAAAAGAATGAGGAAGGTGAGAATATACGTCCCGGCGGTTTGCTTACTCTTCGTAATTTTGCTAAAAGTATAGCTTTGGGTACTGGGGTGGGATTGCGTTATGACCTTACTTTCCTGGTGATCCGCCTGGATCTGGGTATTGCTCTTCATGATCCGTATGATACCGGCAAGAAAGGATATTATAATATTCCTAAGTTTAAGGATGGACTGGGATTGCACTTTGCCATCGGCTATCCTTTCTAGAAATAGGGCTTGATTTGTGTCAAAAGGAGGGAAATGATTGATTTATGCTCGAATTTGAATGGAATGTAGCTTTTTTCCTCCGTATTATTTTGTAGCTTTGTACCATCAAATATTCAATTTTAAATAAATAAACTATGAAACCAACTTTATTTTTATTGGCGGCTGGTATGGGCAGCCGTTACGGAGGATTGAAGCAATTGGATGGTCTGGGTCCTAACGGCGAAACTATTATGGATTATTCTATTTATGACGCTATCAACGCCGGCTTTGGAAAACTGGTCTTTGTTATCCGTAAAGATTTTGAACAAGATTTTCGTGAAAAGATTATTTCTAAATATGAAGGTCATATTCCTTGCGAACTGGTATTCCAGGCTTTAGACAATCTGCCGGAGGGTTTTACTTGTCCTGCGGAGCGTACAAAACCTTGGGGAACTAACCATGCTGTCATGATGGGAGCTGATGTGATACAGGAACCGTTTGCGGTGATCAATTGCGATGACTTCTATGGCCGTGACTCGTTCCAGGTAATGGGCAAGTTCCTTTCTGCACTGCCCGAAGGTGCTAAAAACACGTATGCTATGGTGGGCTTCCGTGTAGGAAATACATTGAGCGAGAGTGGAACGGTATCCCGCGGCATCTGTGGAACCAATGCGGATCATTTGTTGACTTCCGTGGTAGAACGTACCAAAATTCAGCGCATAGACGGAGAAGTGAAGTATATTGACGACAATGGCGAATGGACAGCTACCCCTGACACAACTCCGGTGAGCATGAACTTCTGGGGCTTTACTCCTGATTACTTTGCTTACAGCAAGGAATTCTTTAAAGCATTCTTGAGCGATCCTAAAAATATGGAAAACTTGAAGAGCGAATTCTTTATTCCGCTGATGGTGGACAAGCTGATTAATGACGGTACTGCTACCGTTGAGGTATTGGATACTACCAGCAAATGGTTTGGAGTAACTTATCCTGAAGACCGTCAGAGTGTGGTTGACAAGATACAGGCATTGGTGGATGCCGGTGAATATCCTGCAAAATTATTTTAAGATGAGAGGTAGTGTAGTCACACTTATATAATTTACTTTCGGGGGCTGTCCGTTTTTTTCGGACAGCCCCCGTTGGATTACTATTTTTTATCTTCTGTTTTCATTATTGCATCTTGTATTCGCTGGGAGATAACCCGGTATGGTGCTTGAAGTATTTGCCAAAAAAGGAAGGGTTCGGGAAGTTCATAAAATAAGCTACTTCCTGAATAGACATGACGGAGTATTTCAACAGTGCTTTGGCTTCCAGTATCACATATTCGTCAATCCACTCTCCGGCAGTTTTTCCGCTCACTTTCTTTACTACGGTGGAGAAATGTTTGGGACTCAGGAATAATTGCTCCGCATAAAAATCTACGCGTCTTTCTTTACGGTGATGTTCGGTCAGCAAGTTGATGAACTGGTTGAACAATACCTCTTCCCTTTTCAGTGATTTCGGATTCTCGGAAAGGAATTCCGGTTGTTTTCTATGAAGGATGGAACCTATCTTATATAAATAGGCCCCCATTAGTCTGCGTACGATTTCTGTCCTGAAGTTATCGTTCCGGCTTACGGTTTCTTCTATCAGTTCATAGAATGATTTCAGTTCCTGTACCTCTTCTTCCATCAAATGAAATTTGGGATTCTCTTTCAATGAGATGAAAAATGGCATGAAACTGTTCAGGTTGATATACATCTCTTTTAAGAAATCAGATGATATTAAAAACATTTGTGACAAATGAATGCCCGGTGATAACATGGACTGTAGAATATCGCCGGGAGCGCAAATAATCAGATCGTTTTGCTCAATGTCGTATTCCCGTAAATTGATATTGACTTTGGCAGAGCCTTTTTCACGGATAGAGATAATGATTCCATCCAGCCGTAATGGGTATTTAAAGATGGGGTTCATATTCTCGGGGATGTAATGTTCGCTTCTATCCATTACGAAATCATTGTTAATCCCTTTTAGACTGGGATTCATCTGTCGGATACGGGCTATGGATATATTTCCTATTTCATGTTCCATATTTCTTAATTTTGCCTCAAATGTATAAATCAAAAGTCAATAATCCACTCTTTTTTTCTCATAATATTATTTTTTAATTGAAATTGACGGATGTGAATTCGGAGGCGTGTGATGGCAGGAATTCTTAATTCTATTTAAAAGGGGGATGCTGGCAAACTATTTGTACATAATAACGTGTATATTTAACAACAGAATTATAAAGAACAAAACTATGTCAATGTATTGGATCTTATTTATTGGAATCGCGGTAATCAGCTATATTGTACAGAATAGTCTGCAAAGCAAGTTTAAGAAATACTCGAAGATGCCTTTGGCCAGCGGTATGACAGGAAAGGATGTGGCTGAAAAAATGTTGCATGATAACGGTATCTATGACGTGCGTGTAACCAGCACTCCGGGTATGCTGACCGATCATTATAATCCGGCAAACAAAACGGTGAACCTTAGTGAAGGGGTATATGGAAGCAACAGTGTGGCTGCTGCGGTTGCCGCTCATGAATGCGGACACGCCGTGCAACATGCGCGTGCATACGCTCCGCTAAAGATGCGCTCGGCTTTGGTGCCTGTGGTGCAGTTCTCATCTTCTATTATGACTTGGGTGTTACTGGCAGGTATTTTGATGGTGAATACTTTCCCGCAGTTATTGTTGGCAGGAATTTGTCTTTTTGCCATGACCACTCTTTTCAGCTTTATTACGTTGCCTGTTGAGATCAATGCCAGCCAGCGTGCGTTGGTATGGTTGAGCAAGGCCGGAATTACAAATTCATATAACCATCATGCGGCAGAGGATGCGCTGCGTTCAGCTGCTTATACGTATGTGGTTGCGGCACTTAGTTCGTTGGCTACACTGATTTACTATATAATGATTTATATGGGACGTCGTGACTAAGACCTTATAAGGGAAATATATTTTTATTATAGAAGGCTGCCTGCGGGCAGCCTTTTCTAGTTATATTTTGATTAGTTTCGAGATAATTTTTGTTTTAATCTCTTTTTCTTTTCGTTTTAATTTGTATTTTTGCCCTGTCAGCAAAATGAGATAATACCTATGAAAAAACATTTGGGAGCCATCAAATACTTGGTCATTTAGAATAATTTGATGATGAGAAACACAATAAAGTTAAAATACATATGGTGTACTTTGTTTTTACTTCTTCATTGGGGTTTTGTCAAAGCACAGCCTATTTGTGTTGCACGCCAATATACAGTGAGAGACGGATTGATTCAAAGTAATCCGGCGCAGATTCTTCAAAGTCATAATGGTTTTATATGGGTCAGTACTTGGAATGGGGTAAGCCGGTTTGATGGACGCGATTTCGAAACTTTTCAGTTTGATTCTCTTTTGAACCAGCACATGCAGCGGCTGGAGAATACGGCCGACGGCAATTTATGGATGATTGCATACGATCGTCATAGCCTGTATTTATATGATATTCGTGAAAATAAGCTGATCAATGTTCTGAAACAGTATGAACAACATTTTAATACTCCGTTGCAAATAGAAAATTTGTATCCTTTATTCAAAGGGATTACTTGGGTTACTTTAAATAATGGAGGATGTTTCAGAATTTCAGATAAAGAGTGTACTGTTTCTTCAGGGATTCAGTATATTACAGCTATTGATGATGTGGAACTGGGGAAAGTCAGTAGGGTCTTTGAAGATAAACAGGGAGAGGAATGGGTATTTAGTGACAAGGGAGTTAGCATATTTGGCAAGCGGACCATTAGTTCATATCCCTTTTCTATGTTCGAAACAATGGATAATCTTGTTTTTCTTGCATCACAGAATGGCAGGCTAGCCTATTATGATGTAAATACCATGCAATTCAACATCGTTCCTTTTCAAGAGAAGATTCAGCATATAAACGGAATTAAAGTGTTGAAAGATAATCAGCTGGCTGTTTTGTCTGATAAAGGTTTGTACCTATGCCGTTTCCCTGAACTGGCGATGGAGAAATATGATTTCTCTCTTCCGGGGCATGATGATGCGGCTGTGAGAAAAGTCTATCAGGATTCTAAAGGATTTCTATGGATATTTACCGGATTGCCGGGAATTATCCGGCTTGATCCGGAAACCGGAGTGAAACAATATTTGAATACTCCTTCCGGATACATGGCTTCTTCTCCGGAAAATGAACTCTTTATTTATGAAGATCCTAAC
>OHZG01000770.1_pt1 | contig 11447 bp, 7 predicted proteins | sample 1580431 | NCBI WGS metagenome assembly OHZG01 (sample SAMEA3882527, study PRJEB24775) | human gut metagenome | biome: human-associated habitat; feature: intestine environment; material: feces | place: Netherlands | collected 2009/2010 | reverse complement strand
TTCTTCTTTCAACTCTATCTGCAACTGATTGTTATTTTTTTCGTTTTCCATGATTTTATACTTTAGCATTAAAAAAATATTCTGAATTTCAAGGTCCCCAACTTCTATTCTTTGGTTGGAGTACAAATATAGACATTTATTTGTAATAATACAACATACTGATTATTCTATATAATTTTCCTATAGCATTTACTATAAACCTAAAGAGGCTGATTTCTTAAACAGAAATCAGCCTCTTTTACAGTGTATGTATTAAAAATTACTCTACCTCACTATAATCGAGTACATTCTTACGATTAGCAAGAATGCGATCATATTCTTCCTTCGAACCAACAATAATCTTTTCGAATTCACGCTGACCGGTACCGGCAGGAATCAAGTGACCACAAATCACATTCTCCTTCATACCCTCCAATCTATCAACCTTACCATTGATGGCAGCCTCATTCAAAACTTTCGTTGTTTCCTGGAATGATGCAGCAGACATGAAACTTGAAGTTCCCAAAGCGGCACGGGTAATACCTTGCAGAATCTGAGTAGATGTAGCAGGAATAGCATCACGTACCTCAACAGGCTTCAAATCACGACGTTTCAACATACTGTTCTCATCACGCAACTTACGGGCAGTAACAATCTGACCCGGCTGTAAATTCTGAGAATCACCAGAGTCAACAACTACTTTCTTGCCCCAAATACGATCGTTTTCTTCCATGAACTCTTGCTTATCCACTACCTGCTGTTCCAAGAAGCGAGTATCGCCCGGCTCATCGATTTCTACCTTACGCATCATTTGACGAACAATAATCTCAAAGTGTTTGTCGTTAATCTTCACACCCTGCAAACGGTAAACGTCTTGCACTTCATTTACGATATATTCCTGTACAGCCGTGGGACCTTTAATGGCCAAAATGTCAGCAGGAGTAATCGCACCGTCAGATAACGGAGTTCCGGCACGAACGTAGTCATTCTCCTGAACCAATATTTGTTTAGACAGATTCACCAAATACTTTTTCACTTCACCTGTCTTAGATGTGACAATAATTTCACGGTTACCACGCTTAATCTTACCCATAGTAATTTCACCGTCTATTTCAGAAACGACAGCAGGATTAGATGGGTTACGAGCCTCAAACAGTTCTGTAACACGAGGAAGACCACCAGTGATATCACCAGCCTTGCCTACAGCACGAGGAATCTTCACAATAATGTCACCAGCTTTCACTGCCTGACCGTTTTCAACCACAACATGCCCCCCCACGGGTAAGTTATAAGTACGGATCAAATTACCATCCTCGGTTACAATATGGGCAGAAGGTACTTTTGTCTTATCCTTAGACTCGATAATGATAATTTCACGCAAACCGGTAGCTTCATCAGACTCTACCTTATAAGTTACGTTTTCAACCACACTCTCGAATTCAATCTTACCAGTAGCCTCTGTAATAATAACAGCGTTGAACGGATCCCACTTAGCAATCAGTTTTCCCTTCTCAACAATATCACCGTCCGCAGCATATAATTTTGAACCATAAGGCACATTATGAGTTGACAGGATAATCCCTGTATTCACATCGATAAAGCGGACTTCAGCCAAACGACCGACTACCACTTTCACAGCCTCACCCATTTCATCAACCGTATCTACCGTACGCAATTCTTCGAATTCCAAACGTGCATTATTCTTGGCCACAATGCTTGCATTAGCAGCCATATTACCTGCGATACCACCGGCATGGAATGTACGCAATGTCAACTGTGTACCCGGCTCACCAATAGATTGGGCAGCGATTACGCCGACTGCTTCACCTTTCTGAACCATACGACTGGATGCCAAGTTACGTCCATAACACTTAGCACATACCCCTTTCTTAGATTCACAAGTTAATACCGAACGGATTTCAACGCTTTCAATCGGAGAATCCTCGATTTCCTGCGCAATATCCTCTGTAATCTCCTCTCCACCGGCTACAATCAGTTTACCAGTAGTAGGATGGACGATATCATGTACAGAAACACGTCCTAGAATACGTTCGTACAAAGTAGCAATAACTTCATCGTTATTCTTCAAAGCCGTACAAACCAAACCACGAAGTGTTCCACAGTCTTCTTCATTGATAATCACATCATGCGACACGTCTACCAGACGGCGGGTCAAGTATCCCGCATCAGCAGTCTTCAACGCTGTATCCGCCAAACCTTTACGAGCACCGTGGGTAGAAATAAAATACTCTAACACAGACAAACCTTCTTTAAAGTTTGAAAGAATAGGGTTTTCAATAATCTGTGCGCCTTCAGCACCGGCTTTCTGCGGTTTTGCCATCAAACCACGCATACCAGACAACTGACGAATCTGTTCTTTAGAACCACGGGCCCCGGAATCAAGCATCATAAATACTGAATTGAAGCCTTGGTCATCATTCTTAATCGTCTTGTAAAGTATATCAGACAGGTCACTGTTCACGTGAGTCCATGTATCGATAACCTGGTTATAACGTTCATTGTCAGTAATGAAACCCATATTATAGTTCATCATAATCTGTTCCACTTCCTCATTACCACGTTTTACCAGTTCTTCTTTTTCTTTCGGGATAATAATATCACCCAAGTTGAATGACAGACCACCCTTGAACGCCATATAGTAACCTAAGTTCTTAATACCATCCAAGAATTCACAAGCACGTGCAACACCGACAGCTTTGATAACATCACTAATGATATCTCGCAAAGACTTTTTGGAAATAATGGTATTCAAGTACCCCACTTCCGCTGGAACGATTTCATTTACAATCACACGCCCTACGGAGGTTTCTTTCATCATCACATCTACGATTTTGCCATCTTTGTCCAAGTCCTTCACCACTACGTTGACGATAGCATGAATATCCACTTTACCTTCATTATAAGCAATCAAAGCCTCTTCCGGACCGTAGAAAGTCAAGCCTTCACCTTTAGCCCCTTTTCTCAGCTTGGTAATATAATACAAACCAAGTACCATATCCTGTGCAGGCACAGTAATAGGAGCACCATTAGCAGGATTCAGAATGTTATGAGCTTGAAGCATCAACATCTGTGCTTCCAGAATCGCATCATTACTCAAAGGCAAGTGAACCGCCATCTGGTCACCATCGAAGTCGGCATTGAACGCTGTACAAGCCAACGGGTGCAATTGAATAGCTTTACCTTCAATCATATGCGGTTGGAAAGCCTGAATACCCAAACGGTGCAGAGTCGGCGCACGGTTCAGCAATACAGGATGACCTTTCATGACATGTTCCAAGATATCCCAGATCACAGGCTCCTTGCGGTCTACAATCTTCTTTGCAGATTTTACAGTCTTCACAATACCACGTTCAATCAACTTACGGATGATAAACGGCTTGTAAAGCTCTGCAGCCATCAGTTTAGGGATACCACATTCACCCATCTTCAATTCAGGACCAACAACGATAACCGAACGAGCAGAGTAGTCAACACGCTTACCCAGCAAATTCTGACGGAAACGTCCTTGCTTACCCTTCAAGCTATCGGACAGTGATTTCAATGGACGATTAGCGTCAGTCTTCACTGCACTTGATTTACGTGAGTTATCGAACAAGGAATCGACAGCCTCCTGCAACATACGTTTTTCGTTACGCAAAATCACTTCGGGAGCCTTGATTTCAATCAGTCGCTTCAAACGGTTGTTACGGATAATCACACGACGATACAAGTCATTCAAGTCAGAGGTAGCGAAACGGCCACCATCCAACGGAACCAATGGACGCAGTTCAGGAGGAATAACCGGCACAATACGTACAATCATCCATTCAGGTTTATTACGTCCGCGAGATGCACGGAACGATTCAACTACCTGCAGACGCTTCAAAGCCTCGTTCTTACGTTGCTGCGAAGAATCATTACTTGCTTTATGACGTAATTCATAAGATAAAGCATCCAAATCCAAAGTTGAGAGCAGATCATAAATGGCTTCTGCTCCCATCTTAGCTATAAACTTATTCGGATCTGTATCTTCCAAATATTGGTTTTCTTTAGGAAGTGTATCCAAGATATCCAAATACTCTTCTTCAGAAAGCAAATCATATTTATTAATGCCATCTTCAGCCTTCACACCCGGCTGGATAACCACATAACGTTCATAATATACAATAGCGTCTAGTTTCTTTGTAGGCAGCCCCAACAAATAACCGATCTTGTTCGGCAATGAACGAAAATACCAGATATGCGCTACAGGCACAACTAACTGAATATGTCCCATACGTTCACGACGGACCTTCTTTTCAGTCACTTCAACGCCACATCGGTCACAAACAATACCTTTATAACGGATACGTTTGTACTTACCGCAATGACATTCGTAATCTTTCACCGGACCGAAAATACGCTCGCAGAACAAACCATCACGTTCCGGTTTGTAGGTACGGTAGTTGATCGTTTCAGGCTTCAACACCTCACCGCTCGAATTCTCAAGGATTTCTTCGGGTGAAGCCAAGCCAATTGAGATTTTCGAGAAATTACTCTTTATCTTAGTTTCTTTTCTAAAAGCCATACTTCCTTATTTATAATGTAAAGAGTTATATTTTTTTATTATTCAAGGTTGATACTCAAGCCAAGACCTCTCAGTTCGTGTAACAATACATTCAGAGATTCGGGGATACCCGGAGTTGGCATAGGTTCACCTTTCACAATAGCTTCGTAAGCCTTTGAGCGTCCTACAACGTCATCAGACTTAATGGTCAGGATTTCCTGTAAGATATGTGCTGCGCCGAATGCTTCAAGCGCCCAAACTTCCATTTCTCCGAAACGCTGACCACCGAACTGTGCCTTACCACCAAGCGGCTGCTGAGTAATAAGGGAGTACGGACCGATAGAACGGGCATGCATCTTATCTTCAACCATGTGCCCTAGTTTCAACATATAAGTTACACCCACTGTTGCAGGTTGGTCAAAGCGTTCGCCTGTACCACCATCACAAAGATAAGTCTTACAATAACGAGGCAATCCAGCTTTATCTGTCCATTCATTTAAATCATCCATAGAAGCACCGTCAAAAATAGGAGTAGCAAATTTCACACCCAACTCTTTTCCGGCACGACCTAATACGGCTTCGAAAATCTGACCAATATTCATACGAGAAGGCACACCCAACGGATTCAATACGATATCTACTGGAGTACCATCTGCTAAGAACGGCATATCTTCCTGACGAACCACACGAGAAACAATACCCTTGTTACCGTGACGTCCCGCCATCTTATCACCTACACCAATCTTACGCTTCTTGGCAATATAAACCTTAGCCATCTGAATAATGCCCGCAGGAAGTTCATCACCGATAGTGATAGCAAACTTCTTACGCTTTAATTCAGCATCCAATTCTTTATATTTCTTCAAATAATTCATCACCAAGTCACGAATCATGTCATTCTTATGAGCATCAGCTGTCCACTTGCTCAACTGGATAATAGTATAATCCAATGATTCCAAATCGCGTTTGGTGAACTTCGCCCCCTTGGCAATAACTTCCGTTCCCAAATAATCTTTCACTCCTTGGGAAACCTTACCATTAGTCAAAACCAATAGTTTCTCAATCAAGATATCTTTCAGTTTTGCTGCCTTTTCTTCGAATTCATCATTCAGTTTAGGCAGAATAGCCTTATCGGCATTCTTCTCACTTCTGCTCTTGATAACACGTGAGAACAACTTCTTGTCAATAACGACACCACGTAATGACGGAGAAGCTTTCAATGAAGCATCCTTCACATCACCTGCCTTATCACCGAAAATAGCACGAAGCAATTTTTCTTCCGGAGAAGGATCTGATTCACCTTTCGGAGTAATCTTACCAATCAGGATATCACCCGGTTCGATACGTGCACCTACACGTACAATACCGTTTTCATCCAAATCTTTAGTAGCTTCTTCACTCACGTTAGGAATATCAGAAGTTAATTCTTCCATACCGCGTTTCGTTTCGCGGACCTCCAAAATATATTCATCAACGTGTACAGAAGTCAGCAAGTCCTCACGTACAACGCGTTCATTCAATACAATAGCATCCTCGTAGTTATAACCTTTCCAAGGCATATAAGCCACCAACAGGTTTTTACCCAATGCAAGCTCACCACCCTGAGTTGAATATCCTTCAGTCAGGATATCACCCTTCTTCACACGCTGTCCTTTATCACAAGTAGGACGGAGGTCAATGGTCATGCTCTGATTAGTCTTACGGAATTTAGGAATTCTGTATTCCTTCAAAGCAGGTTCAAAGCTTACAAATTCTTCATCTTCATTTCTGTCATACAAGATACGAATAGTTGTTGCATCGACATATTCTACAACACCATCACCCTCTGCTGCAATCTGAGTACGAGAGTCTTCAACCAACTGTTTTTCAATACCTGTACCTACAATAGGAGCCTCTGTACGCAACAAAGGAACTGCCTGGCGCATCATGTTTGATCCCATCAATGCACGGTTAGCATCGTCATGTTCCAAGAACGGAATCAAAGAAGCAGCGATAGAAGCAATCTGCTGTGGAGAAACATCCATCAACTCTACCTGGTCAGGAGTAACAACAGGATAATCAGCATCACGACGAGCTTTTACTTTCTCACGAACAAATTTGCCTTCATCATCCAATGGAGCATTACCCTGAGCGATTATCTTATCCTCTTCCTCTTCGGCTGTCAGATATTCAATACCTTCATCAGATATATCCACCTTACCATCAGCTACTTTACGATAAGGAGTTGAAATAAAGCCAAGCTCATTAATCTTAGCATACACACACAAAGAAGAAATCAAACCGATGTTCGGACCTTCAGGAGTTTCAATCGGACACAAACGACCATAATGAGTATAGTGTACGTCACGAACCTCAAAACCAGCACGTTCACGTGACAGACCACCAGGTCCTAACGCTGACAAACGACGCTTGTGAGTGATTTCAGCCAATGGATTAGTTTGATCCATGAACTGCGACAAAGCATTTGTTCCAAAGAATGAATTGATAACAGAAGAAATAGTCTTCGCATTAATCAAATCAATCGGAGTAAACACTTCATTGTCACGCACATTCATACGCTCACGGATGGTACGAGACATGCGTGCCAGACCAATCGCAAATTGATTGGACAACTGTTCTCCTACAGTACGTACACGACGGTTACTCAAGTGGTCAATATCATCAACATCCGCTTTAGAGTTAATCAGCTCAATCAGATACTTAATGATTTCAATAATATCTTGTTTTGTCAATACCTTCACATCCATGTCCGTAGTCAGTCCCAACTTTTTGTTGATTCTGTAACGTCCTACCTCGCCAAGGTCATATCTTTTTTCAGAGAAGAACAGGTTATTGATAACCTCACGAGCACTGGCATCATCAGTCGGATCTGCATTACGCAACTGACGGTAAATGTAAAGTACAGCCTCTTTTTCAGAGTTGCTCGGGTCTTTCTGAAGGGTATTAAATATAATAGAGTAGTCGGATGAATTCGCTTCTTCCTTGTGAACAAGGATATTCTGAACGCCTGAGTCTATAATTTCATCGATATGATCCTCTTCAATCACAGTTTCACGGTCGATAATAACCTCATTACGTTCAATAGAAACAACTTCACCTGTGTCTTCATCTACGAAATCTTCTGTCCATGTTTTTAAAACACGAGCAGCGAGTTTTCTTCCTACGACTTTCTTCAAGTTAGTCTTATTAACCTTAACGTCTTCAGCCAAATTGAAGATTTCGAGGATATCTTTATCATTTTCAAAACCTACAGCTCTTAACAGAGTAGTAACAGGCAATTTCTTTTTACGGTCGATATACGCATACATTACATTGTTAATATCTGTAGCGAATTCGATCCATGAACCTTTGAATGGAATAATACGGGCAGAGTACAATTTAGTACCGTTAGCATGTACGCTCTGACCAAAGAACACGCCCGGAGAACGGTGCAACTGAGAAACAACTACACGCTCAGCACCATTAATAACAAAAGTTCCTTTCGGAGTCATATACGGAATAGGACCCAGATAAACATCCTGAATAACCGTATCGAAATCTTCATGATCAGGATCAGTACAATACAACTTCAGTTTTGCTTTCAAAGGCACGCTGTATGTGAGCCCGCGCTCCAAACACTCGTCTATTGAATAGTGAGGCGGATCAATGTAATAGTCCAAGAATTCAAGGACAAAGTTATTACGAGTGTCAGCAATAGGGAAGTTTTCAGCGAACACCTTATACAGCCCGTCATTCTTACGCTTTTCGGGCGGGGTATCCAACTGTAAAAAGTCTTGGAATGACTTCAATTGCACTTCCAAGAAATCCGGATACTTCATCGGATTCTTGATGGAAGCAAAATTAACTCTTTGATTTTCAGTATTTGAAGACATTTGTTAATATTTTGTAGAACTTAATAATAATATAGACACAAAAAGGTTAAGAATCCTCTACCAGAGGATTCCTAACCGTATTACCTGATACTCAGGCTAATATTATTTAAGCTCAACTTCAGCTCCAGCTTCTTCCAAAGTTTTCTTCAGTGATTCAGCTTCGTCTTTAGCCAAGCCTTCTTTTACTGTGCTAGGAGCACCGTCTACCATGTCTTTAGCTTCTTTCAAGCCAAGACCACATGCTTCTTTAACGGCTTTAACAACCTGCAATTTTGCAGCACCAGCGCTCTTCAAAACTACATCAAAAGATGTTTTTTCTTCAGCAGCAGCTGCACCAGCAGCAGGACCAGCAGCAACAGCTACAGCTGCAGCAGCAGGTTCAATACCGTATTCTTCTTTAAGGATAGTTGCAAGTTCATTAACTTCTTTTACTGTCAAGTTAACTAATTGTTCTGCAAAAGCTTTCAAATCTGCCATTTTTGTATGATTTTAATTGTTTGTTACTAATTGATTATAAAATTGATTATTCGGCACGTTCGCCCAGAGTCTTAAGAACTCCATGAATGGTGTTACCACCTGATTGAAGAGCAGAAATAACATTTTTCGCCGGTGATTGCAGCAATGCAATAATATCAGCAATAACTTCATTCTTACTCTTAATGTTGCAAAGAGCATCCAGTTGATTAGCACCTACATAGAAACCTTCTTCAGCATAAGCTGCTTTCAATGCAGGAATTTCCTCTTTGTATTCTTTCAACAACTTTGCAGGAGCGTTAGCTACTTCGCTAAACATTACTGAAGTTGTACCTTTTAAAGAATCGAACAACGGAGAGAAATCAACACCTTCCATGCTCATCAGAGCTTTGTGAAGCAAAGAATTCTTCACAACAACCAGCTTAATACCTGCTTTGAAACATTTTCTTCTCAGTTCACTTGTCTTAGCTGCATCCATAGCAGTTGTGTCAACCAAATAGAAATGTCCGTATTGCTTAACGGTTTCAGCCAACTGACCAATAATAACGCCTTTATCTTCCTTTCTCATGATTCCTCCTTATTGTTAGTTTTCTTCTACAGTTTTGGGATCAATCTTGATACCCTTACTCATAGTACTTGAAAGATAAATACTCTTAATATAAGTACCCTTAGCTGAACTTGGTTTCAATTTAATGATAGTAGCGATAAATTCTTTCGCATTATCACGAATCTGATCTGCAGTGAAAGAAACCTTGCCAATTGAAGTATGAACGATACCGCTCTTATCAACCTTAAAGTCAATCTTACCTTGCTTAACTTCCTTAACAGCCTTAGCTACATCCATAGTTACAGTACCACTCTTCGGATTCGGCATTAATCCACGAGGACCAAGAACACGACCCAAAGCACCGATCTTACCCATGATAGACGGCATTGTAATGATTACATCAATATCAGTCCATCCACCTTTGATCTTTTCAATATATTCATCAAGACCAACATAGTCAGCACCAGCTTCTTTTGCAGCAGCTTCAGCATCAGGTGTACACAGAACCAAAACACGCACTTGCTTACCTGTTCCGTGAGGCAATGAAACTACACCACGAACCATCTGGTTAGCTTTACGAGGGTCTACACCTAAACGTACGTCAATATCTAATGAAGCATCAAACTTAGAAAAAGTAATATCTTTAACTAACTGTGCAGCTTCTTTCAGTGAGTATGCTTTCCCTGCTTCAATTTTTTCTGCAGCCAACTTTTGATTTTTTGTCAGTTTACCCATTATAATTGAAGTTTATTAGTTATTACCCGGGAATTCCCCTTTTACAGCGATACCCATACTTCTAGCTGTACCGGCAACCATTTTCATGGCAGCTTCTACAGTGAAACAGTTCAAGTCAACCATTTTGTCCTGAGCAATCGTACGAACCTGTTCCCAAGTAATCTCGGCAACTTTCTTACGGTTAGGCTCAGCAGAACCACTCTTTTGCTTCGTCACTTCCAACAACTGGATAGCCACGGGAGGAGTCTTGATTACAAAATCGAAAGACTTGTCTGCGTAGTAAGTGATAATCACAGGAAGAATCTTTCCTGCTTTGTCTTGGGTTCTGGCGTTGAATTGCTTGCAAAACTCCATGATATTGATACCCTTGGAACCCAATGCAGGTCCTACTGGGGGTGATGGATTTGCCGCGCCTCCTTTAATCTGTAATTTGATTAGTCCAGCAACTTCTTTAGCCATTTTCTAATTGATTTATATATATAAACATTAATGAAGAATACTACAGCGTAACACCTGCACTATTCTTTTTCAACTTGCATAAAGCCCAATTCGAGCGGAGTCTTCCGTCCGAATATCTTGACCATGACCTTCAGTTTCTTCTTCTCGGTGTTCACTTCTTCAATGATTCCACTGAATCCACTGAACGGACCGTAATTCACCTTTACAGTCTCGCCGACTACATACGGGATACTCAAGTCTTCACCTGATTCCTGCAATTCGTCGACCGTACCAAGTATACGATTCACTTCCGACTGTCTCAGAGGTACGGGTTTTTCCGAACCACCCAAGAACCCTATCACATTAGGAGTATTTCTCAGATGATGAGCAACCTCACCCACCAGAGCAGCCTCCACCAAAACGTAACCAGGGAGATAACTTCTCTCTTTCACAATTTTCTTACCATTGCGAACCTGATATACCTTTTCGGTAGGAATCAATACCTGAGATACGTAATCACCAAGGTCGCTGTTTTTAATATCAGCTTCAAGGTATTCCTTTACCTTAGCTTCTTTTCCGCTAATAGCACGCAAAACGTACCATTTCTTTTCAATCTCAGACATTTCTCCTTACTTTTAATGTGGATAAACAAATTCCATCAGATGCTGGAAACAGAAGTCCATCGCAAATACTACCACTGCAATTAGTAGGGAAGCATATAAAACAACTACTGCACTGTTAGTAAGTTCAGAATACGTAGGCCACGACACTTTATGAACAAGTTCGTCGTAAGTTTCTTTAAAATAAGCTACAATCTTCTTCATTTCAAAAATATTAGCACGGGAGGAGAGGCTCG
>OHZG01000767.1_pt1 | contig 11475 bp, 10 predicted proteins | sample 1580431 | NCBI WGS metagenome assembly OHZG01 (sample SAMEA3882527, study PRJEB24775) | human gut metagenome | biome: human-associated habitat; feature: intestine environment; material: feces | place: Netherlands | collected 2009/2010 | reverse complement strand
CTTCCATCCATAGCCTTCGCAGTTATATATACTCTTCCAACCTTAACTGCTTTTACAACACCTTTCGAGGAAACTGTTGCTATTCTTTTATCTGATGATGACCACTGAATTCTCTTATATGTGGCATTCTTTGGAGCAATTGAAGCTTTTAACGTCCTGCTGGTTCCTTTAAACATGTTCACAGCCTTTGCAGACAATTTAACAGTCTTCGTAGGAACCCCAACATAAACATTAAACCTATACATTACCTTTGGGTTTGCAGCACTCTTCACTGCTACAACCGCTTTTCCTGATTTTACCGCTTTGACAACACCCTTGTTATCTACTGTAACTATCTTCTTATTTGATGATACATATGTTACTTTTTTGCTGATCTTACCTGTAACTACAACTCTAGGTTTCACCCGAAACTTTGTACCCTTTTTTAGTACAAGTTTATTTGTGACAAGATTTGTCACAGTTACAGACTTTACCGCAGCTTTTGATGTTCTAGCGCTAACGTCTGATGGACACAGAGTGATCAACATACAAACTACAAGTATCATAGCCACAAGCTGTTTTAACCTTCTCATAAAATACTCCTCTCCAAAAATAAAATAATAATATTTACGACGTCGCATCTTTATAAAGTATTTTGATAATAACATCTTATACATTTGCCATATATCGTTTTATTGCTTTTTATATAGTTTACATGATATATTATAGAGGAGTTGTAAAGTAAGACTTTTATAAACTTTTGATAACATATAAATTTTTACCCTGACACAATTTACTGGAAAGGATTTATACACATATGAAATACTCAAAGGAAATATTCTACCAGGAATTTATAAGACGCGAAGATTCAACCAATAGAGCGCCCTATAACCCTGAACTTGAATTTTACTCAATAATACAAAATGGAGATATAGAACAGGTTAAAGAATTGTGTAAAGCCTCACCACTTAAGGATAAAAAAGGACTCGGCTTACTATCTGAAAAGCCGGTCAACAACATAAGATATCATTTTGTCATAACAACAGCCCTTGTTGCAAGATACTGTATTGAAGGTGGTCTCGATGTGGCAACTGCTTACAATCTCAGTGATTTTTATATAAAAAAGTCAGATACAATGAAGTCTGTGGAGGATATATCTGAATTACATGCGTTCATGTGCATCGACTATGCAAAAAAAATGCGAAACCTTAAGAAAAATTCCATATGCTCCAAACCGGTCGCAGAGTGCATAGACTACATATACGATCATCTGCATACTAGGATCACTGTTGAACTTCTGGCAAAACGTGTCAATCTCACCCCGTCATACCTGTCAAGGCTGTTCAAAAAAGAGACCGGAGATAATATCGGACATTATATAAAAATGCTAAAACTTGATACTGCAAGGAACATGCTCATATACTCTGATTATAGCCCTGCCCAGATAGCACAGACTCTCGCATTTCCAAGTCAGAGTTATTTTACCGAACAGTTCAGATTACATACTGGTCTAACACCTGCGAACTATAGAAATATAAATTTAAGGCAAACCCCATTTCATAAAAACAATACTTAGTTCCTGAAATATACCTCCTTGTTTTTCTAAGCGTAAACAAAAGGGATTACCTTGTGATAAAGCACTTGATAATCCCTTTCAATATTCTATATCAGATTTAATCTAAAACTAATATATTTTGGCCTGTTTAAAATTACTTTCCGGCATTTACAACCTGACCGAAATCAGCCTTGAGTGAAGCACCGCCGATAAGACCACCGTCGATGTCTGGCTTTGCAAGGAGCTCAGCAGCGTTGCCAGCGTTCATAGAACCGCCGTACTGAATTCTTACCGCCTCAGCTGTATCTGTATCGTAGATCTCAGCGATGAGATCACGGATTCCCTTACATACTTCCTGTGCCTGATCTGATGTAGCTGTCTTACCTGTTCCGATAGCCCAGATTGGCTCGTAAGCGATAACCATTGACTTAACCTGATCTGCTGTTACGCCAGCGAGATCTGACTTGATCTGAAGACGGATCCAGTCCATAGTAACACCGAGCTCTCTCTGCTCAAGTGACTCACCACAGCAAAGAATAGGGGTGATACCAGCCTCAAATGCCTTCTTAACCTTCTTGTTGAGAAGAACATCATCCTCCTTAAAGTAATCACGACGCTCTGAATGTCCGATGATAACGTACTTAACACCAGCATCAACAAGCATTGCTGCTGAGATCTCGCCTGTGTAAGCTCCGCTCTCCTCGAAGTACATGTTCTCTGCACCTACAGCTACGTTTGTTCCCTTTGTTGCCTCAACAACTGGTACGATATCGATAGCTGGTACACAGTATACTACATCTACGTCATCATTCTTTACTAAGTCCTTTAACAGGTTAACAAGCTCAACAGCCTCGCTAGGAGTCTTGTTCATCTTCCAGTTACCTGCAATAATCTTCTTTCTTGCCATTGTAATCTACCTCTTATATTTGTATTTTTTGATGAGTACCGGCCTGAACCGGCACCCACCAGTATAATCTTTATATCTCAGTGATATACAAATTACTTGTCGTTAGCTGCTGCTACGCCCGGAAGCTCCTTACCCTCAAGGAACTCAAGTGAAGCTCCACCACCTGTTGAGATGTGGCTCATCTTTGAACCGTAACCAAGCTGGTTAACTGCTGCTGCTGAATCTCCACCACCGATGATTGTTGTAGCATCTGTATCAGCAAGTGCTGCTGCAACTGCCTTTGTACCGGCTGCAAGTACAGGGTTCTCGAATACACCCATAGGTCCATTCCAAACAACTGTCTTAGCTGTCTTAACTGCGTCTGAGTAAAGCTCGATAGTCTTAGGTCCGATATCGCAGCCTTCCTTGTCTGCAGGCATCTTGTCAGCGTCAAATACCTCTGTCTTGATGCTTGGATCGTCGATAGGGTTAGGGAAATCCTCGATCATAACTGTATCAACTGGAAGAAGAAGCTTCTTGCCAAGGCTCTCTGCCTTTGCCATCATCTCCTTGCAGTAATCGATCTTAGAATCGTCTACAAGTGACTTACCGATCTCATATCCCTTAGCCTTAAGGAATGTGTAAGCCATACCACCACCGATGATAAGTGTATCACACTTCTCAAGAAGGTTTGAAATAACATTGAGCTTGTCAGCAACCTTAGCACCACCGAGGATAGCTACAAATGGTCTAACTGGGTTCTCTACTGCATTGCCAAGGAAGTCGATCTCCTTCTGCATTAAGTAACCAACTACTGCTGTGTCAACAAGTCCAGCAACACCAACGTTTGAGCAGTGAGCTCTGTGAGCTGTTCCGAATGCATCATTTACAAATACATCACAGAGGGAAGCAAGATCTTCGCTGAACTTGTCTTCGTTCTTTGTCTCTTCTGCACGATAACGTGTGTTCTCAAGAAGAACTACATCGCCATCTTTCATCTCTGCTACAGCAGCTTTTGCGCTCCGTCCTTCATAGCGTCAACTGCAGCCTTAACTGTGTCGTCAACAACCTCAAGGCTTGGTACAAACTTAACCTCCTGTCCAAGGAGCTCTGTAAGTCTCTTAGCAACTGGTGCAAGGGTCTTAGTCTGCTTGTCCTCCTCAGTCTTAACCTTTCCAAGGTGTGAACAAAGGATAACCTTTCCACCGTCAGCGATAAGCTTCTTGATAGTAGGAAGAGCTGCAACGAGTCTGTTCTCGTCTGTGATCTCTCCGTTCTTTAATGGTACATTGAAGTCGCATCTGCAAAGCACGCGCTTGCCCTTAACATTGATATCATCTACTGATTTCTTGTTTAATGACATTTCTAATTCCTCCTAAATAATGTTATAGAACAGAAAACTATAAGTTGTCCTCTGCCCAGCTACCTACCCGCTCTTATGCGGGAACATAGAAACGCATAATTGCTTCCTACGAAGAAAAAAGGGCCCGGTCCTTGGAGACCGGACCCTCTATTAGGTCTAATAAATACTTTTAAATGAGCTTACATTATAAAAGCTAATTATAGCTTGAAATAACTTATGCTAACTCTGCGAAGTACTTGATTGTTCTAACCATCTGGCTTGTGTATGAGTTCTCATTGTCATACCATGAAACAACCTGAACCTCATATAAATCATCAGCGATCTTTGATACCATTGTCTGAGTTGAATCAAATAATGAACCATATCTCATACCGATAACATCTGATGAAACGATTGGATCTGTGTTGTAACCGAATGACTCTGAAGCAGCAGCCTTCATTGCAGCGTTGATTCCATCAACTGTTACATCAGCACCCTTAACAACTGCTGTAAGGATTGTTGTTGAACCTGTTGGAACTGGAACTCTCTGAGCTGATCCGATAAGCTTGCCATTTAACTCTGGGATAACAAGACCGATAGCCTTAGCAGCACCTGTTGAGTTAGGAACGATATTAGCAGCACCTGCTCTAGCTCTTCTTAAATCGCCCTTTCTGTGTGGTCCGTCAAGTATCATCTGATCACCTGTGTAAGCGTGGATTGTTGACATGATACCAGACTGGATTGGAGCATAGTCATTAAGAGCCTTAGCCATTGGTGCAAGACAGTTAGTTGTACATGAAGCTGCTGAGATGATCTGATCATCAGCTGTTAATGTATCCTGGTTAACTGAGAATACGATAGTCTTAAGATCATTACCAGCTGGAGCTGAGATAACAACCTTCTTAGCACCTGCGTTGATATGAGCCATTGACTTCTCCTTTGAGCAGTAGAAACCAGTACACTCAAGAACTACATCAACACCGATCTTACCCCAAGGAAGGTTGTTTGCATCTGCCTCCTTGTAGATTGTAAGAGTCTTACCATCAACTGTGATTGTGTTAGCCTCATCATCAGCTGAAACTGTATGAAGGTTCTCACCAATCTTACCACAGTAACCACCCTGTGCTGTATCGTACTTGAGAAGATCTGCAAGCATTGAAGGCTTTGTTAAATCGTTGATTGCAACAACTTCATAACCCTCTGCTCCGAACATCTGTCTGAATGCAAGACGACCAATACGTCCAAAACCATTAATTGCTACTTTTACTGCCATTTTTTATTCCTCCTAGGTTTTTGAAATATAATAAAAGTATTTATCAATCTGCTACGCGGGAACGTAGCAAATAAATCGTGTTAAATACACAAGCTAATCATACATTCTTTAGGTATAAATTTCAAGCCTTAATCTCATTTTTTTAGTTATCATCTATCCAAAATAGACAAATTTGTTTTAACAAATTATACTAATGGGCTGAGGCTATAGAAAAAATGTTTCTACTACAATTTGATAATAATAAGATTACTCAACAGCTTTACTTTATATATTTTTTTCAGTGTTTTATGTTATAATATGAAACGCAATGATTATAAACGGAGGTATACAGAAAATGATCATCTGTGATTCGCATATACATTCGGAGTTCTCAAGCGACTCTTCCGCTCCACTGGACAGTATAATCCAGAAGGCAATACAACTTGGAATTCCAAAGATCTGTCTGACAGATCACCACGATATAGACTTTCCTATCAATCCGGAGGACGGTTTTGACTTCCAACTTGATTTCGATTCGTACTTTGCTGCGATAGACGAAATACGACACAGATACGGAGATCGGATTGACGTGAGAAGCGGCGTGGAACTCGGTCTCATGAATACGGTTGCCGGCAAGGCAAGGGACATTGCTGATAAATACAAAAATGAACTGGACTTTATCATAGGATCATCACACCTTGTCAGGGGCCTCGACCCATACTATCCAGCTTACTATGAGGGACGTACAGAGATAGAAGGTATACGTGATTACTTTGAGTCCATTCTTGAGAATGTGACTCTGATAGATGACTTTGACGTATATGGTCATCTTGACTACGTAGTAAGATACTGCCCATCAGGCGAGAAGATCTTTAGGATGGCAGATTATAATGATGTGCTTGAACAGATTTTCAAAATAATCATCCCAAAGGGAAAAGGTATAGAGATCAATACCGGAAGCCTGTACAAGAATATGAGTTACGCACATCCTCACATGGATATCCTGAAACTCTACAAGGATATGGGTGGCGAGATCATCACAGTGGGATCTGATGCACACAAGCCCGAATATCTGTGCTATGATTTTGAGACATATGCAAGGGATGCCCTCACATCACTCGGCTACAGATACTACTGTACATTCAAGAACAGAAAGCCAGAATTCAATCCGCTGTAAAAAAAAATTGCAAAATATCAATTTATTTATATACTTATAAATATAAAAAGATGGAACACATACGCCAGTTCAATGGCTTATATGTTCCATCTTTTTTATACCGTAAATTCAATTCCGGCAGTCACCTGACTGCTCTATTTGTTTCATATCTCATTATGTATTGTTTCCTGTATAGTACGGACTATGTGGTATATCATGAATGTCTGTTTTTCTCATTTTTTCAAGATAATCGCCTCCGGCGCCATCCAGATCACCATATATCGCATTTGGGCAATAACTGAGGAGCATGTCAAGGACTTTCTTTTTTCTCTTTCCGGTCACAAGTCCTCTTAAATTAATATATACATTATTTTCATGATTTCCAGTATACATACAGTAATATTCCAATTTGCCTCTTCGCATACTCGTATATACATATGTTATAAGATACACATCCCATCTGTACGCAAGGTTGTATCTCATTGTCTTTGATGCGATAACCTCATGTGAAGCCATAATGTATTTATTCTCATAGATAATATCACCATACAATTTGTCTGCCATTTCAAACACACTGCCACCATGATTTTTATTCTCTCGGTTGAGCAACTTCTCCGGAGTCCGTATAATCCTAATGCCATCCCATATGCATATAACCGAAATTACAGTCAGAAAAATCAATGGTCCTGTGAAACTATTCAATTCAAACTCTCCATTATGTATCATGGAGCATATAGTGATTATCATAAAAACAAAAATCACTGAAAAGATACCAAACAATATTCATCCACGCACTTTGACGTCTTTGCGCAAAACTTCTCTGCCTGTATCACCCATACGAAATCTCCTTATGTCAGACCATCACCCTTTGTAAAACCCTGTCAACAGATGCTTCCTCCGCCAAGCACATGATCATCTTCATAGAACACTACAGCCTGTCCCTTTGTCACAGCTCTTACCGGCTCGTCAAATACTGCTTCTACCAGATCTTCATCTATCTTTCTGATGGTACACATACTTCCCTTATGATTGTATCTGATCTTCGCCTTGACATGCATTGGCTCCGTGAGATCCTCTATGGACATAAAGTTCAGTCTGTTGCATATCAGCCTTTCTGAAAATACATCTCCGTTCTCTCCTATAACAACCTGATTTGTCTCAGGTATGATGTCCACCACAAATACCGGATGCCCCATCGCAAGTCCCAGTCCTTTTCTCTGTCCTATGGTGTAGTGTATGATTCCCTTATGTCTTCCGATCGCATTGCCATGTATGTCTACAAAATCTCCCGGAACCGCCTTAAGTCCTGCTTCATTCTCAAGATAACCGGCGTAATCTCCATCTGGCACAAAGCATATATCCTGGCTATCCGGCTTGTGAGCCACCATAAGTCTGTGGTCCTCTGCAATTTTTCTGATCTCAGGCTTGCTGTACTCTCCAACCGGCATGAGTGTCCTGGCGAGCTGCTCCTGGGTGAGATTGTAGAGAGCATATGTCTGATCCTTCTCTATTCCCCTGGCCTCCTGGAGAGTATATCTGCCATTTGGAAGCTGTATGATCCTTGCATAGTGTCCCGTAGCAATATAATCGCCCCCGATGGCCATGCATCTCGTAAGCAGAGACTCCCATTTTACATATCTGTTGCATGCAATACATGGATTCGGAGTTCTTCCGCATTTGTATTCGTCCACAAAATAGTCTATTACGTACTTCTTGAATTCTTCCTTGAAATTCATAACGTAATACGGAATATCGAGCTGCGATGCCACACGCCTGGCATCATCCACAGCAGAAAGTCCGCAGCATCCGGCATGGGCACTCACCACGTCCCTGTCCTCATCCTGCCATATCTGCATGGTAACTCCTATTACATTGTAGCCCTGCTCCTTGAGCAAAAGTGCGGCAACCGACGAGTCGACTCCGCCTGACATACCAACACACACTGTCTTCTTATCTGTATCGACCAAATTTTTTCCCTCTTTATACATAGTTATATCTTGTGTAATTTACATGTTTCTCCTGGCAAAATCCTGATACGCAGGTGACATTTTTCTGAGATTTTCCACGATTCTCTTGAGATTATCTACCACCGCATCCGCCTCATCCATGGTGTTCTCATATCCCAGAGTCAGTCTGACCGCACCATGGGATATCTCCTTCGGAAGCCCTATAGCTGTCAGCACATGGGAGGGATCAACAGAACCCGATGTACATGCGGAACCGGCAGAAGCACATATGCCCGCCATATCAAGCATGATGAGGATCGTCTCGCCCTCAACGAACTGGAAGCTGACATTTACATTGTTCGGAAGTCTGTCTTTGTCATGTCCGTTCAGTCTGGAATAAGGAATCTCCGATAAAATTCTGTGTATTATATGATCTCTGATATCTGTCTCCTGCTTCATCCGATCTTCCATTGAGAGCATCGCAAGCTCCGCAGCTTTGCCCATTCCTACAATCCCCGGTACATTCTCTGTTCCGGCACGTCTTCCTCTCTCCTGCTGGCCTCCGTGGATAAAGCTTCCAAGCTTTATTCCGCTCCGTATATACAGAAACCCGATTCCCTTCGGGCCATTAAGCTTATGTCCGCTGCTGCTGAGCATATCTATGTTCATGGCATTTACATCCAGTGGTATCTGTCCATACGCCTGAACCGCATCCGTGTGGAATAGAATGCCATGTTCATGCGCAATAGCTCCTATCCTGCTTATCGGCTCTATGGTTCCTATCTCATTGTTTGCAGCCATAACCGAGATGAGGATCGTATCCGGTCTTATCGCCGACTCCAGCCTATCAGGATCAACCATCCCCTTCTCATCCACATCCAGATATGTCACGTCAAAGCCCCTCTTCTCCAGATACTGACATGTGTGAAGAATGGCATGGTGCTCTATCCTGGTCGTAATTATATGTTTTCCCTTATCCTGAAAGGCTTCCGCTACAGCCTTTAAAGCCCAGTTATCCGATTCCGAACCACCGCCCGTGAAATAGATCTCCTCAGGCTTTGCGCCAAGCGAATCAGCAATTATATCCCTCGCCACATTTATCACATCCTTATTTCTCGATGCAAATGTATATACGCCTGAAGGGTTTCCAAACTTTTCTGTAAAATAAGGCAACATGGCGTCGAGCACTTCAGGTCTCACCGCCGTCGTCGCTGCATGATCCATATATATTAACTTTCCCATTTTCGCTCTCTTTCCATTACCTTTTCTGTCACTTGTCAATGACAAATGCAACACTGCATTCATCACACGAAACTATATTACTATATAGTATTCTACCACTATACAAATGCCACGTGCTATGTATATATTATTATGCTCTCATCATATCTCATTATCTTCGTCTCTTAATCTCTTTGGACGCTTTCCATAGGCTTTACTATTTTCTTATAGACCCTGAGAAGAAAGATCGTCGATATGATCACACTGAAAACCTCTGCGATAGGGAACGCTGCCCACACACCATTCACACTGTTCATTGCTTTCGACAGGAAATATGCCACAGGAAGTATGACAAAAAGCTGTCTCGCCATAGACACTATCATACTGTACACGCCCTTTCCTACAGCCTGAAACATTCCCGAACATGTGACAGAAAATCCCGCAAATATAAACGCTGTACTCATGATCCTGACCGCTGGTATACCCATCAACAGCATCTCATCTGTGGCATCAAATATTTTAAGTATCTGTCCCGGAAATACCTGCATGATAGCAAGACAGAATACCATAATGGAACAACCGACCATCACACCAAGCTTCATGGTGCGTTTCATTCTGTCAGGTTTCTGCGCTCCGTAGTTGTATGAAATTATCGGTATCATTCCGTTGTTCAATCCGAATACAGGCATAAATGCCATACTCTGCACCTTGAAATACGCTCCGAACACTGCAACGGCCAATTTCGAGAATGAGTACAGTATCAGATTCAGGAAATAATTCATCACAGAACCTATTGCAACCATGATAACCGACGGCACACCTACGCTGAGAATCTTACCAATTATCTCGCCATGTGGCCTGAATCTTCTGAGTGTTATATGGAGATCCGGATTCTTCTTGATATTAAATATCATAGCAAGAGTTCCGGCTATACACTGTCCACATACAGTTGCAATGGCAGCACCCTTTACTCCCATTTGTGGACATCCGAGAAGACCAAATATCATTATAGGATCAAGTATAAGATTGATGACAGCACCGAGTATCTGGGTTATCATACTGTACATTGTACGTCCCGTGGACTGCAGCAATCTCTCAAATGTCATCTGGAAAGCTATACCGAAAGCACAACAGCAGCACACCTTGAGATACTCTGTTCCATATTGGATTACCCGTGCATCCCCCGTCTGACTTTCCATGAATGTCCTTGCAAAGAATAAACCTATTATCAGGAATATCACATATCCTATCGCCTCAAGGAATATTCCCTGTCTGGCAACTTCATTTGCCCTGTCAAATTTCTTCTCTCCAAGTGCCTTGGATATAAACGCATTAAAGCCAACTCCCAGTCCCGAGAAAACTCCTATCATCAGATTCTGTATCGGAAATGCCGTGGACACAGCCGTAAGTCCGTCCATGCTGAATCTTGACACAAACACACTGTCCACAACATTGTACATAGCCTGGAACAGCATGGAAATTATCATAGGAAGTGACATTGACATCAGAAGCTTTCCCTCTGACATCACACCCATCTTATTTTCTCTGCTCTCACCTGCGAACGCCTTTCCATTAGCAGATATTGTTTTATTATCAGATATTATTTTCTCACCAGATTTTTTTCTGTTATCAGGTGATTTTTCATTATTTTCGACGCTGTCTTTCTCTTTCATATGTACCTCTCCTCTGCATGCTCCTGCTGTGCATAATGTACTATACCTGCCATTTGTGCTTATCCTCACACACACTTATCTTCACTTGCACTTATCCTCACATGCATACTCTCTTTATCTACTATACTCAAACTAATTAATATTACATTATTTTTGTATTATTTACAATACACTTGTATTTTGATTTTCGATCTCTATTTTCTGATTTCTAATTTTCGATTTATCGATTTCTCATCGACTCAATTCACCGACTCGTATATTGGACCCATATATTCACATTTACAATCATCAATTCATTTATAGCTCACTAATAATGCTATTCACTCATCATCGAGCAGAGTATCCCTAGTAATGAAAACGGACACTCAATAAAAAACAGCACATAATTTTTCGCAAGTATATCCTCAACACAACCCTCACGTAGCCGCACACAAATCATTCCGTACCTGAATTCATCCTGCAACA
>OHZG01000751.1_pt1 | contig 11599 bp, 15 predicted proteins | sample 1580431 | NCBI WGS metagenome assembly OHZG01 (sample SAMEA3882527, study PRJEB24775) | human gut metagenome | biome: human-associated habitat; feature: intestine environment; material: feces | place: Netherlands | collected 2009/2010 | reverse complement strand
CGTCTGGCACAGTGTCGGGGGCGTTTTTCACAAATGCAAACTATCCTCGTTTTAGCTCAATACCGACATTGCCGTCTTCATCGATCTGTAAGGTCATGTGCTTGATGTGCTTTTCATAGAATTGCCGCCGTTCAGCCGGAGACATATCAATGCGTGTATTTCTCAATGCAGCGTCAAACATATCGTTGACATTCAGGTGAACGGAGTTGTCAATCCAGCGGTACATTTCCTTGAACAAAGCGTTCTTTTTGATGTCCTCGCTATTGCCGGAATAAAAGTCATCCAGATAGCAGTAGAAGATACCGGAATCAGCAAGGGCTTCCTTCATGTCCGGTCCGCATTTCTCGCGCTCAATCATAACAAGGAAATGTGCATCTGGCAGTGACGAGATCAATCCCCAGTAATCGGAATCGCTGGACACGATAACGAAGGAATCCACATCGTTTTTATACGAAATCAATGCCGTCCGTAATGATAAGCTTGTGCCCTAACGTCAGATATCGGTTAATCTGATCCCTATACGGGGTAGTATCGAACGGCTCGTTGGATGGACCTTTCGCCTCAATATAGCCGTAAACACCAAGCGAGATGCGATCCTGTATTCTCCAGTCAGGCCGCCCCATTCTTCCTTGATTTCTCGGCTCAAGAATGATGTCGAAAGTACCTGCCGGGTTCAAGTCATGCGCTATCCTCCTAAACATTTCATGCATAGGGACGCGAAAAGAAAGCTCGGCTGTGTGCTGCCCTCCATGAAGAGCAGCTCTGTATTCGTTTTGGTAAGCCCGCAAATAAGCTCTGACGCTCGCATCAAACGGCATTTATTTCTCACCAACTTTCCGATAGCATTCGATGATACCTATACTGAAAAACCCAAAGCGACAGCTACTCGTCAATCATTTCCATAATGTCGTCAACGGTGCAATTAAGAGCCTTGCACACTTTGCATAGGACATCAGTGGTGACGTTATCCCCATGTGTCAACTTGTTCATTACATAATGACTAACGCCAGCCATTTCCTCAAGATCCTTCTTCTTTAGATCTCGGTCTATTAAGAGCTTCCATAATTTTTTATAACTCACAGTCATATAGCAAACCTCATTTACTTTATTGCTTGTGCCAATAGTATTGGGAGTGCCGCTTTTCAACATATAAATCTGTATTTTGATAATTATATCACAGCCCGCACAAAAAGTCCACATATTTCAACAAATGTTTTCGTTCGAAAACTCAATCAAGGTATAACGTCATAAGGACATACAAACCCTTCAATTTGGCAAATATTAACCTGCGTTTCTGAGGGAGTTTCTATGATGTCAAATCTGCAAATCTGTTTTTCGCACATTGGGCTTTTCCTTCGGGTTGCGCCATCATGTGGATGATGATAGAAACCCGCACGGCGGGCGCAAAAGGAGGAAGAATATGTACAACAGATTCGCAGAAAAGCGCAGGCGGTATCTGCGCGAGTACAGAGACGGCATCTACACGGGGATGCTGCTGACCGGCAAACTGGACGAGCATCTCAAGGAAATCGGCGACACTGCACAAGAAATGTTTGATCAGCTGGTCGAACAGATGAAGAAAGCCGAAGGTGTCACTGAGCGGCTGAAGACCGAGAATCAAATGGAATGGGTGGGACGGATGAACAGCATCTGCAGCCGTACGGAGGAAGTTGTCCTTTCTGAGCTGGTTTATTGCTGAGGTGTGGTGATGTTCAAGTATAGAAGAAATCGAGTGTTAGCACTCTGCGCCGGCGAGCGACGGCTGCTGACAATGGCCCTGTTGTCCTTTCGGAACAAGCTGGTAGCAAGCGGCAAGCCCACCGAGGATATCAATGAGCTGCTGATCCGGCTGCTACGGTAAAAACTGAATACGAGAAATGAGCGTCTGCTTCTGAAAAGAGGCAGGCGCTTATTTTTATGGCATCAATTTTGCAGCCACACCGATGAAATCCGGAATGGACATGGTATCAATTTTGATGCCATAGACGAAAAATGGCTCCATTTCGGAGCCACGAGCAGTCCTGCATAGGAAAATGGCTCCAATTTGGAGCCAAAACAAAAGAATTTTTCAAGGGGGTTAATTTTTTGGCCTTCTCGCTGCCTACCAAGTGAGGGGAACTTTGAAAAAGCTCTGCACAAGCTCGGCTTTTTATAATTTACCAGCTCAAAAGAAAAAATTTTGAAAAGCAGCGGGAAAATCCGAAAAAAATTCGGCAAAGGGAAAGTGAGAGGAGCTTCTAAGCTTCCCCCGTGTACCTCGACAACTGAATAGCCGTTACCGAGACAGATATGACTGTGCGACGACCGCAAAAGAGCGAGCACGGCGACGCCGCGGAGGCCCCGGGGCAGGCATATAAAAACGATATCGGAAGTACGGCACCAACCAAAAAACACAATTACCAGCGAAAGAAAGAAGGTGAAACACATGAACAAGCTACAACTGATCGATGCCGATACCCTGTATTACAAACCCCTTGCCCACCCCAAAATGCTCATCGACGGTGTTCTCTCCGACGGGCTCGCCATTTTAGCGGGTGACTCCAAGATCGGCAAGAGCTGGATGGTGCTGTGGCTGTGCCTGCAAATCAGCCGCGGCGAGGCGGTGTGGGGGCTGCCCACCAGAAAAACCGATGTGGTATATCTGGCTTTGGAGGATCGGGAATGGCGCGTTCAGCAGCGTATGCAGGAGCTGACGGACTCTCCACCGGAGAATCTCCGCTTCGGCTTTTCCTGTGGACAGCTGGGCGCGGAGCTGGAGGGGCAGATCGAGGAGACTCTGCGGGAATTTCCCTCCACGGGCCTGATATTCATCGATACCCTCCAAATGGTGCGGGACAATACTTCCGCAAAGGTCAATGCCTATGCCCAGGACTACAAGGATCTGTCCGGCCTGAAAAAGCTTGCCGATGACCACGGCATTTGCATCTTCGTTGTCCATCACACCCGAAAGGAGCGGGACAGCAGCAATATTTTCAATGATATGACCGGTTCCACAGGCATTTTGGGCGTGGCGGATACGGGGATGATTCTCCGCAAGGATGACCGCTTCGGCGATTGTGCCACCCTCTGCATTACGGGCCGGGATGTGGAGGAGAAGAAGCTGAAAATGCAGATGCGGGGCGTCCGATGGGAGATTACCGAGGCGCTCAGCGCCAAGGATTTGCGAAAGGAACGCATCCCGGACTTTGTTTTTCAGGTGGCGGATTTTCTCTTGGCGCACGGGCGGTTTCGGGGTACGGTGTCCCAGCTGCTTGCCGCCGTAGGTAATACGGAGCTGAAGCCCAACCTCGCCAGCAAGCATCTGACCCGCCATTACAGCGATGTGCTGCTGCCTCTGGGAATCACCTACGAGTATCGTAAAACGGCGGCTGCCCGGTTGGTGCTTTTGGAGCTGCATGACGGTGCTGACGGTTATGACGGTTCCTCCGGGAGCGAGAGACTTGTGTCACTGTGGAAACAGAATGACGGAACCTTCCGGCTTCCCCAAGCATCGTCACAAGCGTCATCTGCGTCATGGGAGGAGGCGGAGGACGATGAGGAATTGCCGCTTTAAGGGGTGCGGGGCTATACACCGCTTTTTATCCGTAAGGATAACGAGCATGGGATTTGTGTAGCCCTGCGGCACCCAAATCCCCCGTATCTGCCGATACGAAAGGGGCGCGCCCCTGTAACCCCGCTGAAAGGATGTGATATCTATGCGGAATCGAACAGAGGAAATCAATGTGCGAGTCTATAAAACCGAGAAGAATACCATTCGCAGAAAGGCAAAGAAATGCGGCATGAATATGTCGGAATATCTCCGAAGCTTGGGAACCGGCGCAGCAGTGAGAGAGGCTCCGCGCCGGGAGCTGATGCTGGCGTATCAGAAGCTGACAACGCTCCACGATACCGTCCGCTACGAGCTTGCCATGAGGGACTTTGACGAGGCTTTGACCGAGATCGAGAGCCTGCTTCTGCGCGCCTATCACGGGAAGGAGGATGCCGATGGCGGTGACGAAGATCTGGGCAATCCATGACAGCGTCAGCCGTGTGGTGGACTACTGCACCAACCCCAGCAAGACCAAGCTGAGCGACCTGGAGCAGGTGCTGCTGTATGCTGCCGACAAAGGAAAAACCCTGGATGAGGGGGAGCAGCAATACGCCGTCACCGGAATTGGCTGCAGGGCGGAGTCCGCCGCAAGGGAGATGGCTGCCGTGCAGAGGCGCTTCGGCAAAGCCGGCGGCAATGTGGCCTACCACGCCTACCAGTCCTTCAAGACCGGTGAGGTCACGGCGGAGGAATGCCATCGCATTGGCGTGGAGACGGCACGGCGGCTTTGGGGGAACGACCGGCAGGTGCTTGTTGCCACCCACTTCAACACCGGCACTTATCACAACCACTTTGTTGTGAATCCGGTGAATATGTGGACGGGCAAAAAGCTGGAGGCAAAATACGAGGTTTACTACAAGCTGCGGGATATGTCCGACCGTATCTGCAAGGAGCATGGCCTATCGGTGGTGAAAAATCCCCAGCGGCACAAAACGGCGCGGTCGGTCTACTTTGCCGAAAAGAACGGCCCGCTACAACCTTATGCGGCGGGCGCTGGACGAGGCACTGACGATGTCAAGCAGCTGGACGGAGCTGAGCGCCGTGCTGCGGAAGAAGGGCTATGTGTTCGTGTGCGATCCCTACCGCAGGTACGCCACCCTCCGTTCTCTAAGCTCCAAAAAGTGTATGCGTACCTTCAGGCTGGGAGCCGAATATGACAAGGAGGCGCTGCAGGACAGGCTGCTGGAGAACCAGCGGGACATCCGTGTGACCCGGCGCTATTTTGAATTCATGAGGCCCTACACACGGGAATATGCCAGGAAAAATCCGCCGACGGAAAAATATTACCGGCAGCGGGATTTCTATCTGCATTTGCCCCGCGTCACCGGGTATTTGAGCTTCTTCCGCTGCGTGGCAATCGTGCTGGGCGTTGCGCCGCTGTACGAAAAGGAGTATCGGCAGCCCCTGTCGGCGGAGTGCCGGGAGGCTTGCCGCAGGCTGGATCGCTTCACCGCTGAAATAACGCTGGTGTGTCGGGAGCATTTGGACACGCCGGAGGATGTGCAGAGGTTTCTTGCACGAATGGACAAGGAGATGGATGCAATATCCGCTGCACGCAGCAAAATCCGCAATAAGCAGCGAGGCTGCGCCGATCCTGCGGAGAGGGTCGAGCTGAAAAAATCCTGCGCCGCCTGCACCGCAGAGCTTTCCCGGCTTCGGAAGCAAAAGCAAACCGCCTATAACATGATTGAGGATAACCCAAAGCTGAAAGACCTCTTGGCGTGTGAATGGGATGCGTGGGTGGAAAACGACCCCTACCTCTCCCCGCGGGAGAAGCAGGCGCTGCGAAATCAGCGGCCGCCCCAAGAGGAAAAGACGATTATACGATGAAAGGAAGGATTCGATGAAGAACGACCGATTGATTGATTTGGGGCTGACCGGGTATGAGGAGCTTTTTATGAGCACGGAGGAACGGCTCAATGCGAAAAAGCCAAGGGTAGAGGCAATCCCGCTGGCTGCCCTCACACCCTTTCGAAATCACCCCTTTAAGGTGAAGGAGGACGAGGAAATGGCGCAGCTCATGCGGAGCATTGCCGATGCCGGCGTGCTTTCTCCGGCGCTGGCAAGGCCGCTGCCTGACGGCGGCTATGAGTTGATCTCAGGCCACCGGCGGCTGGCAGCGTGCAAGGCACTGGGGATGGACACCATGCCGGTGATTATCCGTGACCTGACAGACGAGGAGGCTGTTATCACCATGGTGGACAGCAACCTGCAAAGGGAGCATATTTTGCCGTCGGAGAAGGCCTTTGCGTACAAGATGAAAATGGATGCGATGAAACGGAAGGCGGGTCGCCTTGAAAAGAATTCGTCGCAAGTTGCGACGAATTTCGACACAGCGACGGAAATCGGCAAATGTGCCGGTGAAAGCCGAGATCAAGTGTTCCGATACATCCGACTCACCCACCTAATCCCCGACATCCTGAAGCTGGTGGACGAGGGCAAGATCGCCCTGACTCCGGCGGTGGAGCTGTCCTATTTGCAGCCGTCTGAGCAGGAAATGCTCTTCTCCGTGATGGACAGCGATGAGGTAACGCCGTCCTTGTCTCAGGCCCGGCGGCTGCGGCGCATGAGCGAGGCGCAGACTCTCACGGATGACGCGGTGCTGCAGCTTCTGTCCGAGGTTAAGGGCAATCAGGTGGAATATGTGAAGGTGCCGGTAGACAAGCTCCGCAGCTTTTTCCGTCCGGACACCTCCGTGAAGCAGATGACCGAGACGCTTGTCAAGGCCATGGATTTTTACAACAAACATTTGGCGCGTCAGCGCAAAGACCGGGATGCCCGGTGAAAGGAGATTAAATTATGAAAGCTAATTTTGATTTTAACCGTTTGAGCGAAAGCAGAAAACAGGAGCTTGACCGTATGATCGCAGATTTTTCCGAGGCGGGTTGCCTCTTTGTTGAGGATCTTTTCCTTGAATTTCTCATCGATGCTGATAACGGTATTGACCGCAGCGACGATAAGCTTGTGGCAACCTTTGATGATGAGTGCGGACACGAGCTTGTGTTTATTCTCTCTCAGGAAGAGGTTCACTATGTAATCCATGCTATTTCGGAAAAACTGGATAATATCGTATGCGAAGGCGGCACTCCCTTCGGTGAGGATGAAAACGAAGAGGGTATCGTCAGCCTCTCTCCGGTGAACACAGAAGAAGAGCTTGATATGCTTCTCGCACATGTGCTTGGTGACGATGGAGGTGGTGCCGATGACTAAAATCGAAATTCAGACCCTATACGAGGTGATGTTCACGGACTACCCCGACATTGTAAATGTGGCGCAGGTGCAGGCGATGCTGGGCATCAGCCGTCATTTGGCCTATGCGCTGATCGGCGACGGCGACATTCCCGGCATGAAAATCGGCAATGCATACCGCGTACCGAAAATCAATGTGATCCGCTACGCACTCTCGGCGGGAAATCCGCAGCCGGCGGCGTAGCCGGGATTTGAACTTGTATGGCACATTGGACGGGCATTCCCGCCGGGCGTATAATAAAAGCGGTCCGAAAGGGTGCCCGTTCATGTGCTATCCGCAAAGGAGGTAGAGTTTATGATAGCAGGACACCTGCAAATAAAAAACGACAATTACTACATGGTGCTGAATTACACGGATGCCAACGGCAAACGCAGGCAGCCGTGGATTCCCACAGGACTTCCCGCAAAGGGAAACAAGCGCCGCGCCGAGAAGCTGCTGCTGGACACCCGCAAGAGCTTTGTCCCGCCGGTTGTGAGCAAGGAGAACGAGGACATCTCCTCTGATATGCTGTTTGCCGACTACATGGAGCTGTGGCTGGAGATTATCCGCAGCTCGGTGGAAAAGACCACCTTTTCCTCTTACACGCAGATGGTAAAGGGAAAGATCGCACCGTATTTCCGAAACACCGGACTGACGCTGGACGGAATCCAAGCCAAGCACATTCAGAGCTTTTATCTGCATGAGCTGAAAACCGTGTCGCCCGGTACGGTGATCCACTATCACGCCAATATCCACAAGGCGCTGAAATACGCCGTCAAAATGGACCTGATTCCCTTCAACCCCGCCGACAAGGTGGAGCGCCCCAAGAAGCAGCGGTACATTGCGGACTATTACCGGCAGGAGGAGCTGGAGAGGCTGCTGGAAGCGTCCAAGGATCATCCGTACTCCCTGCTGATTCAGATGACCGCCTTTTACGGCCTGCGCCGCAGCGAGGCACTGGGGCTGAAATGGGACGCCATCGACTTTGAGCGGGACACCATCACCATTAAGCACATCGTAACCAACGCAAAGATAGACGGCAAAAGTGAAATCGTCTGCGCAGACCGCGCCAAGACGAAATCCAGCCTGCGCTCCCTGCCGCTGGTCAGCAATATCCGGGAAAAGCTGCTGGCGCTGAGGGAGCAGCAAAAGGAAAATCGGCGGGTATGCGGAAATTGCTACAGCAAAAAGTATGACGGTTATGTTTTTGTGGATGCCATGGGCAATATCTTCAACCCCAGAAGCGTTACCGCCAATTTCAGCAAGCTGCTGGAGCAGAACGGTCTGCGGCACATTCGCTTTCACGACCTTAGACACAGCTGTGCCTCACTGCTTTTGGCGAACGATGTGCCTCTGAAGCAAATCCAGGAGTGGCTGGGTCACAGCGATATTGGCACGACGGCGAATATTTACAGCCATTTGGATTACAAGTCCAAGATCACCTCGGCAAATGTGATGGACAATATCCTGACCCTGCCGGACACAAGGCAAACCGGCTGGCACACCTGAGCTCTTGCCGAAAATCATGTACGCCGATGTGACCTTGAGAGAAAAGAAAAGCCCAGTCATATGGGCAAAAGCCTTGATATGACTGGGTTTTTGGCGGAGAGTTAGGGATTCGAACCCTAGGTTCCTTTTGGGAACACGACATTTCGAGTGTCGCACCTTCGACCTCTCGGACAACTCTCCGTATACCTCAAGTGTAATCCCTGCTCCGGAAGAATGCAAGAAAAACACGCAAGAACGATATGAAATTGTGAAATCCGAACCCGCGCAAAGCCCTGTGCGGCGGACATTTTCAGCGGACGAAACGGCCGGAGCTTCCAAAAATTTCGAGTCTGTTATGCAACTGTGACGGGGATGTCCGTTTTGGGGCCGTTTCTGTAAGCCCCGTACCCGCCGAAAGCCGCTTGAAATCAGGCTTTTTCGCTCAGAAAGCCTTGCGGGACGGGCTTTTTTAAAAGTGGGTTCAAATCGGCATTTTTCCCGATTTTGGAGAGAAATGCGGGAAGATAGGAGAGAAAAACCGGGAGATGGCCATACACCGCAGGATAGAGCTTCCAACCGACGAAAATCTATTTTTGAGGTGTTACAAATGGATGTATTTCCCGTCAACTGGGACAGCGTTCCTGAGGTGATGAACAAGGAGCAATTCTTCCGAATATGCCACATCAGCAAGTCCACGGCGCTGCACCTGCTCAAAAGCGGCAAGGTGCCCTGCGAGTGGTCGGGTAAGAAAACCCGGTGCTATAAAATTCGAAAAGAGGATGTGAAAGCATATTTGGAGGAACGGGCGATTTTCCCTGAACTCTACTCTGCGCCGAAGGGCTGGTACGGCACCCACTATGTGGCGAGGTTCTCTAAGGAGCTGCCCGAGGACACCCTCCGGCAGATGCACGGCTACTATGAAAAGCTGCTGCGCAAATACCCGGATGTGGTCACGGTAAAGGATGTGGTAACTCTGACCGGCTACACCCTGACCACCGTCCACAACTGGTGCAGCCGTGGGTCACTGAAAGCCTTTCAAAAGGGACTGAAGTTCTGCATCCCGAAAATCTTTCTTGTGGATTTCTTCTGCTCCCTGACCTTTCGCTCCATCACCCGCAAAAGCCTCTGGCATATCCAGACGCTGAACGAATTCAGCAGGAAGATGAAGAAATAATGTGCGATTCTGAAATCCGCACACTCGCACCTGCCTTTCGGTTTTGGTAGACTGTAACCGAAAGGCGGGTGCATTTTACATTGCAGACCTGCCGGGGAAATTTTGAATGGGAGGATCACATATGGAATCGCTATTTGAGCAGCTGGGCGGCACTTACACAAGGCAGGGCGACTACTGCCTGCCGGATATTTGCTTATCGCCCGAAGAAGAACGCCCCATCGGCATTTACGGCCAGCGGCGGCGAGCTTTTCTGAAGGCGCACCACCGGGTGCTGTATTATAACCTGCTGACCGCCGGGACGCTGGACGGGCACCTTGCAGACATCGAGGAGCAGGCGCAGGAACTCTTTCTTCGGCTGGTAGAACAATACGCAGACACCGAGGGCGTGACGGAGGCCTTGAAAGCCGATGACCCGTTGGCGTGGGTGCGGAAGATGAACGGCATCCGACATCGGGCAAACAAGGCCGTGATGCAGGAAATTGTATATAGGTAGCGAGCAAGCGGGGGTCGATGACCTCCGCTTGTTTTGTGTGCAGAAAAAGAACAATGCTGTTTTGAAACGGCATTGTTCCGAACTTTGTTGACATTGTTCTTTTGCTCGGGTATAATGTACTTGTGATTTTATGCGTGGAGGTATCCCCTATGGCTGAAATGATCTCGGTAAGAGAGGCAGCAGTGCGCTGGAATATAACGGAGCGGAGAGTTGCGACGCTCTGCAAGAATGGGAGAATCGCCGGTGCGAAAAAGCAGGGCAATCGTTGGCTGATCCCCGCTGATACGCAGAAGCCGGCGGATCAGCGGCTCAAGACGGGCGCCTTCCGCAAGACAGAGCGCGCGCCGAAGTTGCCCCTGCCCATCGGCGTGTCCAACTACTGCCTTGCCTCGTCGGAATACTATTATATCGACAAGACGATGATGATCAAGGACTTCATCGACGAGCGTCCGATGGTGACGCTGTTCACCCGCCCCCGGCGCTTCGGCAAGACGCTGAATATGGATATGCTGCGCACTTACTTTGAAAAGAGCGACAAGGATACCTCCGTCTATTTCCGGGATAAGAAGATCTGGGCCTGCGGCCAGAAGTACCGGGATTATCAGGGCAAGTACCCTGTGATCTTCCTGACCTTCAAGGATGTGAAGTTCGACACTTGGGAGGAGACCTTTGCGGCCATTCGGGATATTTTCGCAAAGGAGACCCGGCGGCACAAAGAACTGCTGGCCAGCGATAAGTGCGACGAGTACAGCAAGAAGGCCTATGAAAAGCTGGCAGACGGCAAGGTCAACGAGGTAGAGCTGGCTTCGGCACTGCTGGACCTGTCCGCTATGCTGCACAAGCACTATGCCGTTGCGCCCATTATCATCATCGATGAGTACGACACCCCCATCCAGCAGGGCTACCAGAAGGACTATTACGACAAGGTCATCCGGTTTATGCGGAACCTGTTTTCCGGCGGGTTCAAGGATAATCAGCACCTGTCCTTCGGCTTCCTCACCGGCATTCTGCGGGTGGCCAAGGAGAGCATCTTCAGCGGGATGAATAACCTGTCCATCAACTCCGTGCTGGACAACAAATACAGCGCCTACTTCGGCTTCACCGCCGACGAGGTGATGGAGATGGCGGAATACTACGGCGCTGCCGATAAGTACGACGAAATTTGCCAGTGGTACGACGGCTACCGCTTCGGCAAGACGGAGATTTTCAACCCGTGGTCGGTGGTCAACTACTTCAGCAACGAGTGTGAGCCGAGACCCTTCTGGGTCTCCACCGGCAGCAACGATATTATCGGGGAAGTGCTTGCCCAGGCAGATGAGGAGATTTATAACCGTCTGACTTCCCTGGTCAACGGCGAGACCTTCACCACCTTCATCGACACCGGCGTGATCTATCCGCAGATCAAGAGCAATCCCTCCACCATTTACAGCTTCCTGCTGGTGACCGGCTATCTGAAGGCACTGAAAACCACGCCCTCCTTCAGCGGCGATTTTATGTGCGAGGTCTCCCTGCCCAACCGGGAGATTTCTCTGGTGTATAACAAGGAGATTTTGCAGAGGTTGGAGAATCTAATCCCGCCGTCCACGGCGATTTCCGTTCAGGAGGCCATCTTCTCCGGCGATAACG
>OHZG01000750.1_pt1 | contig 11608 bp, 8 predicted proteins | sample 1580431 | NCBI WGS metagenome assembly OHZG01 (sample SAMEA3882527, study PRJEB24775) | human gut metagenome | biome: human-associated habitat; feature: intestine environment; material: feces | place: Netherlands | collected 2009/2010 | reverse complement strand
GAAACGTGTTAATACGGAAAAGAAAGTATCGGAAGAGAATACAACTGAACAAAAGACAACCGAAAAAGTGATAAGTGAAAGTGTTGACACGGAAGAAAAAACTACGGAGAAACAAACCACAGAGGCACAAGATGAAGAAAAGTATGAAGCCTATCAAAATATAATTGACAAATATGTTGAACTTAATAGTGAAGGAGTGACATATGAAGAGTGTAATAGCTTAGATTTTCCATACGAAGTGGCAGAAAATTTGTATAGCAAATACAATGTACTGATAGTGTGTGGAAATTTGAGCGATGTTGGTTATGTGATAGAAGACATTGATGGTGATGGAATTAAAGAACTTATATTTGCAAATCCAACAACATCTTTGATATATGAGGTTTATACAATGGATGATGATACACCTAAGCTTGTTTTGGCAAGTTGGGAGAGATCAACTATAAATTACTGTGGTGATCATTATTGTGTGGAAGGCTCCAGTGGGGCTGCAAATTATGTGATTTCAAGCGGGAACTTTCGTGGTGGAGAATGGAAAACTGAATACCATTTGTACACGGACATGATGGAAAATGGTGAGATTGGTTATTTTTATACGACAAATGATACTGTAGACAAATCTGTGGATACTCAGATAACACAAGATGAATATAACAATATCAAGGAAGATGCAGAATCAGGTATGTGTACTTATCCAAATTTGAATAATCTGATAGAGTTTGGAAGGTGTATACTGGAAGAATAAAATTATAGAAATAACTATTGAAATAGTGGAAAAATGAAAGAAGTTACGATGAAAGAAAAAAGACAAACAAAAAAACAAATTACCAGTCCAGCCATCCCCGCCTTCATAACATCAGCCGTCTGTTACGCGGCAATGAGGGCAATAATGGCAAGAACAGAAAACGCATTCTTTGCCGGATACATAGGTGGAGTAGGGACAGTGGATCAAGTAAAACATATTCTAATATGTATTCTTGTTGGTGTGATACTTTTTGTATTGCCTCTTGAAAAAATATGCGACAAGACATATTGCGTGATATGTTACTGCGGTTCTCTTTTGACAGATAAAAAGAAGTACAAGGATGGAACGACTGTATTCTTACTTGTGTTTTTGTATGCGTTGGTTTGCTGGGCGGGAACAGTGTTTTCCCTATGTACGGACAGTGGATTTGATGATGGTGGTCACTGGGTATTATTTAGATCTGGAAGTGACAGGATATATGCGCTGGTTATAACGATACTTGCATTTGTAGTGATGATAAAGAGCGCAGATCTGATAAAGAACAACTGGGCTGGAATGCTGATATGGTTCCTGATTGAATTGGCAAATGTTATAAGCGTAAAGCTTGTGACAGGTAAAGATGATCTTACATTTGCAATTGTTTGTGCTGAAACTGTTATGTTTATTATATATATGGCGGTGCAGTACAGTTTGAATATTGCGATGTGTCTTGTATCATTACTATGTGGAGCAATAATGATGTTTGCTGGATGTGAGGATATATTTACCAGTAAGCATAAGATGTCAGGTGTGGCACTTGTAAGTGATATGTCTCAGTCTGGAAGTGTACCGGACAAATTTTTTGAAGCAAGATACAATATTACAATAATTGAAAAACAGGCGGGAATCCCTGTGTGTATATTGTGGTTTGTATTATTTGCGATTTTGTCAGTTGCAGTTATTGGGGCTGCAGCAAAGCTTATGAGGGTGTCTGCTAGGCGCGGGATATTTGTGTTAGGAATATATATGATCGGTGCATTTCTGCTCATATACACAGTATTGGCGGAGCTGGGAATTATCAAGCCAGCGGAGACGTTGTTGCTTCTTATAGATGTGGTAATTCCAGTTATGATATTGTGCCTTAGAATGTTTGTATTTAGAACTGGCAACGATAATATATAAGCTATAATAAATATAGTTCACCGGAGTAAATATAATTTAGTATGGTGAACTATTTTTATTTGCAATATTGAGTATTCAGCTTGACGCACGATTGAAAAATTATTACTCTGATGATAGATGAAAAATAAAGAAGTATCGAAAAGGGGAGATATATACATATATGGAACAATATAACGAGAACAAAATAAGAGGCAATTATCATAAGCTGACCCAGCTTCTTATCTCCCGACACCTCACCATCACCACCATGGAATCTGCCACCTCAGGGCAGATTGCATCCCTCATCACCGACACGGAAGGTTCCTCTGCAGTGCTGAAAGGTGCATTTATCACCTACTGCAATGAGGCGAAGATCATGCAGGGGGTTCCCGCAGAGATCATAGACAAGTATACAGTCTATTCAAAGGAAACTGCAGGTGCCATGGCGAAGGCGTGCAGGAAGGCATATAATGCGAATATAGGGATCGGCGTGACTGGAACCATGGGAAATGTGGATCCGGCAAATCCAGACGCTTCGATTCCGGGACAGGTATACTTTGCCATAGATATAGATGGTGATGTGGAAGAGTATTATGTGGAGCTCCCGCCTCAGCCGACAAGGCTTGCATATAAGCTGGCGGTGGCGGAGGAGATATATGAGGAGCTTATTAAGAGGCTGGACTGATAGAACGATTATCAAAGGAAGAATAAATGCTATATCTCATATCCGACATCCACGGAGATGTCATGTCATTCAGAAAAATGTTGAAAAAGATAAGCTTTGATCCAGCCGTGGACCACATGATAGTCATGGGAGACATATTTGACTGGAACGATGAGGGAATTTCTCTTCTTGAGTTTATGTCGGACTATCTTGTGGATGGTTCGATGCAGCTCATAAAGGGTAATCATGAACTGTTTGCCCAGATGTACATAGAGGGAAGCATGTCAGAGAGACAGTGGATCATATTCGGCGGTGGTGGAACAGTCAGAGATATCAAGAAGCTCAATGTGGATGATCAGATGAAACTGCATGGGTTTCTGGCACATCTGCCACATTATACTGAGATTAGGTCACCGCAGTATGGAGATTGTGTAGTCACACATTCGGGTATACATTGCGGTTCATACATCAGAAATGCTGATAGAACGATCAATATCACTGAATCTATAACGAATGCCGTGAGAAGAGATGAATACAGATTTCTCATCTCACCTGATATCCACAATGTTCCTTTTTCAGATAAAAAAGCATTTGACAGGTATGTGTTCTGCGGACATGTGACGACGAACAGAATCAATGAAGATCATTCATATAACGCTTATGTGACACCGTACTATATGGATCTCGACTGTGGAAATGGAGAAAGAAACAGGGGCGGAAAGCTGGCGTGCTATTGCGTGGACGACGACAGTATTTTTTATATATGAGATTTTTTTAAAATTAGGGGTTGATTTTTGAAAGAATATGGAGTATTTTATATTCAACAATTAGATGATACGAAATGGACAAAGGTGTTCTCAAGAAGGAGGACACCTTTCTCTTTTTTTGAGGATACGTTAAGGATTCATTTTTAATCAAGAAAAGGAGTAGTAATTATGATGAACAAAATTTCAGCCGTATTTGGCTCACACGTATTCTCAGATCAGGTCATGAGAGAGAGACTTCCAAAAGCAGTTTACAAGTCACTCAAGGCGACTATTGACAAGGGCGAGCCTCTCGATACATCAATCGCAGATTCAGTTGCAGCAGCCATGAAGGAATGGGCAATGGAGCTTGGTGCAACACATTATACACATTGGTTCCAGCCACTTACGGAGACAACAGCAGAGAAGCACGACTCATTCGTAAGCACAGTCGGTGATGGCGGTGTTATCCTCCAGTTCACAGGCAAGGAGCTCATTAAGTCAGAGCCGGATGCTTCATCATTCCCTTCAGGCGGTCTTCGTGAGACATGCGCAGCAAGAGGATATACAGCATGGGATTGTACATCACCTGCATTTGTAAAGACAACAGATGAGGGAACATGTATCCTCTGTATCCCGGCAGCATTCACATCATATACAGGAGAGTCACTTGACTACAAGACACCTCTTCTCCGTTCAATGGATGCCATCAGCAAGGAAGCCCTTAAGGCTCTTGCAATGTTCGGCAACACAACAGCCAAGAAGGTTACTTCATCAGTTGGTCCTGAGCAGGAGTACTTCCTGATAGATAAGAAGAAATTTGCAAAGAGAACAGATCTTAAGCTCTGCGGACGTACACTTTTCGGAGCAATGCCTCCAAAGGGACAAGAGCTTGATGATCAGTATTTCGCAGCGATCAAGGATAAGATCGCATCATACATGACAGAGTTGAACGAGGAGCTGTGGAAATACGGCATCCTTGCAAAGACACAGCACAATGAGGTTGCACCTGCACAGCATGAGCTTGCACCAATCTTCTCAACAACCAACATCGCCACAGATCAGAACCATCTGGTTATGGCAACCATGAAGAAGATCGCTGCAAAGCATGACCTTGAGTGCGTACTCCATGAGAAGCCATTTGCCGGTGTAAATGGTTCAGGTAAGCACAACAACTGGTCGATCTCAACAGACGAGGGCGAGAACCTCATCGATCCAGGCAAGCATCCTGAGACAAATCTTCAGTTCCAGTTCTTCCTGGCAGCAGTTCTGGCAGCAGTAGACAACAACGCTGAGCTTCTGAGACTTTCAGCATCATCAGCAGGAAACGATCACAGACTTGGAGCTAACGAGGCACCTCCAGCAATCATCTCAGCATTCCTTGGAGAGCAGCTCCAGTCGATCGTTGAGCAGATCATCGAGAAGGGTGAGGCTACAGAGTCCCCAAAGGGCAAGACATATGTATCAGGTGCATCAACACTTCCTACATTTACAATGGATGCCACAGATAGAAACAGAACATCACCATTTGCATTCACAGGTAACAAGTTCGAGTTCAGAATGGTTGGTTCAACACAGTCCATCGCATTCCCAATGATGGTACTTAATACAATAGTTGCAGATCAGATCAAGAAGATGACAGATGAACTTGAGGGCGCTGACGATTTCGAGACAGCCTGCAAGGCACTCATCAGAAGAGAACTCACAGCACATCAGAGAATCATCTTCAATGGCAATGGTTACTCAGATGAGTGGGTTGAGGAGGCAGCAAAGCGTGGTCTTCCAAATATCAAGTGCATGGTTGATGCTGTTCCTTATCTTGCAGCAGATAAGAGCGTTAAGATCTTCGAGAACCTTGGAGTTATGGATAAGGCAGAGCTTGAGGCGAGAGCTGATGTAATGCTTGAGAACTATGCAAAGAAGATCAACATCGAGGCACTCACTATGATAGAGATGTCTAATGAGGAGATCATTCCTGCAGTTATGGAATATCAGGCAGAACTTGCAAAGGGTGCAGCTGAGATCAAGGCTCTCGGAATTGATCCTACAGTTCAGGTATCACTTCTGAACACCATCTCAGAGAAGCTCACAGAGCTCAAGAGCGCTACAGTAGCCCTTGAGGAGCTGGTTGCAAAGGCATCAGATTACGAGGGAGATACAGAGGCCTGGGCTAAGTATTTCCACAACACAGTATTTGCAGCATTTGACACAGTGAGAAAGCCTGCTGATGAACTTGAAAAGGAACTTCCGAAGACAGCTTGGCCATTCCCAACATACGAGCAGCTGTTATTCGAGCAGTAAAACATAGATTGAGTTTGCTAATCCTACTAAATTCTATATAAAATAGTTTAGAGGCATCCTGTCTGCGTATGTCGCAGGCGGGGTGCTTTTTGCGCGTTATAATCCAGTCAAGCGCGCACATGCGAGAGCTTGCTCGCGGCATGTAGCGCATTTGACGGGATGACGCGACATGAACACGAAGGCCGACAGGCCGGAGTGTGAATGCCGCGCAGAATTGCGGGAGCACGAAGTGCGGAGCAATTCTGGAATAACGCGCAAAGCGCGAGAGAAGTGCGAAGCAATTCTGGAATAACGCGCAATGCGTGTGGAGGGGGGGCAAGTGCGAAGTGGAGGAGCAGGCCCCTCCGTCCCCACTTGCCCCCCTCCACAAATTCTGCTATTATATACAAATGTGTTGTGATGTATTTTTGCACCGGTCACGGCATAAACAGGATCATGTGTGTGGCGGATGCTGAAAGAATAGGAGCATAATTTGAAGAATTTATATATAGCAGAGAAGCCCAGCGTGGCGAGGCAGTTTGCCGACGTGCTGGGGGTGAAGGGCAATGCGGGAAATGGTTACCTGGAGTCGGATACAGCGGTTGTCACATGGTGTGTCGGACATCTGGTCACCATGAGCTACCCGGAGGTCTACGATCCGAATCTTAAGAAGTGGAGCCTTTCAACTATTCCATTTATTCCAACTGAATACAAATATGAAGTTCTTCCTGACACAAAGAAACAGTTCAATATCGTTGCGGGATTGCTTACCCGCGATGACATAGGCTGTATCTATGTGGCAACGGATTCAGGACGAGAGGGAGAATACATATACAGGCTTGTGGATTCCATGGCTCACGTAACCGGCAAGGAGAAACGCCGTGTGTGGATCGATTCACAGACCGAGGAGGAGATCCTCAGGGGAATCCGTGAGGCGAAGCCGCTCTCAGAGTACGACAGTCTCAGCGACGCAGCGTACCTTAGGGCCCAGGAGGACTACCTTATGGGTATCAACTTTTCAAGGGCGCTGTCGCTGAAGTTTTCAAATGTAGTCCAGAGGTATCTCGGCATGGACAGATGTGTCATAGCCGTGGGCCGTGTCATGACCTGTGTCCTCGGTATAATAGTGAAGAGAGAGCGTGAGATCAGGGAGTTTGTAAAGACTCCGTTCTACAGACTCGTTGCAAATGTGGGCGAGGAAGGACAGACATTTGATGCAGAATGGAAGGCAGTGAAGGGCACAAAGTATTTCGAGTCGCCTCTTCTGTATAAGGAGAATGGATTTAAAGAGAGACCCGCAGCGGAGCAGCTTCTGGCGGAGCTGAAGGCAGGGGAGCCCGAGGCTGTGGCCCAGGCTGTGGAGCGCAAGAAAGAGAAGAAACAGCCTCCGATGCTGTACAATCTGGCGGAGCTTCAGAATGACTGTTCATCATTTTTCAAGATCAGTCCGTCCGATACCCTCAAGATAGTCCAGGAGCTCTACGAGAAGAAGCTGGTAACCTATCCGAGAACAGATGCCAGAGTGCTGTCAACGGCCGTGGCAAAGGAGATAGGACGGAACATATCGGGACTTAAGAATTTCCAGCCTGTGGCAGAATTTGCACAGGGGGCCATGGAGAGCGGCACATATAAGGAAATCGCAAAGACGAAATATGTGAACGATAAGCAGATCACCGACCACTACGCCATCATACCTACCGGACAGGGCTTTGGAGCACTTAGAAGTCTGGCACCTACAGCTCTCAAGGTATATGAGATCATATGCAGGAGATTCCTCAGCATATTTTACCCTGCTGCGGAATACCAGAAGGTTGCAATGACACTCTCCAAGAACGGAGAGAAGTTGTTTGCCAACTTCAAATATCTGATAAACGATGGCTATCTTAAGGTGGCGGCCAACAGCTTTTCCAAGAAGAAGGACGATGTGAAGTACAGCCCTGAATTCATAGCAAGGCTTGCGAAGATAAAGAAGGGTGACAAGCTGAGCGTCCAGGAAATCGACATAAAGGAGGGCGAGACATCCCCACCTAAGAGATACAACTCAGGATCACTGATCCTGACCATGGAGAATGCAGGACAGTTCATAGAGGATGAGGCACTCAGAGAGCAGATCAAGAGTGCCGGAATCGGAACAAGTGCCACAAGAGACGGGATCATCACCAAGCTGGAGAAGAACAAATATATATCGCTGAACAAGAAGACACAGATAGTGACCCCGACATTCCTTGGGGAAATAATATACGATATAGTATATTATTCCATCAACGGTTTGCTGAGAGCGGATCTGACGGCGAGCTGGGAAAAGGGGCTTGAGGGTGTCGCTGAAGGTCAGATATCCAAGCAGGAATATACGGATAAGATGACTACATTTGTCACCAAATACACAAATCTTGTGAAGCAGATACAGAACCAGAATGGAATAACAGGGGTATTCGACAAAACGAAGGTGTTCTACGCCAAGGGCGGAGGTGCCCAGAAGAAGGAGACAAGAGCCACAGCCAGAACAGGCGCAAAGGCGGAGAAGAATGCGGATACACAGTGATTGCACATACTGATTCAAAGGTGTATAACATAGTATGTATCAGTTATATGTGATAGAAAAGGAGACTATTATTATGGAAGATATACAGTCAGTTGTAACAATAAAGGAGCTCTACAGCCTGGATCAGACCATGGCAAAGCCTCTTCTTGAGAAGCTTACCTATCCATGGGAGGCGCTTCCACTTATCAAGGATTTCGTGCTTGAGCTTGGAAAGAGTCTGGACAAGGATGAGTACAATGAGGTGGATGAGCATGTGTGGATCCACAAGAGCTGTAAGGTGTATGGAACAGCAACCATCCTTGGACCGACAATCATAGGTGCAGGCACAGAGGTTCGTCCGGGTGCGTTCATCAGAGGAAGCGTACTGGTCGGAGAGAATTGTGTGATAGGCAATTCAACAGAGCTCAAGAATGTCATCATATTCAATAACGTTCAGGTTCCTCATTACAACTATGTGGGAGATTCAGTCCTCGGCTTCAAGTCACACATGGGTGCCGGAAGCATCACGTCCAATGTGAAGTCTGACAAGACTCTGGTTCACGTTAAGGGAAATGTGGACGGACAGAGCTTTGACATTGCAACAGGACTTAAGAAGTTTGGTGCAATGCTCGGAGATAATGTTGAGGTTGGCTGCAACAGCGTCCTCAATCCTGGAACCGTAATAGGAAGATTCAGCAACATCTATCCTGTATCAAGAGTCAGGGGATATGTGCCGGGAGGCAGTATTTTCAAGGATAAGGATAACATAGTTGCAAAGCAGTAACGACCGTATAAACGGTGGGATAAATAAAGGACATATGACCGTATATAATACAAGATATATACGGTCATATGTCCTTTTGTTTTGGCAGAAAGCACCGTGACAGCTAGTTGATCACGGCATCCTTCAGGGCATTTCGTATGGAATCTATGATAAGTCTGGTAGTGTATGTGCTGTCTCCGGAAGGTGTTATATCGTCCACGGAAGATATGTAGTGAAGCTGAGTATTGATATCCTCGAGTGCCGTTTCAAGAAGTGGGTACATGGTGGTCACAGTCTCATCCACCTGTTTGAATGACACATCTGTGATGTAGTCCTCATCCACAGTGACCATGACGGACAGAGTGTTTTCTCCCAGAACAAGGGAAGATGAGTATGTCCCCGGTGTGTAATGTATCTCGTCGAGCTTAGGAGACGGATCAGTCTGGGCTGAGGTTGCGATGCTCCTGGCTGAACCACTGGTGTCATCTGAATCTTTGCCGCGGAACATGGTGATAAGTATAATGACAAATACGATCACAAGTGCCAGCAGTATGGCGGTGTATATGAGTTCTTTTGATTTTAATACGATAAGTTTAGTTGATGACATTATTTGCTCTCCCTGTTTTTTATATATTTTATTCACAAGAGAGCGATTTTATGAGAAAATTATTAGCAGATGAAAAAACAGCATAGATAACAGTATATTGAGGTGTAAGGAGAATACAGATGGCAATACAGTTTGTACTGGGACCCGCCGGTTCAGGAAAAACAGAATATGTGATAAAGAAGCTGATAGAGGAGTCGATGGCTCACGGAGACCTGAATTATTTGTACGTGGTTCCAGAGCAGTTCTCCATGGAGGCGCAGAGAGATATAGTGACCATGCATCCGAGGCATGGAACAATGAACATAGATGCCATAGGCTTCAACAGGCTTGCGTACCGGGTATTCGATGAGCTGTCAGTGAATCCGGGAAGGGTTCTGGAGGACTTTGGAAAGAGCATGCTCATCAAGAAGATACTTATAGAGTCACAGGACGAGCTCCTTGTTTATGGAAGCTATATCAACAAGATGGGTTTTATAGATGAGATGAAATCCATGATGTCTGAGCTGTTCCAGTATGCGGTTGACAGGGATTCGATCGACGCAGTCATGGACAAGCTGGATAAGGACAGTCTGGTATACAGAAAAATGCATGACATCAGGCTTATATACGAGAGATTTGAGGAGTATAACAGGGATGACAGCTATATAGTTGCGGAGCAGCTCATTGAATTGCTGGCTGAGTGCGTGGACAGGTCGGATATGCTGGCGCACAGCCATCTGTATCTTGACGGATTCACAGGATTTACACCGGTACAGATGGATCTTATCAGGAAGCTCATGACACGCGTTGAGAGCATGACATTTGTATTTACGATAGATGCGTCCCAGATAGGCTTCACAAAGCCGAAGGAGTACGAGCTGTTCAGACTCACCAAGGAGACCGTGCAGGCGCTTGTGAGAATGGCGGGCGATGAGCATGTGGACATACTGGATAATGTCGTTATGTGTCAGGATCGCAGACCGTACAGATTCGAGAAAAGCATGGAGCTTGCCGGACTTGAGGCCAATCTGTTCAGATACCCCCATGGCAGAGTCACGGGCGATGACGGAGACATACATGTGGTCGCTGTGGACAGGGCGGCAGACGAGGCTGAGTATATAGCGGGAAGAATACGAGAGCTTGTCAGGGACAAGGGATACCGTTATAAGGATATAGCCGTGGTTGCGGGTGATCTGCAGGATGTGGCAAGGTATTACCGTCAGGCGATGGAGGAATACGATATCCCTGTGTTCATAGATGCAAATATATCTCTTAAGGGAGATCCGTGCTCAGACACCATAAGGGCTTTCCTCGGTGTGATGACGGACAACTTCTCATTTGACAGCGTGTTCAGACTGTTAAAGTCAGGAATGACCGGTGTGGATCAGGACGACATTGAGAGGATGGAGAACTATGTGCTTCTCAGGAATCTCAGGGGTTACAGGAGCTGGACGAAGGAGATAACCGATGACAGGAATCCTGACTATGCGGCAGACATGGAGTCTATAAGAGCCCAGATCATGGAGCTTTTCCCGGACAAATGTATCGATGTGTGGAAGCCGGCAAGCCCTGGCTCCAAGAACACAGTGAGAACATATACGGAATCTCTTTACAGCTTCCTTGCGCAGCTTGATGTGTGCGGTAAGCTTGAGGCTCATAAGAAAGTGCTGTATGAGCAGGAGAGATGGGATGAGGGAGATGCATACGGAAGGATATTTGACAAGGTTGTTGCCCTGTTTGAGAAGATGGAGGCTATAATCGGCGATGAGAAGCTTACCGTAAAAGAATATGCGGGAATCCTGGATGCAGGCATAGCGGATATGGAGATCGGTATAGTGCCTCCGACTATAGACCGCGTGGTGGTCGGCGATATGACGAGATCAAGGCTCAACCATATAAAGGTGCTGTTCATGGCGGGAGTGAACGAAGGCATAATTCCGAAACCGGACAAGAAGGGCAGGATACTCTCCGGTGCAGACCGCCAGAGCCTTGAGGACTACGGTATAGAGCTGGCTCCATCAGATAAGACAAATGCGTATATAGAACAGTTCTATATATACACCACGCTCACCAAGGCGTCGGATATGATCTATGTGCTGTGCCGAAAGATCGGAGAGGATCTCAAGTCCATGAAGCCGTCATACCTGATAGACAGGATAAAGAATA